>VOFI01000870.1_pt1 | contig 174001 bp, 160 predicted proteins | sample 5384131 | NCBI WGS metagenome assembly VOFI01 (sample SAMN12384728, study PRJNA508395) | human gut metagenome | isolation source: healthy gut H | host: Homo sapiens | reverse complement strand
GCGGCGTTCAATCTGAAACAAATCGCCAACCTGACCTGTACGGGACGAACTGGACTTATACAGTATTGGGGAGAAAAAAGTAGCACTGTTTTGCTGTATTCCGGATGCAGACACCAGCATGAATTATCTGGTCGGCATGATTTACAGTAATCTGTTTCAGACACTGTATTATGTGGCAGATCGGAAGTACGGAGGAAGGCTTCCGATTCCGGTACACTGCATTATGGTTCGGTGAATTATCAGCAGACAGGAAGGGAACTTTTAACACCGGATGAAATACGGCTTTTAGATAACCGCAAAGCGATTTTGTTTATTCGTGGGGAGCGTCCGATCATGGACGATAAATATGATTTAAAAAAGCATGTGAATTTCAGATACACAGAGGACGGTGGTGCATCGCCTTATGATTATGCGAAAACACCACTGGCTCACGACGACCTAAAGATTGACATTAACAGATTAGACGATTACGAACTGCTGTCTACCGAGGACATCCTTGGTGAATAGCAGTTTTTTGATGGATTGGAGTGATGTGTATTGAAGAAACTTCTCACAGGAGAAAAAAATAGAACAAAAAAGAATACAACTGAAAAAATGATAACCCCGATGCCGATGGGGAGAAAACAGAAAAAGTGGATGAGCCTTTATATGGCACTGGTACTGACCGTAACGGTTGGAGCAACGACCGCATTCGCAGCCGGAGATCCGTTGTCCGTTATCAATAACCTGTCTACCTTTATTTTTTCTCTGATTCGTGCGATCGGTTTGATTTTGCTTGGATTTGGTGTTGTGCAGGTTGGTCTGTCTTTAAAAAGCCATGATCCAAGCCAGAGGGCAAATGGATTTCTGACACTGGCCGGAGGGGTAATTATTACGTTCGCCAAAGAAATCCTCGATTTGATTATGGCGTAAGCCTCTTTGAAAAAATATATCAGGAAACAGCAGGAGTGCCGGAAGGTACTCCTGTATTCAAAAATATGTTTAAGGAGGTGAGAGTTTTTGAGTGATAACTGGATTGTACAGAATCTAAACTCAGCACTATCCACATGGAGTGAAAAGATGGCAGAACTGTGGACTCTGCTGACCGAAAATCCGGCAACTTTTAAAGGCGGCGGCATCTGGCGCATTATGACCAATATCAATGATGCACTGACAGCCATCGCTTATGGACTGCTGGTGCTGTTTTTTCGCAGCCGGGATCATCAAAACCTGTGGGAGTTTTACGGACCTTAAGAAACCGGAACACGTATTAAAAGCATTTATCCGGTTTGCACTTGCTCAGGGAGCAATTACATACGGGATGGAACTTATGCAGGCACTGTTTTCCATTGTGCAGGGAATCGTGACAACCGTAATGAGTGGCTCCAGTATGGCAGGAAGCGTGACGGAACTGCCAACGGAGATTGTAGATAAGATTGAGAGCGTGGGAATGCTGGAATCCATTCCGTTGTGGATTGTTACACTGCTTGGCAGTCTGCTGATCACTGTATTGTCATTTGTAATGATCCTGACAGTGTATGGCAGAATGTTCAAAATCTATATGTATACGGCAATCGCCCCGATTCCGATTTCCTCATTTGCAGGAGAACCCACGCAGTCCATTGGAAAGAACTTTATCCGTTCTTATGTAGGCGTATGTCTGGAAGGGGCAATTATTGCACTGGCATGTATTATCTTTTCTGCTTATGCAGCAAGCCCTCCGGCTGTCGGAGATACGGAGTTGAGTGCAGTTACAATCGTGTGGAACTATGTCGGAGAACTGGTATTTAATTTACTGGTGCTGGTTGGAGCAATTAAGGCATCTGACCGTATTGTCAGAGAAATGATGGGACTTGGAGGTTAAAAAATATGGATATAAAGAAAAACATTAAGATATAACTGGGAATTTGGACGTGAGACAGTAGCAATACGAGTGAGCTCTTATCGGAACAATGGAAATTTAGGAGATTTTACCAAGGATATGCTTCATTTTATCAAGGAACATAAACTAGGAAAAGTGTTGAATGAAACAGGAAGATCAGGATATGCAACCTATCAGAAGGTAGCGTTTGATCTAGCAAGACTTGCGGAATTTGATCCGGAAGGCGTTGCAGAACACTGTAGATTTGCCGGGATAGAAGTACCGAAAGAAAAACCACAGAAAACGAAGAAACAAAGCAGAGGAAAGGAGCGATAAGTTATGGAAGTCAAGATGAATAAAGAAATCCGGGACTATCAGGAATCCATGTTTATGGGACTGGACCTGAGACAATGTGTGTGTTCTGTTCTTGCGATTCTTACAGCAATCGGAATTTACTTTGGAATGCGTGAAATTACCGGACAGGAAATAACCGGATGGCTGTGTGTGCTTGGTGCTACTCCATTTGCTGCCTGTGGCTTTTTCAAATATCATGGTATGACAGCCGAACAGTTTTTATGGGCAGTGATCAAATCCGAATTGCTGTATCCGAAGAAACTGGTGTTTCAGTCGGAAGATATCCACTACTCCTGCATGCAGGAGACCATCTCGCTGGGAGAAAAGAATCAAAAGGATGGAGCGGAAATCATAAAAGAGCGGGAGCAAAGAGCAGAAGCAAAACAGAGAAAGAAACGCAAGGGAAGGAGTGATGCCTTTGATTAAAACCTTAAGTCAGGCACTTCGGATGGATAAGGAACGCTTCAAAGTTCCGAAATCAGTCCAACAGGCAATTCCCATCCAGCGAATCTGGCCGGATGGAATTTTTCAACAGGGAACGAAATTCTCAAAAACATATCGTTTTACAGATATCAACTATTATATTGCGAGTAAGGACAATAAGACAGAAATGTTTCTGGATTATTCCGAACTCTTAAATTCACTGGATTCCGGCATTTCTGCCAAAATTACCATCAATAACCGGAGAATCAATAAAGAAGAATTTGAAAAATCAATCCTGCTTCCAATGAAGGAAGATGGACTGGACCACTATCGGAAGAATACAACGAAATGCTCCTGTCTAAGATTACAGGAACAAACAACAGCATCTATCAGGAACGGTATCTGACCGTCAGTGTACATAAAAGATCGATTGATGATGCAAGAACCTATTTTGCACGTATCGGAACAGACATCGTAACACATCTGGCAAAGTTATCGTCCACAGCAGAAGGACTGGACGCAGAGAGCCGGCTCCAGATTTTCAGGGATTTCTTCAAGGGAGATGTCCCACAGGCATTTCCGTTTGATCTGAAACAATTTGCCAAGAAGGGAACAAGTTTCAAGGACTGGATGTGTCCGGATTCTATGGAATTTGAACGTGACCATTTTAAAATCGGTGACAGGTACGGAAGAGTCCTGTATATGCAGGATTATGCAAGTTATGTTAAAGATGACATGATTTCAGAACTGTGTGACTTCAGCCGGAATCTGATATTGTCGATTGATATCCTGCCAGTCCCTACGGATGAAGCGGTAAGGGAAATCCAGAACCGACTGCTTGGTGTGGAAACCAACGTGACCAACTGGCAGAGAAGGCAGAACGCTAATAATAACTTCTCGGCAATCGTACCATACGATATGGAACTTCAGAGAAAAAGAAACCAAGGAAATGCTCGATGATCTGACAACCAGAGACCAGCGTATGATGTTCGGAATTTTGACAATGGTACATCTGGCAGACAGTAAAAACAGTTGGATTCCGATACGGAATTATTATTGTCGATAGCAAGAAAGCATCTGTGCCAGATGGCAACATTAAAGTGGCAGCAAGTGGACGGACTCAATACAGTGCTTCCTTACGGACTGCGAAAGATCAATGCCCTGCGTACATTGACAACGGAATCAACGGCTGTTTTAATCCCGTTCCATACACAGGAAATCCTGCAGCCGGGCGGTATCTATTATGGGCAGAATGCAGTCAGCAAGAACCTTCTGGTAGCCGACCGGAAGAAACTGATGAATGGAAACAGTTTCCGGTTGGGCGTCAGTGGATCAGGAAAGAGCTTTTCGGCAAAAGAAGAGATTGTGCATCTGGCATTGAGTACCGATGACGATATCCTGATCCTTGATCCGGAGTCCGAATTCACAAAATTAGTAGAGGCTCTGGGTGGACAGGTTGTAAAAGTATCTGCGACATCAGACAATCACCTGAATGCAATGGATATGGACGCAGCCTACGGCAATGAAAAGAATCCACTGATTGAAAAATCGGAGTTTATTCTGTCTGTATTTGAACAGTTGGTTGGAGCAGGAAACCTGTCAGCAAAAGAAAAGTCAATCCTGGACCGCTGTGCTTTGCAGATGTGTACCGGGATTATATCCGAAGTGGTTATACCGGAGAAGTTCCGACATTGAAAGATATGTACCGACAGTTGATGTTACAGCCGGAAGAAACACCTTTGCACAGCCGACCAATGTGAATAAGAAGAACAGGATCATGGATTATGATATCCGGGAACTGGGGAACAGCTTATGCCACTGGGAATGCTGGTTACCTTAGACAGTATTTTCAACAGGGTAATTCAGAACTGGAAAGAAGGAAAAACGACATGGATATTTGCCGATGAGTTCTATCTGTTATTCCGCTATGAATACAGTGCAAATTTCTTCTACCGACTGTACAAGAGAATCAGAAAATACAATGGATTCGTGACAGGTTTAACCCAAAATGTTGAGGAACTTCTGAAATCGGACACTGCAAGACTGATGTTGGCAAACAGTGAGTTTTTGATTCTTTTGAATCAGGCAAGTACAGACAGGGAAGAATTGGCAGCTCTTTTGAATATTTCCGAAAACCAACTGTCCTATATTACAAATGTATCGGTTGGCAGTGGCCTAATCCGTTGCTCTGGGAATATCGTACCATTTGAGAATACGTTCCCAAAGAATACAGACCTTTATAAACTAATGACAACAAAACCGGGAGAATCATAATGAAGAAAAAAAAAAAGAAGAAGTAACGATAACTTTTTATGCTTTGCAGAGTGCGGTGAGTTCCATGATTTAGGAGAATATACAAAATGCAGAACGCTGGAAGAGGCATATAAAAAAAAGTACCAGAAATATTGTAGAACATCTGCCAATATGTGTCCGGCTATTGAGTTTTCTATTCATGATCCAGAATCAATTTATTCAGACATGGAATATCCATTACCGTTGTCATCAAAAGACAGGGGAGACTTGGAACTTGTGCCATATTACAACGAACATCCACTGGTAAATGAGGCAATCAGACAGGTGGAGCAGTTGCAGAAACAGCAGGAAAAAAAAAACATCGGGATGTTGCCCGATGAGATAAGAGATACGGAAAGAGGGTGACCGGATGAAAGATATCAAGGAACGGAAGGGATAAGAATCCGAAGATTCGAAATCCGGCTGCCCGACTTCCGAAAGAACTGGTTCGCTCAGCGGTTCTGGAAGCAAAAAAGAAAAGCCAAGGGAACTACATGAAAAAAGCAGTGGGCAGTCAGAATCCCCAACACAGTATGGAACTGAAAAAATAGAATCCGTACAGTACAGAGCGGCGAGTGTGGCAGGAAAAAGTATAGGGAAAACCACATATCAAGGTGGAAAAAAACTTGCTGGAGTGACCTACAGGAAGATAAAGGAAAGAAAAAGCAGACAGGAAGAAGCGAAAGCTGCCGAAGAAGCAATGGAGCAGGGGGCAGAAAGCGGAAAGAAATTAATCAAGTTGAAACCGGAGCAGGCAAAGCACTTGCCAAGGAGAATGGTAAACGGCAGGTGAAAGCAGCACCGAGAGTGGTAAAAGTATCCGGTCTGTCTCAGGAGAAAATAAAGACACAGGCATCCATGCAGAAACAGCAGATGGAAAAAAGTCTTCAGGCGATGCAGAAAGCAAGAGCAGCCCAGATGGCAAGAAAGTCAGCACAGGCATCGGCAGAAAGTGGAAAAGCAGTCCTTCAGGTAACTGGAAAGGGTTCAAAGTTATCCGTACAGGGAATTACAGCAGCGATTCAAAAAGGGGTAGTAGCTCTTGAAAAAATGGGAAAATGGATTGCTGCCGGAGGTAGTGCATTTCTTCTGGTATTTATTCTGATTGTGGGAATCATTGCAGGAGCAGCTTTCAGCAGTAATTCGGAAAGCTCCGAATCCCTAAGTGAAGAAGTGCTTGCGTATACTTCTGTGATACAGCAGTATGCATCCCAATACGGCATTCCGGAATATGTGTCTGCGATACAGGCCATCATGATGCAGGAATCTGGAGGCAGGGGAACAGACCCGATGCAGTGTTCGGAAAGTCCATATAATACAAGATTCCCACACACTCCTGGTTCTATTACTGATCCGGATTATTCGATAGAGGTTGGAGTACAGACCTTGCAGACTGTATCAGACAGGCAGGATGCAGCAGTCCACAGGATCTGGACAAGTTAAAACTTGCATGGCAGGGATATAACTATGGAAACGGGTACATAGGATGGGCATTGCAAAGAGGCGGATACACAGAAGCCAATGCTTTACAATTTTCACAGGAGCAGGCAGCTTCGCATGGATGGAGCAGCTATGGAGATCCCGAATACGTTCCCCATGTGATGCGGTATTATTCCGGTGGCAGCCTGTTTGCTGGTTTGTTTGGAAGTCAGCAGATTGTATCGGTAGCAATGGGGCAGATCGGGAAACAGCGGTGGCCAGAAGTTCTGGAGCTGGTACGGATTTGACAGTCGGGTAGAATGGTGTGCCTGTTTTGTAAGCTGGTGTGCGGATCAGAGCGGTCTGATTGCAAGTGGGAATGTTCCTAAATTCTCATTGTGCAGTGATGGAGTGTCCTGGTTTCAGGGAAAGAACAAATGGCAGAGTGGTGGAACAACTCCATCAGCCGGAATGATTATTTTCTTCGACTGGGATCATGATGGAACATCGGATCATGTAGGAATAGTAGAAAAGTGTGAAGGTGGAAGAGTTTACACGATTGAGGGAAATTCCAGTGATCAGGTACGGCAGAGAAATTATGCAGTAGATTACAGTTCTATAATGGGATATGGGGTGATAAATTGATGGTTTCTTTCATAATTTGTTAAGGATTTTATAAGGGAGTTAATGAATCCTTTGGAAAATAGTCACAAAATAGTCACAGTTGATTGATAAATTGTTATTGTAACTTTTAGTGATAGACATATAAAGAGTTAGAAATCTTTATAATTGACTTGAATTAGGAGGTAGTGAATATGAGTGATCAGAATGTAAAAAGCAGCACAAAAATATTTAAATGCGATGTTTGGTGGACATAAGGATTAGGTAAAACTGGATGAAGATGGAAAGACCGGAACAGCCGTGATGCAGGGAATCATTCGTGCATTTCAGATTCAGAATGGAATCTCAACGATTACAGGAACGGTTGGACCACTTACTATTAATACCATGAAGAAGTTAGCCATTATTACAAAAATGGATCCGAATGATACTCCGCAGGTTAATGTATGCTTGATTCAGTGTGCTCTGTTTTGCAAAGGATATGCTTTGCTGGAGGAATTACTGGAATTTATTATACATCAGGAGTAAATGCAGTTAAAAAGATGCAGGAAAATGCAGGACTGGAAGTTACGGGCAAAATTGATTGGAAAGTTTGGTCTGGATTGTTATCCCTAAACTGGTTTACAAAGGTTTCTGGTGGGGATTCCAATATTGTTCTTATTCAACAGCAATTAAATAGTGACTGGTCAGATGTTATTGGTGTTGGACCTTGTGATGGAATTGCCTCAAGACAGACAATTTTGTCTTTAGTTGGTGCATTGCAGGCGGCTGAAGGAGTTACAACTGAATTAATTACAGATTTGAATTCAGTTAATTTTGGCGATGCAACAACAAATGCGTTTCCGGGTACATTACAGAACGGACAGAACTCGACGAAATATGTTCCATTTAATAAGATTGCTCAATACGGACTATATTTTAACGGATATAATCCGGGAAGATTCGATGGCGTGTTTGATTCGACTACAGAGTCAAAGGTGTCAGAATTTCAGGAGTTTTATGGTCTGACAGGAATTGGACTTGTAACAAAAGGAAAAGTAAATGTTTCTACTATGAAATCATTGCTTACGAGTAAAGGCGATACAAACAGGGCAAAGCAAAAGCGTGTGACTGTGCAACAGTATTAAATAAACAACAGGCATTAGATATAAAAAATGCAGGGTATACTCATGTAGGACGTTATCTGACAGGTTCTGTTGGAAAAGAACATACACCGAAATATTTGACATCAACAGAAGTGAAAAACATTGAAAATGCAGGATTATCGGTATTCCCGATATATCAGGATGGAGGATATGAATTAAACTATTTTAAGGATCCGTCCCAGGGAAGTGTTGATGCACAGACGCAATTTTAGCGACCGAGAGAATCGGTATACCAAGTGGAACGACTATATACTTTGCAGTGGATTTTGATTGTTATTCATATCAGATTGATACATTTATTATACCTTATTTTGAACAGATTCACATGATCTTTTTCAGTTCGACAAATGATAAAAATTATAAAGTCGGCATTTATGCACCAAGATATGTATGTACTAAAGTTTATGAAGCAGGATTGGCAAGTAAATCATTTGTGGCAGATATGTCAACTGGATTTAGCTGTAATTTGGGATATTCGATGCCGAAGAACTGGGCATTTGATCAATTTTGTGAGTTGAACTCATTTTCTTCATCACCTTCGTTCCCACTGGATAAAGATGCATATTCAGGGAGAGATACTGGATTTAAAAAGTTCGATGCCGTATCGACAAAAACAGATGAGGAAATAGCGCAAGAAAATCTTCGGGCAAAGGTAAAAATAGCACGAAATCAATATGTCTATAATGTAATGGAGCCGCTTGTTATCTGAATAAAATTATGGATGTGGGTGTGGAGTATGATAAGGAAATTTCACTGGGAACAATGATGAGTCCTCAAGGAGCAATTGATATTTCTACTAAAATATCCACATCGCTTGAAAGTTCAACTGGTAAAATTTATAATATAAAAGTGGATATAGGAAATGATGGAGAATTGACACAAACTTGCAAAAATCAAATTATGGAGATTTCATCAAATTTATCAGATACAGGTATAGAGGGAGCAGATAACTTTGGAAATACGATAGAAAAAATTGCTTTATCGGTTAAATCTGGTAATATTGCTTTTGAAATAAATAATGTTTTTGCCAATAGTGTAGAGTTTTCCATTGTATTTAGTACATCAGATTTGCTTTGCCAGAAGAGGAAAAAGAGTGGACAATATCGGTTGCTTTGATTTTTACAATGACATTAAATTCTAATAGTGGTCTTGAATTTAATGTTGTAGAATTCACAAAAGAGCATAGTAATATACTGGCAGGAGCCGTAATATTAGTTCTTGCGGGTGCATTAGTTGTAAATGCAATTCCGTCAATTATTGCTTTATTTTCAGCTGGAGCAGGTACTGTTTTTGGTTTGTTGATTCAAGCGCTGTAAATTGTAAAAGAATAAAAGAGACAATGGCCAGAGGTTCGATTTTATAAAGAGGACCTCTGGCAAAAGGGGGATTAAGAAGAATGCATATTAAATCAATTGTGTCAGATGAGGATAGGGAAGAATTAGAAAGAATGCTTTCGCTTGGGTTTATAATTCCTAATCAATTATTTAAAACAAGACAGAAAAGTAGAATGATTATCTATATTTTTACACCTGTAGAATTTTTACTGTCGATTAATTGTTATCTGTCGGAAAGTTATTTGATGTTTGGAATAGGGATTGGAACTTGTGTGGCTTGTGTGGCTTGGATTATTTGGTATCAAATGATTGGTAAAAATTTTGAAAAAAATGTTCATGAATTTGTCTGGGGTAGATCAGGATATGAAACGGTGGATATCGATGAAAACGCAATTAAAATAGATGAAGATCAAATTTATGAATTTAAAAATATTGATAGAATGTTCTTATATAAAAACTTCTTTTTTTTCATAACAAATGAAAAGAAAATATTTATATTTAAAACGACAGATATGGAGTCGGATGAACTTATAAAAATTATTAAAACAACAGGGATTTTATTTGAAAAAAAAGAAAAAACCATTTAATATTTATAAGTATTGTAAAAAAGGAAAAAGTTTTTAAAAATAAGCAGAGGATGGTGGATTTATCATCCTTTTAGAGAAGAGCATGTATTTTAAAGGGAATCTGGTTTTGCAGGTTCCCTTTTGCCATCAAAAACGTTGATGTTTTATCAAATGACGCTAAAAATAAAAAAGAATAATGCAGGGGGTGACATTATTAGTTATCGCTGTAATATTTGGATAAAATATAAATAAAACATAAAAAATATAAATAAATTATAAAATGGCGACAGTTTTTTCTTGTTCAAGTGTTTATTATATAGAGGACAAAATAAGACAGCAAAGGAAGTGGTGCTGTTGCATCGGAAAAATGACACAAAATTAGTGATGTCCATTCGGGAAAAGAATTGAAGGGGATTCTTTTCCCCATTTGTCGTGTTACGAAAGACTGAGGGTAAGAAAATATGCTAGAACTTGCAATCTGTGATGATGACATCATCCTATGTAATTGGTTAGAACAGAAGCTGCTCCATTATGGGAAAGCGAATGACTGTCAGATATCTATAGAAATATACTATTCTGCGGAGCAGCTTCTTAACAGGCTGGAAGAAGAATCCTACGATATGTTATTCCTTGATATTTGTCTGGAACATGAGAATGGAATTGATATCGGAACGGAGATACGAAAGAAAAATTATGGAAAAGAACTGCGGATTACCTATATTTCAACATATCAGGAATATGCTATGAAATTATTCCGTATTCATCCATTTGATTTTCTTGTAAAGCCAATCCGAGAGGAAGAACTTTTCCGGGTGATAGGTGAATTACGGGAACTGTTAAAAGAACGGAAGAAAATATTTGAATATACGGATACAAAAGGAATCCACAAGATTTCTTATGACAAGATCCTGTATTTTTATAGTCTGGGAAAAAGAGTACATATCGTGACATCGGAAAAAGAATATGAATATCGAGGAAAATTAAAGGATGTAGCGGATGTAACAGAAGAATATTTCTTACTGATTCACAAGTCCTATCTCATCAATATGGAACACGTGGAGCATTACGAATATGACAACGTGGTTATGAAAGACAAGACACGTCTCAGTATCAGTAAAGCAAATCGCAAGAAGGTCAGGGAAAGACTATTACAAACGGAGAAGAAAAAGATTATGAATATCCATTTGATCACTTATCTGACAAGTAAATTATTCTGGATTTATACTGTGTTCCGTTACAATACCATCCTGTATCCAAAAATGAGGATACACAAAAAGCTATTTGCATATTTTTGTGCATGTCTGCTTTCATGCTGGGGAAGCATGCAGTGGGGAACGATGTACGGAGATCTGATCTTTGAGCTGATAGCTCTGTTAATTATAACAGTGGCATATCAGGCAGACTGGCAACATCATGTCTGGAATACACTTATGGTATATATTATGGGAATTTTATGTGATGACCAGTGGTACAGATCCGAAAGGAAATCAGATCAGCTACGTTTATGATAAGAATTATCAGCAGGTCAAAGCAACCGATGCAAAAAGGAAATACAATTACTTATAAGTATGACAGCATGGGACGTGTCATAGAAGAGAGTAATAAAGATTTTGGAACAAAGCTCTATGAATATGACAAAGCAGGAAATCTGAAAAAATATACCGATGGAAATGGAAATGCAACCGTATCCAAGTTTGATTCTCTTGGACAGGTGCTTCAGTCCAAAGATGCAGTTGGTAATATAACCAAATATGAATATGACGCATTAGGAAATGAAACCAAGATTACTTATGGAGATGGAAGCAGCCATTCCAAGGAATATGATAACTGCGGAAGACTCGCTAAAGAGACAGATGAATTAGGTGCAGTTACCACTTATACTTATGATGCGGCAGACAATCTGGTATCAAAATCAGATGACAGTGGAAGAACCTGGACTTATACCTACGATAATACAGGAAACCGCTTAAGTGAAACCAACCCAGAAGGTGGAACTACCACATATACTTATGATAAAGCAGGAAATCTGGTATCTTCTACCGATGAAGAGGGAAGAACAGATACTTATGCTTACGACAAGGCAGGAAATCTGACTACATCCAAAGATGCCCTTGGATATACCGTATCCATGAAGTATGACTTAAATGGAAATCTGGTATCCTCTACCGATGAAAATGGAAATACCAGTACCATGACTTACGATGGTAATGGAAACATGACATCGGTAAGCGATGCAAAGGGCAACATTACAGCAATGAAATATGATTCCACCGACAATCTGGAACAGACGGTGGATGCCCTGAAAGGAAAGACCACTTACGAATACGATTCACAGGGCAACAGCACAAAGATGACAGATGCCCTCGGCAATGCGTATAGTTATGTGTATGATAAAGAGGGAAATAACACATCCATAATACTGCCGACAGGGGACAAGGTGCTGATGGAGTACGATGCCATCGGACAGCTTGTAAAATGTACGGATGCACAGGGACTCGTAATTACCTATCAATATGACGGAGCAGGCAACCTGATCCATTCCTCCGACAATGGTGGAAACAGTATGGATTATACTTATGATGGTGCCGGAAATGTACTGACACAGGCCGATGAACTTGGCAGGACAGCAACATACAAGTACGATCAGTACGGCAGACTCCTGAAACTTACTGAAGCAGACGGAAGTATCACATCTTATGAATATGATGTTATGGACCGCATTACAACGGTAACGGATGCGGAAGGTCATAAAACAACCTTTACCTACGATAAAGTCGGCAACCAGTTATCCATGACGAAGAAGAGGAAGCCACATATAAATACGCTTACGATAAGAAAGACCGGGTTATTTCTCAGACAAATCCACTGGGAGCATCCAGCACCTTTAAGTATGACGGAAATGATAATGTGACGGAATCTGTCGATGAAAACGGTACGGTTACCAAGTATGCTTACGATAAAAATGACAATCTCGTATCCCAGACAGACGGAAATGGAAATACGACAACCTACCAGTATGATGAACTGGACCGCAAGATCGGTGAGACTTCTCCGTTAAAAGAAACAAATGAATACCGTTATGATGCCATTGGAAATCTTACCAAATCAAAAGATCCGATGGGACTCATTACCGAATACAAATATGACAGCCTGAGTAACATGACGGAACAGATTTCTCCAAAGGGAGCAGTTACCAAATATGATTACGACAAGCATGGCAATGTCATTTCTGTAACGGATGCAAAGGGAAATGAGACACAGTACAGTGTTGACCTGAATGACAATGTCACAAAGATGACACAGGCGAATGGTGGAGAGTATACCTATAGTTATGATAAAGCCGGACGTCTGAAGAGTATGACCAGTCCACTGGGTTATACTAAAAATTTCTCTTATGATAAAGTGGACAACGTGGTAAAAAGAAAGCGACAGCTTAAAGAGTACCACTACTTATACTTACGATCAGCTCCATAACATGAAGTCTTCTACCAATGCACTGGATGGAACATCCAGCTTTTCTTATGATAAGTATGGCAATCTGGTGAAGGAGACAGATCCGCTTGGACGGAGCAATACCTACAGTTATGACCTGGCAGGTCAGATGACTTCTGCAGCTGATCCGCTTGGTAAGATAACTGCTTACACTTACGACCCGGCAGGAAATATTACTGAGATCACCAAACCGGGTGGAAGAAAGACCAGCTATGGATATGATAAGAATTATAATGTTACATCTGTAACAGATCCGATGGGCTATGTTGCAAAGACAGTCTACGATAAAGACAACCGTGTAACAGAAGACCGATGCACTGGGGCAGAAGGAATCCTATACCTATGATAAGGACAGCAGGGTAACTTCTATTACAGACAAGCGTGGATTCACAACGGGATTTGATTACGATGCACATGGGAATATTCAGGTTGTTACAGATAAGACCGGATTAAAGAGCCATCTGGAATATGACAAGAATGACAACCTGACCAAAGTAACTGATGCCCTTGGCGGTGTAACAACTTATGGTTACGACAACATGGATAACCTGGTGACCTTCACCAATGCAGCAAATAAGACAACGAATTATACTTATGACTTAGAAGGCAACCTGACATCCATCAAAGATCCGGCAGGAAGAACGGAGAAATTCGACTATGATGAAAAAGGCAGACTGACCGGACATACACAGGCAAGCGGCAAGAAAACCACGTATGATTACGACAAACTGAATGACCTGTTGGAGAAATCTTATCAGGACGCAAAAGGCGAGACATCCGAAAAGGACGTGACCTACGCATAACAGTGCCGGGGAACGGGTATCCATGAAGGATCAGACAGGCAAGAGCAGCTACGAATACGATGCACTTGGAAGAATCACCAAAGTGACAAGCGGTTCGAAAAAGGATGTCAGCTACGTTTATGATGACGCAGATAATCTGCAGGCAATCGTATACCCGGATGGGACAAAGATCAGCTATGAATACGACTTAAATGATAATCTGGTAAAACTGACAGACCGTAATAGAAAAGTAACCACTTACAAGCATGATGCACTGAACCGTGTGACAGAAGTTACTAGAAGTAATGGAACAAAGACGGAAGTATCTTACGATGCAGAAGATCATATCACAAAGATTGTGAATACCTGTGGTTCCTGCGGCAAAGTAATCAGTACTTATGAGTACAAGTACAATGATCAGGGATATGTAGTTGGAGAAACAGCTACGGAACTGGAAGCTGGAACAAGAAAGACGCCAAGCTGGGAAGACTGGTACAACTGGGGCGATACACAGAAAGAGACAGACAAAGCAGACTGTGAGCATCAGGAAAAAGAGATCCAGACGACACGTACCTATGAATACGATGACAACTGGGAACTGACACGCTGTACAGAAAAAAGCAGAGGGCGGTAAAAAGACAGTCCATAATTATACTTATGACAAGATTGGAAACCGGACCTCTTACGAGAAGATCGAGGATGGTGTCAGCAAAGCAAAATATAACTATAAGTACAACGATTCCAACCAGCTCATCAAACGCACCAATGCAAAGATCTGGGGCGATCCGGGAACAACCTACAGCTATGATAAAGATGGCAATCTGATCCAGGAATGTGATAAGACAAACAGTGCAGATCCGGTTACTTATGAATACACAGCAGAGAATCGTTTGGCAGTAGTAAAACAGGGTGGAACAGTCCTGATGGCGACCATGTACGATGGAGATAACAACCGGGTATTCGAACTTGATAACACCTATAAATGGGAAGACTGCTATGGCGATGAAGTCCTGATCCCGGCGAACCAGCGTACCGAAGATGGAAACAGCCCGAAAGAGCAGCTTGCCTCTCTGGTAAAAGGCGGTTCCAATGCCAAAGGATACACACTGACAGAGTATATCAACGATATCAATCGCGAGAATACAGAAGTCCTTGCAGAGTATGGAGCAGACGAGAAAGTACGTCAGGCTTATACTTATGGAGAAAGTGGAATCGGAGAACGTATAAGCGTTGATAAATCCACAGAAAGCAGTTATTATTTATATGACGGAAGAAACAGCGTAACCGGAATCCTGACAGGAAATGCTAACCTGACGAACAGTTATCAGTATGATCCATACGGTAACCTTACATCAGGAACAGCAGACGGTGTCAATTACTACGCTTATAATGGAGAGTCCACAAATGTAAAAACAGGACTTCAGTATCTGCGGGCAAGATATTATGACGCAGAGAACGGAACCTTTACAACTGAAGATAGTGACCTTGGAACGACAAAAAATCCACTGACCAGAAACCGCTATGCATATACATCCAATAATCCAGTAAACTATGATGATCCGACTGGACATTCATGGTGGAAAAAAAGCAGTGAGTGCGGTGAAGCATGTTGGTAAGAAGATTGTCAATACAGCGAAAAAGGTTGTAAAAACAGTTGTCAATACGGTCAAAAATGTGGCTCGTACTGTTGTAAATGCTGTAAAGCAAACAGCAAAAACGGTAATAAATGCAGTCACACACACGAAGACATATCAATCTGTGAAAAATCGTGTTACCAGCAGTGGAACTTACCAGAAAATCGTATCAAAAGGCAGCAACTTCATCAGAAAAGTAGGAAGCGGACTGCAAAAGGCTGGAAAAACATATACATCTTTCCAGTCATATGTAGCAGAACGGAGAGCAGAAATCCGTGCAGAAGTTGTTCGTCAGATGTGTACAACAGTAGACCGTATTTCAGATCAGTTAGGAAAAGTCGACTGGAAGAAGGTAGGAATTGCGGTTGTAGCTACTGGAGCTGCGATTGGAGTTGGTGTCCTTACAGGTGGAGTAGGTATTGCAGCAGTCGGTGCGCTTGGATTGACAGAAGGAACTCTCGGAGCAGCCATAGTTGGTGGAGCTGTAACAGGAGCTATCGGAGGTGCAACGTATAGCGGTGTAAGCTCAGGATTATCAGGAAACAGCCTGAAACAGGTAGCAAAAGATACCTTGACCGGAGGATTGACAGGAGCTGTAGCTGGTGGTGCAATGGGTGGTCTTGCCTATGGAGCTGATAAAGCTATAGGAGCTGCGAAAAATGTAATAAAAGGAAGTAGCAGTTCACCAAAGCCGGGGCATATCACTGAAATGGCAACAAAGGATTTAAAACCTGAAATTCCAAGTGAACAGAAACTGAAAGAGAGCGTTGGTGAATGGGCGAAAATGGAAACAAAATTAGCAGAAAAAAATATCAAAACGAAAAGCAGATAGATTTAATACGGCATCGGTTGTATATGATTCAGGTACAGGGAAATATTATTACGGAATGAATAAGGGACTTCAAATAAGTGGTGATAAATTGAATGAAACATTGGCAGAGGCATTACCTAAACAATCGCTAAATCAGTATCGTGTTGGTAATTGCGCCGAGGTTGATGCAGTAAATCAGGCATTGAATAATGGCTCATTTATGGAAAATTTGTATATTTACACTATTAATACTAAGACTGGAGTGGGAAAACAAATGTGTGAAAATTGTGTTTATACGTTTGAAGACAAGGTTGCACAAGTACTTAGCCATTAAATAGTTAGCCAATAAAAATTACTAAGCGGATGTACTTAAACATATGTTATACAATATAAGTGCATCCGAATATTAAAATTAAAAAAAGATAGTGTTTATATTACGAACATTGTATATGGGAGGAATTACGACATGGATATTAATGAAAACGAGTTAAAAAAAATATCAATAAGGGGAAGAGTAGCTTATGGAATAGCCTGCTTTGAGAGGGCGTTGATTTTTTATCATTGTAAAAATAATGTTTGGATAGATGTAATAAAAAAGTTATGGGATTATACAAGTATAGAATATATTGATGATTGGTATTATGAAATGGCAGAATATATTCCGGATTCTTTGTTAGAAACCGATTATTATGACAAAGACGATTTTGAATATTTAGCGGAAACTGATTTTAGAACTTTAAAGCTATGTTATAAAGAAAGCAATATAGTGCTTTCAAAAATATTTCGATTGATTTTTGAAATTGGAACATTAGAAATTTATGGGAAACTTGAAAATTATAGCGTCGTAACATTAAAAAAATTATTAGAAATTATTGAATTAATGAAAAAAGAAAAAATAAAATTACCAGATGAAAAGCCATTTCTTAGATATAAATATAGTGAGTATGGTGGATGGGGAGAAAGGTTCAATGGACAGGAGCTTTCCATTTTGTTAAAGAATGTATAAAATAAGAGTCAAAGTGTACCTAATAAAACCATAAAGCAATTGGTAGATGATTAACCAATTATTAGATGTATGATTTAAGAAATAAGAGGAATTGGAAGCATCATAGAAACAATATTGGACTGGTTTTGTTAAGCGTGTACAGGAATGTATTATATATCCACAAAGCTAATATTGATAATTCTTATGGCGAACAACTGGCAAAGTTTGATATTCCCGATATGAAAAATATCCGAGGAAAGGCTGGAATGTTTGGTGGAAAGTTTTCTTTCAATTATGAAGGACAAGAATATAAATTTAAATTGCCATCAAAAGCCGGAAAATTTGTGGATTTTTTCGTAAAGTAAAAGTATGAGGATAACAGGATGAAAAAATTACAAAAGTATCTAATGATTTTGGGAACGATAATGTTAAGTATTGGGATTAGTGCTTGTTCAAAACAACCAGACTTCGATGCCAAATCCTACGTCCAAAGTTCTCTTGATGCATGCTATCATGGAGAATATAAGGACTATGCGAATCTGTTAGAAATCTCGGAAAAAGATGCCAAGAAAGAAATCGAAGAGGATTTTAATGAGAGTATTCAACAGCAATTTGATGATTCTGATAACATTACGGACAAAGGAATTGCTGATTATGCGGAAAAACTGGCAGAAGTAAAGAAACTGGCAAAATACAAAGTACAGGATGTGAAAGAAGAGGATGGAGTCTATACAGTAAGTGTACAAGTTGAACCATCCAATGTATTTCAGACATTGCAACAAAGCTCTACAGAGGTAAGCAATGAAAAAATAAAGCAGGGATTGGATGGAAATGATCCAGAAGTCTTTGCAACTGTATTAACAGAAAGTGTCCAGAAGAGTCTTGAAAAGAACAGTTATGGAAAAACTGTTACTGTAAAAGTATCAGTGGAAAAAGATAATTCAGGAAAGTATGGTCTTTCGGATACAGAGATGAGTAAGCTGGAAACAGCGATGTTTCCAACAGAATAAGAATGAATGGAAAGCTATCAGAGGAAAAAACTGGTAGCTTTCTTTTGTTCCCAAAACAGAGACTTGTTAAAAAAGCTATTGTAATAAGCGAATCAGAAAAGTTATAATAAATGATAATGGATGGCAGAGGTCATCCATTCATTATGAGAAAAAGAAGGGATCCCACATGAACCAACAAGAAATATTCACATACATCCAAAAGCAATACCCCACCCATCCAGACACCATCAACAAATCCGGATACCCCGTCACCATCTTCAAAAACCCAAGAACCGCCGCACCTTATGCCATCTTTTACCAACCAGCCGAAAGAACAACTTTCATGGAGGTTCAGGCAGAGCCGGACATGATAGGCAACTACATCGAAATGTATCACCTTGCTCCGGCAAAGTACATGGACAAGAAGCACTGGCTGGCAGTTCCGCTGGATGGTTCTGTCAGCGATTCAAAAGTTCTGGATTTACTCGATATGAGCTACGACCTCGTAGACGGACAGGCAGAAGCAGATGGAGAAACAGGAGCAGATAGACAGATAGGGGCAGACGGACAGGCAATAGACAGTACGCTAGAAGAAAAAGATTGACAATTCTGACCACACATTCCATAATGACGATAGTGGTTCGAGAGAACTAACAGGAAAAATGGGAGAGACAACATGAAGAAAAAAAGCTCATACCGATGGCTGATATGGATCATTCTGGCAGTGGTTTTAATCGGGGTAGCACTTATGCATATCCTGCCCCCATACATCGACCGATGGAAATCTGCCAGAGATTATGACAAACTTGCCGAAGAGTATGTAAATGATGAGTCCGAACCAGATGATGGAAAACAGAAGAAAAAAGACTGGTGGGCAACAGACGTAAAAGTAGAGTTTGACAAACTGAAAGCCGAGAATCCAGATGTTATCGGATGGATACGGTTTGATAATCAGGACGAACTTGGCATCAATTATCCAATTCTGTATTCAGGTGACAATGAGAAATATCTGAGAACCGACCTGCATGGCAACAGCCACATCGCAGGGTGTATCTTTTTGGAAGGTCTTAACAAATCTGATTTTTCGGATTATTACAACATTATCTACGGTCACAATATGAATGACGGAAGCATGTTCGGGAGCCTGAAAAAATATAAGGATGACGGATTCTGGAAAAAGAATCAATACTTCACTGTATATTCTGAGACAACCGCCTACCGTTATCGAATCTTCTCTTATGAAGATGCGGTCAATGGCGGTGATGTGTATAAAGTAGGATACCAGCCTGGCGAAGAGTATCAGAAATTTATCGATCAGATGATAAAAGATTCCGATGTCGATACAGGAGTAAAGCCGCAGACCAGTAACAAGATACTGACACTTTCTACCTGTACAGGGAACGGATACAGCAAGCGGCTTGCCATCCATGCAGTCTGCGTTGACGCACAGACTACGGATGAGTCAAAATTAAAGGAAACAGGAAATTAAGAGTGAAAATATCCAAAAGTATGTGAAAAAAGAAATAAAAACATATTTTTGGATATTTTTATATGGAATTATAATGTTGTAGCGGAAAATGCATTGACAAACCTGAAAAAAGGACAATATAATTAAAAATACATGGTTTGAACCAACTAACCAAAGCGTAATCGGGAAACAAGAAACAGAGGAAAAAAAGTAATGGAAACAAAGAAAGTGGCAAAAGAATACATGCAAAAAGATATTCTGCGGACGATTTTCCAGATGCGGAAAAGGCAGGAGGATGATAAGCAGATCAAAAGAATCATCGTATTAGACTATGACCTGACCGAGTATCACTGGAAAACGAACATTAAGAAACTGCAAGAAGAAGGTTTTCTGAAAACGGACAGTGATGCGAAGATTCCAGCACTGACAGAAAGCGGAATGGAGTATGCGAGACAACTGCAGCGGGCAGCCGAAGGCTGGAATCAGTTCTTGCAAATGAGCGGGGTCGATGAAAAGACAGCAGACAGGGACGGCAGACTCATGGCGTGTGAGGTATCCAATCCGGACAAAATCGACAATTTATGGAAATTTATCAATGACGGTGGAAGAAGTTCCATTCCGAAAAGTGTAGACTGCCACACGCTTTGGAAGAAGTTGAAACCGGGAAAGTATCAGATGTGGTATTCCTTTTACACCACAGAGATCGGAAAAGAGAGAAAAGCAGCTATTGAAGATATGCGGTTTGAAAGGGATGGCTGGCTGCACATAGAACCTTGGGAAATTTGGTTGGAACTAACGGAGCATCCAGAAAATGAGGATGACAGGACAATCTGGTATCAGAACATGCATGGAATCTGGAAGAAGGCAGAAGAAAACGATCACAGCATCAAAATTCCTGCCACAGCATTTCACATAGAGTACGAACAGCAGTGGTTGGGTGAAATACACTTCACCTGTAATCTGCGGTTTGTCGCAGAGAAAAAGAAAGGTTCTAAGAAAAAAACGATATGCTTACTGGATGGAAGGCTTTTGCAGAAAATACCGGATATCGTGTAGCGGATGAATATTAAAAAAGACAGGTAGGAACGGTAACATGGGAAGAAAGATTGAAAACAGAAATATTGATGTGACAAAAGCCAGAGGCGAACTGGAAGAAGATCTTCTGGAATATGTCTACCGGACATGGAGGCAGGGCAGACAGATCACATCGAAAGAGTATGCCAGAGAAGTGAACATAACCGGATATGAAGCGGCAGGCCTGGTGCGGAGTCTGGTGAAAAAAGGATTTTTGTGTGAGCCGGAAAACGGACATCTGGAACTGAGCGATAAGGGAAAACTGGAAGGTATGGAGTGCCTTGCACGCCATGAGAAACTGACACAGTTCTTTCAGATGGTAAGTGGAATGGATCAGCAGAGGGCGCAGGAAGATGCCTGTAGAGTGGAACATTATATCAGTCCGGAAGGGTTAAAAGGAATTGAAAACTTTCTGCAGTACGGTGACGTATACGATAGAGTTTATGACGATATGGACTTGTATACCTTTTATGAGGATGGTGAGTTCCCGATGGCATTCGGACTGTATGAACCGGAACGACGCAATCCAAGGTTCCTTGCACCAGAGTACGGGAAACTGGAACACTCTGTCATATTAAGAGTGAAAAAGTCACAGAACTGCTTCCTGCTCAAGACAAAAAAAGACGAATCCATCGGCTATGTATGGTACAGAAGAGATGATGAATGGATACAGGCGAAAGAAGAAAAAGGTGTTTATCAGTTACCGACAGACATCTGTACTTATACTGCGAATACAGGAATCCCGATTACAGAAGCAGTGGCAATCATTGCGATTACACGCTTTGAACAGAAGCCATTGCCAATCGATTATCGGGAATTGAATATTCATGTATGGTGACGAAGAGAGGAACAGGAAAATGGAAAAAGGTGAACATCTAAAGAGACAGAACAGACCCACGATGCTGCAACTGCAATATTTACAAGGTCTGTCAAGAGTAGAAAAGAAACGTGGAGCTCAGGGAAGTATCGCAGAATCTTATGGCGTGAATCGATCAACGGTAAACCGTTATTTTAAGAACTGCATAGAAAGAGGAATCCTGACAGAATCACTGGAATTTACCGCAGCAGGTGAAGAATGGCTGGAAAGATATACCAAGCTGTATGAGAATCTTGAAAAATATCTGGAAGAAATCGGTGCAAAACCGGAAGAAATCGAGGAATCACTGGATGTTATGGTGGAGAATATCGACATCCACATGCTGGAACTGATGATTAACGCCTATACAGAGAAAAAATCAGTATACAAGAAAAAAGAGAATGAACTGGATCAGGAGATACAGCACAATCTGCAGAAATGTGAAAGGCATCCGGTAGTGTTCCGGCTTTACCGGATGAATAAAAAAGCAGGGGCAGGGAAGAGACTCTATGGCGATGAGAGGATTTGAAGAAATAGCCGAAATCGTTCAGGAGAATGGAGAAAGCTATCTGGAATTAAAGCTGAAAGAGATGGCAGCACACTCCAGAGTGAGTGGTGAAATGATGGCTGGAAAACTGAAAACATTGAAGTATGAGCATAATGAAGTTTTGGAAGAAGCAAGAATAGAGAATAATATAGTGAAAATCCCGATGGAAGCGTGCAGAATCCACCGATGGACGGGGATTGGCACGATGGGAATTGTACCAGTTACCGTTACCTGCAGCGTAGGACCAATGCACATGCCGGAAAGCACTGCACTATTATATTTCTGGGTATAAATAAGAAGTGAGAAAAATTCTCATTTACGCATATCATGTAACAAAATAAGAAAAAAAATTCAATAAAGTGCCGTTGTTGATAAAACACTATAAATAACGGCACTTTTACGCCTATTGTTGTCTGAATAGCAACAAAATCAAAGGAAATAGCGGCTTATTTGTTGCTATTCAGGCAACAAACTTGTAAAAAATAGTGTTGACATTGAATGGCAAATTATGGTATCTTTCAGACAAGGAGTTAGATACGGGTAACCGGAAATATTCTCGTAGAACTCTAAACATCATAATTAAAAATTTATTAGCAAAAAAGCTAATACCAAGATGAGAAAAGGAGGATTACAGTTATGAGAAAGATCAAGAAATTAGTTGCTACACTGTTAGCAGCAACAATGGTAATGGCAATGGGAGTTACAGCGTTTGCTGCAGATTCATTAGCAGATGGTAAGTACACAGCAAAGCAGAATCTTTATAAGAACTCAGCTTGTACAACAACATCTATGGGAGATGCTTTGCACTCAATGATATGCGTGCAGAAATTACGATTGCAGATGATGAGGCAACACTTGTTGTTCATACTCATGAGATTACATATTTAGGTCTGACTGGACATTTAGGAAAAATGGTAGTTAATGGAAAAACAGTTACTCCGAAACAGACTACAACTAATGGCGTAACAGATTACTACTTCACATTCACAGGTTTAGATGCATCTACAATTTATGAAGGCTGTGTAATTACTGGTAAATTCACAACATACGTTGGAAGTATGCCGATGAACGCAACAGGATATTTGAAACTTACAGACATCACAGCAAAATAAAATAAGTAAATATGTATGTAAAGCAAGGCTGTACCCAAAAGTGCAGCAGATGTTTTAATTGATACGGAGGAAAAATGAAAAAAATAAAAAGATATTAGCCTTTGTATTGAGTACAAGTATGTTACTTGGCGGTATGAATATACAAGCGTTTGCTGGTGAACAGAAAGAAACAAATACCGCAAATACAGAGTTAGATAACCAAAATGAATATGTTGTTCCACTGACTTTTTATGGACCTTCTGGAAAACTGCTTACGGAGGAGCCTTATTCGGGTACAGTTCAGGATTACATGGATAATGTTGCACTAGTAAAAAAGAATGATAATGGAACATATCATGTAACCTTACAGATTGAAAATTATGAAAAAATTGATATTTTGCAGTTCTCAAAACCGGGTGTAATTTCAGATGATATAGCACCTTCGAATGCACCTATGGGAACTTTTAATATTCCAGAAAAATATATTGCTAATAATGAGGAAAATCCATCAGAGGCAACGGAATATTTGAAGGAACAAGGACAAATTAATGAAGAGTGGAATGATAAATACATTCAAAATTATTCTGTTGAAAAAGCAACAACGGGTGTGTCGTGGTATTCTTTTTTTGATGTGGATACACTGGAAGGAACGATGTATACTAAAAGCTTTCTATAGTTATGGAAGAACAGATGATGACTTGGAAAGCTATATGTACGGAATTGTAAACGGAAAATTTACATTTGATGTAAATAATGCAGTAGTTGCTAAAGAGATTAACGAAGAAAATTATAAAAATATTGGATTGGAGCTTTCTAAAGTTGTAACCAGTGTTGGAGATTCACCGGATTTCACAGGATTTGTAGCAGAAGAAAAAACTGCAAATGATTTGTTTAGTGGTACTTGTGAAGCAAAAATTGAGAATGGAAAAGTTACTGTTACAGCAGAGACAAGTAGCATTGATTCAATAAGAGTACTTGAAGAAATTAAGGATTTAGGCGAGTGTACTTATCCTTCAACTTCTTCATATCGCCAATATATGTATGCGTATTCGAGAGAAGTAAAAAAAGAATAAGTATATTTCTGTTTATTCAGACAATATTTTGGAAGATGGAAAATTTTCCATTGAATACGAAAACTTAGAAGAAGCTATTTTTGGAAAACAGGTTGAGATACAAACAGAAGATGGTACCTACTATGGAGAATTGCGAGTAAGAACAACACCGAAAGAAAAACTCGAATTGACAGATGGTGATGTTACACTTGTAACAGATAACTATACAGTTAATAGTAAAGCAAAATTTGGAGCAGAACTTTTACAGGAAACCTCAGATGAAGATAGTGAATATAACAAATATTATTCTTTATTAGCAGGAAACGCTTCAAAAGCATTGATCTATAATTTGTCATTAAAAATGAATGACTCGCAGGTTATTCCATCGAGAGCAGTAGAATTAAGAGTAAAAATTCCGAAAGACTGGGATACGAGCAAAATAGAAGTTCAATGGTATTATCCAGTAAATGAAATGTTTAATCCGATAGAGTATTTTGATTCATCTTCCTATAAAAATGATGATGGAAGTATTCACATGGAGGGCGATGAACTGGTTATAACAGGCACTACTCGTGTTTATAATACAATCGCCATTACACAAAAAAAGCGGATAAAGTAGATATTTCAGAAATCCAGGACGGAACATATAATGTTAATGTTACTATGTGGCAAAGAGGATCAGCCGGATAGATTGTCTATGAGCAATTCTGCGGTTGTAAATGATTCAGCTCGTTTGGTAGTAGAGAATGGAAAGAAACATATCTATTTTGATACACAAGGAATTGTGATTACGGGCAGATATGGTTATACAAATGGAATATTCTGGGCAAATAATGAGCAGACAGAAGAAAACGGACTTCCGATATTAAGTGAATAAGACAGAGATGATGGGGTATATTTGAACTTCTTTGTTCCTATCATGGATGAACTTCAGCATAAAGTTCCTGGATCTGGTGAAGGATGCAGAACTGCATTTATGACTTTATCTGGTTTAACACCTGTGGCAGAAATTAACGAGCCAACCCACGATAAATCTGTTTTTAGTTGTAGCAGTTGATAAAGCATCTAAATATACAGCCGACAATTATACAGAGGAATCTTACAAAGTATTATCTGACGCAGTAGCAAAAGCTCAGAAGGTAATCGACGGAACAACTTCTGCAAACGATTCTGAAATCGTAGCATTAGATAAAGAAATTTCTGATGCAATCAGCGGATTAAAAAAAAGAGGCAACTGGACTTGACAAATACAATAAAGTCCTGAAAAAATGCCAAAGCATTAAATGAAGCAGATTATACAGCAGAAAGCTGGGCAGACCTTCAGGCAGTGATTACTGCTCAGGAAGGAAAGGTAACAGAAGAAAATGCAGATCAGGCATCCGCAGACCTTCAGTCAGCAGTAGATGCACTTGTACCGATGTCAACAGCCGTTTCCATGGAAAAAGGTGTTTACGAAGTACAGGCAACACTTACCAATCAGGATGGAACAGCAAGTGATTTGAATGCAGGATTAAAAATCTGCTCGTTTATATACAGATAAAGACGGCAATGTAACTGCTTATCTGTACGTGGACGGAATTTATGCAATCGCAAGGGTCTATGCGGATGCAGATACAGACGCAGGCAGACTTGTAAAACTTCCTGCAAAAAAAACCATAAAGTAAAAGTAACAACAGAAAGCGGAGAAGCAGAACTCCTGTTAAATCAAAAATCTGAAAAACAGGAAATGATCTGGAATCAAAACTGAATGATGCAAAAGTATTAAAAGAGAAGAATTACACAAGTGATTCATTTGCAGTATTGACAAATGCCATTGCTACAGCAGAGAGTGTTCTGGCAGACAAAGTGGCATTCCAGTCAGAAATCACAGCAGCGGAAGTTACTCTGGACACAGCAACAGCAGGTCTTGTAATGAAAGAAGACGTAAAAGCAAGAGCAGAACTGGATCAGGCAGTTTCCGATGCGAAAAATAATTATGCAGAAGCAAATTATACAAAAAGACAGTTATGAGAATCTGAAGGCTGCAATCAAGGAAGCTGAAGAAGTATTAGCAAAATCTGATGCGACAGTAGATGAAATGAATGAACAGGTTGACAAGCTGGATAAAGCAGTGAAAGCACTTGTTCGTCTGGATGATGCAGTAGATAAGTCAGAATTAAATGGCTATATCGAAAATGCACTGACCAAGACAAATGACGGCACTTATACAGACAACAGTTGGAACAGTTTCCAGGCAAAGAATCAAATCTGCTCAGAAAGTATCCGCTGATGTCAATGCAACAAAACCAGAAGTAGAAAAGCAGACAAAACTGCTGACCTCTTCTTATGAAGCACTTGTTGTTAAAAACAAACAGAGTGATCTCTTTGAAAAATATCCGCAGATTTTTGAAGGTACATATTCCGTACCGATCAAACTGCTCAACGCAACATCCGATGAAGATTCTATGGGAAATGCTTCCATGATTCAGAACGGAATTGTAAGAGTTACGGGTAAAGGTGAAGTAACACTGGAGATGAACTTCCAGTCCATGAAATTTGCCGGAATGACAGGTTATCTGTACAAACTGAAAAAAAAGTAGATATGGATACGGTTGAATACAACAAATATAATTATCCGGTAAAATATGAAGCTTCCGATGCAACAATTCTGGAAGAGTACACAGATGTTTACGATTTATTTAATGACAAGAACTCTGAGTATTACGACAAGAATACAGAAGGAAACTGGTATCCAAAAAAATTATCAATCCCGATTGAACTGAACGACAACCTGTTCTATGTAGAGGTTTATGTTCCGGTTATGGAAAGCATCGGTGAAGGACAGGGTACAAAGGTTGCCAGAGTTTCTATCGACTGGGCAAACATCAAACAGGAGACAGGAGTAGAAAGAGACAACAGTGTAATCGAAGCACTTCTGAATCAGGTATCCGGTATGCAAACAGGGGTGATGTTGCTGACGAATACTGGAACGCTTTAAATGCGGCTTACATGACAGCTCAGGATGTTTACAATGATATGAATTCTACACAGAAAGAAATTGATCTGCAGGTGACAGCTTTACAGGCAGCCGTAGATGCAGTAGAAACTCAGATCGTAGACAAGACAGAACTGAATGCTTTGATTGAAAAAGCAACAGCAGAAGCAAATCGTACCGATGTTGTTTATACTTCTGCAACATTAGAAGCATTAAAGACAGCAATCACAAATGCACAGGCAGTAGCAAAGCAAAAGAAGATGCTACCAAGGCAGAAGTTCAGGCACAGGTTACAGCACTTCAGACAGCACTTGACAGTTTAAGAGTTGTTGATAAGACAAACTTAAATGCCCTGATTGAAAAAGCAAAACAGATGTTTATGAAAGCAGCAGTTTGACGGTCCTGAATACAGCAATTACACTGGCTGAGAATGTTGCAGAAATCCAAAAAAGCAACAGAGGCAGAAGTTGCAGCAGCAGAGAAAATCTCTGACAACTGCATTAAACGGACTGGTAGAAAAAGCAGTTGTAGATAAGAGCAAACTGGAAAGCAAGATTGCAGAAGCAAAGACATATTTAAGCCAGACAGACATTTATACAGAAAGTTCTCTTGCAACATTACAGAGTGCAGTAGGTCGTGCTCAGAATGTAATGGATAATGATTCTGCATCACAGAAACTGGTAGATGATCAGGTGACAAAACTGACAGAAGCAATCCAGCAGTTAGCAAAGAAGAGTGATGGAAAACTGGATATCAAGAACCTTGCTGATGGGGTTTACTCTATCTATGGAACAATGGTGAAAGTAGACAAGAATACTTATTCTATGTCAAATGAAGCAATCAACCATACAATTAAACTGACAGTGAAGAATGGTAAATACTATATCACTCTGAACTTCAACGGACTGACCGTAGGACAAAAACTTGGATATTTAAGCCAGCTGAAATACTTCACAACAGGTTATAGTGTTGATCCTCAGTATGGTAATCCGCAGGGATCACTTGCAGATGTTACCGTAGATAGTTATCAGAAGAATGCAGATGGAACGTTAGTATCTGATTCTTATGGAACAAACTATCCAGATGTCGTTACATTCGAATTGATTCCGGAAGCTCTGAATGATGGATATGTTCCGTTACAGGTATTCGTTCCGATTATGGACGCAATCAGCTCTGGTACAGGAACACAGCCAGTATACCTGAAACTGGATTGGAGCTCAATAAAAGCAACAACATCCGATGATCCAGACTTGGATAAGAACGACAACAATAATAGTAATTCCAACGGAAATAACAACAGTAATTCTTCTATTGGAAACAGCTCACTTGGAAATAATACCCTTGGAAGCAGTTCTCTTGGAAGCAAAGAAACTTGGTTCTTCCTCACTTGGAAGTGGTTCTTCAAGTCTGAAGAGTGGAACATCCAGCCTTGGATCAGGTTCCCAGCCTGAAATCAGCATCCAACGTTAAGACTGGTGATGTTGTACAGAACAATACCCTGTGGGCAGCTATCCTTCTTCTCGGAGGAGTCGCTTTACTGGCAGGAATCATGGAGTACAACAGAAAGAAAAAAGCAAACATAAAATAATTAAGTAGAGATTTGGCAGACGACCCTCCCATTCCTTCGGGACTGGGAGTCTGCCAAACTCATTTAACAGGAGATAAGGAATGAAATTAGCAGCGAAAAAAAATAAAATATTGTCTGCCATTATGACTTGTGTGCTTGCCATTACTTTAATGGCAGGCTTTCCTGCTGTTAAGGCTTATGCCGCAAGCGGGACAGTGTATAGCTGTACAATTAACAGATGTTACGCACACCCGGTTACCGGAGTAATCGAAGATTCCGGTGGAGAGAGTTCTTATGCAACAGGACAGGGCATGGTAGAAGGTTGTGTATACAGCAATGGTATCTTGGAAGTATCAGACGATGGAGCTTATTATCTGACCATCCGCATGAGTCTGATGGACTACACCAGTGGACATAGTTTTCAGGTACAGAATGTAGGAGATTCCGGCTGGTCTACACCATCAGAAATCGGTATTACAGGAAATGGTTCAGACAGCAACGGTACAACAGCCGATGTGTGTATGCGTGTGCCAAGCGAAAACTGTGTAGTCAGAGGTTCCATGTATGTAGAACCGATGGGAAGAGATGTTATTTTCTATCTGTATCCGAGCAACTACAGTGAAGGAAACAATACAGACATGAACGCAACTATGGTAACAGAAAGTTCTGATGGAACAGCAGTAGAATCCAGTGGTTCTGGTTCAGTAGATAATTCAGGTTCTACTTCCAGTGGAAGTTTAAGTTCTGGAAGTTCTTCTCTTCAGAGTTCCGGCTCATCCGATAAAAGCAGTTCTTCCAGCAGCTCATCAAAGAAACTGGAGAGCAGTATTACAGAAGCTGCAAAACCGAGCAGTGATTCTTCTTCACTGGATACAGAAAATCCAGTAAATTCTTCAGAAGGATTAAGTCTTTCTACTGCGAAAGATGGAACAAGTGACAGCGATTCCGATAGCGGAAATACTTCTTCCGGCAACCGGATTTTTCAGATTGCATTGGCAGTTGTAGTAACAGGTCTGATTCTGCTTGGAGCAGTATCCGGAGTGATTTATTTCTTCCGTAAGAACTGGAAACGTTGGGGAGGTGCAGAGGACGATGATGAATAGGCGTTTGAAAAAAGCATCGGCTGTTCTCCTTGCAATGACCATGATTTTTTCTCTGGCAGGTTGTGTAGACCAGAGTCAGGGAAAGAAAAGCAGTGATTCTGCTACGCAGACAGAGAGCAGTACAGATGAGACAGCCAGCAGTAAGACGGCAGATAAAAAGACTTCTGACAGCAAATCGGACAAGGATTCTTCCAATGAAGATGCCAAGTCTCTCTTAGAGATTAATGATCCGGAAGAAAAGGCAGCCGTAGAAGCAGCCAAGAAAAAAGTACAGGCTATGAAAGAAAGCCCAAGAATTATAGCGACTTCTCCGGCAACCGCAGATATCTGTGACAAGCTGGAACTGGATTTGGTAGGTGTTTGCAGTAGCACCGTATCCACAATTCCAGACAGATACAAAGATGTAGATACAGTCGGAACAGCCATGAGTCCGGATATGGAGATTGTATCCTCACTTAATCCAGACTGGATTTTAAGTCCGGTGTCATTGCAGAGTGATCTGCAGCCGAAATATGAAGCAATCGATACAGACTGGGCGTTTTTGAATCTTAGAAGTGTGCCGGGTATGTACCGTTCCATTCAGGAACTGGGTGAGATTTTCGACAGAGAAGATCAGGCACAGAAACTGGTGGACGAGTTTACAGAATTCTATGATGATTATAAGAAAAAGAATGAAGGAAAAGACCATCCGAAGGTAATGATCCTGATGGGACTTCCGGGGTCTTATATTATCGCAACACCGAATTCCTATGTAGGAAGTCTGGTGGAACTGGCAGGCGGAGAGAATGTATACTCTGACACCGATCAGGAATTTTTGACCGTAAATACTGAAGACATGAAAACCAAAGAGCCGGATATTATCTTACGTGCCGCACATGCACTGCCGGATCAGGTGGTAGAAATGTTCAATAAAGATTTTGCGGAGAATGACATCTGGCAGCATTTCGATGCTGTGAAGAACGGCAGAGTTTATGATCTGACTTATGAATATTTCGGTATGAGTGCTACGTTTAAGTATCCACAGGCACTGGAAGAATTACAGCCAATCCTTTATCCGGAAAGTGATGAAGATTCAGCAAAAGCAAAAGAAACCAGTGATAATGCACAGAAGAAAGCAAAGGATTCTGACGCAACTGAAAAATACAACGAACAGCAGAGCAAGTAGAAAGGAGAGGACAGATGAAAGAGACAGAATTAAAAAATACTTCTGAGACTTCCGAAAGGGAAGTCCAGAACCTCTCCGGTCAGGATAAAGCAAGAAAGCATCGGAAAACAGCAAAAGCAGCCATTTCCTTTATTGTAATGATCGTATTGCTGGTTGCATTATTTTTTGCGGCAGTGAATATCGGAAGCCTGAAAGTCAGCTTCCCGGAACTACTGAAAGGATTATTTGTAAAGTACAATGAAGACGTGGCAACAATCTATGACTTACGATTCCCACGAATTGTAATCTCCATGTTAGCCGGAGCTGCGATAGCGGTATCGGGTGTGTTATTTCAGGCGGTATTAAAAAATCCACTTGCCGATCCGGGAATCATCGGTATTTCCAGTGGAGCAAGTTTTGCGGCGGTACTCATTACCGCATTTGCACCGACTTTATTTTTCTTCACTCCATTATTTGCATTTCTTGGTGGTGTGATTGCATTTGTCTTAGTTTACAGCCTGTCATGGAAAGGGGGATTAAGTCCCTTAAGAATTATCCTTGTCGGTGTGGCAGTCGATGCAATGTTCACCGGATTATCCAGTGCGCTGAATTCAATGAATGGCGGAAACATGTCTGGCGTGGCAGCCATCGTCAATGGTAATATCACAATGAAAACTTGGGATGATGTGAAAACCTTAGTACCGTATGTAATTATCGGACTGGTTCTGGCACTGATTATGACGAAGATGTGTAATCTGTTAGCACTGGAAGATAAGACAGCACGAAGCCTTGGAATCAATGTCAATGCAATGCGTATCGTGATTTCACTGATAGCAGTATTGCTTGCAAGTATTTCCACAGCAGTAGCCGGAGTGATTAGTTTCTTAGGACTGATTGTTCCGCATATCGGAAGAATTTTAGTAGGAAGCGACCACAAGGCATTAGTTCCATTTAGTGCTTTGTTCGGAGCGTTTACGTTCCTGCTGGCAGATACCATCGGAAGAACGATAGTCGCCTCCGTATGAGGTATCCGCATCCATCATTATGAGTGTGGTCGGAGGCCCATTCTTCATCATTCTGTTAAGGAGGTCTAAGAAGTATGCGAAGTAAAGAAAAGAATATGGATTTGACTTCTACAGAGAATGAAGCAAAGAAAGAAAGTGAAAAAAGCGGATAAGTGGGCAGACAAGCCTGCGATGGAAGTTAGAGATCTGCACTTTTCCTATGGAAAAAATAAAGTCTTAAAGGGCGTATCCCTGAAGATTGAAGAAGGTAAAATCACAACGATTATGGGAGCAAACGGATGTGGAAAATCTACATTGTTTTCCCTGATGACGAAAAACTTATATCCGAGAAAAGGAAATATTTTCCTCAAAGGAAAGAATATCCAGAACCTGAATTTAAAAGAATTTGCCAGAAAGGTTGCGATTGTTCAGCAGTATAACAGTGCATCAGACGATATCACCGTTGAGAATCTGGTGGCATTCGGAAGAACCCCACATAAGAAAATGATGCAGGGAGACAGTGCCGAAGATGAGCGTATGATTCAGTGGGCATTGGAAGTAACCAATCTGACAGAATATCGTGACAGAGAAGTGTCAAGACTTTCCGGTGGACAGCGTCAGCGTGTATGGATTGCAATGGCACTTTGTCAGGGAACAAAGACGCTGTTCCTCGATGAGCCGACTACCTATTTGGATATCCGGTATCAGATTGAGATCCTGCAACTGGTGAAAAAACTCAATCAGGAATTTGGAATAACCATCATCATGGTACTGCACGACATCAATCAGGCAATCGCATATTCAGATAATGTCATCGGCATGAAAGATGGAAAAGTGCTGGTGGAAGGTGATCCAGAAGAAGTGATTACGGAAGAGAGCATCCGGGAACTGTATGGCATTGAGCTTGGTGTGACAAGGGTTGATGGACGGAAGTTTGTGCTGGCGGTGTAAGAAGGAAATAGTAGCAGAACGACAAGAAATAAAGGGGAGGAAAACTCCCACAGGAGAACAGAAAGAAGATGAAAAATCCTTTAAAAGTAGTATGGATCGTGCTTGGATTTCTTTGCCTGGGACTTGGTACGATAGGAATTGTACTTCCTATCCTGCCAACCGTTCCGTTTTATATGGCAACACTGTTTTGCTTTGCAAAGAGTTCTAAGAAACTGCACGACTGGTTCGTAGGAACGAATCTTTATAAGAAACATCTGGACAGTTTTGTTCAGAAAAGAGCCATGACAATAGGAACAAAATGCAAGATTATCGGAATGGTAACGGTAGTCATGGCAATCGGCTTTATCTGCATGAAGAATGTACCAATCGGAAGAATCTGTATCGTAATTGTGTGGGTATGCCACCTGTTATACTTCTTCCTTCGAGTGAAAACTTTAAAAGTGGGAGAAGAATTACCGGAAGGTGCAGAAGTGGAATAATATGATGGATAAAGTAGAAAAGAAACGACAGAAGGAACAGCATGTCGTGGAAGAGATGATCCGGCTGTATTGCCGGAAAAAACATCCGAAAGAAGACAGGCAGGCAGGGCAGATTTGTCCTGTCTGTCAGGAACTTTTGGATTATGCAAGACTTCGAAGTGAAAAGTGTCCTTTTATGAAAGAAAAGACATTTTGCGCAAACTGTAAAGTGCATTGCTATAAGCCAGAGGTGAGAGAACAGATCAGGCAGGTTATGCGGTTTTCAGGACCAAGGATGCTGATTTATCATCCGGTGCTTGCAGTATGGCATTTGATATGCAGTAAAAAAGAATCGAAAAAATAAACAAAAAGGTAAGATAAACTATGATTAAAACAAGACTGGTGGGGCTGTTGTCCCACGCAAAAAAGTATATCGTGTATACGATTTTGTGGCAGTGGGCAGCCCTCCTGTCGCAGGTATTGGCAGTCTTTTCTATCGCAGATTTACTGGAACGGGTAGTATACCGGGCAGTAACCGTACCGATCATTGAGCGGACAATATTGATTTTAGTTCTTGTTGTGGTGATCCGATTTATCTGTGAACGGATGGGAGCAAGGTCTTCCTATCTGGCGTGTGTGGATGTAAAGCGGATTCTGCGTGAAAAGATTTATGAGAAAATGTTAAAGCTGGGAGCTTCCTACAGTGAGCAGGTATCCTCTTCGGAGGTCGTACAGGTGTCAACTGAGGGTGTGGAGCAGTTGGAAACATATTTTGGAAAATATCTTCCACAATTATTTTACAGCCTGATCGCACCACTGACCTTATTTATCATTCTTTGCAGAGTGAGCCTGAAAGCGAGTGTGATCCTGCTGATCTGTGTACCGCTGATCCCGATTTCTATCGTGGTGGTACAGAAAGTGGCGAAGAGATTATTAAATAACTATTGGAGCATCTATACTGGACTGGGAGATTCGTTCCTTGAAAATTTACAGGGACTTACCACACTGAAGATTTATCAGGCAGACCAGCAGAAAGCAGACGAGATGGATGTGGAATCCCAGAATTTCCGTAAGATTACGATGAAGGTGCTGACCATGCAGCTCAATTCCACAAGCGTGATGGATATTGTTGCCTATGGTGGAGCTGCGATCGGTATGGCAGTCGCGGTGTCCGAATTCTTAAAAGGAAATATCAGTGTGGCAGGAACGTTATGTATCGTTCTGCTTGCCAGCGAGTTTTTCCTGCCGCTCAGACTGCTTGTTTCATTCTTCCATATCGCAATGAATGGTATGGCAGCGAGTGATAAGATTTTCAAGATTTTAGATTTGCCGGAACCACAGGCTGGAGAAAAAACACTGCCGGATGGAGCGTTAGATGTTACATTAAAAGATGTGCACTTTTCTTATGAAGAGGACAGAGAGATTTTAAAAGGAATAGGCTTAAATCTTCCGGCAGGAAATTTTGTATCACTGGTTGGTGAATCCGGATGTGGTAAGAGTACGATTGCCGGAATCCTTGCAGCAAAGAACCGGGGATATAACGGAGAAATTACCATCGGTGGCGTACCGCTTAATGAAGTGAATGAAACCAATCTGATGCAGAGGGTTGTTCTGGTGCCATAACAGCTACCTGTTCAAAGGTACAGTAGAAGAAAATCTGAAGATGGCAAAACCGGACGCAACGAAAGAAGAGATGGAAGCTGTCCTTCAGAAAGTGAATCTCTTAGGGTTCTTACAAACACAGGATGGCTTGCAGACACAGTTGCTGGAAAAAGCAAGCAACCTGTCCGGCGGTCAGTGTCAGAGACTGGTAATTGCCAGAGCATTGCTTCGGACAGACAGCGCGGTTTATATTTTTGATGAAGCGGCATCCAATATCGATGTAGAAAGCGAAGAACTGATCATGAATGTGATTCACGAACTGGCAAAGACAAAGACGGTACTTCTGATTTCCCACAGACTGGCAAATGTCGTGAAGTCTGACAAGATCTATTTCTTAAAAGACGGAGAAATCAAAGAAAGCGGAAAGCATGACGAACTGATGAGCCAGAATGGTGCGTACAGACATCTGTATGAAAGCCAGATGGCATTGGAAAACTATGGAAAAGGAGGAGTGGCATAATGAGTGAAAATACGAATACAACAAAACGCAGAAGTGCCATCCAGATCATGGGAAGTCTGATTGGTCTGGTAAAACCCCTGCTCCATATCATGCTGGCAGCAATCATCCTTGGAACATTGGGTTATTTATGTGCAATCTTCCTGACGATACTGGCAGGACAGGTCATCGTGCATGGTCTTCTGACAGGAGTAGCCGGAATGATTGTTCCGGTGGACAATATGTGGCTGGTATTTACTCCAGTAAAAACGATTATCACAGTCATGATCGTAATTGCAGTGCTTCGTGGAATCCTGCATTATGTGGAACAGTATTGTAATCATTTTATCGCATTTAAGCTGTTGGCAATCATCCGCCATAAAGTGTTTGCAGCACTGAGACAGCTCTGCCCTGCAAAACTGGAAGGACGGGATAAGGGAAATCTGATCTCGATTATTACAACTGATATTGAATTACTGGAAGTGTTCTATGCACATACCATTTCTCCGATTGCGATTGCAACACTGACCTCAATTATTATGGTGATTTTTATCGGAAGATATCACTGGTTAGCAGGCGTGCTTGCACTGGGAGCTTATCTGATTGTCGGAGTAGCCATCCCGATGTGGAATGGAAAACGTGGCAGCCAGAAGGGAATGGAATTTCGGACAAACTTCGGAGAACTGAACAGCTTTGTTCTGGATTCTTTACGTGGACTGGACGAGACCATCCAGTACGGACAGGGTGAAAAGAGAAAAGAGCAGATGTCTGAGCATTCCAAAAATCTTGCAGGAATGCAGGAGTCATTAAGCAAAATGGAAGGCTCACAGCGTTCATTTACGAACATGGTTATCCTGCTTGCATCTTTTGGAATGCTGGCACTGACAATCTGGCTGTACGACAAAGGTGCGATGGGATTCGAGGGAATCTTAACCTGCACCATCGCAATGATGGGTTCTTTCGGACCGGTAGTAGCATTATCAAGCCTTTCCAACAACCTGAACCAGACATTGGCAAGTGGTGAACGTGTTCTCTCCCTTCTGGAAGAGACGCCGCTTGTGGAAGAAATTCCGGGGGATGTGGAAACTTCCGGTGCAGAGAGCATGGAATATGAATTTAAAGGAGCAGAGGCAGAGAACGTAACATTTGCTTATGGTGAAGAAGTTATTTTAGATAACTATTCACGGAAATTACAGCCGGGTAAAATCACAGGGATTCATGGTGCGAGCGGTTCCGGAAAATCTACACTCTTAAAACTGTTGATGCGGTTCTGGGATGTGCAGGATGGAAGTGTATCGGTAGACGGTACAGATGTCCGCAAGATTCCAACCAAGCATTTAAGAGATATGGAAAGTTATGTCACGCAGGAAACACACCTGTTCCATGATTCCATTGCAAACAATATCGCAATCGCAAAGCCGGGAGCATCCAGAGAAGAGATTATGGAAGCCGCAAAGAAAGCGTCTATCCACGATTTCATTATGACACTTCCGAAAGGATATGATACAGAAGTCGGAGAACTGGGTGATACGCTGTCCGGTGGTGAAAAACAGAGAATCGGAATTGCAAGAGCATTTCTCCATGAATGCCCCCTCATTCTACTCGATGAGCCTACATCGAACCTCGACTCTTTAAATGAGGGAATTATCTTAAAATCATTGAAAGAATCGGCTGAGAAGAAAACAGTTGTCTTGGTATCCCACAGAGTATCCACAATGAATGTGGCAGATGTGGTATATGAAATGGAGAATGGCAGAATTTCTTAACAGCAGGAATGCAGAAGAAATACTTTTCCAAAAGGGGATAAAGTAGTATATGAAAATTGGAGAATCCAAAGAAGATTATCTGGAAGCGGCGTATGTATTGAAACGTCAGAAAGGATATGTTCGTAATTCTATGCTTAGTGATTATCTGAACTATTCCAAAGCGAGTGTTTCAGTTGCAGTACGTGGACTGCTGGCAGATGGATATGTAATAAAAGACCGATATGGCAGCATTGAACTGACAGAAGAAGGAAGAAAGATTGCAAAAAAAATCTATGCAAGGCATGTGCTTTTAGAAGAATTTTTACGACGAATAGGAGTATCTTCGGAAACTGCAAATCATGATGCGTGTCGGATGGAACATACAATCAGCGAAGAATCTTATAAAAAGATTCAAGAATTGGTACGGAAGATGAAGGAAGAGAATACGTTAAACGAAGAAATGAAATTAACGAATTAAATCAAAAACAGGAAAGGCGGTGGAGAGATTTCACTGTCTTTTCTGCTTTAAAAATGAAGTAACATAAGAAAAGGGATACAAATGAAAAAAGTATTGATTGCTGCGGATGAGGTAGATAAGTGGAGTCAACTTTGTGAAGGGTTAAAAAATGAGTGGGAATGTACGACCGTTAATCTGGATGTGTTTGAAAAATTCCATACCATAGCGGTCTATGACGCAGTATTGATGCTTGTGAGAAATGATAACGGAAAGCTGGGCAGGCTGATTTGGGAAGTCCGGCAGTACAGCAGGGCTCCGATTATTGTAGTGATACCGGGGATTCAGGCGGTAAAAAAGTATATCGAATGGGGTGCAGATCTGGTATTTCCACATCCTTCGGTCAGCTTGATCAACACGTACCTGTATGCATTACTCAGACGTTCCGATATCACATGGAACACTGGAAGAAAAAGAGAAAAGCAGGAGATCATAAGGAAAGGAAAACTTCTAATTGACTGCCGTTATCATACTGTTTACTGGGGGAAGCATGAGCTTGCAACCCTAAATGAGCGAGAAAAAGGCATTCCTGTATCTGTTGGCAGATGCCTCCAGACAGGTAGTTACCCATGAGATTATCTTTGAACAGTTATGGAAAGAACCATATGGAGATGACTCTGCCAACATGATCTGGTGTTTTGTACGCAGACTCCGCAAAAAAATGGAAAAGACAGAACCGGAGGCTGCAAAGATAATTCAGAGTATACGAAAGGTGGGATATTATTTAGATATAGACAGACATTGAGCAAAATGTAGAAAAATGTCGAATTATGCGAAAAGTGACTGGCAGATGACTGTTACATTACACAGTTCTGACAGTCTTTTTCTATATACTTCTTTTTGTGGTGTTTTAGTAAGGCATGACAAGGAGAAGAGTTATATTTGCATCAATGGAAGTCCTTAAAAAAACAAAAGAGTAAGGGAAAAAGAAGTGCTGTAATCGAAGAGGTTGCAGCATTTTTTTATTCGACATTTTTGGAACATTATAACGTACATATCCGGTCACCGCCATGCTCCGATTTGATTTCTATACCAAAAATCAGATCGGAGGAAAGCTAAATGGCTTATAACAAGACAAGTGAAGAACGAAAGTGGAATTATTGGAAAGAACAGGAAGAAAAGAAACTGCGTGAACTGGGAATGGAAGAAGAGAAGATCCAAAAGTTGCGCCAGATGGACAGGGAAGATTTTCTGGAAGAGCGCAGATACCGGGAACATCTGGATGAAATGATGCAGGATATGGATTCCATAAAACAAAGGGACAGAGGACGGTTTGCACAGGATATCCGAGAACTTTTAGATAACATTGGAGACCGACGGATCTATGAATTATTAAAGGGCACAGAACATCAGACATTAGAGATACTTTTGCTTAGTACATGGGGATATTCAGGAAGAGAGATTGCCAAAATTATGGGAATGGCAGAACAGACCGTTTATACCAAAAGAAACCGTTTAAGAAAAAAATTAAATAATTTGTCGAAAATTGAATAATAACAGCATTTTTCATCGGCTATTTAATAGGCAGGTAAATTTTGCCAGTGTACTTTGACAATCCTATACCAGCATTACAGGTACGTTCCCGTAAGTAGAAGCGTGTTAGGAAGGCGCGAGGACAAATGAAAATGACAGGAAAGAATATAAAAAATTCTTTGCTGGTGTTTTTGTTTCGAGCGAATCCACTTTAACTGAAACAGGACCGTGGCGGTCTTTTGCGAGGATCACTTACGAGGGGATAATGATACATAGGAACTGCCAGTGAGCAGAGGATGGACTTTGGGTTGTAATCAGCAAGACCTTTAGAAAATCCATGAGTGGTGCAATGCCAAGCATCCGCCTGTAATGTTCCCGTAAGGCAATGGGGGAGTCGAGGACAAATACAACGCCAAAAAACAAAAGTATAAGAAATCAAGGAAGAATGTGTCGTTGATATCAGATACATGCGGCTGTAGGGAGAAATCCTTTACAGCCGTATTGATGTGGTATCAGCACGCATATTAGGTAACAAATTATGTATTACACAAAAGAATATTTAAAAAGAGCGCATCGTGAAATTGATACAATCTTTCGTGTGCTGTTTCCAGAACATGGAATGGCAGTAAGGGAAGAACAGATTATGTTATGCCACGAAATGCTGGATAACCTGCTGGGAAGAAACATAGCACTGTGTGATGCGGGTGTCGGTATCGGCAAGACGTATGCCTATCTGGTGGCCTGTGTTCTGATGAGAAAATATTCTCTCCTTGCAGAAGGATGTTCCCCTTATGAGCAGCGTCCGATCGTGATATCCACTTCCAGCATTACACTCCAGAAAGCAATTCTTACAGAATATATCCCTTTTCTCTCCCGGATTCTTCAGGAGAACGGGACGATTCAGGCCCCTATTAAAGCTGTGATACGAAAAGGGAAAGAGCATTTTGTCTGCGATGAGAGGTTGGAGCAACGAATCGTTGCAATCGAAGAAAAAAACAAAAATGCGTTGCAGAAAGAAGCTCTGCTGTCGTTGAAAGAACATTATGATATGGACGAAGTGTCCAACTTAAGTGGGTTTGACAGAAGGATGGTGAGTGTACCGAAGTTCTGTTCGGGAGACTGCCCGAAAAGAGGTTCGTGCAGATATCAGCAGTATTTGGAGCGTTCCAGAGATAATGAAATGTTCATTCAGATCTGTAATCACAATTATCTGTTGGCTGATGGTTATCACAGACTGCAGGATTACCGCCCGTTATTGAAAGATTACCGGGCATTGATTATAGATGAAGCACACAAACTGCCGGATGCAGCAAAGCAGATGTTCGGGAAGAGCCTGTGTTATGACGATATCCGGGAAATCTGCTTTTATCTTGGAAAAGAATATCAAGGACCGGAGATAAGAAAACTGTCCGGTATGATCCGGATGGTGCTGGACATCATAGGAGAAAACCACAGAACCAGATATGGAATCAAAGAAGAATTCCACATGACAGAAGAGTGTGCAATGTATTTATATGAGGGGATACAGACCATGAATAAGATCATAGAAAAATTAGAAAAGAAGATTCCGAAGTGGATCAGAAACAAGCTGGAAGAAACCAGAAGTGTGCTGGAATGCTTTTTCCATCAGGATAAGAAGTATGTGCTGCATCTGAAGCAGGACCATGACCACCGGATTATATTGTGTGCATCCAGCAGACGGATTCCGCAGTACCTGGATCAGATGTTATGGAGCAGAGGAATGGGAGCGATTCTGACAAGCGGAACTTTAAAAACCGGACAGGGATTTTCCCACATTCGGAAAATGACAGGATTACAGAGAGTGCGGAGAGTCCGGGAATATGTGGCAGACTCCCCGTTTGAATATCAGAAAAACTGTCTGTTATATCTGCCAAAGGATTTGAAAAAATGCAGAAGAGGAAGTCAGGAAGAGGCAGAGATGATAGCAGGGCATATCCATTCGCTGATCTGTTCGACTTACGGACATACGCTGGTGCTGTTTACATCTTATCATTTGATGGGAAACGTTTACCAGATGTTAAGGGATGAAATTCCGTTCCCGATGATAGAAGTGTGGAGACATTCCCCGGAAGAGATCACAAGATTTAAACAGATGGACAATGCTGTTCTTTTTGCAGCCGGCTCCTGCTGGGAAGGAGTGGACTTCCCCGGAGATATGGTATCCTCGTTAATTATTGTAAAACTACCGTTTGCTGTTCCAGATCCCATCAGCGAAGCACAGAAGAAGGAATATGCTAATCTGAAAGATTACATTCAGGCAGTGATTGTTCCAGACATGCAGAAAAAACTAAGACAGGGATTCGGACGGGCTCTCCGCACCGAGACAGACACTTGTGTCGTGTCCATTTTAGACGAGCGTGCAGGAGAAGGTGGCAGGTATCACGAAGAAGTGATGTGTGCGCTTCCGAGCTGCAAGATGGCAAAAGATATCAAAGATGTCCAGCACTTTATCCGAAACCGGAAAGGCGTGGAATACTACCTGTAACCGTTCGTGGTTCTGCTACAGGAAAAGCAGATTTAGCACGAAAAGTTTGGTGGTATTTCAAGGGCGTTTTCGGTGGGATTGTTGGTATTGATGAATAGCTATTTCGGCATGAAGTGGGTATACTGTGTATAGCGTTAGAGGAAAGGAGGCAGCTTATGATATACAAGGTGGAAACGATAAAAGATGGAACAGAAAAATATTTTTTCATCAGAAATCTGGAAACAATGAGTATTGAAGAACTGCCAAGTAAATATCTAATGCATAAGATTAAATGTAAACGTTCACCAAATACAGTGAAACGCACAGCATTTTCAATCTGCTATTATATGAAATATATGGCAGAGAAAGAAATGGAACTCACAGAAGTCTATCAGTTAGATTATGAAAAACAGACAGAACACTTTGTGGAATTTTTATACTGGCTTAAAGCCGGAAACCATACAGAGCAAACGGCTGGAGAAAAGAAGTGTCCGAATGAAGGAACCTGCAACGCATACTTAAAAGATGTGTTCAGGTTCTATTTATTTATAGAGGCAGAATATGAACAGTACGGAAGTCTCAAAACCTTATCGTATAACCAGATTATAGCGGTTAATCAGGTGGGAGTAAAAAAGGTACTGCGGAATCATTCTTTTAAAGCCTATCTGAAGGAAGAGGAACATCGTGGGAGAACAGCAAAAGAAAATCAGATTATTACAATTTTACAGGCCTGTACGAACCGAAGAGATCAGCTTCTGTTACTTATGTTAGCAGAAACCGGATACAGAATCGGGGAACTACTGGGAGTAAAATATGTCAAAGATATTGATTATAGGAATCACATGATAAGGGTATGCTTCCGGGAAGATAATGAAAATGAAGCGAGAGCCAAAAATGCGGAATACAGAAGTGCCAAGATAAGTAATGATACGTTTGAATTTCTCATGGATTATCTGGCAAAATATCGGAAAATCCTGCAACATCAGGATTACCTGTTTGTGAATATCATGGGTGAGAACATTGGAAAGCCATTAAGAGTGGACAGTGTATATGATATGTTGGACCGAATGGAAAAGAAAACCGGAGTTAAAATCACACCCCACATGTTACGTCACTATTTTGCAAATATGCGAAAGCAGGCAGGATGGGAACTGGAAATGATCAGTCAGGCATTGGGGCATAAACATTTGGATACGACTATAAAGTATCTGGACTGGCTGGATGATGAACTGATAGAAGCAAGTAATGAGTTTTATGCACAACACACTGCTATTTATGGGGCGGAACGTCTGCTGGAGTAGGGAGGTGTGAGAAATACCTATATATTTATTGCAACAGGCAGAACACATAACAGAATCTGAAGTAGATATTGAGAAGAAAAAGCAGGAACTATATTCAGAAATTGATGCACTTGGAATAAAAAGCGATTCAAGAATTAACAAATTGAAAAAGTTCTTGGTGGATAGAAAAATCTGGCATCTGGAAGAAATGGATTATCCTTTGCGAAATTCGTATGAACAATATTTAAGAGGACAGATACGATCACAAATTGTATCTTTCTATTTGAAAATATATGATACGGTAAAACAACAACATATCTATCAACAAATGCAGACGCTAAATGGAAAGCGGATATATGAATGGAAATATCAAAATAAAATTTATTTTCTGAAGTATTATCCGGAAAAGGAAATAGCTGAGACCTTTGAAACTTCTTATAAAACAAACCTATTGGTGTGGGATTTTACACAAAATTGTTCAGAAGTTTTAAAGAAACAAATTTTTTATACGTTGAGTCGTATCATTGCAAATACTTCAATGTCTAAGGCTTATAGAAATGTCAGGTTAAAATCCTTAAAACTTCTTTATGATTCTTGTGTTCAGTTAAATATTACGGATATTGGATTGCTGGAAATGGAACAAGTGGAAACTATTTTAAAGAATTTTCCCGAAACGAGTCAACGAAGTATTTTAGGTGAATGCAGAAGAGATGCGTTTATGCAGCAGGAACAGATCCAATGGGAAGCAAATGTATGGTATCTGGAACGATTACATCTTGGAAAACATCGGATAGACGAAAGTAAATCCTTAATTAGCATTTCTTTTATGGAAGTCAAGGAAATACAGAATCGAGAAATTTTACAGGCATACATGAAATATGAACTGGGAATTACTGGACAGGCAGTCAGCACGATTGTACGAAGATTTGTATGTATTAGAAATTTTATTGAACTGCTGGAACAAGAAAAGATACTGGCGATTCATGCAACTGTCGCAGAAGTAAAAAAGTATGCAGACGGCTTGCGAGAACGGGGAATACAGGCAAAGGGATTTAATGAAAGAATTTTCGGTATCGGTCATTTTTATAAATTCATGGAAGTTAAACAGTATATTACAAGAATGCCATTCCGAATTGAATATTTCCAACAAAAAGAAGTAGTAGTACATCATGATCGTAGCGTTGAGGAAACAGTATATATGGAAATTTTGAAAAAATTATATCTTTTTCCAGAGCGATTACGATGTATGTTCCTACATCTGTGGTGTCTAGGATTACGGGCGAGTGAAGTGTGTACATTGAAAGGAAATGCTTATTATCAGCAGGGCGAGGATTATTGGATTCAGGTGTATCAGGTCAAAATGAAGAATTATAAAAGGATTCCAATCCCACAGGCACTTTATCAGATTATGAAAGTATACTTGAAAAAACATGAAATTCAGCCTGAAGAATTCATTTTTAAAAACAGCAGAGGTGGTGCTTGTCTATATGGCACATTCCGAACTCAGATGATAGAAGCGTGCCGGGAAAATAAGATTGCAAATGGAGAATATTTATTTCAATCACACGATTATCGACATACAGTAGCAACTATGTTTTATGACAGTCATGTATCACTGCAAAGTATTAGGGATTATCTTGGACATACTTATGAAGAGATGACAAGACAGTATATTGATTATATGCCGCAAAGGATTGCAAAAGCAAATGATGAGTTCTTTGAAATGCAAGGAAGTAGTTTAGCATCATGGCTAAAGAAAGAGGAAAAAGATGGAAAATGATATTATATACTTCAGCGATTTCCCCAATTTACAAGAAACAGGGACACGTAAGGATAATGGAAAATTTGATTTAACGTTGCTTCCAACGCAAGAATTAAAGGAAGAGTTTCGAGGTTATATTATGTATCGCTGCAAAAACGGAACGTTTAGAGCATTGATTCAGGATCGAACAGCTTATAATCATATTGCAAAGTTTTTGAACAGCAGAATAAATCGGAGAATCAAAAGCCTTGGAGATAGAAATCCAGAAAAATGGATATCACTTTTAAAAGGCTGGATGTTAGAACAGGGAATAACTATTGTAAAAGAAAAAGAAGAGTGTGTATGGTACAGTAAGCTATGGCGAAGCAGTGACGATATTATATTTCAGAAACGTACTGAAATTTTTAGGGCCAGAAGATTTACGGGATGAGATAGAAAAAGATGTTTGGGAACTAAAAAATCTGGATATTAAAATCAGATCCAATCCAATTTATAATGTAAAAACACTGGATTTCAGAAAAATATATCAGCCAGATATCAGGGAAGAATGTAAGAAAGCTGTTTATATGAATCTGCAGTATGAAGCAATAGGAACTGTACAGGGTGAACTGACAATAATGAGGATATTCTCAGAATATCTCCAAAAAGAGTATTCCAAAATAAAAAGCTGCAGTGAAATAGACAGAGAAGTGCTGGAAGAATTTTTGATACATCTGTCAACAAAAGATACTTCCCATAGTGCGAATAGTTCTTATGTAATTTCATTAAGACGACAGTTAGAGACAATCGGAAAAATTTACAGCTATGAAAGATTGGAGCATTTATTTATTAATACGGATATTCCACCGGAAGTAAATGCAGAATTTAGAGTGTATTCTGATGATGAAATGAAACGACTGAATGCGGAAATTACACAGATGGATGTACAGATTGCAAGATGTCTTCTGATACATCAGATGCTTGGAACTAGGATATCAGATACCCTTACACTGAGACCAGATTGTCTGACGAGAGAAAATGGCCAAGATATGATTGAAATATATCAAGTTAAAACTAAAAGATATAAAAAACCGATCAGTAAAGAACTTGCAAAACTGTTACAGAGTTCTATTGAATATACACAGGAAAAGTTCGGTGATGCAGAATACATATTTGTTAATGAAAAAGAACCTGACCGCCCGATGCAGTATATGGCTATAAAAACAAAAGTCATGTCCATGATACAGGAAAAGCAGTTGAAAGATGATCATGGCGAATTATTCGGGTTTGGAACGCACATGTTCCGGCACTACTATGGCGTCAAACTTACAGAAATGCATCTGGATGACTGGACGATAGCGAGACTATTGGGGCATAAAAGACTGAATAATGTACAGCATTACCGGAAAATGAGCAATCAAAGAATGGCAGACGAAACCAGAGAAGTAAGACAGAGGATGAGTGACATCATATATATGAGTCTGGCAAGATGGGGTGAAGAATATGAGCAAATACGACAAGATGATTGAGGAAAATCAGAGAAAAAGTAAAGAGAAAATTGAACTGGCATTGCAAGCAATACAAGATATGCTGGCAAATAAAGAACGTATCAGCGTTCCAAAGCTGATGAAGAAAACTGGATTGTCGAGAGGATTCTTTTATAAAAATCCAACTGTCCGGGATACATTGAACCAAGCAGTAGAGCAACAGGCCGGAATGATAGATCCAAGAAGAGAAATTCTGAACATGGCGATGGAAAAACAGATTGAACTGTTGAACCAGAAGGTGGCAGCTCTGAGCAGAGAAAATAAGGAACTGAAGAGAAAGAACGAAAAGTTACAGAAGGCATTACGGAAACAGGATTTGAATTTTATTAAGAACTTATAACATTGAAAATAATAAGATGGAAGAGATGTGTGCAGACACATCTTTTCATCGTTGAGGATAAAATATATAGAATGAGAATGGGATTGTTTTATGGTATACTAAAAGTGAAATGCTAACTTTGATATGAGGTATAAAACAATATGACAGAAATACAAATTAAAAATTTAATTAAAGAATATGAAAAAGAATATATTGAGTTTATGGAAATTGAGAAATTACCACAGTATAAGATAGATTTTTTTGAAATTAATGTTGAGGAAAGCGATGCAGCAGGATTCGCTTCAGCCGCCCAAGCTTACTATAATACGAAAACAGATGAACATATATTAAGGATATGCAAAAGTTCGGAAATACCAAGGTATATTGTGTTTCATGAATTTACGCATATTTTAGATACGGAAATGTATGCAAAGCAAGATTCTTGGAAATATATGGCTTTGTCTGGTTATACAGAATATCATGCAGCACAAGTTGAATTGATGATAATGTTAGGAGCAGATAGTATACAAACTCAAGATTTTTCATTTACAGTTGATGTTGAAATAGGTAATAGTACAGTTAGGAATTACCTAAACTCAAGACATCAATTAGTAGTGAATATGATGAATAGAACAGATTTTCCAAGAGATATTGAAGCATTAAAAACAACGGTAGGTGTGCTATATAATTATTTTGGAGTGCGTTCTATATGTAAAATGTATGCGAAAGATTATACTGAAGAAGTGGATAACACAATTATTATTCAGAAACTTTCAAAAGTATTATTTGAAGAGATAAATAGCTTTATGGTTGGATGGTTTAATGAAGCACAAGTAGAGCTGAGCTTTGTGTCATATATGAAAATAATGTGGCCTATGCTTCAAAGCTATTTTGGAAAAGAATGAAAGAAGTAACAGTAAACACAGTTTTGTATACCGTTAAACCCAGTAAAATCAACGCATGAGGGGAACTGGCTACATTTTAGTTTCCTATTTGAGTGTGTGTGCCGCGAAAAAGAAACAGGAATGAAAACAGGCATACAATCGCTTCGGTGACAGGAACGGTAAGCCAGATCCCTGTCAATCCAAATAATGACGACAAAATCCATGCGGCAGGAATGATCAGTATAAAGCCTCTTAAAACAGAGATGACAAATGCAAGTTTTGGTTTGTCGCATGAACATAAAAATGCAGATGCTATAATGTTCACTCCGGCAAAAAATAAGTTGATAAAATAAATTCTCATGCCTCCGGAAGCGATAGTTGTCAACAGAGGATCATCCGCCTTGTTGAATGCTTCGGCGATAGGAACAGAAAAAAAGACTGATCGTTATGTAGGAAACAAGCGAAAGGAGAAGGCTTGTGATCAGCGCATATTTTCGTATACTGTTTTGTACATGCTTTCCTTTTGCATCGGCATGTCTGCTGACGATAGGCTGTATGCCCTGCGCGATCCCTGTAAAAACAGAAGTGAGGACAAGGGCGATATTTGCAAGGATTCCGTAGGCGGCAACACCTGTATTTCCGTTCAACTTAAGGATCAGGAAATTGAATACGATAATAACGATTCCAGAGGAAAGCTCCAGTACAAGAGAGGAAACTCCCAGGAAACAAATATCAGCGGCGCGTTTTAATGACAGCCGTATTTTTGTAATATGAAACCGGTTGTTTTTCTTTATAAAATGGACAGACATGATGAGCATACTGATCACAGGAGCAGTTGCAGTCGCAGTGGCGGCTCCTGCCATTTCCATGCCAAGCGGATAGATAAAAATATAGTCCAGTACAATGTTGGCAAGACTTCCGATAAGCATTCCCGCCATAGAAAGTCTGGGAGCTCCGTCGTTTCTCACAAAACAAAGAAGAAGATTGTTTCCGAGAAAGAGCGGGGAGAAGAGAAGCAGTATGCGGATGTAGTCGGAGGCGTAACCGATCGTGTCGTGATCGGCGCCGAGTATGGCGGAAATCTCTTCTGAACAAAATGCTCCCGCAAAGGAGAAGAAAAGTGCGCAGAGAGCGGCCAAAAGCAGAGCATGTGTAAAAGCAGTGCGGTGTGTATCGCTGTCCGGGCGTGTCGATGAAAGCGAGTAGCGGGCGGCTCCGCCCATACCGATCATCAGACCGATCCCGTTCATAAGGTTGTATGCAGGGAGCGTCAGATTGAGCGCCGCGAGGGCGTCTGCGCCGATTCCCCTTGCAATGAAAAAAACGTCGGCCAGAATATAGCAGGAAAATCCGATCATGCCGAGGACGTTTGATGATACATATTTAAAAAAAGTATGGAAGATCGATTGTTCGTTTTGTCTTGCAGCGTTCATAAAAGTTCCTTCCGTAAAAAAGGCATCTGACGATGCATTTTCTCTGAAAATATTTCAAGAAAGAGTGCGAAGCCAAATGCGTTGAAATGTAAGCTTTCTATCAAAAGTCTATTTTGTATGGTCTTATTGTTTGCGACGCTATCGTACCATAGAACAAAGGGAAAATCAAATCTTTTTTAATTCCCCGATCAGGTGTATGATATAATAGATCGGCGCAAACGGAAATAGCGCCGGAAAATGAGCAAAACGGAAGCAGATGCGAAAGAAACAGATGCGATGAAAGCAGGCGCGAAAGAAACAGACAGAAGAATGACGGAAAGGGGTTTATAATATGAATAAGAAGGAAATATTAGAGATAAGAAAGCAGTTTACTCCGGCAAATTGTGCGATTACACGTATATGCGGGTGTTATGTAGATCATGAGAAAGAAAAGAAGATGGAATCAAAAGAAGCTTTTTTGTCATTGCCGGAAGAAGAGGCGTTTAAATATTTTGACATTTTTAAAAAGACGCTTTCCGGTACGGTCGGGAAAAATATATTGAATATGGAATTTCCGATCGATGCGGAGATGCCCGGGGGAACGCAGGAGTTTCTTTTGAAGCTTCGCAGCAGCAAGCTTCAGGATGATATGCTTTTGGAAGAGTTTTATGATAAAGTCATCGAGGCATACGACTGTGCCGAGAATTATTACATTATTTTGATCCATGCGATGTATGATGTTCCGGGAAAATCTTCCGACGGGATCGAAATGTTCGACGCGTCTGACGAAGTGTATGAATATTTGCTTATGAGTCTCTGCCCGGTGTCTTTGTCGAAAGCAGGATTGAGTTATAATGCGGAAAGCAACTGCATTCAGGATCGGATAAGAGACTGGATCGTAGATATGCCCGATAAAGGATTTTTGTTCCCTGCCTTTAATGACCGAAGCACGGATTTACATAGTATGCTATATTATACGAAGAAATCAGAAGATTTACAGCCCGGAATGATCGATCAGCTTTTCGGAACGAAGATGCCGATGTCTGCCGATACGCAGAAAGAAACGTTTAAAATGTTGATCGAAGACACGCTTGGTGAGGACGGAGATTATGAGACCGTCAGAAATATTCATGAAACGCTGAATCAGTTGATAGAAGAACATAAGGAAGAACCGGAACCGCTGGCGCTTGATCTGACAGATATGAAGAAAGTGTTTGAGCAAAGCGGTGTAGAGGCGGAAAAGATGGAAAGTTTCGACCGCAATTTCACGGAAAATGCAGGAGAAAAAACATCGCTTTTAGCATCTAATATTGCAGAGACGAGAAAGTTTCAGATTGAAACTCCGGACATCGTTATTAAGGTAAATCCGGAAAGAGCGGATCTCGTTGAGACGAGGATCATTGACGGACGCCGCTGTCTTGTGATACCGGTGGACGATCATATAGAAGTAAACGGAATCAATGTGCAGACGATCAAAATGAAAGAACGGGAAGAAAATCAGGAGACATATAATTAACCTACTAAATAAAATTAGTCAAAAAGTATGAAAAAAATGTGAAGTCAACATGTATATGTTGACTTTTTTGTGTTATATTACTAATATATTATTTAGTTATCTAACTAATAAATAAAAAGTAAGAGGGAGGCATAACATGTTTCAATGTGATATAAACGATGCTCCGGTGATCGGGATATTGGGAATTGTGTCGCACCGGGCGAAAGTTGCGGCAAAAGATATGTACAGTGTATTTGATCTAAACAGAAGTCAGGCAAGTATTTTACTTACGCTTCATCACTGTGAGTCTATGTCGCAGAAGGATCTGGCAAAGCAGTTGAATATTACCGCTCCGTCGATTACATCATCGATCCGTAAAATGGAACAGTTTGGATATATTGCAAGACAGACAGATCCTGCGGATCAGAGAGTTATGCGGTTGGCGCTTACAGAGAAAGGACGTTCGTGCATTCAATCTATAAAAGACGTGACGGATAAAATGGAGGAGATCCTGCTTAAAGGAATGAGCGTAGAAGAAAAAATATTGTTTCGCAGGCTTTTAGTTCATGTAAACAATAATATTGATCAATATGAAAGGAAAGAAAAGATATGAAAAACTTATTTAAGTATGCGTCCGAGCACTGGAAAGCGCTTCTTGCGATCGTGGCCATTTTGATCGTGCAGGCGTATTGTGATCTGTCTTTGCCTGCATATACTTCGGACATCGTCAATGTGGGAATCCAACAAGGCGGAGTTGAAGATCATATACCGGATGCGATTTCCGCGGAAGATATGGAGACACTTTTGCTTTTTACTTCTGAAAAAGACGGAAAAACTGTTTTGTCGGCATATGAAAAGGATGACAAAACATATGAAGAACAGGCTTATGTCTTAAAAGATACTGTAAAAGAAGATACGGATAGGACGGAAAAATTAAGCGGTATTCTGGCAGCGCCTATGATGATGGCGGCAGGATTTGAATCAGGAAGCGATATGACCGCAGATATCGAAGAACAGTTGAAAGCACAGCTTCCTCCGGAAATGATATCGGAAGATATGACGGTTTTGGATATTTTGAAAATGATGCCGCAGGAGCAGAAACAGGCATTTGTATCGGAGATAGAAAAAAAGACGGAAGAACTTCCTGATACGATCACAGAGCAGGCTGCCGTAAATTATGTAAAAGAAGCTTATGCAGATCTCGGTATCGATATGGATGAATTGCAGTTTCGCTATCTGTTTTCAACAGGAGCAAAAATGATCGGTCTTGCATTTCTCGGAATGGTGGCAAGCGTTCTTGTCGGATTTCTTGCATCCCGCGTCGGAGCGGCGGCAGGACGCGATCTAAGAGGAAGAGTGTTTAAGAAAGTCGTAGGATATTCAAGCAATGAGTTCGATCATTTTTCCACGGCGTCTTTGATCACGAGAAGTACAAACGATATCCAACAAGTACAGTTTATTATCGTGATGCTGCTTAGAATTGTACTTTATGCGCCGATTCTTGCGATCGGAGGCATTGTGCAGGTATTTCAGACAAATGTTTCAATGTCCTGGATCATCGGTCTGGCAGTTGTTTTGATCGCTTTAGTCGTTTTGGTTTTGTTTGCGGTTGCAATGCCGAAATTTAAGAGCCTGCAGAAATTAGTTGATAAAGTGAACCTTGTTATGAGAGAAATATTGACCGGACTTCCTGTGATCAGGGCGTTTAGTACAGAGAAGCATGAGGAAAAGCGGTTTGACAAAGCAAATATGGATCTGATGAAAACAAATCTGTTCGTAAATCGCGCGATGACGTTTATGATGCCGATCATGATGCTTATTATGAACGGGATCTCGGTTTTGATCATGTGGTCCGGTGCAAAAGGAATCAACGACGGACAGATGCAGGTCGGAGATATGATGGCGTTTATCCAGTATACGATGCAGATTATTATGGGATTCCTTATGATATGCATGTTGTCGGTTATGCTTCCAAGAGCGGCTGTTGCGGCAGATCGTGTGGATGAGGTTCTGTCCAGCAGGACGGTGATCCATGATCCGAAAACACCGAAAAAATTTGAAGAAAAACAAAAAGGTGTGCTCACATTCGACCATGTTTCTTTCAAATATCCGGGTGCGGATGAAAATGTTCTTGAAGATATTACATTTACGGCAAAACCGGGAGAAACGACAGCGATTATCGGAAGTACCGGAAGCGGAAAATCAACGCTTGTCAATCTGATCCCCCGTTTTTATGATGTGACGGACGGAAGTATCCGTTTGGATGGAACAGATATTCGTGAAGTGACACAGCATGATTTGAGAGATAAACTTGGGTATGTTCCTCAGAAAGGACTGTTGTTCTCAGGTGATATCGCATCGAATATTATGTTCGGGAATCCGGAAGGCGGCGGGCAGGAGATGAAAGAAGCTGCGCAGATAGCGCAGGCAACAGAGTTTATCGAAGCAAAGCCGAACAAATATGAAAGTCCTATTTCGCAGGGCGGATCGAATGTGTCCGGAGGCCAGAAACAGAGACTTTCAATCGCAAGGGCGATCGCAAAACGACCGGAAGTGTTTATTTTTGACGACAGTTTTTCGGCGCTTGACTTCAAGACAGACGTTGCTCTACGGAAAGCTTTGAAAAAGCGGACGAAAGAAAGTACGGTGCTGATCGTGGCACAGCGAATCAGTACGATTTTAAATGCAGAACAGATCATTGTACTTGATGATGGAAAGATTGCAGGAATCGGTACACATAAAGAGCTTCTTAGAAACTGTGAAGTTTACAAACAGATTGCGGCATCCCAGTTGTCTGAAAAAGAACTTCAAGATGGAATGCAAAGTGAAGACAGAAAAACGGAAGATATAAAAAGTGAAACGATAAAAACAGAAGAAAGAAAAGAAGCAATCAGTGCAAAAACAGCGGAACAGGAGGTGAGAAGCGATGTCTAGGCACGGAATGAAAGGTCCTCATGGAGGAATGCGAGGAGGAGCAAAAGCAAAGGATTTTAAAGGCTCGCTTAAAAAACTTGTAAAATATATGAGCGTATATAAAGTGCAGATGCTTTTTGTCGCTGTTTTCGCAGTATGCGGAACGGTATTTAACATTGTCGGACCGAAAATATTAGGTAGGCTACAACAGAGATTTTTAACGGGCTTGTCAGTAAAGTATCGGGCGGATCGGGAATGGATTTCGGAAAAATCGGACAGATCCTTCTTATTACTCTCGGTCTGTATGTAGTCAGCGCGCTTTGTTCCTTTATTCAGGGAATGATTATGACCGGAATCTCACAGAAAACGACGTACCGATTGAGAAAAGATATTACGGAAAAGGTCAATCGGATGCCGATGGATTATTTTGATACGAAGCCTGTCGGAGAGGTGCTCTCCCGTGTGACAAATGATGTAGATACTCTCGGACAGAGTTTGAACCAAAGCGCGACGCAGCTTATTACTTCTGTGACGACTCTGATAGGAGTTCTCGTTATGATGCTTTCGATCAGTCCGCTTATGACGGTTGTGGCGCTGTTGATCCTGCCGATTTCCGTTGGCCTGATCTCATTCGTTATGAAACATTCGCAGAAATATTTCAGCGGACAGCAGGAATATCTCGGAAATGTAAACGGTCAGGTCGAGGAAGTGTACAGCGGACACAACGTGATCAAGGCATTTAACAAAGAAGACGATGTGATCCGTGAATTTGACCGGACAAATGATAAATTGTATGAATCTGCATGGAAATCCCAGTTTTTCTCTGGAATGATGATGCCGGTCATGCAGTTTGTAGGGAACTTAGGTTATGTAGGAGTAGCGATACTCGGAGGTTTTCTGGCGATTAAAAAGACAATAGAAGTCGGAGATATCCAGTCATTTATTCAGTATGTGAGAAACTTTACACAGCCGATCCAACAAGTTGCTCAGGTGACAAACATGCTTCAGCTTGCGGCGGCATCATCGGAGCGGGTGTTTGAATTCCTCGAAGAAAAGGAAGAAGATCAGACGGTTGAACACCCTGTTTCGGTAGAAGGACTTCACGGAAATGTACAGTTTGAAAATGTTCATTTCGGATACAATCCGGAAAAGATCATCATTAACGATTTCTCTGCAAATGTAAAAGAAGGTCAGAAAATCGCAATCGTCGGTCCTACAGGAGCCGGAAAAACAACGATGATCAAACTGCTCATGCGCTTTTATGATGTAAACAGCGGTTCGATCAAGATCGACGGCCATGACGTAAGAGACTTCAACAGAAGCGAACTAAGAGAAATGTTCGGAATGGTACTTCAAGATACATGGCTCTTCCACGGAACGATCATGGATAACATCCGTTACGGAAAACTCGACGCAACAGAGGAAGAAGTTATACAGGCAGCAAAAGAGCACATGTTCACCGTTTCGTCCAGACACTTCCGGGAGGCTATCAGATGGAAATCAATGAAGAAGCAACAAACATCTCACAAGGACAAAAACAGCTTCTTACGATCGCAAGAGCAATACTTGCAGATCCGAAGATCCTCATTCTTGACGAAGCGACAAGTTCCGTCGATACAAGAACAGAAGTAAGAATCCAAAAAGCAATGGATAATTTGATGAAAGGCAGAACAAGTTTCGTTATCGCCCATAGATTATCGACAATCCGAGACGCAGATCTCATTCTCGTTATGAAAGACGGCGATATCATCGAACAAGGAACACACACACAACTCCTCGCCCAAAACGGCTTCTACGCCGAACTATACAATTCACAGTTTGAATCAACAGATCAGACCTGCGCATAAAAAAGAGGACTCCGCAGCGTAAGCTTGCTTACAAGGTGCGGAGTCCTCTTTTTTAAGCATAGGGCGGACGCCCGTCAGTGAGATGAAGAGCGAAGCGATGAAATCGAACTGGGGTCTGATCGGACGGAGAGAAAAACATAACCTGCGCATAAAAAAGTTCTCTGCTGAGCAAGCTTGCTTGCAAAAGGCAGAGACTTCTTTTTTAAGCATAGGGCGGACGCCCGTCAGTGAGATGAAGAGTGAAGCGATGAAATCGAACTGGGGTCTGATCGGACGGAGAGAAAACATAACCTGCGCATAAAAAAGAAGTTCTCTGCTGAGCAAGCTTGCTTGCTTACAAGGTGCGGAGTCCTCTTTTTTTAAGCATAGGGCGGACGCCCATCAGTGAGATGAAGAGTGAAGCGATGAAATCGAACTGGGGTCTGATCGGACGGTGGAGTTGAGTTCTGATCGGATGCAAATGATTTTTGTATGTGGTATGATGGGAGTTGAACTGCACTGAGTTTTTACAACCGAAGCTTGAGTGCAAGATCTTTCGCACATATAACACGAAAGAATACTAAAAAGGAAAGCAGTTTAAAGAACGAGTATTCTCAGGAACAGGTGAGGTGGCAACATGTTAAAAAAGAGTTTTTATTTTTTTATGTCAGTTGTAGAAACAGGAAGCTTTTCGCAGGCGGCGAAAAAGCACTATTTGTCGCAGGCTGCCATTAGCCAGCAGATTTCTAAACTGGAAGAAGAAGTCGGAGTTCGTTTATTTGACAGGAGTAAATACCGCCCTGAATTGACGGAAGCCGGTAAATATTATTATCAGAAGATCAAACAGTTATCTGAGGAATATGAGAAAATCGAGAAACAGACGCGTTATATTCAAAAAAAAAGAATTCGCAGAAAATAGTAGTGGGGATTACAGGTCCGTTTGAAAATAAATATCTTCCCCGTATTATCAATGAATATAAAGAAGGGCATGAAACGCATTTTGATGTTCGTGTTTATACATTTGAAGAGGGGAAAAAGCTGTTGGAGGCAGGAGATATTGATATTGCTTTTGGTCTGTCATCAGAGTTTTCTGTAAACCCGGATATTTCTTATGAAACGATTCATCAGTCGGAAACGTGTATTGTATGCAGCAGAAAAAACAGATTAAGTCAGTATAAAAGCATCAACCCCATTTTAGTAAAAGACGAGCCGATGATCACGTTATCTTCGCAGATGGGCAGAAAGTTTTATGATGATTTTATGAAGGCGTTTATATTGGATGGGTTTGAACCGAATATTGTAAAAGAAGTGAATTCTCTTTCGGAGTATTTTATATCTATAAAACTGGATGAAGGAATAGGATATACAGGCAGAGAGGTTGTGCCGGAAGAGGAAGATCTGTGCACTGTAAAAATAGTAGGAAGTCATCATCATGCAGATTTTGCGGTGGCTTATTTAAAAGAAAATAAAAAACAAAGTGTTGTTCAGTTTTATGAATATATTGTAGCATATTTTAAAGATTATAAGAAAAACTTATAGTCTTTATAGAAAAGCAGGTAGTTTCTTTTTGCTTGTTAAAATATTATCATTACAGTATGAAAAGCAAAGGAGAAATGAAACGATGGGTAAATTATTATTGACAGGTGTTGACGGAAATTTAGGTGAAACTGCCGCTGAAATTTTGCTTACTTTAGAACCGAAAGAGAATCTGATCTTTTGTGGTTATAGTGAAGAGGCGCTCAAAAAATATGCAGATATGGGAGTCGAGACTCGTCAGACAAACTTTAACAACGCAGATGGATTGTCGGAGGCATTCAAAGGAGCAGATGCGCTGGCTCTTATTTCGATGCCGTTTGTAGGAGCGAAAAGGCAGAAAGCTCATAAAAATGCGATAGATGCGGCAAAAGCGGCAGGAGTAAAACAGATTATTTATACTTCGTTAGTGAATGCAGACGATGAGACAAATCCTAGTGTTGAAAAGAAAGACCACATTTATACAGAAAATTATATAAAAGAGGTCGGCTTAGATTATCAGTTTATGAGAAATTCACAGTATGCAGAGGCGATGGTCACAAATTACTTTACTTATGTAAAAATGGGAACTCCGCTCACAAATTCACAGGGCGACGGATTGATGGCTTATATCTCCAGAAAAGACTGTGCGAAGGCTGTGGCATACGCGCTCCACAGATCGGGCGAGTTTACACGGAAAGTTTGGGACATTAACGGACCGGAGCTGATGACGATTACTCAGTTTATCGAGATCGGAAATGAATCTACAGGAAATAATCTGACGTTTCAGAATGTAACGGATGAAGAAAACTATCAAATATGGGATGCTATGGGAGTGCCGAGAACGACGGACGGCGTATTCCTGGAAGACAGTGAAGCTCCGTTTTCAAGCGATGGAATGGTGACGTTTGCGCAGGCGATCAGAGAAGGAAAAATGGATATCTTTACTGATGATTTCAAAAAACTGACAGGGGATGATCCAATCACCGTGAAATATATGTTCGATCATAACGAAGATTTTCAGATCGGTGCAAGACATTCAAAAGATGATTAAATACTTTTGAAAGGAACATCGGAAAATGAATGAACAGAAAATGAACTACGAACATGTTTTAAGTCCTATCAAAATCGGCCCCATGACATTGAAAAACAGAGTTTCTTTCACTCCTGTATGGCCGTCCTTTGCGACGGCGGACGGTCATGTAAACCGTGAATTGATTGAATGGGTAAGGGATATCGTAAAAGGCGGAGCGGCATGTATTAATATCGGATGTGGCTGCGTCAATCGAAATCTCCCTCCGTTTGTCACTCATCTGCTGCGAATGAGCGAAGAAAGTGTCGTAAATGAAATGACGATCTTATCAGATCTTGTCCATATGTATCAGTGCAAGATCGGAATAGAACTTTTTGCCATTAATATGTATGGCGGAAACTTCGCAGACAGAGATCACAACGGCGATAAGCCGGCGGTAGAGCTTGACCCTACTTATATGACGAAAGAACAGATCAAGGAATATATTGAAGATTTTGCGTTGGCGGCAGAGCGCGCGGTAAGATGCGGAGTTGACAGTCTTGTGATCCATGGAGCTCACGGGCAGCTTCCGGGATGCTTTTTGAACAAGAGGATCAATGAAAGAACAGATGAATATGGCGCGGATACGATTGAAAATGCATCAAGATTTACGGTGGAACTGCTCGCTGCGGTTCGTGAGAAGATCAAAGATCGTCTGGCTATCGAATATCGGATCAATGCAAATGATATGATCGAGGGTTCGCCTTCCCTGGATGAAGTTATCGCATTTGTAAAACGGATTGAGCCGTATATCGATCTTCTTCATGTATCCAGAGGGATGCATTCCGAGCAAAAACTTGCTCCTTATATGAATCAGCCGATCTATTACGATCATGGAATCAACATCGAAGACGCGGCAAAAATCAGGAAAGAGATTTCTGTTCCGGTGACGGTAGTCGGGTCGGTTACATTAGAGCAGGCGGAACAGTATATTGCGGAAGGAAAGGCCGATATGGTTTCTATGGCGCGAGGACTGATGGCAGATCCGATGGTGGTTAAGAACGCCAAAAGCGGATGCCCTGAGAATACAAGACCATGCGTCAGATGCAATTATTGTATTAACCGGACGCATTATGATCTTGCTCCGGTGAGGTGTTCTGTAAACGCAGAACTTGGGATGGAAACATTGTATATGAATCTGGGGAACACTTTGCCTAAGAGGATTGCCGTGATAGGCGGAGGACCTGCGGGAATCGAGGCGGCGAGAACGGCGGCGCAAAGAGGGCATACAGTAGATCTTTATGAAAAAGAAGATCATTTAGGCGGAGTCCTCACAATGGCAGGCGCTCCGAAATTCAAGCAAGATATCAAAAAATATGTAGAATGGACGATTCATTCTATTTCCGGTCAAGAGAGGGTTTCTGTTCATTTGAACAGTGAAGTTCGGGCGGAAGATCTGAAGGGAAAAGACTATGACGCGGTGATCGTGGCAGTCGGAGCAGAGCCTGTTATTCCGAAGTTTGCGAAAGGCAGAGAGGATGTCGTATGGGTCGGAGATGTGGAGCTTGGGAAAGTTTCTGCAAAGAAGCAAGTTGTGATCGTAGGCGCAGGACTTACCGGATGCGAAGCAGCGCTGTCTTTGGCAAAAGCGGGAAAAGAAGTTACTTTGGTTGACATGATCGATGTCTGTGATTTTGGAAGAGGAGGCGCCAAATTTAATCAAATTGCCCTGCGCGGACTGTTGGAAGCAGAACAGGTCAAGATGATCGGCGGTGTCAAAATGAACATTGAGGGCGACCGCATCGTATTTGTAAAAAATGAAAAAACGATAGAACTTTCATATGAACAGATCATCCTTTCGCTGGGGGTAAAAGCAAATGAAGAGAAAGTACAGGCATTTGCGGATGCGGGGAGAGAAGTTGTTTTCGTCGGAGACTGTAATACGAAAATAGGAACATTATATCATGCGGTTCATACCGCTCATGAAGCGGCGTCTGTTTTATAAATGTAAATATACGAAAGAAGATTCAAAAAGAGTGCTTTGTACTGCAACACGGTACAGGGCATTCTTTTTTTTACAATCTTGTCGTCGAAAAATTTATGAAACTGTGGTAGAATAAAAAATGATTTGGAAAAATGTAAGAGAACGGAAAGGACTCTATATGGGATTAACACATTTTGACGAAAACGGAAAAGCGGTCATGGTCGATGTGACCGACAAAAAAGAGACGGCACGAGAGGCTGTGGCAGAAGGGAAGATTCTTGTAAACCGGGATGTTTTTCAGGCTGTGAAAGCAGGGACAGTCGGTAAAGGCGACGTTTTGGCTGTTGCGGCAACGGCGGGTATTGCAGGGGCGAAGCGGACCTCAGATCTGATTCCTATGTGTCATATATTGCCGCTTACGAATTGTAAGGTGGATTTTCGTATGAATGAGAAAGAATGTGCGATCTTCTGTACCTGTACAGTGAAAGTGACAGGAAAGACCGGAGTTGAGATGGAGGCTTTGACAGGAGTGAGCGCCGCGCTTCTTACGATTTACGATATGTGTAAAGCATTGGATAAGAAGATGGAGATTACCGATATCCGTCTTTTGAAAAAGACCGGAGGCAAAAGCGGAGATATATGGAACGATTTTGACCGGTGTGCCGGACTTGTCGGTGAAAATCTGTCGGCAGAAAACAGATCTGCGGGAAATGCAGAGGCAGAAGATGTGGAGAACGTGTGCCGCAAAAAAGAGAAACGGACGCGCAGATGGAAAGCTGCGGTCGTTACGATGAGTGATAAAGGATTTGCGGGAGAACGAGAAGATAAGAGCGGCCCGTTGATCTGTGAGATGATCGCGGATCAGGGATACGATGTTGTGAGAACGGAACTTCTCCCGGATGAGCAAAAAGAAATTGAAAAGTGTCTATGTACACTTTGTGATGATGAAAAGGTTGATATCGTATTTACGACAGGAGGTACAGGGTTTTCTTTGCGTGATTGTACTCCTGAGGCTACAATGGCAGTTGCACATCGGAATGTTCCGGGGATCGCAGAGGCGATGAGAGCAGCTTCGGCGGAAGTGACGCCGAGGGCAATGTTGAGCAGAGCTGTTTCCGCGATCCGAAATCATACGTTGATCGTGAATCTTCCGGGCAGTCCGAAAGCGGTAAAAGAAAATCTGGAAGCAGTTCTTCCGGTAGTGGAACATGGACTTGAAATATTGACAGGACAGGCGGGAGAGTGCGGACGATGAACGATCAGTACGGCAGGCGGATTGATTACATGCGGGTATCCGTAACAGACAGGTGTAATCTGCGGTGTGTTTATTGTATGCCGGGAGAGGGCTTTTCCTTTCTTCCGCATGAAGACATCCTTTCTTTTGAAGAGATTGAAAGAGTGTGCAGGATTGGGGTAAGACTTGGCATTACGAAAATCAAGCTGACAGGCGGAGAGCCGCTTGTGCGGCGGGGAATACCGGATCTTGTCGGGAAGTTAAAGGGTATTCCGGGTATAGATGAAGTGACGTTGACAACAAACGGGATATTATTAAAAGAACAAATAAACGAATTAGTTTCAAACGGGCTTGCTTCTGTTAATATAAGCATTGATACGCTTGACGAAAGACATTATTTTCGGATGACGCGGGGCGGTGATATAAAAAAGGCGTTGGAAGGCATGGAATCTGCGTTAAAATATCCTGATCTGAAAGTGAAAGTAAATTGTGTGCCTTTCTGTGAAGAAGATTGCATTTCTCTTGCGCTTTTGGCGAAAAAAAGGAAAATAGATGTCAGATTCATTGAGATGATGCCTATTGGAAATGGGAAAAATTTCAACGGAAAAATGTCTGAAGAAATATATAAATTGCTTCACAACGAATTCGGCGATTATGAAATATATAAAAAAAGAGTAGGAAACGGACCGGCAGAGTATATTCGTTTTCATAATTTTGATGGGAGAATCGGATTTATCAGCGCCCTTTCGCATAAATTTTGTTATAAATGTAATCGGATCAGACTCACTTCGGAAGGATTTTTAAAGCCGTGTCTGCAATACGGAAACGGCACAGACGTTCGGGAAATGTTAAGAAACGGGGCGGATGACAGTTTGATCGAGGAGAAGATGAGAGAAGCGGTGTTTTTTAAACCTGACGGTCATGAGTTCGGAAGATCTGGAAAAGGCGAAGAAATCGAAACAAAAAAGATGTCTCAGATCGGCGGTTGACAGGAAAAAGAAATCAGAACAAAAAATCAGAGCAATAAGATAAAGAAGATAAAACAAAGATAGCGGGGAGTGTGAGAAAAATGTCAGAAAAAGCAGAAAGCGGAACAGTGCTCGCAGTCTGTGTAAGCAGAGAAGGAACGCAGAAGCAAAATGTGGGCAGCGCACATTTTATAGAAGATTTTGGGATAGAAGGCGACGCTCATGCCGGAAAATGGCATCGGCAGGTGAGTCTTCTTTCTCATGATAAGATCGAAGCGTTTCGGGCAAAAGGAGCAGAAGTGATCGACGGCGCTTTCGGAGAGAATCTTGTAGTAACAAACTTGGATTTTCGCTCTTTTCCGGTCGGAACACGGCTTATATGCCGCGATGTGATCTTAGAGATGACGCAGATCGGAAAAGAGTGTCATCACGGGTGTCTTATTTTTCAGAAGATGGGAGAGTGCATTATGCCGAGAGAAGGTGTTTTTGCAAAAGTGATCCGAGGCGGAGAGATCAAAATCGGAGATATTATGTTCGCAGAGAGAGCGGAAAGTTTCAAGTAAGCGGTCATTTAAAGGATGAGAAGGGGCGGGAGTGAAGAAGCGCGTATATAGATGAATCGGAAAGAAAGAGGCGTATCTATGGACAGATTCAAAAAGAAGACAGATGAAAACGGGGAGAGGACGAGTCTGAAAATAAAAATCAGTATGAGAAAAACGGCAAAGATGATTGCGGTTGTAAGCTGTACGATTCTTATGCTGGCAGCCTGTTCTCCGAAAAAAGAGGTGATTTCGCAGTCTGTAACAGGAAATGAGGATAAAACATACGATTCGGGAGAGTGGATTGTTCAGAAGAACGGTTCTCTCATACAAAATGCAGGCGGCAATCAGGACGGGGAAAAGAAGCGATACTGTTTTCAAGATGTGGAAGAGAACCGTTATGAAGCGCCGCTGCTTTCGGATGTTCCGAAATGTACTTACGATTTTTCCGATTTAAAGACAGATGAGCAGACAGGTTATAAAAGCTATCAGGACCCGGAAACAGGTGCAAAGGCAAAACTTGGGATCGACGTATCTGAATTTCAAGGAGAAGTGATCGACTGGAAGCAGGTGAAAGAATCCGGTGTCGAATTTGTTATGGTTCGTCTCGGGTATCGGGCTTACGGAGAGAGCGGCTCTCTTGTATTGGATGCGATGTACGAGCAAAACGTGAAGAACGCTCTGGAAGCAGGGCTGCAGGTAGGCGTGTATTTTTTTTCACAGGCAGTTTCTCCGGCTGAGGCAGTGGAGGAAGCGGAATTTGTGCTTGAGCATTTGAAGCATTATAATATTACGGGTCCTGTTGTTTTTGATACAGAAGAGATCAAGTGGGACAGCGCGAGAACAGATGGAAATACGCGGCAGGATTTTACGAATTATTGCAAAGTGTTTTGTGATACGATCGAACATGCGGGATACGATCCGATGATTTACGCAAATTTAAAATGGATGACTTTTACGCTTGATATGGAGCGACTTACAGAGTATGATTTCTGGTATGCGGATTATCATGAGACGCCGCAGTGTCCGTATGAATATAAAATATGGCAGTACAGTGAAACGGGCGCAGTTCCCGGTATCACGGGAAATGTAGATTTGAATTTATGGTTTCAGGAGGATTAAAAAATGAAATGGAATAAATTTCGGTTAAAGACGACGACGGAAGCAGAAGATATTGTAAGCAGTATGCTTATGGATCTCGGAATTCAGGGAGTGGAGATCGAGGATAAAATTCCTCTTACTCAGTCGGACAAGGAGCAGATGTTTGTAGATATCCTTCCGCAGACAGAAGCGGATGACGGCGTGGCGTATCTGAGTTTTTACTTGGAACCGGAAGAAGACAAAGAGAAGATCCTGTCGGATGTAAGAAAAGAACTGGAGGAAATGTCGGCTTATGTAAACGTCGGAGAGTGTCTGATCGAAGAGTCGGAAACGGAAGATGTGGACTGGGTGAACAACTGGAAGCAGTATTTTCACCAGTTTTATGTAGACGATGTTTTGATCATTCCGTCATGGGAAGAGGTAAAGCCGGAAGACGAAGATAAAATGATCATCCATATCGATCCGGGTACGGCGTTCGGAACGGGAATGCATGAGACAACTCAGCTTTGCATCCGCCAGATCCGCAAATATGTAACGGAGAATACGAAGATTCTTGACGTAGGGTGCGGAAGCGGGATCCTCGGGATGCTTGCGTTGAAATTCGGTGCAAAATATTCGGTCGGAACAGACTTAGATCCTTGTGCTATCGATGCAACTCATGAAAATATGGAAGTGAACGGAATCTCAAAAGACCGTTATGAGGTGATGATCGGAAACATTATCGATGACAAAGAAGTACAGGATAAAGTCGGATATGAGTGTTATGACATTGTTGCGGCCAATATTTTAGCGGACGTTCTTGTAGCGCTGACTCCGGTTGTCGTGAATCAGATAAAAAAGGGCGGAATCTATATTACAAGCGGTATTATCGATGATAAAGAAGAAACGGTTGTGGAAGCTGTGAAAAAAGCAGGTCTGGAAGTGCTTGACATTACATATCAAGGCGAGTGGGTCTGTGTGACAGCCCGAAAAAATTAAAACGGTAAGGAGAAGAGGAATGCAAAGAGTTTTTTGCAGAGCCGTCATGGATCACAGAAAGTGAAATTTTGATCAGGGGCGCGGATCTCAACCATATGAAAAATGTACTTCGCATGAAAGTGGGAGAAGATGTAAGGATCAATGACGGTCAGGGGACGACTTATCTTTGCTGCCTGAATCGGTATGAGAAAGATCAGGCAGTGCTCGATGTGTTCCGAAAGCTGGATACCGAGACGGAACTTCCATCGGAAATTATTTTGTTTCAGGGACTTCCGAAAGGCGATAAGATGGAATGGATCGTACAAAAGTCGGTAGAACTGGGCGCTCACAAAATCGTTCCGTTTTCGGCAAAACGTTCGGTCGTAAAGTTAGATGAGAAGAAAGCGGTGAAAAAGCAGGAACGCTGGCAGCTAATCGCAAAAGGAGCGGCAGAGCAGTCGGGAAGAGGCGTGATTCCGGAAGTTTGCGGAGTATGTTCTTTTACGGAAGCATTAGAACAGGCAGAAAGTCTTGACGTCGTTCTTATCCCGTATGAACTGGAAGAAGGTATGGCCGAGACTGTGAGAGTGATCGAACAAATAGAACCGGGACAGTCGGTCGGAATATTTATCGGTCCTGAAGGAGGTTTTGAAGAAGCGGAAGTGCTCAGGGCAAAAGAGAAAGGGGCGCGGCCGGTCACGCTTGGAAAGCGGATTTTAAGGACAGAGACTGCGGGTCTTACGACACTTTCGATCTTGATGTATCATATAGAAAGCCGCGCTGTGTCACCGAAAAGAGAAGAGTCATAATTTAATAGTAAGAAATCAGTAAAGGAAAGGAATCATGGAAGTTTATCTTGATAATTCAGCTACAACGATGTGTTATCCGGAAGTGGGAGAGCTTGTCTATCATATCATGTGTCGGGATTACGGGAATCCGTCGGCAATGTATCGGAAGGGAATGGAAGCTGAAAGATATATAAAAGAAGCAAAAGAAACGATTTCCAAGCTTTTAAAAGTAAATGCTAAAGAAATTATTTTCACCTCCGGAGGTACGGAAAGTGATAATCAGGCGCTGATAGGATGTGCGCGGGCCAATCGAAGGAACGGAAATCATCTGATCACTTCTTGTGTGGAACATCCTGCCATTTTGAATACAATGCATTATCTGGAAGAGGAAGAAGGATTTCGCGTCACGTATCTTCCTGTTGACGAATGCGGAAGAATTCGGCTTGACGCGCTGAAAGAAGCGCTTTGTCCGGAGACGATCCTTGTATCGGTCATGTATGTCAATAACGAGATCGGAACGGTACAGCCCGTTGCTGAGGCAGCCCGGATCGTGAAGCAGTATAAACAGTCAATCTTATTTCATACGGATGCGGTTCAAGGATTCGGAAAGTATAAGATCTATCCGAAAAGACTTGGAGTCGATATGCTTTCGGCCAGCGGACATAAGATTCACGGACCGAAAGGGGCGGGATTTCTTTATGTGGACAGCCGTGTGAAGATAAAACCGATCATTTTCGGAGGCGGTCAGCAAAAAGATATGCGCTCAGGAACGGAAAACGTACCTGGAATCGCAGGATTGGCATTGGCGTCAAAAATGATCTATCAGGATCTTGAGCTGAAAACGGAGCATATGCGGGAACTGAAAACGCATTTTATAGACTGTATTTCACAGATTGGCAATGTGAAAGTGCATGGACTTACAGATGAAGGAAGCGCTCCGCACATTGTCAGCGCGGGATTTGCCGGAGTGAGGAGCGAAGTCCTGCTCCATACGATGGAAGATCGTGGAATCTGTGTGTCGGCAGGCTCGGCATGTGCATCTAATCATCCGGCGATAAGCGGTGTTCTTCAGGCGATAGGAACGCCGAGAGAATATCTTGATTCGACGCTGCGGTTCAGTTTGTCGGAGTTTACGACAAAAGAAGAAATTGACTATACGTTGGAAACACTATATAATTGTATTCCGATGCTTCGGAAATATACACGGCGCTGATTTCACATGACAGAAAGATATGGCGCAAAGAAGGAGAAGAAGATGGAGTTTCATTCATTTTTGATTAAATATGGAGAAATAGGGATCAAGGGAAAGAATCGTTATATATTTGAAGATGCGCTTGTGCGTCAGATCAGGTATGCTCTTCAGAGCGTAGACGGAGAATTCCTTGTTCATAAATGTCACGGAAGAGTCTATGTGGACTGCGAGGGTGAATATGATTATGAGGAGACGGTTGAAAGTCTCAAAAAAGTATTCGGCATTGTAGGGATCTGTCCGGTTGTCCGCAAAGAAGTGAAAGATCCGGAAGGATTGAAAAAAGACGTGACTGCTTATGTAGGCGAGATGTATCCTCAGGCAGACAAGACGTTTAAAGTAGAAGCGCGACGCGCGAATAAACGCTATCCGATGAATTCGATGGAATTAAACTGTGCGCTTGGCGAGGCGGTTCTTGATGCATATCCTGAGATGAAAGTTGATGTGCACGATCCGGAAGTACGTCTGAATGTAGAGATAAGAGAAGAAGTTTATATTTATTCCGAGATCATTCCGGGTCCGGGAGGAATGCCTGTCGGAACAAACGGCAGTGCGATGCTTCTGCTGTCGGGAGGGATCGACAGTCCGGTAGCCGGTTATATGGTTGCGAAACGCGGCGTTGAGCTGGAGGCGGTTTATTTTCACGCACCGCCGTATACAAGTGAGAGAGCGAAAGAAAAAGTGATAGATCTTGCAAGACTCGTATCTGCTTATTCAGGTCCGATCAAGCTTCACATTGTTAATTTTACCGATATTCAGCTTGCCATTTATGAAAAATGTCCGCACGATGAGCTGACGATCATCATGCGTCGGTATATGATGCGGATCGCAGAACATTTTGCGAAGAAAAACGGCTGTCTCGGTCTTGTTACGGGAGAGAGCATCGGACAGGTGGCGAGTCAGACGATGCAGAGTCTTGCGGCGACAAACGCTGTCTGCACACTGCCGGTATACCGTCCGCTTATCGGATTTGATAAGAAAGAGATTGTGGAAATATCTGAAAAGATCGACACATACGAAGTTTCAATCCAGCCGTTTGAAGACTGCTGCACGATTTTCGTGGCAAAGCATCCGGTGACAAAGCCGAATGTAGAAAGAATCGAAAAGTCGGAGATCAATCTGGCAGATTGTATCGATGATCTGATGAAGACGGCGCTTGAAACTGCAGAAGTGATCACCGTAGGGGCATAGAATCACCGAAAGTGCCAAAAGGCATGTTCAGGGATTGTAAGCGGCTGCCGAAGTTTTGGTATATCCCGGGCTTTGGCTCGTCGCCATTACAAAAAAAGCTGTCTCAAAAGAGACAGCTTTTTGCATTGTGCATTTACGCATAAATATGTTTGACTGTTATTATTTGATGATATACGGGTCAAGTGCAGCGAGGATTGCATCAACGTCGCCGTCTGCGTGAATGTTAAGATCAATCGGTTTGGAGAGATCAAGACTGAAAATTCCCATAATGGATTTGGCGTCTATAACGTATCTTCCAGATACTAAATCGAAGTCGTTGTCGTATTTTGTGATCTCATTTACGAAAGATTTTACTTTGTCGATTGAATTTAATGAAATCTGTACAGTTTTCATTTTGCTACCTCCTTGAAATATGTGATAAAATAGGGTCAAAACCTTATGAATATTCTACGGGATAGGGAACTAAAAGTCAAGGAACAATGATAGAAAGAATAGGAAAAAGAGGTAAACTTATGAAAAAAGCGGCACTTCATAATCTTGGATGTAAAGTAAACGCATATGAGACGGAAGCAATGCAGGAAATGCTTGAACAGGCAGGTTATGAGATCGTTCCCTTTAAAGAAGGGGCGGATGTTTATATTATCAATACATGCACGGTGACAAATATAGCAGACAGGAAATCTCGGCAGATGCTGCACCGAGCAAGAAAATTAAACCCGGACGCGGTCGTTGTGGCGGCGGGGTGTTATGTACAGGCGCAGGAGGGTAAGGAGATCGATCCGTGTATTGATATTGTGATCGGAAATAATCATAAAAAAGATCTGCCGGAATTATTGAAACAATATGAAATGGAAAAAAGCGGTCATACAGAATATGCGATGGAAGATATCAACCGTACGAAAGAGTATGAAGAACTGCATTTGACAAAACCGGGAGATCATACGAGAGCGTATATTAAAGTGCAGGACGGATGTAATCAATTTTGTACGTATTGTATCATCCCTTATGCGAGGGGCAGAGTGCGGAGCAGGCAGACAAAGGACGTGCTGGAAGAAGTGAGAGATCTTGCCGGAAACGGATATAAAGAAGTTGTTCTTACGGGAATCCATCTGAGTTCTTACGGTATCGATTTTGACGGGCAGAGACATCTGCTTGACCTTATAAAAGAAGTACACAAAGTCGAAGGGATCGAACGGATCCGTCTCGGTTCTCTTGAGCCGGGGATTATTACGGAAGAGTTTGCAAAAGAGCTTTCCGAGATGCCGAAAGTGTGTCCGCATTTTCATCTTTCTCTTCAAAGCGGATGTGACGCGACGCTGAAGCGGATGAACAGAAAGTATACAAGCGGAGAATATTATGACAGGTGTCAGATATTGAGAAAATATTTTGATCATCCGGCTCTTACGACAGATGTGATCGTCGGATTTCCGGGGGAGACAGAGGAAGAGTTTGAAGCTTCCTATGCGTTTGTCGACCGGGTTGATTTTTATGAAACGCATATTTTCAAATACTCGAAGAGAGAAGGGACAAAAGCGGCAGTGATGGACGGCCAGATTGATGAGAAGATCAAAGGGGAAAGAAGCGCCCGTATGATCGCCCTCGGCGAACGGAAGAAAAAGGCATACGAGGACAGCTTTATCGGAAAAGAAGTGGAAGTTCTTTTTGAAGAACGCGCGCAGATCGAGGGAAAGGCTGTTATGACAGGACATACAAAAGAGTATATGAAAATTGCACTAGAAACCGAAAAAAATATTTCTAATTGTATCGTAAAAGTGAGAATTGAAAATCATTCACAAATTATACGTTGAATTTTGAATGGGAGTATATTAGAATTGTAGGTAGTGATTTCGGAGTTTCCGAAAATGAAAAATGAGGAATAGAATTCTTATACAAAAAGACAGAAGGTAAGGAGGAACAGCAAGATGAGTGATCTCAGCAATACACAATTCTTTCAGGTAGAACCGGGACCGCAGATTTCGGCCGGAGACATTTTGGAGATCGTGTTTAAGGCGCTGAAAGAAAAGGGATATAATCCGGTGAATCAGATCGTCGGATATATCATGTCGGGAGATCCGACATATGTTACAAGTTTTAACGGAGCAAGAAGCCTGATCATGAAAGTAGAGAGAGATGAGTTGGTCGAGGAGCTGTTAAAAGCGTATATCGAACATCATTCGTGGGAATAATCAGATATGAGAATTATGGGACTTGATTATGGGTCGAAAACGGTAGGCGTTGCGATCAGCGACGCTCTTCGTCTTACGGCTCAGGCAGTGGAGACGATCGAGAGAAAAGAAGAAAATAAACTTCGGCGGACTTGCGCGAGGATAGAGGAACTGATCAAAAAGTATGATGTGGAGAAGATCGTCCTCGGCTTTCCGAAACATATGAATAACGATATCGGAGAGCGTGCGCAGCAGTCTATGGAATTCGGAGAGATGCTCAAACGCAGAACCGGGTTAGAGGTCATTTTGTGGGATGAGAGACTGACGACCGTAGAGGCAGAACGTACTCTGATCGAGAGCAACGTGCGCCGTGAAAACAGAAAGAAACATATAGATCAGATCGCCGCAGTGTTTATTTTGCAGGGTTATCTTGATCTGATGCATATGAAAAAACAGGCAGAATGAATGAAGTCTGTCATTTTTGTATAGGCAATGAGCCAAAGTTCGGGATATGCTAAGACCTTGGCGGCTGCTTACAATCCCGGGATGTGTCTTTTGGCGCTTTCGGTGATTTTGTGCAGGATATCAGGATAGAAAAATAAAAGATGTAAGGGGTTCGGATATGGAAAAAGTAAAGTTTGCATTTGCGGATGGAAACGGTGAGGACGAATTTTTTATACTTGAAGAAACAAAGATCAACGGGAGCGCGTATATTCTTGTTGCGGAGTCGGAGGATGACGATGCGGAATGTCTGATATTAAAAGACGTTCGTGATGAAGAATCAGGCGAGAGCGTTTATGAGATCGTTGAAAATGAGAAAGAGTTACAGGCGGTCTCCAAGGTGTTTGAGGAACTTCTTGAAGATGTCAGTATTGAACTCTGATCTAAGAAGAAAATTACATTGTATGCTATGGGAACTTCTGAGAGTTTCCACGGGAAATCGGACAGTGATATATAAGATATGACAGTATGGCAAAATGCGTGAAATCGCAGTGAAAAATGTCTTTTGGATGTTTCGGGTGAGGATAGAATGAAAAAGAACAGGACAGAAGAACTGCTCAAAGAAAAATTAAGAGAAAAAGGGTTGAAAGTTACGAATCAGAGAATTTTGATCCTTTCTGTCTTGGAGCAGAATAAAGGCAGGCATTTGACTGCGGAAGATATTTATGAGCTGGTGACGCAGGAGCATCCGGAAATCGGACTTGCAACTGTGTACCGTACGATCCAGCTTTTATGGGATATGCAGCTCATAGACAAGATTAATTTGGATGAGGGATGTGTGCGTTACGAGATCGGACATCTGCTGGACGGCGGATCGAAACATAACCACCATCATCTTATATGCAGAACTTGCAATAAAATCATTCCTTTCGATGATGACCTTCTGGAAGAAGCGGAACGTCACATTGAACGTACGATTGGATTTCATGTTCTTGATCATGAAGTAAAGTTTTACGGAATATGCAGAGAATGCATGAAAAAGGGGAAATAGTGGAGGTGTTTATTTTTTGAAAAAACAGAATAACGGAAAATTGCGTATCATACCGCTTGGAGGATTAGAGCAGATCGGTATGAATATTACTGCCTTTGAGTATGAAGACAGTATTGTTGTCGTGGACTGCGGTCTGGCATTCCCGGAGGATGATATGCTTGGGATCGATCTTGTGATCCCTGATGTAACATACTTGAAAGACAATGCATCGAAAGTGAAAGGGTTTGTTATCACACATGGTCACGAGGATCACATCGGCGCGCTTCCGTATGTGCTCAAAGAGATCAATCTGCCGATCTATACGACGAAACTTACGATGGGCATTATTGAAAACAAACTAAAGGAGCATAATCTTCTTCGGACGACGAAGCGAAAAGTTGTCCGCCACGGACAGTCGATCAATCTTGGAAAATTCAGGATTGAATTTATTAAAACGAACCACAGTATTCAGGATGCGTCTGCCCTTGCGATCTATTCGCCTGCCGGTGTCGTAATCCATACAGGAGATTTTAAAGTCGATTATACGCCGGTGTTCGGAGATGCGATCGATCTACAGCGGTTTGCGGAGATCGGAAAAAAGGGTGTGCTTGCTCTGATGTCAGACAGTACGAATGCGGAGCGGCGAGGATTTACCCAGTCGGAAAAGACGGTCGGTATTACGTTTGATCATATTTTTGCGGAACATCAGAATACAAGGCTGATCATCGCTACGTTTGCTTCTAACGTGGATCGTGTGCAGCAGATTATCAATTCGGCATATAAGTATGGAAGAAAAGTAGTTGTGGAAGGGCGCAGCATGGTGAATATCATTGCGACAGCGTCAGAATTGGGATATTTGGATGTGCCGGAAAACACATTGATCGAGATCGATCAGATGAAGAATTATCCGCCGGAGAAAATGGTTCTTATCACAACCGGAAGTCAGGGAGAGTCTATGGCGGCTCTGTCGAGAATGGCGGCGGACGTGCACAGAAAAGTGACGATACAGCCAAACGATACGATTATCTTCAGTTCTAATCCGATTCCGGGAAATGAGAAGTCTGTTTCCCGTGTGATCAACGAACTTTCTTCCAAAGGGGCGGAAGTTATTTTCCAGGATGCCCATGTATCGGGACATGCCTGTCAGGAAGAACTGAAATTGATCTATTCTCTTGTGAAGCCGAAATATGCCATTCCGGTCCACGGAGAATACCGTCATTTGAAAGCAAATGCGGAAGTGGCAAAATCACTTGGAATTCCGAAGGAAAATGTATTTATCATTCAGTCCGGAGATGTGCTGGAACTGTGCGATGACAGTGCGGAAGTAGTAGATAAAGTACACACGGGAGCGATTCTTGTAGACGGACTCGGGGTAGGAGACGTAGGAAACATCGTGCTTCGGGACAGACAGCATTTGGCAGAGGACGGTATTATCATTGTTGTGCTTACGCTTGAGAGAAGAACGAACCGCCTGCTTGCAGGTCCGGATATCGTATCGCGAGGCTTCGTTTATGTAAGAGAATCAGAAGAACTGATGGATGATGCGAGAAGAGCGGTATCCGAGGCGGTGGATAAGTGTCTCTCGGGACGTCATACAGACTGGAATAAGATCAAACTTGTGATCCGCGATTCCATGAACGACTATATTTGGAAAAAGACAAAGAGAAAACCGATGGTGATTCCGATCATCATGGATGTGGATGTGTAAATTATGATAGTAGATGAACGTATTATTACATTCATCAATTCGCTGGATACGAAAAACAGTGAAATATTAGAGGACATCGAGAGAGAGGCTCTGGCTGATAACGTGCCTATAATACGCCGTGAGATGCAGAGCTTCTTAAAGGTGCTCCTTATGGTAAAAAAACCTATGCGCGTTCTGGAAGTCGGAACTGCCGTAGGTTTCTCTGCGTTATTGATGAGTGAATATGTACCGGAAGAATGTGCGATCACAACGATTGAAAATTATGAGAAGAGAATACCGATCGCAAGACAAAATTTTGTCCGTGCAGGAAAAGAGAAGAAAATCACTTTGCTGGAAGGCGATGCGATGGATGTGCTGAAAACATTGGAAGGACCGTATGATTTTATTTTTATGGATGCGGCGAAAGGTCAGTACATTCATTATCTGCCGGAGATACTGCGTCTGCTTGCAAAGGGCGGTATCCTTGTCTCGGATAATGTGATGCAGGACGGTGATGTGATCGAGTCACGTTTCGCGGTAGAACGGCGGGATCGTACGATTCATGCGCGGATGCGGGAATATCTGTACGAATTAAAACATAACGATGCGCTTGTAACATCGATCATTCCTTTAGGAGACGGGGTGGCGCTGAGTGTGAAAAAGGAAGTCGGAACGGACATTGCGCAGTAAAGCGCAAAATTATAAGCCGCCATAAAAACAGAAAAAGAAGAAGTAGGAGAATGAAGAGAAAGATGAGCAGACATCCTGAGTTATTAATTCCGGCGAGCAGTCTGGAAGTGTTGAAAACGGCAGTTATTTTCGGAGCTGATGCGGTCTATATCGGAGGAGAAGCTTTCGGTCTTAGAGCAAAAGCGAAGAATTTTTCAACGGAAGAGATGCGAAAAGGAATTCAATTTGCCCATGAGCATGGTGTGAAAGTATATGTGACCGCTAATATTCTGGCGCACAACGATGACCTTGCCGGGGTGCGTGAGTATTTTGAAGAGTTAAAGGAAATCAAACCGGATGCACTGATCATTGCAGATCCGGGAGTATTTGAGATTGCCAAAGAGATATGCCCCGAGATAGAAAGGCATATAAGCACTCAGGCAAATAATACAAATTATGCAACCTATAATTTCTGGTATAAACAGGGGGCGAGTCGAGTCGTATCTGCCAGAGAGCTGTCGATGGAAGAGCTAAAAGAACTTCGGGCAAATATTCCGGAAGATTTGGAAATCGAGACGTTTATTCACGGGGCGATGTGTATCTCTTATTCGGGAAGATGTCTTTTGAGTAATTATTTTACGGGAAGAGATGCGAACAGAGGAGCATGTACTCATCCGTGCCGCTGGAAATATGCGGTCGTGGAAGAAAAAAGACCGGGAGAGTACCTTCCTGTTTATGAAAATGAAAGAGGAACTTACATTTTTAACTCAAAAGACCTGTGTATGATCGAACATATACCGGAGCTGATCGATGCGGGGATCGACAGTCTGAAAATCGAAGGCAGAATGAAAACCGCTCTGTATGTGGCGACAGTGGCAAGGACGTACCGAAAAGCAATCGATGACTATAAGAAAGATCCGAAGTTATATGAACAGAACATGCCCTGGTATAAAGAACAGATCTCAAATTGTACTTACCGCCAGTTTACGACCGGATTTTTCTTTGGGAAACCGGATGAGACGACACAGATCTATGACAGCAACACATACAATAAAGAGTATACTTATCTTGGCATTGTCGGGGAGATCAAAGACGGATTGTGCAGGATAGAGCAGAGAAACAAATTTTCTGTCGGGGAAACGATTGAAATTATGAAGCCGGACGGCAGAAACATAGAAGCGGAAGTGCTGCGCATCCTGAATGAAGAGGGAAAAGAGCAGGAAAGTGCGCCCCACTCGAAACAGCTGCTCTATGTTGAACTAAGTGAAATCCCGGACGTATATGATATTTTGCGAAGAAAAGAAGAGGAATCAAAATAGAAGAAAATATAAATAGAAACGGCATAGACAAAGGCGTTTATCGTATCTTTGGCTATGCCGTTTTGTAATGGAGGAAATAAGAGAGCGAAACTGTTCAAAAAGACGGTGAAATGACAAAATGATTGATAGAAAAGGAAGTAAATATGATGAAAATAGATGAAAAAAACAAAAAAAGTATATCGTAAATGAGTAAAAAATGATATAATGATAGATGGTAGTATCCTGATAATATTATGAGAAAAGGAAGGAAAAGGTTTATGGCAGGAAGAGTGATCAAAAGACTGCTCGCAGGGGTTCTTACAGTCGCCGTTGTGATACCGGGCAATTTTGTTCCGGCGCAGGCAGCGGAAGAACCGCAAGAAGACTACCTCATTTATCCGAATCCACATAAGGTGGAGTATCAGGAAGGAGATTACATTCTCGGAAAAGAATTGAATGTAATCTATGACAAAGGAATCGATGAGGCGACAAAGAACCGTCTGCAAGAGGCGGCAGACCTCAAAGGAATCGAGGTAAACGAAGCAGAGCAGCCAAAAGAAGGCGCAACCAATGTATATGTCGGTGTACATGGACAGGACGGAACGGCAGAAGATTATATTACAGAAGAATATCAGCCGGAAGACTCTTTGTTTGGAAAGACGGATTCTTACTTTCTGGCAAGTGATGAGAATGTAATATCCGTACTTGGAAAAGATGCAGATTCTGCATTTTATGGATTGACTACGCTGTATCATGTTTTTGCACAGATGGACAGCCTGACAATCAGAAACTTTGAGATCGAGGACTATGCGGACGTAGTAAGCCGTGGTTTTATTGAAGGCTATTATGGAAATCCGTGGTCTACAGAAGATCGTGTAAACTTGATGAAATGGGGTGGATATTACAAATTAAACGCGTATTTCTATGCGCCGAAAGACGACCCGAAACATCGTACACAGTGGGATCAGCTTTATACGGAAGAAGAGCTGGCAAATAAGATCAGACCGCTTGCAGAGGCGGGAAATGAATCAAAATGCCGATTTGTTTATGCCCTTCATCCGTTCCCGCAGGGCAATCATCTTCGTTTTGATGATAATTATGAAGCTGATTTGGCGAAACTTCAGGCAAAATTCAAACAGGTGATCGATCAGGGCGTACGTCAGATCGCAATCCTTGCAGACGACTTTTGGAATCCGGGCGGACCGAATGGAGTACGTCTGTTAAACGATATGACTGCATGGCTTGAAGAGGTGAAAAAGCAGTATCCTGATATGAAGATGACGATCCCTTATGTTCCGTATGACTATATGGGCAACGGAAGCAGCGCAGAACTTCAGGAGTTGAAAAAGGCTCCGGCTAATGTTCAGATCGTTATGACCGGCGGAAGAGTATGGGGAGAAGTAACAAATAACTTTACTTCTACGTTTACAAATAACGTTGGACGCGGACCGTTTATGTGGATCAACTGGCCGTGTACGGATAACTCTAAGAAACATTTGATCATGGGCGGTTATGATACGTTCCTTCATCCGGGAGTAGAGCCGTCTAAAATCCAGGGAATCATGCTTAACCCGATGCAGCAGTCGGAACCGAGCAAGGTTGCTATTTTCGGTAATGCAGATTATGCATGGAATATTTGGGAGACAAAGGAAGAGGCAGACAAGTCATGGAATGATGCATTTTCCTTTGTAGATCATAATTCGGCAATTATGAATGATGCGAGCGACGCCCTGCGTGAATTATCAAAGCATATGATCAATCAGGCGATGGATACGCGTGTAACACCTTTGCAGGAATCTGTTGTACTGAAAGAGAAGTTAAATGCATTTAAAGAAAAACTGGAAGCAGAGACTCTCACGGCGGAAGAAGTAGATGCGGTAATCGCAGAGTTTGAAGTGCTTCAAAAAGCTTCAAAGACATATCGTGCAGGCGGAAACGAGGCGATCAAAGGTCAGATCGTATATTGGCTGAACTGCTGGGATGACACGACAGAAGCGGCGATCGCATACTTAAACGGCGTAAAGAGCGCTCTGGCAGGAGACGTATCTTCTGTGATCAGCTATAATACAGCAGGAAAGACGGCGTTCGACCGTTCAAAAACATATGACTTTTTATATGTGGATCATCAGGAATATGCCGAGGTCGGCGTACAGCACATTGTTCCGTTTATCAATACATTGGCAGAGTATGTATCTGCAAAAGCGGAAACAGCGGTCAATCCCGACAAAGTGATCCCAAAATTCATTACAAGCAGAAAAGACGCGCCGACAGGTTCTAAAGAAAATATTTTTGACGGCGACGAGTCTACAAGTGCAGTTTACAAAACGCCGAATTCATTGTCGAAAGATGATTATATCGGTGTAGAATACAACAAAGTAATCGATATTGACAGCATTCGTTTCCTTCTCGGAGGCGGAAAAGATCATTTTGAACATGCAAAACTGCAGTATATGACAGAAGAAGGAACATGGGAAGATCTGACGTTGACAGGCATGGAAAACAATTTTGCCGGAGAATTCGGTAAAGTTCAGGACATCAATGTAAAGAAGCAAATCTTCCGAGTGATCTGAAAGCAAAAGGAATCCGCCTCATTGCGACAGCGGCAAATGTAAATGACTGCTGGCTTGAGGTACGCGAAATCCAGATCAACAAAAAAGAAGAAGTTTCCGAAGATACAGAGCGTTACACAGGAGATGTGACGTTCAGCGGTATTTCCACACAGGGAAATGATCATACGGCGGCAAAAATGTTTGACGGAGATCTGTCTACAGAAATGTGGATCGCTAAAGGACCGTACAGCGGCGAAGGAAAAGATACGATCGCGGCAGACGCTTATATCCAGATTACCTTCCCGGAAGCGAAGCAGATCGGAAGCATAAGAATGACACAGGGCAAAACTTCTTCTGCGGATGTGTTTAAAAAAGTAGAAATACAGTATAGCACAGACGGACAGAGCGGTTGGAAAAAGGCAGGAGAGTTTACGAACGCGAAAGATCAGACAGTAAACATTAACGTAACTGACAAGATCAAAGGAATCCGTCTTGTGAATAAAGAGCAGACGGCAGGCTGGGTACGCATCGGTGAATTAGATATCCGCGCGCCGAAGAATATGACGACTCCGATCACATACAAAGTGATCAAGACGGAGCGTTGGAAAGTAGCGCAAGGGAAAGAAACGAGTCTTTATGACGGAGATGACAATACATTCGTATGGTATGATCCTGATGGAGACGGAAATTCAACAAGTGACTCTGTTCTGAAAGATGATTTCTTAGGATATGACCTCGGAACAGAAGCTGTATTGGAAAGCGCTCATATCGTAGTCGGACATACAGGCGGAGACAAGCTTGTAAAATATGCGGTTGAGACGTCTGTAGATAACAGCACATGGACTCCGGCAGAAGGATATGCAGAGTATACTGGAGCGGCAGAAGGAAAAGACGTACTGAACATTGATCTGAAAGGTGTGACGGCGCGTTACATCCGTATCCGCAATCTGGAGAAGAAACCTACGTGGGCAAAATTCTCTGAGTTTACTGTAAAACAGAAAGTTGATCAGACAGGAACAACAGAGAATATTTATACAAATGTAAAGGATCACGGAATGCTCGGAACGACAGAAGCAGGTATGTCTTCTTTGCAGCCGGGAACGATCAGTCTGAAAAAAAGATCAGTATATCGGTGTTGACTTAAAGAACATCAAAGCGATCGAAAACATTGCAGTGAACGCAGGAGAAAATGCGAATGTGAAACTGCAAAGCTCTATGAACGGAGTGATCTGGACTGATGTTAATGCAGGAGCATTGGAAGATGCAAGATATGTAAGACTTTACAATGCGGGAAATGAGACACAAAATGTTTCGGTTCAAGAATTCAAAGTGACGTATGCGTTTATCGGAGAGAAAACGGTAGAAAGTGATTTTGCTCAGAAAGATTCGGCAAACGATATGCGAAGCAACGGACAAGTCGGAAATGTATTCGACGGAAAGCTTAATACGCTTGGCAAGATCACAGGAACACAGGATGCAGGGAAAAAGATCGTATTCGATCTCGGACAGACTGTGAATTTTGAATCGTTCAGATACTATGTAAAAGAGACATGTCTTGACTTCTTAAGACATGCAAAATTTGAAGTAGCTGACAGGAAAGATGCCACAGACGATCAGTGGACAAAGATCCTTGAAGTCGGAAACGCAGAGGCTGTGCAGATGTCGGCTAATGCGACAGCGAAAGATGCAGACTATCTGCTTCATGATACTACAAATCCGGGAAATATGTATGCAGAGGCAACCGGATTGAATGTGTCGGGACGTTACTTAAGAATCGTACCGCTTACAACATATACAGAGAGATGGGTTGAGCTGTACGAGCTTCAGATCAACGGCGGAGCTTATATGACGACAGAGTCAAACCGCGACATCATATCAGAAACAGCGGAAGAAGCGGGCAAGATCCCGTCTAATGTATTTGACGGAAACTTTGCGACAACATACAAACCATCTGCGGCAAACGGTTCGTTTACATATCGCATCAGTGAGCCGGATCAGAGAACGATCCGTATCATACAGAACGGAAAGGCGTCGAATGCAGATGTACAGGCAGTTCTCTATAAAGACGGAGCAAAACAAGAAGCAGCTGCGATCGGAAAGCTGAATCAGACGATCAATGAATTTGCGGTTGGAAAAGACAGTCAGATTCTGGAAGTTATCGTGACATGGGCAGAAGACATTCCGGAGATTTCTATTATAAAGACAAGTGAAAAGGAAAAAGCAGCGGTCAATAAAGATGCGCTGAATGAGGCAATCAAAAAGCCGATCGACGATAAGTGGACTGCAGACAGCAAACGGGCGGCAGAAGAAGCAAAAGTAGCGGCAGAAGAGATCGCGGCAAATGAGTACGTGACTCAGGAAGTTGTAGATCTGGCAGAAAAAGCGCTTCTTGCCGCACACAAAAACGCGGTTGTCAAAGGCGATGTTACTGCATTGGAAAACGCTTTGAACAACATGAAAGCAGGCAAAGAAAACGTCGGAGCAGAGGAAGCTCCTGTTTATGTAGAGATCTATTCGGCGAGAACTTATGCGGCATATGAGTCGGTGATGAATGAGATCAGAGAGGCGTTAAAGGATAAAGAAAATGTTTCGGAGAAAGAAGCGCAAGATCTGACGGCAAAACTTGAAAAAGCCGAAAAAGCACTAGTATATTCATCGATCCAGAGAGAGCTGGCAGAAACAGAGTTAGAAAACGCAGTAAAATATAATAAAGACGACTATACAACTGTTTCTTACAAAGCATATACAGACGCGAAATCAGCATTAGATGCGATTGTGAAAGCAGATAAGACAGAGCGGAAGAACCCGAAAGAAGTCTATACTGCACGAAATACTTTTGCGCAGACAGAAGAAGGTCTTGTCAATGTAGCCGCATTGAAAGCAAAACTTGCAGAAGTTGGAAAACTGGATGAGAATCTTTATACGAAAGACAGTTGGAAAGAGCTTCAAGATGCAGTGAAGAATGCAGAGGCTTATCTGGAAAACGGAACAAAAGATCAGGTAGATAAAGCGGTTTCCGATCTGGAAAATGCAGTGAATGGTCTGGTAGAAAAAACAGAAGTAACTGTAGATGATGTCATTGCAGAAATGGAAAAAATAAACGGCAAAGATTACACTGAAGTAAGTTTCGGCGCACTTCAGGATGCGATCAGCAAAGCAAAAGCAGATAAAGATCAGAACGATCCGGCATTAGATCAGGCGAATATCACTGCAATGAAAGAAGCGAAAGCGGCGCTTGTAAGTATCGTAGATTTGAAGGCTGCTCTTAATGAAGCTGCTCAGCATAAAGCAGGTACTTATACGGTAAGTTCTTATAAGCTTTTGAAAGATGCTGTGACAAATGCAGAGCCGTTGAAAGTAAACGGTACAAAAGAAGAGGTTGCCAATGCGGCGGCTGCAATCCGTGCGGCGATCAAGGGTCTGGACAAACGTGCAGTTGGTTTGGATGAGTACAGAGACTCTATCGTATTGAAGAAACCGGAAGGTTATACAGAAGAAAGCTATGCGGCATATAAAAATGCATATGATGCGCTGATGGCTCTGGATTCAAAGGAGACAACGGCAGAAATGTTTGCAAATGCGAAATCTGCATTTGAAGCTGCACAGGCAGGTCTTGTACAGAAACCGGGAAGCAACGGAACAGGAAGTTCTTCAAACGGAACTGTTTCAAACGGAGCAGTTGCAACTGGAGATACAGTGAATGTTTCAGCATTAGCCGGATTATTCCTGTCACTCTTGATGATAGCGGCATTTATGAAACGTAAAACTTTTCTGGGATTTTTTGAAAAAGATGAATAAGATTTAAAACAGGTTCACATGATAATATTAAAAGATATAAGATGACCTGGAGTTAAGAATCGCCGGATCCGGCAGTAAAGCCGGATTCGGCGATTCTTTTGCGAAGGCGGTAAGCCAAAGGGCGGGAAAGCCCGGAAACTTGACGACCGATCGATATCTGTTTATATATTTTTGAACCGCTGTTTTGAATAACAGATGACGGTGTAGCTTAAAGAAATATCTCGGCCTTTTTATCACTCTGACAGACCTTTGTTAATTTCTTTGCTGCCATATTCAACTTAAAAGCGCTGACATATCTGGCTTTCTGTTTGCAGAAGCGGACACATTTCATACATCCGATACATTTATCGTGATCTGTCTTTTTCGGATTATCAAGAGAGATTGCTCCTGCCGGACAGATCTTTGCGCAGGCGCTGCATTCTGTACAAAGGGAAACGTCGGCTTTCGGAAAAAGTACGTTTTTTCCGTATTTTCTGTAAGGAGTATTTCCCGGTACTTTCAGATCGAAAGAAGCGAAAGAATCTTCTTTTTTAATGATCCGATTCAGTGAAATTCCGTATTCGGAAGCTTCTTTTAAATCCGCCTTGTTCGGACGTCTTGCGCCGATAGAGTTCACGATAGAGTGTTCTGCCGGAAATGCGGCAGCTCCGATTACTTTGAATCCTCTTTTTTCTACTTCGGTCTTTAATTCTAAAAGTGCATCCTCGTATTCGCGGCATCCGTATGTAGCGACAAGAGCGGCAGGTGTTCCGTTTCCGGAAAAGAGATCAAGATATTTGAGAAAGAGCGCCGGAACACGACCGTAGTATACGGGGATCGCAAACAGGGCAAAATCGTTTGGCGCAAATTTTGCGACAGGTTTCAGATCTTTTTTGATCGTAAGGTCAAAAGAGACTGATTTTAAATCGATACTTCTTGCCGTTTCCATAACGACTTTATGGGTCGTTCCTGTAGGGCTGAAATAAATAAGTTTTAATTCGTTCATTTTCATAAATCAACAGACTCCTTTGTAAGTAATATTACAATGATATCATAATACGGATAAAAATGCACGAAGAAATAAATATAGAATATCGAACAAAAGCAATAGTTCAGTCCCCGCCATTCGTAAATTTTGTTTGACCGGAAGGATGGAAAAATATACTATAAATATAGCAGCAGTTATTTATAAGGAGGAATACGATTATGAGATGTCAATATTGCGGAAGAAAAATTCCTGATGATTCTGCATTTTGTCCGGAATGTGGACAGCGTCAGGAAGAGCTATCGTTTCATGCAGAGTCAAGTTTTGATTCAACACAGGAATCAAAGCCGAAAGTTTGTCCGGTATGCGGTACTGTGATGGAAGAGGGAACTTTGTTTTGCCCTGAATGTGGTACGCCTTATGCACGGTCAGAGCAGCAGAGTGGTACGCGGTTTGAGGATACTGAGGAAATGCCGTATATATCGTCTCCGGAAGACTCTGAAGAGTTGTTAAAGGTGCGGGATGAAGAAGAGTTTGAAGAGTTCGGATCACAAAGAGACGGTCGGGGTGACATGGGCAATCAAGGAAATGTGCCGGATATGCGGCAGTCTTTGGATGAGTCTTATGGGAAGAAAAAGAGCAAAGCGCCGATTATAATCGGTGTGGTCATCGGAGGAATTGTTTTAGTTGCTATAGTGATTGCTGTGTTGTTTTTCGTTTTGAAAAAAGAAGATCCGAAACCGTCTTCTGATTCCGTCAACACGGATATTACAGAACCGTCGGAAAATGAGATTTTGAATGATGTAGATTATAACCTGCTTGATGAAGATGAGTTATTCTTTGAAGGCTTTATTAAAAAAGACAGAAAATGGCGATTATGTTCTGCGCTTGGAAGAAGAATATACTTTTTACGGAGAAGATTTTTACGGTGAAAAAGTTTTGCTGGAAGATGCGAGAAACGTATATATCGATCAATCTGTTCTTCCGGAAGGAATGCTCGACAGCATTAAATCTAATCAGACGATAGAGATAGAAGGACAATTTTATTTTGACAACGATAAGCTTTATATAACACCGTTTGTAATTTGGGATGAATATGGGGAAAACCTGATAGAAGATTTTGAAAAATCAAAAGAGGAGGATGAAGTTTTAAATAAAGATTATATTCTTCCGCAGAGCGCTTCTTATCTTTTAACTGAAAGCGATATTGAAGGCTTGGATATCCGCGAGATTAATTATGCCAAAAATGAAATCTATGCGAGGCATGGCCGGCTTTTCCAATCGGCTGAACTGCAGAATTATTTTAATAGTAAGAAATGGTATCACGGTACGGTCAGTCCGGAAGAATTTAACAATTCGATGCTTTCTGAAATTGAACGGAAAAATGCAGATTTTCTGGCTCAGGTCGAGTTTGGTATGGATCCGAAAGGATATCAGTTGGATGCAGAGTAATTGTTAAAGGAGCATAATTATGAAAAAAGGGGTTACATTTTTTGTATTTATCTGTCTTCTTGTTTTCGATGTTTCGGCGTGCGGCAGGGAAAATGTTTCCGATCCTTCAGAAGGAAAGAAAGCTTCGGCTGAGAATCCCAAAACTACTGATCGGTCATCAGAAGAATCGGAACAAACATCGGAACAAACATCGGAACAAACGGAGGCGTCTGTGAGCGCAGAGGAACATTCAGGACAAACTGACATACAAAAACCGGTAAAAAAAGATATTTTGATCGCGATAGATCCCGGGCATCAAAGCCCGGATATAGATATGAGCGGGCAAGAGCCAAATGCTCCTGGGTCAGGTGATTTTAAACAAAAATCTGCCGGCGGTACTGTCGGCAGATTCACCGGGATACCGGAATATGAACTTAATCTTGAAATCGCATTGATGCTTCGAGATCGTCTGACGGAACAAGGGTATGATGTAATCCTGACGCGGGAAAATAACGAAACAGCTATAAGCAATGCGGAACGAGCCTGTCTTGCAAATGATGCAGGGGCGGAGTTTTCTTTGAGAATTCATGCAAATGGAAGTGAAGATCCATCGGTAAACGGTGCGATGGCTCTGATCGGTTCTGCTGAAAATCCTTATGTAGGCGGAGTTTACGAAGAGAGTTATCGTTTGGCGGAAATGATTTTAAATTGTTATTGCAGTGCGAGTGGAATGCAGAATCTCGGGATTCGGTGTAATGATACGATGACAGGGATCAACTGGAGTCAGATACCGGTTGTGATATTAGAAATGGGATTTATGACGAATCAACAAGATGATACAAACATGTCGGATGCCACCTATCGAGAGTTGATGGTCGATGGGATTGTAGATGGGATCAATGCATATTACGGGTTTTGAGTTCTTTAGATATTTTTATGTGACGGAGTAAAAATAAGTATGAGGCGAAAAGTTTTCAGATACAGTTTCTTATGCGCGCTCTTGTTTGTTTTTGTGACGGCGGTTTTTATGTTCACTGCCTGCGGCAAGGAAGAAACTGTAAAAGAAAAGGAAGAGAACAAAAAAGAAAACAAGGAAGAGATTGTGATTAAAAAAGATGATATTGAAGATACAGAAGAAGTCGGATCATCCGATCCGGAACTAGAAGAGGAAGCCGCGTTTCCTATTTTAAATGACTTAATTGATCGGATACAGTTGACGGCGGCGCCGCTTGAAAGTACCGGAGCTTCGGTTTCTGTATATGCAGAAAATCTTTCTGACGGAGCGAGGGCATCGGTCAACAGCAGTCAGATGCCAGCGGCAAGTTTGATCAAGCTTTATATTGCGGGATGTGTATACGAACAGATGGATTTTGTGAAAGAACAGGAGGTTTACGCAGGAGAAACAGAAGAACTTTTGCGTCTGATGATTACGGTAAGCGACAATGACGCGGCAAATGAGCTTGTTCGTAAGCTTGGTTTTGGGGATGCTTCGGCGGGAATGGAAGTTGTGAATGAGTTTTGTCGGTTGCACGGTTTTGCAGATACTCATATGGGAAGGCTGCTTCTTGCACCGAATGATATGGATGATAATTATACTTCTGTCAACGACTGCGGAAAGTTTCTGCGGGAAATGAACGGAAATGTGCTGGTTGGATCAGAAAAACTTCTTGATCTGATGCGGCAGCAGGAACGTACGGGGAAGATCCCGGCAGGAGTGCCGGAAAATATTGAGACTGCAAATAAGACGGGGGAACTTTCCGATGTGGAAAATGACGCGGCAATTATATTTGGGGAAAACGGAGCATATACAGTTTGTGTGATGATGAGCGGTTTATCTGATACTTCTGCCGCAAGATCTGTTATCCGAGAGATTTCGGCGCAGATTTATGAGTATATGTGTCCGTGACAGGAATATTTTGATTTTGACTGCGGGATATTATTTTCGGATATATATTAGGAAATGGTAAAAAGAGATTGTAAAGAGATTGTGAAAAGATCATAGGAGAAATAAAAAAGGTTCTGACCGAATTTTATGTTTGACTTGTATCTGAAGTTTCAGGATGCAGATCGTTCGGGCAGAACCTTTTATTATAATGTTAAATGATTAAATTAATCCGTTGTAACGATTGTATGCCATACAGATGCTGTTTGTATTTTTAATAATGATATTCATTGCAATAAACGGTCCGATGAAACAGAGGAAAGAGCCAAAGAAAAGCCATAATAAAATAGTAGTACCGTTTTCTGTAAATGACAGACCGTAACGAGGTGCGTTTGCTGCAAGGCGGTTTCCGAGAGAATACTGCCACCACCAACTGTAAATTCCGCAAGTGAGGATGGAAAGCAGGATGAACTGTACTAATCCGCCTGTTGATTTTCCGTCTCCGGCACAAGCAGTATTAACATCGCGGGCAACTGTGTATATAAAGTAATAACTGTAAATTCCGCATGTAAGAATCGAAAGAACGATATAACCGAGCAGTCCGCGGTCGGTTTTCAGTGGCGTAACACCCGATCCTGAATAGTTCGGACCGGAACTTTGATAGTTGTAATTTGGTCCCTGGTTATTATAGTTTGTACCCTGGTTGTTGTAGTTTGGTCCCTGGTTATTGTAGTTTGTTCCTTGATTGTTGTAGTTTGTACCCATGTTCTGCCCCTCATAGTTTGTACTGCCGGCTTGTGATTCGCAGTTTGTCTTGCTGTTTTGATTCATATGATCTGTTCCGGCGTTTTGATAGTTGGTTTTTTTATTTGTATTGCCCTGTGCTGTTTCGGATGTCTGACTGCTGCGGGCAGATCCGCCGATGACTCCTGTGATATTTGATAAATCCGGTGTCGATCCTGAGAGATGCAGGAGTGTATAAGTGATGCCGACAACCGCCGCCATAATGGTTAACGTTAATAATAAAGAAGATAAGATCCAGAAAAATGTATCAAAAGAAAAATAATATCTGAAGCTTCGGAACATAGATGTAATAAATTCAATGATTCCGCACAGCGCTATGATTGCCGCTAATCCGCTTAAGATTACGAAAAATGTTTTGATCCTCTGTTTTTCTTTTGAAAGTGCGATCATTACCAATACTGCCGCTATTCCTGCATAACATACCATGTTAAGAAGATTTCCCAGACCTTGCATGATGAGGCTGTAAGAAAAATTCTGAATGCCTGAGAGTAGATTGCGGAAAGCCATAACGAAGCAGAGTGCTGCTAAAATGAAAAAGCCGATCTGTAAAAATTTCTTCGTCTCATCTAAGTCGCCTGCTGATGCTGTTTGAAAGCGGTCTTCTGTATTGTTTTTAAAAGTTTCTCTGTCTGTTTCTGGTGTTTTGCTTGTTTTTGTACCGTAAGCTGTTTCTGCGTTTTTGTTTGCTTCTGTACCGTAAGCTGTTTCTGAGTTTTTGTTTGTTTCTGTACCGTAAGCTGTTTCGGCGTTTGTGTTCGCAGTGGTTTCATAAGCTGTTTCTGCTGTTTTGTTTTCAGCAGAATTATGCGGCGGCTCAGTTTTGCTGCCGCAATACGGACAAAACTTTGCGGTGTCTGAGATTTCTCTTCCGCATGTCTTGCATTGCATATAAAAGCCCTCCTCGTTTCCTTTATTTTTTTGTAAAGAGTTGAGAAATCAATGAAAAAATCGCTCCCTTTTCCGGCTGAAAGACAACGATGGAATCGGCCGTATCCAACATTCGTAAGATGTATACTGCCCCAAATAGTACACAGGCAGTTATAAGTAAGATCTTCTGTATCTTTTTTGGTATCTTATCCCAAAAGAGAAACAGCATAATTCCTATCGGTAATATCCAAAAAAGCGGATGGTATCGGAAAGCTCCGGTGAAGTCCATACGGAGTACACAAAACCATGCTCTCGACATTCCGCAGCCGGCACAGGAAATTCCGGTCAGGAAAAGAATCGGACAGGTAATTCCAAATACCGATTCTAAAATAAGATAAAACACTGCGATTGTAAAAAGTGCGCTTATATTCTGCCGTTTTTTCATATTGGTTTCTCCCTTATTTTTCTAGTTTACAATAGGTGAAAAATATTGTCAATCTGTGTACATAATTGTGGACGCACAATCAGGATATGGCTTTGGAAGAAGTTGATTTTCCTCATATTTTGTATTATTGTAGATAATACAAAATAAAGTATGAGATCGTATCAAAAAAAGGGAAGATCTTGCCGGTTTGTATGATCGGAACTTTGCAGGAACGGAGGGATGACAGATGATGATGTTTGTTATTTTTTTGATCGTGAATGTAGGTACAATCGGTATTTTTTACGGTGTTTACGGAACGAAACGTAAGTATGAGGAAGGGATGCTTATGGGAGTGCATTTGCCGGGTTCGGCGGCTGAAAGCGAAGAAGTAAAAATGCTTATGAAAAAATACCGTACATGGACAAAATGGTTTTATACTTTGAACTTGCTGGCAGGAATTGCGGTATGCGGATTTTGCTTCTGGTATATTTCGGTCTTTATGATCGTGTGGAGTATATGGCTTGTGGAGGTGTGCATCGGAGCGATTCTTCTATTATATAGAACGCACAGAAAACTGTATGATCTGAAGATGAAAAACGGTTGGATCGGGAGTAATGGAAGCAAGATTATGACTGCGGATTCGGCAGTTGATGCAACAGTGTCTGCACAATCGGAGAAAATGGGAATGTCTCCGTTGTGGCATATTTTGTTTTGCGGATTGATCGTCCTGCCATGTTTATTACCGCAAGTGAGACTATATTTAAAAGAGTCGGAAGATGGATGGATCTTATTTTTGTGCGGATTTGCAGTTAATCTTGTGTTTGCTGCTGTACATGCGGTTATATTGCGAACGCGCAATACGGTGTACAGTGAAGATGTTAAGATGAATCTGGCGGTGAACCGGTTGCAGAAAAATGTTTGGTCATGGTCACTGATAGCCGGAAGTCTTTTTAATACCGGAGCGTATCTTTGGGTAACATATTTTATGGATGAGAAGATGTGGATCGGATCAGAAGTATATATTGTATACATTATACTTGAAAGTGTTCCGATTTTCATTTTTATGAGCGGAGTATTTTATATAAAGAAAAAAAGAAACCGGATTCTGCAGAATAATGAAACTTTGCATTATGTTGATGATGATATTTATTGGAAAAACGGATGGTACAGTAATCCGAATGATAAACGGCTGATCGTGCAGGATTGGGCGTGTTCTTTTTAACTATACGACGAATATGGCGCGTCCGGCAGGGAAAATTTCGTTTGCGGCAGGGATAGTCATTACGATAGTATGTCTTCTGTGGGTGTGTGTGCTGATGTTTCGGATTGATTTTACTCCGATAAAAGTTTCTGTCGGATCTGATAAAATCGAGATTACATCCGGCTATTCCGATATGGAAATTGATATTGATGAAGTGCAAAGCGCAGAACTTTTACCAAAGCTTCCGAATGATGAATACAAACGAGTAAATGGATCTGATGATGGTCAAAAGAAAATCGGGAAATTCAGAGGAAAGAAGACTGGAAAATGCAGAATGTATATTTATGTAGAGTGTACACCGATTTTGCAGATAAATACTTCAGATGAAATCATATTTATTAATAGTAAAGAAAAGGGCGCGGCAGAGAAATGGTATGAGAAGATTGTACAGTAACAGCTCAGCTAATACAGATGTTCGCTTGCAAAACCATGCAAGCATGTTTTGCGCTTCCCGTACACTGTATGGCTGAAATGTTACATTGTATAAGAAAAAGGTTGAGTGAATAAGTAAATTCCATATGTAAAAGTAAATTTCATACAGAAGACTAAATTCGATATTTTAGGGTTTGACGAATTGTGTCAAATCCTTTAAAGTGGAATTTGACCAGATAATAAATCCCAATGTAATGGCGCTTATGAGAACCTATCGGGAAATGAAAACGGTAGTGGGAAGATATGAGCGTGAAGTTTGGGAATATGAGCAGAAGCTGAAGCGAAAACAAAAGCCTGCCGAAAGACCGCCCGAAAAAAGAAGTATCCGAGAACGGATCAGACAGCTTCAGGCGGATTACCCGCCTGCTGTTGACATGCAATTTTGTAACTGTTATATATAAAGCAAGGGCGAAAAGCTGATTTTGTTTAAGCCTATCGCCCATTCTTATCATAGAAGATCATATTTACAGACTTTTCTTCATAGTCTCGAAAATCCTTTGACAGAGAAAGGTAGCTTTGACTAAGATAATTACACCGCAGTTTTTCTGCAGTGCGTACATAAAGACTGCGCCCTGCGGCCTCGTTCCACAGGGCGCATTATGGTTTATCTGCTGTATTTTTCTTGTGGTTGTAAAGGACGATGCCGGTCAGAGCCGTACCGGATATAAGCATAACCGCAATCCAAAGGGCGACATTGCTACTGTCTCCTGTCTGCGGACTGCCGCTGTCTGGCTTATCCTGCGGCGAATCCGTTGGTGCAGATAGGTCTTCCGATATGTGAGTAGAGTCTCCTGAGGTAAGACACTAATCTTTCGTTCCACAACCTCTTGATTTACAACTTCGGTTTACGTTTACCTTTTGGGTTTCGGTTTTGTTTGCAACCTTACCCACCTAATCGCCTTATCAAGTTTCTGTTCGTAGGCTCAAGAACTTTGCTACACCACTTCCTCCATCCATACCATTACTGATACCGACTTGTGGTTCGCTACACTTGGCGGTAAATACCCGTGACTGGACTTTCACCAGCAAGATTAGTGCCATGCTCGGCACACAAACAAAAGTGGAATGCCTAATTTCTAAGCATTCCACCAAGTCTTATCATAGAAAATCCTATTTATAGACTTTTCTTCATACCCTCTGCCGCTAAGATACATGAAACACGTAAGAATTACATATCTTCTTTTATAAATTTTATGGATAGTAGTTTCTATAATGAATTCTTTACTTATACTTTCCTAAGAAAACTTACCATATTGATAGGGACTACTTTCTGGCCTGCAACCATTTTTTTTTTATTTGTGTAATCAAATCAACTACTATAATAAATGCAAATATAGCAATAAAAAATCAGTTGATCGATGGGTACTTTTTTATTATCCATGTAAAAAAATACTATAAATAGTATTACACTTCCACATAAATCTCCAATCATTCTTTTTTCTTTTTTTTTTAAAAAATTTTCATTTTCCCATCCCTCCAAATATTTCATAGAATGGTTTCGGAAACTCTGAACCATTTAAAAATCAATGTTTCCGATCCTTCTCCATTTTCTCCTCAACTTTTATTCATTGTTTTGCATATTTTTACATATTTCCCCTAAAATAGGCTTGAATATCTGCCAGTTTGTGCGGCGTGCTTTGTTGCCTTTCCAAGCGCTTAAAGTGCGCCCTTTGATTGACAACATGTTTCCCATTCACATTTCATTCAAAGGAGGCTTCGCACATGTTAAAGCACTGGCAGTTCCATCAGGAATATTTACCCTTTCTGCATGAGACTAAAATTCATTTTGATTCTTCCAGCGTAAAAGGCTTTCTTCCGAGTTTGCTTCCGCAATGGATCAGCTTCGGCTTCTTGACCTGGATCCTGTCATGACTCATCTTGCACCTTTTTTATTCCCTTACCGGACGTCTGGCTCTGAACCAGATCTAGATCATCCGTTCCTTTACTCTTATGCTGCATCTCGGTGTTACCAGCCTTACCCGATGGGTGGATCGTCTTGCATCCGATGAGTTTCTTGCTTTCCTCATCGGATGCTCCCACTCTTTCTTTCCTCCACTTGGCTCTTACTTTGATTTTATCGATCGCCTATGGCTTCAGAATCCCACATTTGAGAAGTTGGGCAGAAAAACGACCTTTTCCCTGCCACAAAAAAATTTCAAGCCTTCAAAAAAGCCTTCAAATGGAGAAAAACTCCCGAACTGGCATTCCGGAATCACTGCAGTCATCGCATTTCGGACTCTTTCCCGGAAAGATTTCCTGTTCTATTATAAAAAGCTCCTTCAGGAACTTTTCCGCCTTACCGCGTTGCTTCACTGCCCCGGAAGTTCTGCAGGTATTCCTGATTTAACAAAGCCACTGCTTCCCTTCCTCATATGGCCGCTGTATTTATACAAAGCCTGACTGGGACATCTGCCTTTATACTCCCATCCCGCGGGGGAACAGAGGAATACAAAAGCATCTATAAAAACAGGACAGCCTACGAACGGGTCAATAACCGAATCCTGAATAATTATCACCTGCACGATATGAAGATCCACACGAAAAAGCGGTATTCTTTCTACCTGTGGCTGATTGGTACAAATATTTATTTAGATGCCCGGCTGAAGAAGCTGCGTCTGCAAACCACAGCATAATTTAGGACTGATCCACTGTACTGCTGTAAGCCTGCTGTCAGGGAGGCTTTAAAATCATGCCTTCCATTTATTTAATCGATACAATTTCCAGCATGACTGAATCCTTTTCCTCTGTTGTTTACACTTTTCATTGTAATCCCCGGCTGTATTCACTTTTTATGCAAGAATTGCCGAGCCCACTCTGCATAGAACAAAATTATTCATACATTTTTTCAAATAAATTATTTCATATATATTCAGCGCATTGACATCATCTCCTTCTCTAAAAAAAAGTATCTATATAAACTGTTCCGAAAACTTCAATATAGGGAAATATAATCGAACCATTATTGTCAAAATATAACACTCTATATATCATTATTGTATTGTCAATGTATCATATATCGAACAATTATTCCAGTTGCAAAATAAATAAATGCCTATAATCCGCAGAAATGCGGTATTTTTTGTCAAATTTTGTATAAGAAAAAAACAGAGTGCACTCTTGATTTTTAAAAACGGCGGTATTATAATGTCTTAAAGAAAGAAGTGATTGTTTTCTAAAATGGAGGAATGGAGGCGCTTTATTATGGAAAAGAAAAATCTTGACTGGGCAAATATAGGATTTGAATATGTACAGACAGATAAGAGATATGTTGCAAATTATAAAGACGGAAAATGGGATGAGGGAACGCTTACAGAGGATGCTAACATTGTAATGAATGAATGTGCCGGAGTGCTTCAATATGCACAGACTGTATTTGAGGGAATGAAAGCGTATACGACAGAAGATGGACGTATCGTTACCTTTCGCCCGGATCTGAATGCGGCGCGCATGGTGGATTCGGCAAAACGTTTGGAAATGCCGGTCTTTCCGGAAGACCGATTTGTTGATGCAATCGTGCAGACGGTTCAGGCAAATGCCGCTTATGTTCCGCCTTATGGTTCAGGCGCTTCATTATATATCAGACCATATATGTTTGGGATTAATCCTGTAATCGGAGTAAAGCCTGCAGATGAATATCAGTTCAGAGTGTTTACAACACCTGTAGGTCCGTATTTTAAAGGTGGTGCAAAACCGATTACGATCTGTGTATCTGATTTTGACCGGGCAGCTCCTCACGGAACGGGGCATATTAAGGCGGGGCTTAATTATGCAATGAGTCTTCATGCGATTGTTACGGCTCATGCAAACGGATTTGATGAAAACATGTATCTTGATTCGGCAACGAGAACAAAAGTGGAAGAAACGGGAGGCGCAAACTTTATTTTCGTAACAAAAGATAATAAAATTGTAACACCTCATTCAGATACGATTCTTCCGTCTATTACAAGAAGATCTATTATGTATGTAGCAGAACATTATCTTGGTCTTGAAGTGGAAGAAAGAGACGTTTATTTTGATGAAGTAAAAGATTTTGCAGAGTGTGGTCTGTGCGGAACGGCAGCAGTAATTTCGCCTGTCGGAAAAGTGGTAGATCATGGTAACGAAAATTGTTTGAATTGTCTGAAATAAATAAAAAACAAGAAAAACATTGACAATTACTTCCATACATGATAGGATATCACTTGTCGCTGATGACGGCTATACGAAATACAGGAACAGACTTTTGGAGACGCGGAGGCGGAACAGCCAAAGAATGGGAACTGTAAACGATCGGATAGCGGGAGACAACAGAAAAACTTATCTGAAGACGCGGAGGCGGAAGATCAGAAAGTAAAAAAGTTGTTGACAATATCACGGCGATGTGGTAATCTATTAAAGCTGTCGCTTGAGCGATCAGCAAAAAAATTAAAAAAGTTCTTGACAAACGATAAAGCTTTTGATAAAATATAAAAGCTGTCGCTTGAGACAGAACAGAGAAAGAACCTTGATAACTGAACAATAGACAACAACCCTTGAAAATTTCTTTAAAGAGAAAAATTTTTAAGAACTACATTGATACAAGATGAGGTTCGGCTTCGCCGAACGGCTTTCACACTAAATTCGTGAGAGACTCATTAAGTGTTCAATGCCAAAACAGTAAAGAGGGAAAGAATTGCTAGTAGTGATTCTTGACCAAGACAAACACTTTTAACGAGAGTTTGATCCTGGCTCAGGATGAACGCTGGCGGCGTGCCTAACACATGCAAGTCGAGCGAAGCACTTTGCTTAGATTCTTCGGATGAAGAGGATTGTGACTGAGCGGCGGACGGGTGAGTAACGCGTGGGTAACCTGCCTCATACAGGGGGATAACAGTTAGAAATGACTGCTAATACCGCATAAGACCACAGCACCGCATGGTGCGGGGGTAAAAACTCCGGTGGTATGAGATGGACCCGCGTCTGATTAGCTGGTTGGTAAGGTAACGGCTTACCAAGGCGACGATCAGTAGCCGACCTGAGAGGGTGACCGGCCACATTGGGACTGAGACACGGCCCAAACTCCTACGGGAGGCAGCAGTGGGGAATATTGCACAATGGGGGAAACCCTGATGCAGCGACGCCGCGTGAGCGAAGAAGTATTTCGGTATGTAAAGCTCTATCAGCAGGGAAGAAAATGACGGTACCTGACTAAGAAGCACCGGCTAAATACGTGCCAGCAGCCGCGGTAATACGTATGGTGCAAGCGTTATCCGGATTTACTGGGTGTAAAGGGAGCGTAGACGGATGGGCAAGTCTGATGTGAAAACCCGGGGCTCAACCCCGGGACTGCATTGGAAACTGTTCATCTAGAGTGCTGGAGAGGTAAGTGGAATTCCTAGTGTAGCGGTGAAATGCGTAGATATTAGGAGGAACACCAGTGGCGAAGGCGGCTTACTGGACAGTAACTGACGTTGAGGCTCGAAAGCGTGGGGAGCAAACAGGATTAGATACCCTGGTAGTCCACGCCGTAAACGATGACTACTAGGTGTCGGGTGGCAAAGCCATTCGGTGCCGCAAAGAAACGCAATAAGTAGTCCACCTGGGGAGTACGTTCGCAAGAATGAAACTCAAAGGAATTGACGGGGACCCGCACAAGCGGTGGAGCATGTGGTTTAATTCGAAGCAACGCGAAGAACCTTACCTGCCCTTGACATCCCGCTGACCGGACGGTAATGCGTCCTTCCCTTCGGGGCGCGGGAGACAGGTGGTGCATGGTTGTCGTCAGCTCGTGTCGTGAGATGTTGGGTTAAGTCCCGCAACGAGCGCAACCCCTATCTTTAGTAGCCAGCGGCCAGGCCGGGCACTCTAGAGAGACTGCCGGGGATAACCCGGAGGAAGGTGGGGATGACGTCAAATCATCATGCCCCTTATGAGCAGGGCTACACACGTGCTACAATGGCGTAAACAAAGGGAAGCGAGACCGCGAGGTGGAGCAAATCCCAAAAATAACGTCTCAGTTCGGATTGTAGTCTGCAACTCGACTACATGAAGCTGGAATCGCTAGTAATCGCGAATCAGAATGTCGCGGTGAATACGTTCCCGGGTCTTGTACACACCGCCCGTCACACCATGGGAGTCAGTAACGCCCGAAGTCAGTGACCCAACCGTAAGGAGGGAGCTGCCGAAGGCGGGACCGATAACTGGGGTGAAGTCGTAACAAGGTAGCCGTATCGGAAGGTGCGGCTGGATCACCTCCTTTCTAAGGAAGAAATAACTTCTTTCGTCTGGAACAATCCAACTAAAACGGAAGAAATAACTTCTTTCGTCTGGAACAATCCAACTAAAACGGAAGAAATAACTTCTTTCGTCTGGAACAATCCAACTAAAACGGAAGAAATAACTTCTTTCGTCTGGAACAATCCAACTAAAACGGAAGAAGAAGTAGAGTGAGTCGTTGTCTATTGTTTAGTCATCAAGGATGACAAAACTTTTTGGTGGCGATGCGTTCAGGGGTAACACCCGTTCCCATCCCGAACACGATGGTTAAGACCTGAACGGCCGATGGTACTGCACTGGAGACGGTGTGGGAGAGTAGGTGGCTGCCAAATCAAAAAAAGAAAAAACGAAGACAGAAACGCTGTCGAAGTTTAGAATAAATACAGGCAGGGATGAGCAACAACTTATCAAAGCCAACCCAATCAGCAGGGCAGTGCTGTTGGAATAACTGGGTTCACCAGTGATTAGAGTTTAAAAGAGATTTTAAGTTCTAATGACTGATGAACAGTCAGTCAGGATGCGAAGCTCAAAAACCTTTGGTTTTATCGCTCATGGCATTACATGCCAATGCATCAAAAATCAAGATCGCTTAGGAAAATGAATTTTCCACGCGATACCGATTTTTGTTACGCTCGCATCTTTATGTACCTTGAAAACTGCATACAGAGAAAATCAATGATAAGATAAAATATCTAATCAAGACATCCGAGGTAATGTTATTTAACAATTACTATAAAGTTTGAAGAAAACAAACTAAAAATAAATTGGCCTAGAACCAACACATGTAACGCTATACATGTGTGGATAGAAGTTCATTCCCGTGAACAACTATCGTTTGGTTATGCTGATAAGAGCGTATGGTGGATGCCTTGGCACTAAGAGCCGATGAAAGACGTGATAAGCTGCGAAAAGCTTCGGGGAGGGGCAAATACCCATCGATCCGGAGATTTCTGAATGGGGAAACCTAACTGAGCAAACCTCAGTTATCCTGACGCCAATCCATAACGTCAGGAAGGGAACCCGGTGAACTGAAACATCTAAGTAGCCGGAGGAAGAGAAAACAACATGTGATTCTGTGAGTAGCGGCGAGCGAAAACGGAAGAGCCCAAACCGGGATGCGTTCCCGGGGTTCAGACCGCGGAATTGATTCAACAAGTTTAGCAGAACAGTTTTGGGAAAGCTGACCAAAGAGGGTGAAAGTCCCGTAAGCGAAAGGCGAGTTGACATGGCGGTATCCAGAGTAGGTCGAGACACGTGGAACCTTGACTGAATATGCGGGGACCACCCCGTAAGGCTAAATACTCCTTAGTGACCGATAGCGCATAGTACTGTGAAGGAAAGGTGAAAAAGGACCCCGGGAGGGGAGTGAAAAAAGAACCTGAAACCATATGTTTACAAGCTGTGGAACATCTTTATATGATGAACCGCGTACTTTTTGTAGAACGGTCCGGCGAGTTACGCTGGCTGGCGAGGTTAAGCACTGAAGGTGCGGAGCCGTAGGGAAACCGAGTCTGAACAGGGCGAAAGTCAGTCGGAGTAGACCCGAAACCGGGTGATCTATCCATGTCCAGGTTGAAGTTGCCGTAAAAGGCAATGGAGGACCGAACCCACATCCGTTGAAAAAAGGGTGGGGATGAGGTGTGGATAGGGGAGAAATTCCAATCGAACCCGGAGATAGCCGGTTCTCCTCGAAATAGCTTTAGGGCTAGCCTCATACAAGTCTTGCGGAGGTAGAGCACTGAATTCCTACGGGGGCGTCAAAGCTTACCAAGGGATATCAAACTCCGAATGCCGTGTAGATGATGTATGGGAGTCAGACTATCCGAGATAAGTTGGGTAGTCGAAAGGGAAAGAGCCCAGACCTGCGCTAAGGCCCCAAAATGTGTGTTAAGTGGAAAAGGATGTGGGATTTCGAAGACAACTAGGATGTTGGCTTAGAAGCGACCATCCATTAAAAAGAGTGCGTAATAGCTCACTAGTCGAGAGGTCCTGCGCCGAAAATGTCCGGGGCTGAAACACACTGCCGAAGCTCAGGGATGAACAGTGATCAATACAGATCAATGCAAGAGGAAAGCTTCTTGATGAAATCAAGAAGATTCCAAAACAGATGGAAACAGACTGCTGTTGGTCTGCGTTGATCACTGTTCATCGGTAGAGGAGCATTCTTAAAGAGACGAAGCTGTACCGAAAGGAGCAGTGGATTTTTAAGAAGAGAGAATGCCGGAATGAGTAGCGAGAAAGAGGTGAGAATCCTCTTGGCCGAATATCTAAGGTTTCAGGGTAAAGCTGATCTGCCCTGGGTAAGTCGGGGCCTAAGGCGAGGTCGAAAGACGTAGTCGATGGATAACAGGTTGAAATTCCTGTACTATCCGGTAACAGAACTGTGGGGACGCAGTAAGAGAGCACAAGCCGGGAATGGAAAACCCGGTGCAAGCGAGGTAGGAGTACATCAGGCAAATCCGGTGTGCAATCCGAAGACGTGATGCGGATCGAAAAGAAGTAGAGAAGTGTGTGAGCTGGCTCGCCAAGAAAAGCCGCTATTGTTTACAGGATACCCGTGAACTCGGCAAAATGACTCCGTAACTTCGGGAGAAGGAGTGCTGCGCAAGCAGCCGCAGAGAAATGGCCCAAGCAACTGTTTAGCAAAAACACAGGTCTATGCGAAACCGAAAGGTGAGGTATATGGGCTGACGCCTGCCCGGTGCTGGAAGGTTAAGGGGAGAGCTTAGCGCAAGCGAAGGTTTGAACTTAAGCCCCAGTAAACGGCGGCCGTAACTATAACGGTCCTAAGGTAGCGAAATTCCTTGTCGGGTAAGTTCCGACCCGCACGAAAGGCGTAATGATTTGGGCACTGTCTCAACAACACACCCGGTGAAATTGAAATACCAGTGAAGATGCTGGTTACCTGCGCCAGGACGGAAAGACCCCATGGAGCTTTACTCTAGCTTGATACTGGGATTCGATATTGCATGTACAGGATAGGTGGGAGACTGAGAAGTGATTACGCCAGTAATCATGGAGTCGATGTTGGGATACCACTCTTGCGACATTGGGTTTCTAACCTGCGCCCGTGACCCGGGCGGGGGACAATGTCAGGCGGGGAGTTTGACTGGGGCGGTCGCCTCCGAAAGGGTATCGGAGGCGCTCAAAGGTTCCCTCAGAATGGTCGGAAACCATCCAGAGAGTGCAAAGGCAGAAGGAGGCTTGACTGCGACACCGACGGGTGGAGCAGGTACGAAAGTAGGACTTAGTGATCCGGTGGCATAAAGTGGGATTGCCATCGCTCAACGGATAAAAGCTACCCTGGGGATAACAGGCTTATCACTCCCAAGAGTTCACATCGACGGAGTGGTTTGGCACCTCGATGTCGGCTCATCGCATCCTGGGGCTGTAGTCGGTCCCAAAGGGTTGGGCTGTTCGCCCATTAAAGCGGTACGCGAGCTGGGTTCAGAACGTCGTGAGACAGTTCGGTCCCTATCCGGCGTGGGCGTAGGATATTTGAGAGGAGCCGCCCTTAGTACGAGAGGACCGGGGTGGACTGGCCGCTGGTGTATCTGTTGTATTACCAAGTGCATAGCAGAGTAGCCAAGCCGGGAAGGGATAAACGCTGAAGGCATCTAAGCGTGAAGCCCCCTCAAGATGAGATATCCCATAACGTCAAGTTAGTAAGACCCCTTGAAGACGACGAGGTAGATAGGGCAGAGGTGGAAGTGTGGCAACACATGGAGCTGACTGTTACTAATAGGTCGAGGGCATAACCAAAGCGGAGATAGGCACATGTCGTTGGTTAGCATCTGTGTTTTAGATGCTTATCAAAGACGGTACCCGTAAGGGTAGGATGAAAAAGATTCTTTGTATGTAGTTTTGAAGGTATATGTAAACGAGATATAAATAAGAAGAGAATATTTTCCAAACGGAATGAGAGAAGGCAGCGTCTGAAAAGGCGTTGTCTTTTTTTGCGGCAGAGGCAAGCTAAAGTCGGGCTTGTCAGAAATATTCTAATAATTATATGTGCCGGTTAAATATTTAAGGAAACACTGATTAATGATTTGATTTTCTTCAAGAATGGACATTGTATAATGATCAGTTCTGATTTTTTAAAAACAAGTGTCGTTTTTGTATTCCTGCCGGAGAAACGCATAAAAACCTTAGTTTTACAGATACTACCTTTATTGACAGAAATATGATAAAGATAGAAATTTGCAAAACGGAGGATTTTTTATGAAAGCAACAGGAATCGTAAGAAGAATTGATGATCTCGGCAGAGTTGTAATTCCGAAAGAAATCAGAAGAACGCTTCGTATACGCGAGGGAGATCCTTTGGAAATATTTACTGACAGAGAAGGCGAAATTATTTTGAAAAAGTATTCTCCGATCGGTGAATTTGGAATGCCTGTAAAATTGTATGCGGAAAGTTTATCTCAGACAATGGGGTGTACAGTGTGTATTACAGATACAGATCAGGTTATCGCTGTTTCGGGAGAAGGTAAAAAAGATTTAGAAGAAAGATTTGTAAGAAAAGAGTTTCTTCAGGTTTTGGGAGACAGAGAAGTTTTAACGGCGTGTCAAGGAGATGACAGATATGTAAAAGTGACGGAAGAAATGAATGAATATGAGGATGAAGTTATATCTCCTATTATCAGCGCGGGAGATATAATCGGGGCAGTCGTTTTATTAAACAAAGATAAGAAAAAACATTTTGGCGAAGTAGAACAAAGAGTTGCCGTCAGCGCAGCGGATTTTTTGGGAAGACAAATGGAATAACAGCAAGAACAGCTTGGTAAATATGAGGGAAATAAGTATTTTCACCAGTCATAAATCTTTCGGGACAAACATATGCTTTATTAGTGATGATACGAAACGGGAGGTTTGTGATGGAAGCAAAAGAATATGGAAATGTTGGGAAAAAGGCGATCTGGTTCGTGAAATCACTTTTGTGTGGTTATATTGTGACAGGATTCTTACTTTTGATACTGGCGCTGATGCTTTATAAGCTTGGTTTGAGTGAACAAAATGTCAATGCCGGAATTGTTTTAATTTATGTGATTTCAACATTTTCCGCGGGTTTTGTACTTGGGAAGTTGGCGGGAAAAAGAAAATTCTTATGGGGGCTGTTTGCCGGAATAACATATTTTGTCCTGCTTATGCTGATTACTTTGGGAGTATACCATGCGTTTCAAGGGAATGTGACAAATATTGCTGTGACATTTTTGCTGTGCGCCGGAGGGGGAATGCTCGGAGGAATGATTGCCTGAAAACAGTTCATATCTCAATTATTTCTCAATCTTGCAGAGCAGTTAAAAAACTCTTTAAAAATGGCGCATACTGTGCTATAATTTTATGAGCGTAATAATGTTATAAGATTAGGAGGACAGGACATGAAACATATTAAAACATTAAATACACAGACATTGAATCACACAGTAAAAAAAGGCGGATGCGGCGAGTGCCAGACATCATGCCAGTCAGCATGTAAGACATCTTGTACTGTTGGAAACCAGACTTGCGAGCAGAAGAAATAATTAAAATATCGTAAGAATACGGGGCAATAGGGTGAAGAAGGCAGCGGTCTTTAAAAGCCGCTGCCTTATGCTTGTTTGAACGAAATGAAAGAGAGGTATTTTTCGTGATACATTTGTATCAGAATAACGGATATAATATAGTGTTGGATGTCAACAGCGGTGCAGTGCATGTCGTAGATAAGGCAGCGTACGATGTGATCGGCGCGTTAGAAGAGCAAAATGAATTACATACGGCAGAAACATTGAAAACACCGGAAACTTTTGAGTTCTTAAGATCAAAACTCGGAAGTACATACGCAGAAGAAGATATAAGAGATATTTTGGAAGCTGTCGCAACGATTACGCAAGAGGGAAGACTTTTTACGAGAGATGTTTATGAAGACTACATTGATGAAGTGAAGCAGAGAAAAACAGTTGTCAAGGCGCTTTGCCTGCACATCGCACATGACTGTAATCTGGCCTGCAGATACTGCTTCGCAGAAGAAGGGGAATATCATGGACGCCGGGCGCTTATGTCTTATGAAGTAGGAAAAAAAGCGCTTGATTTCCTTATTGCGAATTCGGGAAAAAGAAGAAATCTGGAAGTAGACTTTTTCGGCGGAGAACCGCTTATGAACTGGCAGGTTGTAAAAGATCTTGTCGCTTACGGGCGAGAGCAGGAAAAAATCCACGATAAGCATTTCCGTTTTACAGTGACGACAAACGGAGTGCTTCTAAATGATGAGATCCAGGAATTTGTCAATAAAGAGATGGATAACGTCGTACTTAGTTTGGATGGCAGAAAAGAGGTTAACGACAAAATGCGTCCGTTTAGAAACGGAAAGGGAAGTTATGATCTCATTGTGCCGAAATTTCAGAAACTTGCAGAGAGCCGGAATCAGGAGAAGTATTACATAAGAGGAACATTTACGAGAAATAACCTGGATTTCTCCAACGACGTACTTCATTTTGCGGATCTTGGATTTGAGCAGATTTCAATCGAGCCGGTCGTAGGAGAAGATACAGATCCTTATGCGATCAGAAAGGAAGATCTTCCGAAGATTTTTGAAGAATATGACAAGTTGGCAAAGATCATGGTAGAGCGTGAAAGAAGCGGACGGGGCTTTACATTTTTCCATTTTATGATCGATTTGGAAGGCGGGCCGTGCGTTTCAAAACGTCTGTCGGGATGTGGATCGGGAACAGAATATCTTGCAGTAACTCCGTGGGGAGATTTGTATCCATGTCATCAATTTGTCGGACAGGAAGAATTCCTTATGGGAAATGTGGACGAAGGTATTACGCATACGGAGATTGCGGATGAATTCAGAGGATGCAGCGTATATTCAAAAGAAAGCTGCAAAAATTGTTTCGCAAGATTTTATTGCAGCGGCGGCTGTATGGCGAACTCTTATAAGTTCAATCATTCGATCAATGATACATATGAAGTAAGTTGCGAGATGGAGAGAAAACGTGTTGAATGTGCGATCATGATCAAAGCTGCATTGGCCGACGCCGACGCACAGTAACGGAAAAGCGCATAGAGCATAAAGAAAGGTACATGAGCGGACGGAATAAAACGTCTGCATAAATGTAGATAAAAAAGAAAAGTAAGAAAGGAAAAGAAGTCATGAAAAAGAGCAGAGGTATATTAAGCCTTATTCTCGTGGCAGCACTTTCAGTCCTGCTCGGTGTGACTACGATCCGCGGATTGGATTCCGAAGGAATGGGCGCAGCGAAAAATATTAATTTGGGACTGGATCTTGAGGGTGGAGTCAGCATTACATATCAGGTAAAAGGCGACAAACCGTCACAGGAAGACATGGATGACACTGTATATAAAATGCAGCGTCGTGTAGAGCAGTACAGTACAGAGGCACAGGCATATCAGGAAGGTGACAACCGGATCAGCATCGAGATCCCGGGCGTAGAAGACGCGAATGCAATCCTTGAAGAATTAGGACAGCCGGGATCACTGTATTTCATTAAGCACAAAGATGCTGATGGAAATGAGAACTACACACTTGGAGCAGAAGGTTATGTATTGAATAAAACGATCGATGAACTGAAAGCGAACGGTTCTATCGTTTTAACAGGATCGGAAGTGAAATCCGCTACGGCAGGCGCATGGGACGATCAGAAGACAGGTAAGAAAATGTATGGGGTAGATCTTACGCTGAATGCAGAAGGAACAGATGCGTTTGCGGCAGCTACAACAGAAGCATACAACAACGGAAACGATACGATCGCAATCTATTATGACGGAGAATTGATCAGTGTTCCGAGTGTAAATGCAATCATTGAAAACGGACAGGCACAGATCACAGGCTCTGCATCATACGAAGAAGCGGATAATATCGCATCTACGATCCGTATCGGAGGTCTGAATCTGGAACTGGAAGAGATCAGTTCAAAAGTAGTCGGCGCACAGCTCGGTGAAGAAGCGATCAGTACAAGTCTTAAGGCAGGAGCGATCGGTCTTGCAGCCGTATGTCTGTTTATGATCTTTGTGTACCTGCTTCCGGGATTTGCATCAAGTATCGCGCTTGTCATTTATGTCGGCTTGATCTTACTTCTGTTAAATGCGTTTGACATCACGCTTACACTTCCTGGTATCGCAGGTATTATCCTCGGTATCGGTATGGCAGTAGACGCGAACGTTATCATTTTTGCTCGTGTGAAAGAAGAATTGTCAGCAGGAGCGTCTGTTCATTCAGCGCTTCGGGCAGGATTTCATAAAGCGATGTCGGCAATCCTTGACGGAAATATTACAACATTGATCGCGGCTGCAGTATTGTGGCTTAGAGGAAGCGGTCCGGTAAAAGGATTTGCACAGACATTGGCTCTTGGTATCGTCGTTTCGATGTTTACGGCGCTTGTTGTAACAAGACTGCTCGTATATTCTTTCTATGCTATCGGCATCCGCAATCCGAAAGTATACGGCAGAGTAAAAGAAGAGAGAAAACCGATCGATTTTCTCGGAAAGAAAAAAGTGTTCTTTGTCGTTTCTATCGCACTTTGCCTGAGCGGATTTGTTGTTATGGGAATCAATTCCGCAAGGGACGTGGGAGCGCTGAATTACAGCCTTGATTTTGTCGGCGGTACGGCGACAACGGTAACGTTTGACAAAGAGTATACATTAGAAGAAGTTGACAGTCAGATGGTGCCTGAACTTGAAAAGATCACAGGCGATAAAAACGTACAGGTACAGACTGTAAAGGGAACAAATCAGGTAGTGTTTAAAACACAGACTCTTGACCTTGAAAAGAGAGAAGCTTTTGAATCTTATATGCAGAACGAGTTTGGCGTAAAAGAAGAGATTGCCACAGAAAATATCAGTTCTACGGTAAGTTCCGAAATGAGAATGGATGCGGTGATCGCAGTTATTATCGCGACGATCTTCATGCTTTTGTATATCTGGTTCAGATTTAAAGATATTCGTTTTGCTACGAGCGCGGTAGTGGCGCTTCTGCACGACGTGCTTGTCGTACTTGCATTTTATGCGATCGCCCGTGTTTCCGTGGGAAATACATTTATCGCATGTATGCTGACAATCGTCGGATACTCTATTAATGCGACAATCGTTATTTTCGACCGTATCCGTGAGGAGATGAAGAACAGTTCCAGAAACACAGATCTGAAAGATCTTGTAAATCGCTGTATCACACAGACGCTGACAAGAAGTATTTATACATCGCTGACAACATTTGTCATGGTGGCGGTTCTGTATGTGATGGGTGTAAGTTCGATCAAAGAATTCGCACTTCCGCTTATGGCGGGAATCGTTTGCGGAGCTTATTCATCTGTATGTATCACAGGCGCGCTCTGGTATGTTATGAAGACCGGGAAGAATGCAAAAGTTCAGGCTGCTTCCGTACCGGCGAAACAGGTTGAAAGTGTAAAGACAGAGTCGTCAGAAGAAAGCTCATCGGACGGAAATGTTCAAAAAGCAGCAAAATCAAAAACAAAAAAGAAAAAAAAGAGAAGATAAATTTTCGTTAAAAGATTGTTTGAAACGAAAATGAAAAGACCGGTCGTGAAGCGGAAACGTTTTACGGCCGGTTTTCTCTATGGTGATATTTTGAAAATTATGATACTATAATACAAAAATGTACGTGATATACTTGGAGGAACAAACGATGGAACGCTGGTATGTAATGATGAAGAAAGCTGATTTCAGCAGTATCGGAGCGAAATATAATATTTCGCCGGTCATTGCCCGCCTGATCAGAAACAGAGATATTATAGAAGATGAAGAGATTAATCTTTATTTGAACGGAACGATTGCCGACCTGTATGACGGAATGTTAATGAAGGACATGGATAAGGCGGTTGAGATCTTATCGGAGAAGATCAGGGAAGAAAAACCCGTAAGGGTGATCGGAGATTATGATATTGACGGTGTGAATGCAGCTTATATTTTGAAAGAAGGTCTGGAAGGACTCGGAGCAGATGTTGATACAGATATTCCCGACAGGATTAAAGACGGATACGGATTAAATAAAATGCTGATCGACCGGGCGTTAGATGATGGGATCGATACGATTATTACATGTGATAACGGGATTGCGGCTGCGGAAGAAATCACTTACGGAAGAAAAAACGGTCTTACGGTGATCGTGACAGACCATCATCAAGTTCCTTTTGTAGAAATAAACAAAGAACGGGAATATCTCCTGCCGCAGGCTGATGCGGTTGTAGATCCAAGGCGTCCGGATTGTGAGTATCCTTTTAAAAATCTGTGCGGGGCAGCGGTCGCATATAAGTTAGTAGAGGCATTGTATAATGTTATGCTCCGAGATCCGGAAGACGTTGATTATCTTATGGAAAATGTGGCGATTGCAACAGTAGGTGATGTGATGGCGCTAAAGGGAGAAAATCGTATTTTTGTGAAACAGGGACTTGAGATGCTCAAGCGCACAAAAAATGAAGGGTTAAAAGCGCTTATAGAATGTACGGGAATCAATCCCGAATATTTGAATACATACGATCTCGGGTTTGTTCTTGGACCATGTATTAATGCGAGCGGGAGACTGGACACCGCAAAAAGAGCATTGGAACTGCTGAGTACACGGACGAGGCGGGATGCGGTCATGTTGGCGGAAGATTTAAAGGCGTTAAATGACAGCCGTAAGGAAATGACGGAACGAGGAATTAAAGAAGCGGCAGAGATGATAGAAACTACCTCGCTGAAAGAGGACAAAGTATTTGTGATCTATCTGCCGGACTGTCATGAAAGTATTGCGGGAATTATCGCAGGAAAGATCAGAGACAGATATTATAGGCCTACGATCATCTTAACAAAGGCAGAAGACGGAGTGAAAGGATCGGGACGGTCTACGGAAGAGTATGACATGTTTACAGAATTGTGTAAATGTCAGGCGCTGTTTACAAAATTCGGCGGCCACAGGCAGGCGGCAGGCGTGTCCCTGAAAGAGGAGAATGTTCAGCGATTCAGAGAAACGATCAATTCTCTTTGTACATTGACAGAAGAAGACCTTCAAATGAAAGTATATATCGATATGCAAGTTCCTTTTCCGTATTTAACAGAAGATTTGATCGAGCAGTTTCAGGTGATGGAACCTTTCGGAAAAGGAAATAAAAGACCGCTGTTTGCGGAGAAAGATCTGAAGGTGATTCAACCTAAAATTGTAGGGAAAAACGAGAATGTTTTGCAGTGTATATTGGAAGATAAGCAGGGAAATCGTATGAAAGCGGTTTATTTCGGCGATGTAAAGACTTGCCTGAAAGAGATGCTGGCAGGAAAAGTCACCGCGGTTACTTATTTTCCGTCAATTAACGAATATATGGGCAGACGAAGCATACAGCTTACGATTGTAAATTATCAAAAGAAATGATATAATTAAACGATCTTATAACTTTGTTGAATGAGCTGCATGAGAGAAGGGGACTTTACTATGGCAGGAACGGCAGAATATGAAGAATTGAATAAAAATCTGGAGATCGTGGACGGTCATGCAGTAAAAGCGCCGGAGGATTATCAAGATCCGGAGCAGCTTTATCATGTTCTTATTGAAAGAGTGAGAAAGTATCATCCGTCTGCGGATATTACCATGATCGAAAAAGCTTATCGTATAGGGAAAGAAGCGCATCGTGATCAGGTGAGAAAATCAGGAGAGCCGTATATTATCCACCCTCTCTGGGTCGGTATTATTTTGGCGGATCTTGAGATGGACAAAGAGACGATCGTGGCAGGAATGCTCCACGACGCAGTAGAAGATACGGATATGACGCTTGACGATGTGGCAGGTGAGTTCGGAGAAGAAGTCGCTCTTCTTGTGGACGGCGTTACAAAGCTTGGCCAGTTGAATTATTCACAGGACAAATTAGAAGTTCAGGCAGAGAACCTCAGGAAAATGTTTCTTGCGATGGCGAAGGACATCCGGGTTATTATTATTAAACTGGCAGACCGACTGCATAATATGCGTACGCTTGAATTTATGACTCCGACAAAGCAGCAGGAAAAAGCGAGAGAGACGATGGATATTTATGCTCCCATCGCGCAGAGACTCGGAATTTCCAAGATTAAGACAGAATTAGATGATTTGTCTTTAAAATACTGGAAACCGGAAGTTTATTATAATCTCGTGAGGGATCTGAACCGAAGGAAAACAGAACGCGAGGAATTTGTGCAGCAGATAGTAGCCGAAGTTTCGAAACATATGAAAAATGCGCATATAGAGGCGAAAGTATATGGACGTGTAAAGCATTTTTTCAGTATTTATAAGAAAATGGTGAATCAAAATAAGACGCTGGATCAGGTATACGATCTGTTTGCGGTGCGGATAATTGTTGATTCTGTAAAAGATTGTTATGCGGCGCTTGGAGTAATCCACGAGATGTACACGCCGATTCCCGGAAGGTTTAAAGATTATATTGCGATGCCGAAACCGAATATGTATCAGTCTCTTCACACAACGCTGATGGGACCGTCAGGACAGCCGTTTGAGATCCAGATCAGAACAGAAGAGATGCATAAGACGGCTGAATACGGTATTGCGGCTCACTGGAAATATAAAGAAGGCGGAGATTCAGCGAAGAGTATGGAATCTCAGGAGGCTAAGCTGAACGGGCTGCGTCAGATTTTGGAATGGCAAAGAGACATGTCGGATAACCGGGAGTTTTTAAGCCTGTTAAAAGGCGACCTTGATCTGTTTGCTGAAGACGTTTACTGTTTTACGCCAAACGGTGACGTGAAGAATTTGCCGAACGGTTCCACACCGGTTGACTTTGCGTATGCGATACACAGCGCCGTGGGAAATAAGATGGTCGGCGCCCGTGTAAACGGAAAACTTGTCAATATAGATTATAAAATACAAAACGGCGACAGGATCGAGATTCTTACGTCGCAGAATTCAAAAGGACCGAGCCGCGACTGGCTGAATATCGTTAAGAGTACACAGGCAAAAAATAAAATTAACCAGTGGTTCAAAAAAGAGTTTAAGGAAGATAATATTATCCGGGGAAAAGAATTGATCGTTTCCTATTGCAGGGGGAAATCAATTAATCTCCAAAATATACTGAAACCGAAGTATCAGCAGGTTGTTCAGAAAAAGTACGGCTTCAGGGATTGGGACGCTGTTTTGGCGGCGATCGGTCATGGCGGTTTAAAGGAAGGACAGGTTGTAAACAGACTTTTTGAGGAGTACGAAAAAGAACATAAGAAAGAAATTACAGACGAGACGATTCTTGAGAGAATCTCAGAAGCAAACTCTCAAAAAGTTCACATTGCAAAGTCAAAGAGCGGTATTGTTGTAAAAGGAATTAATGATATGGCAGTGCGTTTTTCAAAATGCTGCAATCCGGTTCCCGGAGACGAGATCGTCGGATTTGTCACGAGAGGACGGGGAATGTCAATCCATCGGACGGACTGTATTAATATGCTCCACCTTTCTGATGTAGAGAGGGCGCGTTTGATCGACGCGGAGTGGGAAGATACGTCCGAGACAGAGGGCGGCGGAAAATATCTGGCAGAGCTTAAGATGTACGCAAACGACAGACAAGGATTCCTTATGGATATCTCAAAAGTATTTACAGAAGCGAAAATAGATGTGAAGTCTATGAATGTTCGCACAAGCAAAAAGGGAACAGCAACGATCGATATGGGATTTATTGTAAACGGAAGAGAGGAACTCCATGCGATCATAGAGAAACTGCGTCAGCTTCAGGGAGTTCTTGATATTGAGAGAACGACGGGTTGATCTTATATGAAGCCTTTCAAGTAAGAAGCAATAGCGTTCCCGTTGCGGAGGCGGCGGGAGTAAAATGACAGTTTGAACAAAGTCAGAGTTGATAAAAAGGAGAGACAGTTCATGCGCATTGAGAAATTTGTATTCGGACCTGTAGGAACGAATTGTTATATCGTAATAAACGAGATGACTTCGGAATGTTTTGCCGTAGATATGGCGGATTGTCCTCAGGAATTCGTAAAGCATATAAAAGATGCAGGACTTTGCGTAAAAGCGCTGCTTTTGACGCATGGTCACTTTGATCATATTATGGGAGCGGAACGCTTTGCGGAAATCTTCGGATGTCCGGTTTATGCATATGAAGGGGAAGAAAATATTTTATGCGATCCGGTGCTGAATGCATCGGCGACGATGCTCGGACAGTCATATGTGTTTACAAAAGCAGAGTATGTAAAAGCGGATACGCAGATAGAAACCGCAGGCTTTCAGGTGGAGATTATTCCGACTCCGGGACATACAGAGGGCGGATGCTGTTATTATATCGGAGAAGAACATGTATTGTTCAGCGGAGATACCCTTTTTCATAATTCTATCGGAAGAACGGATCTTCCTACGGGAAGCGGAAGTGAGCTTGTCCGTTCGGTAAGAGAAAAACTTCTGGTTTTGCCGGAAGATACGAGAGTATATCCCGGACATATGGAAGAGACAACGATTTCGCATGAAAAGAAATATAATCCTTTCATATAAAGTTAATAAGTGAACGGGAATGATTGGAATATAGGAATGGATATAACAGGTGGCGATGGAATAGGCTTCGCAGAGATAATAGGAAATGGGAAGAGACGATGATTAAAGTATCAAGTAAGAAAAATAAATATACATACAATGTATATCATCTTGTAAAAGCCTTTTTCCCCAATGAAGAGATCATACAGAATGTAGATGAAAAGCAGGAATCTCTTGTGGCATTAAATCTGCCCGGAGGGTCTTGCTTTTCCATTGCGCTTGAGGAAGTGGAAGCGGCAGCAGGTGATCTTTCGGAAATGGAGACAGAAGAGGCGAAAGAACAGGCAATAAAAAAAGAACTGACTCGTTTGTTGTACCGATATCTCGAACAACAGACAAGGACAACGCTTGCATGGGGAACACTTACAGGAGTGCGGCCGACAAAACTTGCCATGACAAAATTGGAACAATATGAATCGATGACGGAAGCGGAAGCAGTCCGCAGGACAGTCGGAGCGTTTCGTGATGAATTTTTTGTCAGTGAAGAGAAAGCGCAGCTTGCATGTGAGATTGCTGTGAGGGAAAAGAAACTTTTGTCCAAATTGGATTATAAGGATGGGTTTAGTTTATATGTAGGGATTCCGTTTTGCCCAAGCGTATGCTCTTACTGTTCGTTTAGTTCTTCGCCGATCGCAGAGTGGAAAGATAAGGTGGAAAGTTACCTTTTTGCTTTGTTGAAAGAAATCCGGGCAATCGGGAAAATGTCGGAAGGGCACAGACCGGACAGCGTGTATATCGGAGGAGGAACGCCGACGACTTTGGAGGCAGAGCAGATGGATCGTTTATTAAAGACGATCACGGAGAATTTCGACTTGTCAAACGTACTTGAATTTACAGTGGAGGCAGGAAGACCGGATAGCATTACGGAAGAAAAGCTTGCGGTGATCAGAAAATACCCGGTGACTCGTATTTCAATAAATCCTCAGACAATGCAGCAAAAGACATTAGATCTGGTCGGAAGAAATCATACGGTGGCACAGACAAAAGATGCATTCTATCTGGCGAGGAAACTGGGATTTGACAATATTAATATGGATCTTATCGCCGGGCTTCCGGGAGAGGATGCTTCTGATATGGAAGATACGCTTCGGCAGGTGGAAGAAATGCATCCTGACAGTCTGACGGTTCATGCGCTGGCGATCAAAAGAGCGGCGAGATACGGACAGGAGGGAAGAAAACAGGATCTTCATTCTGAGATTTCGCAGATGATAATGTCGGCAGCTGATTGTGCCAAGCGGATTGGACTGCAGCCGTATTATTTATACAGGCAGAAAAATATTGCGGGAAATTTTGAAAATGTCGGTTATGCAGAACTTGACAAAGCCGGAATATACAATATACTGATTATGGAAGAAAAACAGACGATACTGGCAGCCGGAGCGGGAGCGTCGACGAAGATATTACTCAAAGATCCGATCCGGACAGATAGCGGGAAAGAGATTAATCTGGTTCGCTGTGAAAACGTGAAAAATATTATGGAATATATCGACAGGGTCGATGAAATGATAGAACGAAAAGGAGAATGGTTATGGCGCTGAAAAAGAAACCGGTTACAGGCATGAAAGACATGATGCCGGCGGAAATGGAAGTTCGGGATTATGTTATCGGTCTTATCAAAGAGACATATAAAACATTTGGGTTTTCCTCTATGGAAACTCCGTGTGTGGAACATATCGAGAACTTATGCAGTAAGCAGGGCGGAGATAATGAAAAACTTATTTTTAAGATTTTAAAAAGAGGGGAGAAGCTAAAACTTGATACAGCGAAAGAAGAGGCAGATCTCGTGGACGGAGGACTTCGTTACGACCTGACTGTTCCTCTCTCAAGATACTATGCAAATCATGCGAATGAACTGCCGTCTCCGTTTAAGGCACTTCAGATGGGAAATGTGTGGAGAGCGGATCGTCCGCAGAGAGGACGTTTTCGTCAGTTCATGCAGTGCGATATCGATATTCTCGGAGAACCGTCGAATCTGGCAGAGATCGAACTGATCCTTGCCACAACGGCGCTGCTTGGAAAATTGGATTTTAAGAATTTTACAATCCGTATCAACGACCGGCGTTTTCTGAAAGCAATGGCTGCATACAGCGGATTCAAAGAGGAAGATTATGACAGTGTGTTTATAACGCTCGATAAGATGGACAAGATCGGATTGGACGGCGTGGCGGCAGAGCTGAAAGGAAACGGATATGCGGAAGAATCGGTGGAAAAATATCTCGCTCTTTTTGAAGAGATCACGAATGATGTGGAAGGCGTCCGTCTCTGTAAAGAGAAATTACAAGGCTATCTTGCGCCTGAGGCGGCGGATTCACTGGAAATGATCATCACGAGTGTGGAGAGTCAGAAAGAAGCTGAATTTAAGATGAGTTTTGACCCGACGCTTGTGCGGGGAATGTCTTATTATACAGGAACAATCTTTGAGATTTCCATGGATGAATTCGGCGGAAGCGTCGGCGGAGGCGGACGTTATGATAAGATGATCGGAAAATTTACGGGACAGGATACGCCGGCAGTTGGATTTTCCATCGGGTTTGAGCGGATCGTCATGCTGCTGTTGGAACGGGGATACGAAGTGCCGACGAGCAAACCGAAAAAAGCGTTTCTGATCGAGAAAAAAAACTTCCGCAGGAGAAACTTCTGGAGGTGCTTGAAGAAGCGCGCAAAGAGCGGGAAGCAGGCAGACAGGTTATGATAGTAAATATGAAGAAAAACAAGAAGTTCCAAAAGGAACAGCTTGCAGAACAGGGATATACAGATATTACGGAGGTGTACAATGGCTGAATCAATGCAGGGACTTAAGAGAACTCACAGATGTGGAGAATTATCTGCGGCAAACGCAGGTGAAAAAGTGACCATTATGGGATGGGTTCAAAAGAACAGAAATAAAGGCGGGCTTGTGTTTGTAGATGTGCGTGATCGTTCGGGAATCATTCAGGTCGTATGTGAAGAAGGCAAGACAGATGCGGCGCTGATCGAGAAGGCAAAGCAGGACTTCGTTCCGAATATGTCGTTGCGATCGTCGGAGAGGTGGCAATGCGTTCCGGCGCTGTAAACGATAAGATTGCGACAGGGGAGATCGAGGTTATCCCAAGTGAACTCAGAATTCTTTCAGAGGCTTTGACACCGCCGTTTCCGATTGAGGAAAACTCTAAGACAAAAGAAGAAGTTCGTTTGAAATATCGCTATCTTGACCTTAGAAGAGCCGATCTTCAGAGAAATCTGATGATGAAAAGTCAAGTGATGACATTGACAAGACAGTTTTTCTCAGAGGAAGGATTTCTTGAGGTAGAGACGCCGGTACTCGGAAAAAGTACGCCGGAAGGCGCGAGAGATTATTTAGTGCCAAGCCGCGTGCATCCGGGAAGTTTTTACGGACTTCCGCAGTCGCCGCAGCTTTATAAACAACTTTTGATGTGTTCGGGATTTGACCGGTATATTCAGATTGCAAGATGTTTTCGTGACGAAGATCTCCGTGCGGACAGACAGCCGGAATTTACACAGATCGACATGGAACTTTCTTTTGTCGATGTAGATGAAGTGATCGATGTAAATGAACGTTATCTTGCGAGAGTATTTAAAGAAGTTCTCGGCGTAGATGTACCGCTTCCGATCCAGAGAATGACATGGCAGGAAGCGATGGATCGTTTCGGTTCGGATAAGCCCGATCTTCGTTTTGGCATGGAACTTACAGATGTGACAGACGTCGTGAAAAACTGCGGCTTTTCCGTATTTACCGGAGCAGTCGAAAATGGCGGAAGTGTACGCGGTATCAACGCGAAAGGTCAGGGCGGGATGCCGAGAAAGAAGATTGATAAACTGACGGCATTTGTGAAAGATTACGGCGCAAAAGGACTCGCTTATATTGCGATCCAGGAAGACGGAAGTATAAAATCTTCCTTTGCAAAATTTATGACGGAAGAAGAGATGGATGCGCTGATCAAGGCGATGGGAGCAGAAGCCGGTGATTTACTGCTTTTTGCGGCAGATAAGAACAAGGTTGTGTGGGACAGCCTCGGAGCGCTTCGTGTGGAACTGGCAAAACAGCTTGAACTGCTTGATAAAAATGAATTCCGATTTGTATGGATCACAGAGTTCCCTCTTCTTGAGTGGAGTGAAGAGCAGAACCGCTATGTGGCAATGCATCATCCGTTTACGATGCCGATGGAGGAAGATCTTCCGCTGATCGACAGCGATCCGGGAAAAGTGCGCGCAAAAGCATATGATATCGTTTTGAACGGAAATGAGATCGGAGGAGGAAGCGTCCGAATCTTCCAGGATGATATTCAGGAGAAGATGTTTGAAGTGCTCGGCTTTACAAAAGAGCAGGCATACAGCCAGTTTGGATTCCTTCTTGATGCGTTTAAATATGGAGTTCCGCCTCATGCAGGACTTGCTTACGGTTTGGATCGTCTCGTTATGCTTATGGCAAAACAGGACAGCATTCGTGATGTGATCGCATTCCCGAAAGTGAAAGATGCGTCTTGCCTTATGACGGAAGCGCCAAGTGTCGTTGATGTAAAACAGCTGAATGAACTTGGTCTTGAAACAACAGCCGAAACAGAAAAATAAGAATAAAAACCTCACTGCCTTAACTGTACTGCTTTGAAAAAGTCAGATCAAAGCCCGGTACGTTTTTGCAGTGAGGTTTTATTTTATTATAGCTAAACGAATTTCAGCGTATATCGCCGGATGCGTCTTTATTCATCCCAGCCTTCATAGAACCGGATGTTTACCGAGATATTCCGAACGATATCGCCCGCCTCTGTTTCAATATCATTGATATCTGAAATATATGGGAAGACAGGATTTTCTTCTTCAAATTCTACCATGATCCAGTTGCGGGCGGCTTCATTTGCATTGTCGATTGCATCGTCGAGAGTATCTCCCGATGCTTCGCAGCATTCAAGATCCGGGAAATATGCATCGTACCCGCCGCTTTCGTTTTTGCGGAAGACCGCAGGATATATAAATTTCATAATGATAGGACTCCTTTCTGAGTAATACAAATACATAAAAAGTATAGCATCGAAGTGGGTGAGGTGCAATGCGAAAATATATGGAGCTGAAAACTCTTTAAAAGTAATGAGAAAATAAAAAAGTTTTGAGAATTTTTGGAATACAATCCATGAATGCAATTTATGATAAAAAAATAAAAAAAGGTGTTGACATTTCTCTTTGTGCGTAGTATAGTATGTATTGTTCCGGTCAACGGAACGGAGAAAATGCGACAGTGGCTCAGCTGGTAGAGTACGACCTTGCCAAGGTCGGGGTCGCGGGTTCGAACCCCGTCTGTCGCTCTTAAAAAGCACTTGATATCTCAGATGAGATGCGAGTGCTTTTTATTTTATACTATATAATAGATGATATACGTTAAAAAGTCTTTTACAATTTGTTTTTTTCAAAGTATAATAAATAACATGTATCTCAGAGATTAGATTTATAAAAGAACGGAAAGAAAAGGTGAGGTTTCGATATGCGTAAAATACAAGTAGGACTTCTCGGACTTGGAACTGTCGGAATGGGTGTGTACAAGCTTCTTCGTAAGAGGGCGGAGACGATGGATAAGACGATCGGTGCGCAGCTTGAGATTAAAAAGATTCTTGTCCATAATAAGAATAAGAAAAGAGAAGGAGTCGATGAGACGCTTCTTACAGATGATTGGAAAGAAATTATAGAAGATGATGAGATTCAGATCGTAATTGAGGTAATCGGCGGTATCGAACCGGCGAAAACGATGATACTGGAGGCTTTAAAAGCAGGGAAAAACGTTGTGTCTGCAAATAAAGATCTGATTGCGGAAGAAGGAAAAGAGATTTTTGACACGGCACAGGCAGCGGGAAAAGATTTTCTGTTTGAGGCGGCAGTGGCAGGTGGTATTCCGATCATCCGACCACTGAAACAGTGTCTTGCGGGCAACGACCTGACAGACATACTCGGAATCGTGAACGGTACGACGAACTATATTTTAACGAAGATGTTTGAGGATGGAATGGAATTTTCGGATGCTTTGAAAAAAGCGCAGGAACTCGGCTATGCGGAAGCAGATCCGACGGCGGACGTAGAAGGTCTTGACGCCGGAAGGAAGATGGCGATCATGGCTTCTATTGCATTTCATTCAAGAGTCGTGTTTGCGGATGTGTATACGGAAGGAATTACAAAAATTACGGCGGCAGATATCGCCTATGCCAAAGAGTTTGACAGCGTGATCAAGCTGCTTGGTGTGGCGAGAAATACGCCGGAAGGAATCGAGGTCGGAGTTTACCCGGTCATGATCGCGAGAGATCATCCGCTGGCATCTGTAAGAGATTCTTTTAACGCTGTATTTATTCACGGAGATGCAGTGGACGATGCGATGTTCTACGGAAGAGGCGCAGGAGAGATGCCGACGGCAAGCGCGGTTGTAGGGGATGTGATCGACGAGGCGAGAAATATTGAATACGGATGCAGCGGACGGATAAGCTGTACATGTTATCAGCAGCTTGCCGTAAAAGATTTCGGAGATGTGAAAAATAAATTCTTCCTTAGGATGCAGTTTGAAAACTGCCCGGGTGTTCTGGCGCAGATCGCGAAGGTGTTCGGGGAACATAAGGTGAGTATTGCAAGAGTCGTACAGAAAAACGCCAAGACGGACAGAGCGGAGCTTGTGATCGTAACGGAGAAAGTGAAAGAAAAACATATGGGAAGCGCGCTTTGTGAGTTGAAGGAAATGAAAAGTATTTTTGAAGTGAGCAGCATGATCAGAGAGTATTGATAGAAACTGCCGCCGGATTTTAGATGCCGGGCGGGAGCAGTTGAATTTTCAAAAAGTCCGAATAAGGAGTGCAGATGGAAAATCGGAGTTTGCCGATCGGTTTTATCATAAAACAGGTCAATAATGTATATGAAAAAGATCTTAATGAACGATTGAAAAAAATAGGAATCACATCATCCCAGTGCGCGGTGCTCGATTATTTGTTTCATACGAGTAAAGATGAAGTGAGTCAGAGAGATGTGGAGAAAAATCTGAATCTGAAAAATCCGACTGTGACCGGAATACTGAAGCGCTTAGATGAAAAAGGATATATTTTCTGTGTACCGAATGCAAACGACAGAAGAAAAAAGATAATTTATCTTACGGAAAAAGCTTATGATATTAGAAGAAAAATGGAAGCTGACAGGCGCAAGCTGGACAGAGAACTGACGAGAGGGATGACAAAGAGGGAAACAGAAGCTCTTAGAAAGAATTTGGATAAGATATTGAATAATATTGCAGATCCGTGAGAACAGGCGGAAGCAAATGAGCCGGAAGAGCGGAAAAGGAATTGATAAAAGGAGAAGATATATGAGTTACGCAGATAAAGTGTTTATCGATATGTGCCGTGATATTATTGACAACGGTACGAGCACAGAAGGAGAAAAAGTGCGTCCGGTCTGGGAAGACGGAACGTCTGCATATACGATCAAACGATTCGGCGTTGTGAACCGATATGATTTATCGAAAGAATTTCCGGCGTTGACACTGCGCCGTACAGCGATAAAAAGCTGTGTGGACGAGCTGCTTTGGATCTGGCAGAAAAAATCAAATAATGTAAATGAATTAAAAAGCCACATTTGGGACAGTTGGGCGGATGAGACAGGGTCGATCGGAAAAGCCTACGGCTATCAAATGGGAGTGAAGCATCAGTATAAAGAAGGCCGGATGGATCAGACGGACCGTGTCATATTTGATCTGAAAAATAATCCGTACAGCAGACGTATCATGACGAACATTTATGTTCATAATGACCTGCATGAGATGCATCTTTATCCGTGTGCATATAGTATGACGTTCAATGTGACAAAAGAAAAAGACAGTGAGAAATTGACGCTGAATGCTATTTTAAATCAAAGATCTCAGGACGTTCTTGCGGCAAATAACTGGAATGTGTGTCAGTATGCGGTTCTCGTTCATATGCTTGCACAAGTATGCGGAATGAAAGCAGGAGAGTTTGTGCATGTGATCGCAGATGCGCACATTTATGACAGGCATGTTCCGATGATCGAGGAACTGATTTCCAGAGAACCGCTTCCGGCGCCGACGTTCTGGCTGAATCCTGAGATTACAGACTTTTATGATTTTACACCGGATGACGTCAGACTGGATCGCTATGAGACGCATCCGCAGATTAAAAATATTCCGATTGCTGTTTGAGTAGAGAAAGGAGTGTGCGGAGTATGAGAGCAATCGTATGTGCCGATAAAAACTGGGGAATCGGATACAAGAACAGGCTTCTTGTGAGTATTCCGTCTGATATGAAGTTTTTTAGAGAAACAACGACAGGTAAAGTTATCGTAATGGGTCGAAAGACACTGGAAAGTTTCCCGAATGGGATGCCGCTTAAAAACAGGATCAATATTGTGCTTACAAGAGACAGAAACTATGAAGCAAAAGGTGCGGTGATCGTTCACGATGAAGAAGAATTGATGAATGAACTCGGAAAGTATGATACGGAACAAATCTACATTATCGGAGGAGAGAGCGTCTACAAGATGATGCTTTCGTATTGTGATAAAATTTATGTGACAAAAGTGGATCGTGCATTTCAGGCAGACACTTATTTCCCGAATTTGGATGAGATGAGCGAGTGGAAGATGACGCAGGAAAGTGAGGAGCAGACTTGTTTTGATCTGGAATTTTGTTTTACAACATATGAAAGATGTTAAGAAAAAAATATGGCGCAGACGGGGACCGGCGGTTCTCGTTCTGTGCCTTGCTGTTATTGTGCAGGGATGTGCAGGTTACCCGGCTGATAAAGACGGGGGGCATAGAGAACAAAACAAAACAAATGAAAATGGGCGGCTGAGTGTTGTGACGACAATTTTTCCTCCGTATGATTTTGTAAGGGAGATCGCCGGAGACTGCGTAGACTTAAAAATGCTTTTAAAACCCGGGGAGGAAAGTCATTCTTATGAGCCGACGCCGCAAGATATGATCGCTATTGAAAACAGTGACGTGTTCATTTATGTCGGCGGGGAAAATGATGTGTGGGTTGAAGATATTTTAAGTTCCATGCCGGATAAAGACCGGGTTTCGATAAGACTTCTCGATTGTGTTGAAACGGAGGAAGAAGAACATGTAGAAGGAATGAAAGAACCGGCAGGAGACTCTCACCATGAAATGCACGGTGAAGAGGAACATGAGGGATCTGTCCATGAAATTGACGAACATGTATGGACGTCTCCTGTCAATGCATCTGTGATCGTGGAGAAGATCAAAGAAGTTCTCATTCAAAAAGACTCTGAAAATAAAGCGGCGTATGAGGAAAACGCAGATAGATATCAGACAGAGCTTGCACAATTGGATAAGCGGTTTCGAGAAGTTGTGAGACAGTCAAAAAGAAATTTATTAATATTCGGAGATCGTTTTCCGTTTCTTTATTTTGCAAAAGAGTATGGATTGGAATATTATGCGGCATTTCCGGGATGCGCAGGTGATACAGAGCCGAGCGCGGCGACAATGGTATTTTTGATTGAAAAGGCAAAAGACGAGAACGTTCCGGCAGTGCTTAAAATGGAGTTAAGCAATGCAGACATTGCAAATGCGGTAGCCGAAGCTTCCGGTACGGAAGTGAGAATATTTTATAGCTGCCATAACCTTTCGGCAGAAGATTTTGAAAAAGGCGAGACATATCTTACGATGATGCAAAAAGAACGCAGATACGTTAAAGGAGGTTTTGAACTGATGGCGCTGATAACGTGTGAAAATGTTTCCATCGGTTACGAAGGACAAACGGTTGTAAAAGAATTGAATTTTTCTATTGAAAGGGGAGATTACCTCTGCATTGTCGGAGAGAATGGATCAGGTAAAAGCACCCTTGTCAAAAGCCTGCTCGGACTAAAAGGCGCAGACCGGGGGAAAATCATATACGGAGACGGACTGAAGAAAAATGAGATCGGATATCTGCCGCAGAAAAATGAAGAGCAAAAAGGATTTCCTGCCAGCGTTTATGAAGTCGTTTTGTCGGGAAGATTAAACGGCCGTGGGTGGAAGCCGTTTTATAGGAAAGAAGATAAAGAAGCTGCGGCAGAAAAGATGGAAATGTTAGGAATCACAGATTTGGCGCGCCAATGCTTTCGGGATCTTTCGGGCGGACAGCAGCAAAGAGCGCTTCTTGCAAGGGCGCTTTGTGCGACGAAAAGCCTACTTTTACTTGATGAACCTGTGACGGGACTTGATCCGATCGTAACAGGAGAATTTTATGATCTGATCCGAAAGATCAATCAGGAATCAAATATCGCGGTTGTGATGGTCTCTCATGATATAGAAACTGCAGTGGAAAATGCAAGTCATATTCTTCATTTGCAGGAGACGGTCCGATTTTTCGGAACGGCAGAAGACTATCGTAAAAGCCGGATCGGAAAGAAATTCCTCGGAGGTGAAGAGCATGATTGATACGATTGTGGAAATGTTTTCTTATCCGTTTATGGTACGGGCGTTTGCGGTAGGTTCATTAGTTGCCCTTTGCGCCGCGCTGCTTGGCGTCAGTCTTGTGCTGAAACAATATTCGATGATAGGAGACGGCTTGTCTCATGTTGGTTTTGGCGCTCTTGCGGTGGCAACTGCGTTTCAGGCAGCTCCGCTTTCTGTTGCGATCCCGGTTGTTGTACTTGCTGCTGTTTTGATTTTAAGGATAAAGGGAAACGGCAAGATCAAAGGTGATGCGGCAATCGCGCTTATTTCGACAACCTCTCTTGCCCTTGGAGTCATGGTGATTTCCATGACGACAGGAATGAATACAGATGTGTACAATTATATGTTCGGCAGTATTTTGGCTATGAGCGCCGAAGATGTTCGGCTGAGTGTTATTTTGGCGGGAATCGTTCTCGTTTTGTATCTTCTTTTTTATAATAAAATATTTGCGGTCACATTCGATGAAACATTTGCGCAGGCAACGGGAGTAAAAGCCAATCTGTACAATACGCTGATCGCTGTGCTGACAGCCGTGACAATCGTGCTTGGGATGCGGATGATGGGAGCTCTTTTGATCTCCAGTCTGATCATCTTTCCGGCGCTGACGTCGATGCGTGTATGCAGAACATTTCGGTCTGTCATTATAAATTCCGCCGTAATATCTGTTTTATGTCTTGTGATCGGGATTGCGATTTCTTATGTATGGGCAACTCCCGCAGGAGCAAGTGTTGTCATCGTAAATGCTGCGGCTCTAGCGGTGTATTCTATTGTCGGAATGATACGATGCAGAAAGTAACAGTTCCGACTGCGTCATTCGTAAAACCGCACGGGTGCTTCTTGTGGCCGGTGCTGCTGTTTTACTCATGAACGGGCGGACGTCTGTATGGCTGAACTGCTGCCATAGATAAAAAAGATCAAGGATAGGAAATTGACAAGATACCGGATACAAAGTATCATATTGCTTAAGATGCCGGAAGAGAAAATTTGGATTCGGAGTTGTTGTTTTTTCAGGCAATGAGAGTATGAGAGACAGACCCTTAGTTTGAGGAGGTAAGATTTTGAGACAGATTACGGGAAATAAGCTGCTCGTAAGAGCGTTAAAAAGAGGAGTCGATACGATTTTCGGATATCCGGGAGCGTGTACGATTGATATTAGCGATGAGTTATACAGACAAGATGAGATCAAAGTGATCTTGCCAAGACATGAACAGGCGCTTGTACATGCGGCAGATGCATATGCGCGGACAACGGGGAAAGTCGGCGTGTGCCTTGTGACAAGCGGTCCGGGAGCGACGAATCTTGTTACCGGGTTGGCAACGGCGAATTATGACAGTGTGCCGTTAGTTTGTTTTACAGGTCAGGTGGCCCGCCATCTGATCGGAAACGATGCGTTTCAGGAAGTGGATATCGTAGGAATCACACGAAGTATTACAAAGTACGGTGTGACCGTGAGTAAAAGAGAAGATCTTGGAAGGATCATTAAAGAGGCGTTTTATATTGCGCGGACAGGGAGACCGGGACCAGTGCTGATCGACCTTCCGAAAGATGTGATGAGTGAGCTTGGAAGCCCGGAATATCCGGAAACGGTAAATCTTCGTGGATATAAGCCGAATACGAGCGTTCATATGGGGCAGCTTAAACGCGCGCTTAAGATGCTCAATAAGGCGAAAAAACCGCTGTTTCTTGCAGGAGGCGGAGTGAATATCGCAAGAGCGAATAAAGAGTTTACGGAAGTAGTCAATATAACAAACGTTCCTGTAGTGACGACGATCATGGGACGAGGCGCGGTTCCGACAGATCATCCGCTGTTTATCGGAAACCTGGGAATGCATGGGGCGTATGCCGCGAATATGGCAGTGAGCGAATGCGATCTGTTGTTTTCTATCGGTACTCGTTTTAATGATCGGATTACAGGGAAACTTCATGAATTTGCACCGAATGCACAGATTGTACATATAGATATTGATACAGCGTCGATATCAAGAAATATTCATGTGCATGTGCCTATTGTTGCCGATGCGAAAGAAGCTGTGGCGAAGATGAGAGAATATGTGGAACCATGTGAGACAAAAGAGTGGTTAGAACGTATCGCGCAGTGGAATGCAGAACATCCGCTTACAATGAAAGTTCACGGTTCGATAGGACCAAGAGATATTATCGAAGAGATGAACAGACAGTTTGACGATGCTATTATTACAACGGATGTAGGACAGCATCAGATGTTTGTGACGCAGTATGCAGAAATAACGGAAAAGAAGCAGCTCGTTACATCAGGCGGACTCGGAACTATGGGATATGGATTCCCCGCTGCGATCGGAGCGAAGATAGGCAATCCGGACAGAACCGTGATCGCGATTTCCGGTGATGGCGGAATGCAGATGAATATACAGGAGTTTGCGACTGCTGTTTTGGAGGAACTTCCGTTGATTCTGTGCGTCTTTAATAATGAATATCTCGGTATGGTCCGTCAGTGGCAGAAACTGTTTTATGGAAAACGCTACGGGATGACGAATCTGCGTTCCGGGGCGTTGTTCCGAAGAACAAATGGGGAAGAAATGCCGGAATATACACCGGATTTTGTGCGTCTGGCAGAAAGTTACGGCGCAAAGGGAATCCGCGTGACAAAGAAAGAAGAGATAAAGGAGGCTTTTGAAGAAGCCGGAAAAAATACAACTGTGCCAACTTTGATCGAGTTTATCATTGATCCGGAAGAGATGGTTTATCCGATGATAAAACCGGGCGGAACACTGGAAGAAATGATTGTGGAATGTTAGAAGGGAGCGCGTGAATATGGAAAATAAAATGAAAAAAAGATGGATTTCCCTTTATGTTGAAAATCAAGTCGGCGTACTTTCAAAAATTACAGGACTTTTTTCCGGAAAGACATATAATCTGGACAGTCTGACAGTAGGAACAACGGAAGACCCGACAGTATCAAGAATGACGATCGCTACAGTGAGCGATGATGAAACTTTTGAGCAGATCAAAAAACAGCTGAACCGAATGGTAGAAGTGATCAAAGTGATTGATTTTACAAATATCTTTGTGCGTATGAAAGAAATTTTATATGTGAAAGTGTTTAAATGCACACCTGAGGATAAAGTTGAAGTGTTTCAGATTGCGGAAACGTTTAAGGCGAAAGTGATCGATTACGGAAAAGACAGTGTGCTTGTGGAGTTTGTTCAGACTGCTACGAAAAACGACGCGGTCGTAAAATTAATGAAGGAAGAATTTAAAACAATAGAAGTTGTCCGGGGAGGAAGCGTAGGAATAGAGTCTATCAGTATGATGGAACGATAGTCCGAAGCGCCGGGACGGTTAGTATAGCGGGATCGATTGTTGAAAAAACAGTCGATCCCGCTTTTTGTAACGGAAATGTGCCTTCTGATATTTCTGGGTTAATGTAAGAAAATGGATTTGCATTTTGGAAAAGTTATGATGAACTTTCAAATAAACAGTATATAACAGTTGACAAACAGTTATATACTGTTATATACTGTTTGACGAAAGGAGGAAGTATATGAAGATTATAATCAACAGTTCGTCGATGGTACCGATTTATGAACAAATTATGGATCAGATCAAATCACTTATTACAGGCGGAGATCTGAAGCAAAATGATGCTCTTCCTTCAGTCCGAACTCTTGCAAAAGAGTTGAAGATCAGTGCGCTGACTGTAAAGAAAGCGTATGATAATCTTGAACAGGAAGGATTTACAGTGACGATTCACGGAAAGGGAACTTATGTCGCGGCTTCAAATAAAGAGCGGATATTAGAGGAATTGAAAAGAGAGATAGAAAGCGATCTGGAAAAAGTAGTTCAAAAGGCAAGAGGATGTGGTCTGGATGACAGTCAGATTAGGGAAATGTTAGAGTTGATCATGGAGGACTAAAAGATGTTGGAAATAAATAAATTGCAAAAAAAATATGAAAATTTCGAGCTGAATTGTTCGATGAAGGTGGAAAAAGGGTATATTACGGCGCTCGTAGGTGAAAACGGAGCAGGAAAAAGTACAACATTTAAAGCGCTTCTCGGCCTTATAAAGCCGGATGGAGGAGAAATCACTATCTTCGGGAAAAAACCTTTGGAGCTAACAGCGAAAGACAGAGCGAAGATGGGAATTGTTTTGACAGATTCGGGATTCAGCGGATATTTAAAAGTAAAAGATATCATACCGGTGATGGAGTCGCTATATACCGAATTTGAGAAGTCGCGTTTTCTGGATTTGTGTAATAAGTTGGATATTCCTCTTAATAAATCGATTAAAGAGTTTTCAACCGGAATGAAAGCAAAGTTGAAAGTGCTTTGCGCGCTGACGCATAAAGCGAAGTTTCTGCTTCTTGATGAACCGACAGCAGGTCTGGATGTGATGGCGAGAGAAAGTATTTTGAATCTGTTCAGAGAATATATGGAGGAAGACGGGGAGAGAACAATTTTGATCAGTTCCCATATTTCTTCTGATCTGGAAGGTTTGTGCGACGATATTTATATGATTCATGAAGGAAGGATTATCTTTCATGAAGATACGGATGTACTTCTGAATCAATACGGATTGCTGAAAGTAGATGAAAAGCAGTTTGAGGAACTTGACAAGAGGTATTTGCTGAAAAAAAGGAAAGAACATTATGGATATGCCTGTCTGACAAAAGAGAAACAATATTATATCGAAAATTATCCGGATATTGTAGTGGAAAAAGGCACTGTAGACGAATTGATTGCGATGATGATAGGAGGGAACGAACTGTGAAAGGACTTTTGATCAAAGATTTGAAATTAATGAAAAATAATGGGAAAAATCTGCTGCTGGTCTTTTTGATCATCGGAACGATGATGGGGATCATGACGAAAGAACTTTATGCGGCAGTTGGATATGTCACTTTTATTTTTACTTTGTTTACGGTAAGTACGATCAGTTATGATGAATATGATAACGGTTATCCGTTTTTGTTTACTCTGCCGATTACAAGAAGACAGTATGTAAATGAAAAGTACGTGTTTGTTTTGATCATGACAGCGATTTCGTTTTTGGTCGGCATAATCTCAGTCGTTGTACAGTTTTTCTTACTTACTCCGAAAGAAAGCTTGACTGAACTTATCTTGATGTACGGAGTTTATACAATCACCGTATTGATTTTAAACGATATTATGATTCCTTTGAAATTAAGATTTGAAAGCGAGAAGGGCCGCTTGGTTATTCCTATTGTATTCGGAGGAGCAATGGTGATTGCCCTGATTGCTGCAAAATTAGCAGGAATGCTGTCGGAAACTTTAAAAGAGAAGTTTCTTCTGGCTGCTTTCAATATAGGAGAATATGGGATTGCAGCGATTGTCATAGTGGCGGCAGTTATTGTTACGATTGCTTCGTGGTTTTGGAGTCAGCGGATTTTAGAAAAAAAAAGAGTTTTAAATCAGCGGTTTGATTTTATCGGTGAAAAAGCTTGAGGGAAAAAACAGAGTACAATCTGTTTTTTCTCTTGACAAAACTGCTTCTGCAAGTTACCATAGTAACACAGTAAGTTAGCAAGGAGGAGTTTTAGTTATGAAAATGTGGAAGAAAGCAGCAAGTATCGCGCTTGTATCAGCTCTGACAGTATCAATGGCGGCTTGCGGAAACGGCGGCGGAAGTGACAAGGGTTCGGCAGACGCGGATACATTTAAGATCGGAGGTATCGGACCTACAACAGGAGATGCGGCGATTTATGGTACGGCAGTACAAAACGGTATCCAGCTTGCGATTGACGAGATCAATGAAGCTGGCGGTATCAACGGATATCAGATCGAATTTAAATTTGAGGATGACCAGTCTGATTCCGAAAAGTCGGTTAATGCGTACAATACGCTGAAAGACTGGGGAATGCAGATGTTAGTCGGAACGACGACATCAACACCGTGTACGGCAGTTGTAGAAGAGACACATGCAGATAATATGTTCCAGCTCACACCGTCGGCAACGGCTGTAGAAAGTATTCAGTATGACAATGCATTCCGTATGTGCTTCTCAGATCCGGATCAGGGAAAAGCATCGGCTGATTATATCTCAGAGAATAATCTGGCGAAAAAGATAGCGGTTATTTACAACAGTTCCGACACATATTCATCGGGAGTTTATCAGAAATTCGCAGAGCAGGCGAAAACACTCGGACTTGATATTGTAGCGGCAGAAGCGTTTACGGCAGACAGTAAGACAGACTTTTCCGTTCAGCTTCAGAAAGCGAAAGACGCAGGCGCAGAACTTGTTTTCCTGCCGATTTATTATCAGGAGGCATCTTTGATTCTTGCTCAGGCAAACAAAATGGGATTTGCACCGAAGTGGTTCGGATGTGACGGAATGGACGGACTGCTTGCATTAGACGGATTTGATGCAGCGTTGGCTGAGAATTTAATGTTCCTTACACCGTTTACGGCAGATGCGGAAGATGAAGCGACACAGAAATTTGTATCCGATTTTGAAGCTGCTTTCAAGGGAACTCCGAATCAGTTTGCAGCGGATGCTTATGACTGCGTATATGTGATCAAAGAGGCAGCAGAAAAGGCTGAACTTACACCTGATATGAGCGTTTCCGATATGAGTGATGCTTTGAAAAAAGCGATGACAGAGATCAAAGTTGACAGAATGACAGGAAAATCAATTACATGGAGTGAAGACGGAGAACCGACAAAAGATCCGACAGTTGTAATTGTTCAGGGCGGAGTTTATAAAATCCTTCATGCAGAATAAAAAGAAAAACAGAAGCAGAACGGTTATGTTATGTGAAAGTGCTTCTTATATGTGAGAAAAAGATCCTGCGTTAAGCGGGATCTTTTTGTATAGGACAGTTTGTTTTGATAGTTTTAAATGATGCATAGAATACGATAAACAGCGAAAACCCGCTAACCTTCCGGCTAACGGGTTTCGTTGTTTTATAGTTATCTAAAGGAATGAGAGTTAAAGTAGAGTGCTTTTGACACTTCAACTTTATGAGGGGAAGATAGTTGCTTATCAACTATCTAACTCAGATTATAAAGAACAAATATGTCAAAAGTATGTTTAAACTATAAAAGAATACGAAAAATTATAAACAGGGAATTAAGAAAGTATATAATCATTTCTGTGTCTTTTGTATTGCGCTTGATAGTTTCGGTCCGATGATTGCTGCGAGAGCGATCTTGACAGCATCTCCGGGAAGATAAGGGATGACATATCATAAGGGCATTTGAAAGTAAGGCTCATATGTAGTGCAAGCCATATCGTTCCGAATAGATAACAGGCAATCATGCCGAGAGTCATGCCGATGATTGAAGCAAACGTTTTTTTATGAAATCTCAGCATAAAAAATCCATGGATGAGTGCAAGGAAGATGAAACCGAACAAATATCCCCCGGTCGGTCCGGCTAGCTTCCCAAGACCGCCGCTGAACGACGAAAAGACAGGAAGTCCGATTGTACCGAGAGCAAGGTAAATGAGCAGACTGATCGTTCCGTATTTCATTCCGAGTATATAAATAGAAAGAAAAACCGCAAAGTTTGTCAGAGTGATCGGCACAGGACTAAATGGAAGCGGGAGGGAAAGAGGTCCGAGAATGCATGTTACAGCTGTCATAAGTCCGATCATTGTGATTTTTTTTGTTTTTTCTGCCTGTGAGGCAGTGAGGCGCTGGTTCATAAGATTACTCCTTTACGTAAAATGTATGGTTTGATAAAAAAGAACGAAAGCACATAAAAACTGTTATGAAAAAGAACACGGTTTTATTGGTGTATCCGAGCGTAGTATAATAGAAAATGAAACAAAAGTCAACCTAAAATAAAAACAGGTTTACAATTAGAATCTGACGTTGAAAATACTTTATAAAACATTGTAAAGGCTATTTATAGTTAATATCAGCAAGCTGTGTAACAGTACACAGTTATAATTCACCGTATTTTTATAAACAGCAGGCCGAATGCGTGTTATAATGCGATAAGAATGTGACGGAAAATATTGTTTTACAATGAAAGCATGTCAAAGCAAGACAATGTAGAAAATGAAGAAGTGTTTGAGGAGAAGAGTGATGTTTGGGTATGTGACGGTATGTGAACCGGAATTAAAGGTGAAAGATTTAAAAAAATATAAGGCATATTATTGCGGTTTGTGTCATGTATTAAAAGAAGAGTATGGGTTTATAGGTCAGATGACACTTACATATGATATGACATTTGCAATTATTTTGTTATCTTCGCTATATGAAAGTGACACGAGAGCAGATATGCATTGCTGCAAAGTGCATCCGGTAAAAAAGCAGATAATGTTGACAAACGAGATTACGTCATATGGTGCGGCCATGAACGTGTTGATGGCATATTATCATATGGAAGATGATTGGCAGGATGAAAGGAAAGTTTCAAGCCTGACTGTAAAAACGATGCTTCGAGGTAAAGTAAAAAAAATCATGGAACAATATCCGAGGCAGAGCAGGGCAATCGAATCGGCTCTGAATGAATTGTCTGTTTGCGAAAGAGAAGGAAGTACAGATTTGGATAAAACGGCAGGATGTTTCGGGAAACTGATGGAAGAGCTGTTTTTATATAAAAAAGACCGGTGGGAAGAAACTCTTCGGAAGATGGGATTTTTTATGGGAAAGTTTATTTATCTTATGGACGCATATGAAGATCTGCCGAATGATCTGGAAAAAGGATGCTATAACCCGTTGAAGAAGATTGCCGAAGAAGAAGGATATGAAGAGCGGATCAAACAGATCTTATGCATGATGATAGCAGAGAGTACGGCAGAATTTGAGAAGCTTCCATGCCTTTCGGATATAGACATTTTGCGGAATATATTGTATGATGGAGTGTGGAATTGTTATAATAAGATACAGAGAAAGAAAAGTGAGGAACAGAAAAAATGATAAATAACCCGTATGAAGTGCTCGGCGTTTCTCCAAGCGCGTCAGATGATGAGATAAAAAAAGCATATCGTGATCTTACAAGAAAGTATCATCCGGATGCGAATGTTGATAATCCTCTTGCAGATCTTGCAGAAGAAAAGTTTAAAGAAGTACAGGAAGCTTATGATATGATCATGAAAGAGAGAGCTTCGGGCGGCGGATATTCTTATGGTTACGGGTCGTCCTCGGGCAGTTCTTCTTATGGTGCGGGCGGTAATTATCAGAACGCACAGCAGGATCCGAGGCTTCAGGCGGCTGTGAATTATATTAACAGCAGAAGATTTCGCGAAGCGCTCAACACGCTTGATCAGATTAACGAACGATCTGCAATCTGGTATTATTTAAGCAGCTGTGCGAATGCGGGACTTGGCAATAATGTTCTGGCAAGAGACCATGCGGCTCAGGCTGTGAATATGGAGCCGAACAATATGCAGTACAGACAGCTTTTGAATCAGTTGAATTATGCGAGCAGCCGTTATCAGAACAGCTCTTATGGCAATGGATACAGCAGCGGTACTACACCGTGCGGTACAGGCAATATGTGTTGTGATCTGTTTGTTGCGGATTCGTTGTGCGAATGTATGGGAGGCGACTTGTGTTCATGCATGTAAAGGCAAAAACAATGGCGTTTAGCGGACTTCTTCTTGCGCTGACTGTGATCTTTATGGTGTTGGGCAGTGTGATCGAGACGAGCACATTATTTCTGCTGGCGGCGGCATCTTTTTTTGTCGGGATCATTATCCGGGAGTTCGGACTTAGGATAGGAGCGGCATTTTATGCGGCAGGAGTGATACTTGGATTTATTACAGCGCCGAATAAGTTTTATGTGTTTACATTTGCGGCGATGGGATTATACATATGGGGGAGAGAAGCTGCATGGAGATGGATCGTGCGGCATGTGCGGGAAGAAAAGAGCAGGACGGCGTTTCTTCTTTTTAAATACGGAATCTTTAATCTTGTATATATCCCGATCGTTGTTATTTTCAGAGAAATGTTATTTGCAAAAGCAGTATCGACCCCGATTCTTGTCGGTGTTATGATAGCCGGACAGATAGGAATACTTATCTATGATAAGGCATATGATTATGTTCAGGTTCGCCTTTGGGGAAAGATGCGCGGAAGAGTGATGTCATAAAGAACGATATAAAAAGGATGAGCCACATTTCTGCGGCTCATGGGGGAAAAAGTTTATGAAAAAGTGTTCTCATCTGAGAACACTTTTAGTATACACAGAAAATGTGTAAAAAATGTGAGGAACTTTTGAACCAAATATGAAAAAATTTGAACCAAATATGAAAAAAACGGATAAAGAGGAATCTTTGACGGAGAAATCAAGGCATCAGAAAGAAAAATGATATTATTACAATATTTATATACATGAAAAAGTGATAAAAGAAATAAAAAGATGATAAAGTAAATTAAAAAAGTGACTACCCATAAGAAAATTTGTTTTTTTGGAGGATTTGTGCTTGTGAAAATGTGAAAATAGAGGTTAAAAAGAAAACAAAGTCCTTGAAAATAGAGAACTATAGATTTATAATGAATAGAGTAAATGGAATACGATCTTCGGGGTAGGGTGCAAGTCCCAACCGGCGGTATAGTCCGCGACCCGCAGCGATGCGGTGGAATCGGTGACTTTCTTAAACAGAAAGAATTCCGATACCGACAGTATAGTCTGGATGAGAGAAGATAGTGCCGCTTATTGCTCAGGAAAGGGCGGTAAGTTACACAGGTGCAGTTTATCCCGAACATGATATATGTTCGGGATTTTTTTATAAAATTGCAGAAACGAAAAAAAGGAGAAGAAAAAATGGAAAAGGAAACAGGAACGGTAAAAATGGTGATGAGTAAGAAGAAAACAGTGAAAATGGTAAAAATGGGAGTGATGGTAGCCATATCGGTAGCGATGGTATATCTTGTTCATTTTCCGATTTTTCCGGCAGTGCCGTTTTTAGAGTATGATCCGGCGGATATTTCTATTCTGATCGGAACATTTGCCTTCGGACCGGAGGCTGGGCTTGTTTTGACAGTTGTGACGGCGGTTGTTCAGGGACTGACAGTGAGTGCGGGGAGCGGACTGTATGGGATATTGATGCATATGATCGCTACGGGTGTTCTTGTCCTCGTATCTGGAATGATCTACAACAGAAAAAAGACAAAGGCAACGGCTGTTTTTGGATTGACGGCGGGAATGGCTGCAATGGCAGTTGTTATGGTCGGGGCAAATTTATTGATTACTCCGATGTTTATGGGAGTATCAAAAGATGTCGTATGGAAATTAATGCCGTTTATTATCGGCTTCAATGTGATAAAAGCGGGAATAAACGGGGCGGTTACATTTCTTTTGTATAAGCGGATCGCAATGTTTTTGCGTAAATGATCAAGTAGATGAAAGTCTTATCTGTATCTTTGTTTTGAAAAGATGCGGATAGGACTGTTTTTTTGCGGCAGAAAAAGATGCAGCAAAAAATGAGAAAGAAAAAAGTTGACAACTTCTTTTCTTTGTAGTACAATCCCAGTCGTAACATTTTTGTAATATCTGTAATAAATATGAAAACAACACATATATTTTAAAAGGGGATTATTAAAAATATATTGTGAAGATATTGCAAATGTTTACGAGGAGGAGTATATGAATTATAATAAAAAAAGAATGATTGTGGCGCTGCATCTTACAGTGTCAAGTGTTATGCTGCTTTCGGGATTTACAAGTCCCGGGACAAAGATGAATACCGCCGGAGATCTCCGTTATGCGGGAGGTGAGATAGCCGCTCAGATCGGGGATTCAGTTGCGGACGGTACGATCAGTATGATCAAAGGAACGAAACAGGTTTCGCAAAGCGTTCAAACGGCAGGAGACGTATGGAAAACAGAGGCTGTCCGTATTGAAGAAATGATTCGGGCAGAGGAAGAAAGAGCCGCAGAAGAAGCAAGAATTGCCGAAGAACAAGCAAAGACAGGCGCGGCTTTGGAAGCGACACAGTTGGAAGCGGCGAATGTTATGGCAGGGGAGCAGGAACTTCTTGCCGCTCTTATCTATTGCGAAGCGGGAAATCAGCCATATGAAGGTCAGGTTGCAGTCGGAGCAGTTGTAATGAATCGTGTGAGAAGCGGTTCTTATCCGAATACGATCAGTGAAGTGATCTATCAGTCTGGGCAGTTCGGACCGGCGATGACAGGGTGGCTTGATTCGGTTCTTTCGTCGGGAGGCTATACAGAGACAGCGATGCAGGCAGCGGCAGACGCTCTTGCGGGAAGTAATCCGATTGGCGATTGCCTTTCCTTTGGAAACGGAAACTGGGGAATCCAGATCGGGGATCATTTTTTTCATTAAATCATAGATACGAAAGAAGGAAATAGTGTGGATATTAAGATCAGACAGTATGCGGAAGAGGATGTAAAAGAAACGATTGCCATCTGGAACGAAGTTGTAAAAGAAGGGATCGCATTTCCACAGAAAGAGACTCTTACAGAGTCGACAGGAGATCTGTTTTTTAAAGAGCAGACATTTACGGGGATCGCTTATGACGAAGAGAAAAAAGAAATTGTCGGAATGTACATTTTGCATCCGAATAATATCGGAAGATGCGGTCACATATGTAATGCAAGTTATGCTGTCCGAAAAGATATGTGGGGACTTCATATCGGGGAAATGCTTGTAAAACATTGCATGAAAATGGGAAAAAAATTCGGCTTTCGCATTTTACAGTTTAATGCGGTTGTGAAAAGCAATGCAGGAGCTTTGAAACTTTATGAAAAGCTTGGTTTTGTCCGTTTAGGAACGATTTCAAAAGGGTTTGAAATGAATGACGGACATTATGAAGATATTATTCCACATTATCATGAATTATAATTAATGATATGTATTGTAAGGAGGCTGTAATTCTGACAAGAATTTAATTGTTAGAATTACAGCCTCCTGTTGTAACGGCGACGAGACAAAGTCCGGGTTTTCCTAAGGCTTTGCCAGCCGCTTATGATTTTGGAATGCTTTTTTGCGCGTTTTGTGATTTATACGCTGTGAAAGCCTTTTCCGATGATCTCGCTTGTGTTTGAGATAAGGATGAAAGCTTCTTTATCATTTTCACGGATAAAGTTGCGAAGATGCACAGCCTGCATTCTGTTTAAAGCAGTGAGGATGATGTATTTATCATTTCCTGAATACGCTCCCTTGGCGAGACACACGCTGGCGCTTCGTCCGAGCGTATGTACGATGTAATCACAGATCGGCTCAGGGTTATCGCATACGACGTTAAAATATTTCGACAGGTTAAAGCTTTCGATAAATGTGTCGATCATGAAAGAACGAATAGAAAGTCCGAGCAGGGAAAACAGTCCGGTTTCTATATCGAAAATAAAAAATCCGGATGCCGTTATCAATGCATCTGAAATCAATAATGCCTTGCCGATGTCGAAGCTGGAATATTTTTTCAGGATCATTGCGATGATATCTGTTCCGCCGCTGGAAGAACCGATGTTAAAAAGAATCGCCGATCCAAGCGCCGGAAGAGCTATGGCAAAACATAATTCAAGCATCGGTTCATCGGTAAAAGGAGAGTGCATAGGAAAGAGCCGTTCCAGCACCGAGAGCGAAACGGAGAGAAGGATGCTGCAGTAGGCGGTAGTTGCGGCGAATTTTTTCCCGAGGATGAACATTCCGATGATGAGCAGAATCATGCTTGCGATAAAGTTAAAGTCACCTGCCGAAATGAGTCCGGTTTTAGCGATAAGAACGGCAAGACCGGTAATTCCGCCAAAAGTGAAATTATTCGTAAATTTAAAAAGTATGTTCCGAATGCAATAAGAAGCGTGCTGAATGTAAGCATAAAGAAATGTTTTAATTTATTCATTTTATTTTCTCCAAAGTATAAAATTAAAAACTCTACTCGAATTGTAATCTTCTAAAAATAAAAAGTCAACGTATTAAGTATAAAAATGAGGAGATAATGTATTAATAAAAGAATAGAAAGAAAATAAATAAGGAGACAGTATATGGATAAAGAGATGTTGATTCGGGATATATTTGCAAGGGAAATATTAGATTCACGGGGAAATCCTACGATTGAGGCTGAAGTTCTCGCAGGGGAAAATATCGTCGGCAGAGCCGCAGTCCCATCCGGCGCTTCAACAGGAAAATATGAGGCTGTGGAGCTTCGGGATCAGGAAGAGCGTTACGGAGGAAAAGGAGTGGAGCGGGCAGTTGAAAATGTGAACAGTTGTCTGGCAAAAGCGGTGATAGGAATGAACGTGTTCGATCAAAAGGAGATCGACCGTGCTCTTTGTAAAGCGGACGGAACAGAAAATAAAAGCAACCTCGGTGCAAACGCGATTTTAGGAGTGTCCATGGCGGCGGCAAGAGCGGCGGCGAAAGGACTGAATATTCCTTTATACAGATATTTGGGAGGGGTTCAGGCGAAGAAGATGCCGGTTCCGATGATGAATATTTTAAATGGCGGAGTACATGCCGATAACCCGTTAGACATACAGGAGTTTATGATCGTTCCGGTAAGAGAGACTTCTTTTCGGGAGAGACTTCGTATTTGTGCGGAAATCTATCATATGCTAAGAGCGGTTCTGAAAGGAAAAGGTCTTCAGACAGGAGTTGGGGATGAAGGCGGATTTGCGCCTGAACTTGCAGATACGAAAGAAGCGCTTCGGACGATAAGGGATGCGGCAGAAAGGGCAGGATACCGTATGGGGCGGGATATTATGATCGCGCTTGATGTGGCGGCGTCTGAGCTGTATATTGAAGAAAAAGGCGGATATATTTTCGCGGGAGAAGGGAAAAAAGGAGAACCTGTCGTGCGGACGACAGAAGAGATGATCTCTTATTATGAGGAACTTGTTGAAGAATTTCCGATTTTTTCGATCGAAGATCCGCTTGATGAAGGAGATTGGGACGGGTGGAAAAAGCTTACGAAAAAGATTGGAAACAGAGTCCAGCTTGTAGGAGATGATCTTTTTGTCACAAATGCGCAGAGATTGAGAAAAGGAATCGAACTTGGAGCCGCTAATGCGATACTCATAAAAGTTAATCAGATCGGTACTTTAAGTGAAACGTTCGAGACGATAAAAACAGCTCAGGAAGCAGGTTATAATGTAATTGTATCGCATCGTTCCGGAGAAACAGAAGATACGATCATCGCTGATATCGCCGTGGCGTTTAATACCGGGCAGATCAAAACAGGAGCGCCATGCCGGTCTGAGAGAGTGGCAAAATACAACAGACTCTTACGGATCGAAGAACAGATCGGTGAGAAAGAAAAGATGTAGGAACGATATGCAGCGAGCGGCGGAAGAAGCGTAAGAGACGTGTAGTGAGGGCTGTGCAGGTGAAGATACGGGAATGGTTGCATATCTTTTCTTCACCTGTTATACTTTTACGCGGAAGCCATCTGGCAAAACGCCGTTTTGATCTGATATTTTATTGGGAGGATGACGCAGGCTATGGCGATAAACAAAGTTGGAAATGAGTTTGAAAAGAACAAGATAAGATAAAAAAGGAGAAAAGGATGAGTATGGAAATCAATGAAATGCAAGAAATGAATGAAAGAGCAAAGAAAGCTTTGGAATATCATAAGAAAGGATATAATTGCTCGCAAGCAGTGGCATGTTCTTTTTGTGAGGAGTTTGGAGTGGATGAAGAAACGATGTTTCGTATTGCTGAAGGTTTTGGTTTCGGTATGGGCATGATGGACATATGCGGTGCGGTTACTGGTATGTTTATGGTGATGGGACTGGATAATAGCGTTGGAAATCCTGACAACGGAAAACTTACAAAAGCAGATACATATAAGAAAGTAAAAGAATACGCCAATCGGTTTAAAGAGAAAAACGGAACATATTACTGCCGTGAACTCAAAAGCGTTGTGGACGGAAAGCAAAGAGTAAGCTGCGACCAATGCATTTTAGATGCGGTTGCGCTGACGGAAAGCTACCTGGCAAACAGAGGATAGATTTTCAGATCCGGTGAACCGTTCCTTTCGGAAAAGTGATCTGTAATATGGTATATTCTTTTTCTTCGGATGCAATATCTAATTTTAGTCCCAGACGAAAGGAAAGTTTTCGGGCGAGATATAACCCTACGCCTGTTGAGTTCGATTTGCTCCGGTCAGATCCGGTAAACCCTTTTTCAAATACTCTTGACAGGTCGGAAGAGGAGATGCCGCAGCCGTTGTCCTTGATCGAAAGGATAATATTTGTGTCGTTATCCTGACCGGTTATCGTAAGTTTATTTTCTTGTTTGTCAAAGTATTTGATCGAATTTTGTATGATCTGTGACAGTATGAAAGTCAGCCATTTCTCATCTGTGTAGACGATCTGGTCAATCGCATGAGTTTCTATTATGACTTTGTGATCGATCAGATCATGGCGGAACTTTAAAATGACGTTGTGTATGACTTCTTCTAAGTTCAGTTTTTTTACAAAATAATCTTTTTCTGTACTTTCGCTTCGCGCATAATAAAGCATCTGTTCTGTAAGGCGATAGAGTTTGTCGGTTTCTTTTTTCAGCGCATAGTTTTTTGTGTTGTCAAAAGTCAAAGATAACGCGCCGATCGGAATTTTGATCTCATGCGCGAAGCTTTCTACATATTCTTCGTATTCTTGTTTTTCTTTTTCGATTTGTGAGATTTTGTCATTCATAGCTTTGCACGCTTTTTTTAACGCATAATAGTAGGCTTTGTTCTGAAGGTCGCCCGGCTTTGGCAAAATATCTGAGATATAATAGCTCTCTTGAAGCTCATCTGCAAGATTAATAATGCGTTGTGAATCTTTTTGTTTCTTTTGAAATGAAAACCATAGAAAAGAGATTTGCGCCGAAAGAAAAAGGACTGCCGATAAAATAATAAATGATGAATCTACATCGTAGAAAATCAAGAGAAATACAATGCCTGAAAGAAAGAAAATTTGAAATAATAATTCGGATATTTTCCCTTCTAAAAATGTCAAAAAGCTCACAACTTCCACCCCTTTCCTCTTATATTTTCTAATAGATGAATAATTCCGATTTCTTTCATTTTCTTTTTTAACCGGGTCATATTAACAAGCAGTACGTTTTCATCTAAATAATATTTATCGTTCCATAGTTTTTCTAATAGCTCTTCTTTACTGATGATCTTATCTTCGTTCATGAAAAAATAATATAAAATGCGAAATTCGTTCCTTGTCAGCTCGATACTTTTTCCTTCGTATTTTAATACGGACAAATGAAGATCGAGAGTGCAGTCTTTTTTTGTAAGTTCCCGGAAATTATTCGGATTTGATAATTGAAGTGCCCGTTTGATTTTCTCCAGGAGAATAAGTGTGTCATATGGTTTCGTGATAAAATCGATCCCTCCTGCCTGAATACTTAGCAGTTCGTCGGCGCTTGTGTCCCTGCTTGTCACAAAAATAATCGGTACAGACATGAGCTTTTTCATCTTCCTGCATATTTCATATCCGTTTTCGTATGGAAGATTAATATCCAGTAAGATCAGATCGAAAGAATATTTTTTTGATTCTTCTGATAAATTCTCGAAATCTGTTAATAAAACAGTTTCATATCCGTGCGAGTTCAGTAATTTGGAAAGTTCGAGACGGGTGATTTTGTCATCTTCTATAATTGCAATTTTCATTTTCCGTACCTCTTGATTTGCTTTTTGTAATTGCGGTGATCCTTTTGCTTAGTATTCCTGATTTATTATTATAATAAAATTACGGCGGGAGAGCCAGAAAAATCTAACTCTCCTCATTGATATTTCGTTTAAAGCCGATGTAAGCCGTGATCCAGTAAATACCGTATATGAAAAAGAAAATCGCTAATCCGCTTATAAAATAGAGCAGGTAAGTATATCTGCTTTCCAGCATGATATGATAAACATTATTCATAGAAGCTAACATACAAAATCCGGCAATCACAGGACAAATGACAGGTACAAAGAAAAAGATAAGTAATTGTCTGCGGATCGTCCGAAAAATAGAAGAATCGTTTACGCCGAGCCTTTGCAGTGTCGTGTAGCGGTATTTATATTTTGCAGAGTCGCTCAACGATTGTATCGCAAGAATTGTACCTACTGCAGAGATCAGGATGAAAGCAATATACAGGCAGAGGCTTGCGATCATTGCAGTCATTGTATTTTGTTCCTCGACAGCAGTACCTCTTACATTGACTCTGTAATATTCGCGGATTGTCTCGTTGTCATCATTTTTTGTGACGAGCAGATGGTTTAAATCCGTTTTTATTTTTTCTTCCAATTTAGATGTTGTATCTTCTTTCGTGTCTGCGATCAGATGCTTTTCGCTTATTTCTAATCCGCTGACATATTTGTCGGGAACAATTACCGTAAATCTGCCTGTATTATTCATAGTATACCAAAAGGAGTTTGTATCGATTCCTTTTAAATGCAGCTTTTGATCTGCGAACCGGATATTTTGGATCTCGTTGTTACCTTTCACTTTATATAACAACTGGCGGTCGGTGACAAGGAAATATTCGTCGCTTTTTAGCTCGATCGGAGTTAAGCTGCGCATTTTTAATAATTTATTATAGTCGCTTAATTTCATTACCGGATCAAAATCATAAAATTGAACATCGTAGTAATTTTGTATTTGATGGGCAGGATCTTTGTAAATATTAAATTCGATTGATTCGTTTATCGTATAATCTTCATCTATCACACGAAGATATTCGTTAAAATCGTCAAAAGGCTGTTCATAATCGAAAATATCAACGTCGTAAGGAGCTGTTAATTCAATACTTCTATGATAGACTCCTTTGCATATGCTTGAATAATTTAAACATAATAAAGAAAGCAGGATCAGCATAGAAAGAGTTCCGAACGTAAAACTCATTGTCCGCGCCTTTGACGCAAACGTTCTGGCTGTAAAAAGGTAATCTTTTTTGTATTTTATTTTTTTGCTTTTCAATAAAGAGGACAATAACATGTCTGCGCATGTGGCACAAATGCCGTACATACTTACGATCAGTATCGACATACTGATAATTAAATAAGTGAGCGTTTCCTGTGCTCCGTTTTTTTCCAGTGTCCACCGGGAAGCCCAAAGGGCAAGAGCGGCAATTCCGAGTATGATACTCAATAGAAATAAAATGTTTCGTTTTCTGTTTCCGTGAAACATTTTCGTTTCATTTTGCTTTTCAAAGTAAAGAAAATCGTGTACAGTCATTTTCCTTATTCGTCTTAACAGATTTAGAAGAACTAAAAGGTAGATCAGCAGAAAGTAAACAGCCAGCATTCCGATAGACACAAAGTTTACAAAGATGAAGATTGTTTTCGGTATTTTGAGCAGTTTTACGATGATTACAGATATAAACTGACTGAATACAAAGCCGATAGGGATTGCCAAAATAAATGCAAAGATTCCTACTAATATATTTTCCGTTACAAGCAGACGGGCGATTGATGTTTTTTTGATACCGAGCAGCATATATGTTCCGAATTCTTTGCTTCTTTTTTCAAACATAAATTTCGTCGTGTAGTTGATTAAAAAACATACTACAAATACGATGACGATATTTACGAAGATCAATACATTTTTAAATGTGCTCATTCCGGATGACAGCGCTGCAACCTCATCAGAACTTGCCACAAGATTAAACGCAAGTATTAAAGAAAAAGAAAGTGTTATTGTAATCAGATAGATCAAATAATCTTTGATACTTCTTTTTGCGTTTCGATAAGCCAGTTTACCTAACATTTCCCAATTCACCTCCGAGCAAGGTCAATATATCCAATATTTCATTGAAAAATTCTTTTCTGCTTTTTTCTCCTTTGAATATTTCGTTGAATAATTTTCCGTCTTTTAAAAACAGGATACGCTCGCAAAAAGAGGCGCTGAACGGATCATGAGTTACCATTAAAATTGTCGTATGCATTTTCCGGTTAATATCAGACATTGTTTCCAGTAATAATCTCGATGAACGGGAATCTAAAGCACCGGTAGGTTCATCGGCTAAGATTAGATTCGGTTCGTTGATCAATGCTCTTGCGCAGGCACAGCGCTGCTTCTGACCGCCGGAAACTTCGTAAGGAAATTTCGATAAAATATCGCGGATACCTAATTTGTCGGCAATCGCATGGACACGCCGCTCGATCGAAGACGGGTTCGCTTTATTGATGATGAGCGAGAGAGAAATATTTTCTTCTATAGTTAATGTGTCTAAAAGGTTAAAGTCCTGAAAGATAAATCCCAGATTCTTTCGTCGGAATGAGGCAAAGTCTTTTTCTTTGATTTTTGTAATATCCTGATGATTGACAGTAATGTGTCCTGCGGTTACGGTGTCGATCGTGGAAATACAGTTTAGAAGCGTTGTTTTGCCTGATCCGCTTGCACCCATGATCGCAGTAAATTCTCCTTTGTTTACTTCCATGGAAATGCCGTCTACCGCTTTCGTAATATTTCCGGCAGCTCCGCCGTAATATTTTTTGACTTGTTCCAGTTTTAATATATGTTCCATAAGAATACTCCTTTCGGCTTCTGTCTGTTTAGATTATAACAATCAACGGCGCGTTATACACTTACAGTTTTGAAAGTAAGAGATCAGAAATACTCACAAAATATTCAAAAAAATGGCATTGAAAACTTATCTTGACGATTGTATAATAGCAAAGTGATAGTTTGAAAAACGTGAGTTGTCACGGGAAGGGCTATGCGAAAAATATTCAAAAAGGAGAGTGCAGACAATGAGTATTCGAGTTGGTATTTTGGGATATGGTAACTTAGGCAGAGGTGTAGAATGTGCAGTAAAACAAAATGATGATATGGAACTTGCGGCAGTATTTACAAGAAGAGATCCTTCAGGCGTGACAATTTTGACAGAAGGAGTTCCGGTATGCAGTGTGGATGACGCCGCAGACTGGAAAGATAAGATCGACGTATTGATTCTTTGCGGAGGAAGCGCGACAGATCTTCCGAAACAGACGCCGGAGTTTGCAAAGCTGTTTAATGTAATTGACAGTTTTGACACACATGCCCGCATTCCGGAGCATTTTGCGAATGTGGATGCTGCGGCGAAGGAGAGTGGAAAAGTCGGAATTATTTCCGTAGGCTGGGATCCGGGTATGTTCTCTTTAAACAGATTGTATGCAAACGCGATCCTTCCTGACGGAAAAGATTATACATTCTGGGGAAAAGGAGTAAGCCAGGGTCATTCAGATGCGATCAGAAGAGTAGAAGGCGTAAAAGACGGAAAACAGTACACGATTCCGTCAGAAGCGCTCTTGAGGCAGTGCGAAACGGAGAAAACCCGGAACTTACGACACGTCAGAAACATACAAGAGAGTGTTTTGTTGTCCTTGAAGAGGGCGCGGACGCGGCAAAAGTAGAAGCGGAGATCAAATCGATGCCGAACTATTTTGCCGATTATGATACGACGGTTCATTTTATAAGTGAAGAAGAATTAAAACGCGATCACAGCGGAATCCCGCACGGCGGTTTCGTACTTAGAAGCGGAAAGACAGGCTGGGACGGAGAAAACAGCCATTTGATCGAGTACAGCTTAAAATTAGACTCTAATCCTGAGTTTACATCGTCCGTGATCGTTGCATATGCCCGCGCAGCTTACAGACTTGCTGCGGAAGGTCAGAGCGGATGCAAGACAGTGTTCGATATCGCTCCGGCATATTTAAGCGCAAAAAGCGGAGAAGAATTAAGAAAAGAGATGCTGTAAAAAGCAATCGTCTGAAGTGCCAAAAGGCACATTTCGCGATTGTAAACAGTCGCTGAGGTCCGGGGTTGCCCGGACCTTAGTTTATTGCCGTCACAAAAAAGAGACATCGATGATCTTACTGTTTCTGATCGAATGAAAACAGTGCGATCGATGAATGTCTCTTTTAAAATGCTATTTTTTATCTTTTTTATTTTTCCAATATTTTTTAAGTTCCAAACAAACGTCGACAAATATAATAATTAAATCCCCGATAAAGAAAAATAGAAAAATTTTATCTATTTTATTGTCCAGCAAAGAAAATATAATAAGAGATATAAGTGATATGAATAGGGCGATAAGCTGCTTCTTTTCTTTTTTTATTAGCTTTTTAATCATAAATTGTACCCTCCTTTTTCTATTAAGAAACTGATATTATTCAATTCCAATATAGCAAAAACGTGATTTTTACCATTGAAAATAAGGAAGTTAAATAACTTTTTTGAAGTTATATGAATTCGGATACGATTATAATAATTGTTCAAATGTATCATAAAAAGTAGGATACGATACGTCCACACATTTACTGTCAAGGATTTTCGTTGTTCCGTCAGCGACAAGAGCCGCGATGCTGAACGCCATTGCAATCCTGTGATCGAGAAGGGTGTGGATCGAAGCGCCGTGAAGTGTTCCGCCTGTGATGATCATTCCGTCTTCTGTGGGGGTGACGTTACATCCCATCGCTTTTAAATTATCTGTCACAGTTTCGATGCGGTCAGTTTCTTTTACTTTCAGTTCAGCGGCGTCTTTGATGACAGTTGTTCCGTCTGCGACGGCAGCCATGACTGCGATGATCGGAATTTCGTCGATCAATGTCGGGATAATATCGCCTTCGATCGTAATTCCGTGCAGACTGCTCGTGCGGACGAGGATGTCGGCAATTTTTTCGCCGGCCTCACATCGTTCGTTAAGAAGTGTGATATCGCCGCCCATATCTTCGCATACTTTCAAAATACCGGATCTGGTCGGGTTGATCCCCACATGTTCGATCAATATTTCCGAATCGGGAACGATCAGTCCTGCTGCGATAAAATATGCCGCAGAAGAAATATCTCCCGGAACAACGATTTTTTGACCGTATAGTTTTGGGTACGGTTTAATATATGCGGTTGCTTCTGTTCCTGACAGCGAGTGAAGAGTCCGTATGTCAGCGCCGAATTCTTTCAGCATCAGTTCAGTGTGGTTCCTGGAAAGCGACGGTTCTGTAACCGAAGTTTCTCCTTCTGCGTACAATCCGGCAAGCAGGATACATGATTTCACCTGTGCGGAAGAGACGGGGGAATCGTAGTGGATTCCGTGCAGATTTCCCGGAGCGATGTACAGCGGAGCGCATCCGTTTCTGAGAATACTTGAAATATTTGCGCCCATCATTGTAAGCGGTTCGATGATCCGTTTCATAGGGCGGGAGTTTAAAGACTCGTCTCCCGAAAGTTTTGATTCAAACTTCTGTCCCGCGAGAATGCCAGACAAAAGGCGGGTTGTAGTGCCGCTGTTTCCGACGTCGAGGATATTTAAGGGAGCGGATAGTCCGTGTAATCCTTTCCCGTGGACCGTGATCGTATGATCTGTTTCTTCTATATTAATGCCCATAGACTGAAAGCAGCGGATCGTGGCAAGACAGTCCGCGCCTTTCAGAAAATTGTGGATTTCCGTCGTTCCGTTTGCAATCGATCCGAACATGATGCATCGGTGGGAAATTGATTTATCTCCGGGAACGGAAACTGTTCCCTTTAATCCTTGAATACCGGCTAATTCCATTGCTTTTTCCTCCTGTTTAAATTATTGTTTCTTTCTTAGACTTCGTATACGATATATCGGTATTTTTTCAGCAGCGCAGAAGCTTTGGAAGAGGAGGATTCATCATAAAATTCGATTCGGAGTACGCCTTCTTCAAATTCGCGGTTGTGGATAATGCCGATATTTTTAATACTGATATTATTGCTTGCCAATATAGTTGCGATCGTCGCGATTCCTCCGGTTTCATCAATAATATCACAGTATACGGCAAACTGTTTTTTGATCGGCCCTGCCGAGGTGTTAGGCATAGAATTACGATAATCGCGGGAAGATTCAAATAAAGTATAAAGCGCATTTTCATCTTCCGTATCTATAGAAAGTTTAGCTTGTATGAGTGCTTCGATATACTGTCCTAAAATATGCGAGATATTTTTTCCGTTTTTCAGACAGATTTGCTGCCACATAACCGGGGACGAGGATGCGATCCTCGTAATGTCTTTGAAACCGCCGGCGGCAAGCGCTTTCATCAGTTCTTCTTTCGTATCGGTATCCCGGACGAAGTTTACAAGTGTAGAAGCAATGATGTGAGGCAGATGGCTGATCGTTCCGGTTATGCAGTCGTGCTGCCTGTAGTCGAGGACAATAGGCAGCGCTTTTAAAGAAGAAACAAAGTTCCGGTAAGCATTGATTTTTTCTTCGGATACTTTAGCTGAAGGGGTGAGAATATAGTAAGCGTTCTCGATCAAATGAGCTTTTGAGTTGGCGAATCCGTTTTTCTCCGAACCTGCCATCGGATGACCGCCTATAAAATTTTCTTCCATACCAAGCGAGATTATTTCTTCGTGGATTGAAGTTTTAACGCTTCCTACATCTGTTAAAATACAGTCTGGATCGATCAGAGATTTTAGCTGGGTAAGGCAGGCGGTGTTGTATGAAACGGGGGCGCATAAGAAAATATAGCTGCAGCCTTTAAAATTGTCATCGATCGCAGAACAGGAAGTGTCGATGATGTTTTCCTGGACTGCGAGAGCGAGAGTTTCTTTATTTTTATCGAATGCAATCAGCTCATAATCGGGGAAGTATGTGCGGATCGCCTTTGCGACAGAACCGCCGATAAGTCCGAGCCCGATAAAGCCGATTTTTGCAGGAGTGATGTCTGAAAACATAAAAGTAAAATCCTTTCCTTATTATAATATAGAGGTATTTTAACACGCTGACTTGTAAAAGTAAACAAAGTAATGGTAATAGTTAAGCCGATCCGGTTCGTAAAACCGCACCGTATGCTTATCGTGTATGACGACACTGTTTTCCTCAGAAACAGGAAGAGAACTGCAATGTTGAACTGCATAAGAAATATGTGAAAAATATATAAAATAGTTGTAATTTATAAAAAAATTTAGTACAATATACCTATGATGTGCATGGCGAGAGGAAAGAAATACATGCAAAATAACTACATATCAAGGAGGCGGCAGCATGAAAGTTTACAGAACAGACGAAATTAGAAATGTGGTATTGCTCGGACACGGCGGAAGCGGAAAGACGAGTCTTGTTGAAGCGATGCTGTATGTATCAGGCGTTACGAACCGAATGGGGAAAGTGACAGAATCTAACACGGTCAGTGATTTTGATAAAGAAGAACAGAAACGTGGTTTTTCGATCAGCACAAGTCTTGTTCCGATCGAATGGGAAAAGGCGAAGATCAACATTCTTGATACACCGGGATATTTTGATTTTGTGGGAGAAGTGGAAGAAGCGGTAAGCGCGGCGGACGCAGCGGTCATCGTTGTTTCCGGCAAAGCGGGAGTTCAGGTAGGCACGGAGAAAGCCTGGGAGCTGTGTGATAAGTATAACCTTCCGCGAATGATCTATGTGACAGAGATGGACGTTGACGATGCAAGTTTCCGTCAGGTAGTAGAAGATCTGACTACCCGTTACGGCAAAAAGATCGCGCCGCATTTCCAGCCGATCCGCGAGAACGAAAAACTTGTCGGATATATCAATGTTATTAAAAATGCAGGAAGAAGATATACGGAGATCGGGCAAAGAGAAGAGTGCGAGATTCCTGATTACTGTAAACCGAATCTTGAGATTTTGAGAGACTCTCTTATGGAAGCTGTCGCAGAGACAAGTGAAGAGTTTATGGAGCGTTATTTCAACGGCGAAGAATTTTCGGTAGAAGAGATACGCTCTGCAATGCGTACGGAAGTGATGGACGGAGATATCGTTCCTGTCGCTATGGGATCAAACGTGCAGGCGCAAGGCGTTGCGAATCTGCTTTCTGACATTGTAAGATTCTTCCCGAGTCCGGATAAAAGAAAATGCGCAGGTATTAATCGCAGAACAAACGAGATTTTTGAAGGCAATTATGAATTCTCAAAAGCAAAGACCGCATATGTATTTAAGACGATGGTCGATCCGTTCATTGGAAAATATTCATTCGTAAAAGTATGCTCCGGAGTGTTGAAAGGCGATGATATTTTATATAATGCAGACGCAGACGCAGAAGAGAAACCCGGAAAGATTTACACAATGTGCGGAAATAAACCGGCGGAAGTTTCCGAACTGTTTGCAGGAGATATCGGGGCTATCGCAAAACTCGGCAGTACACGCACGGGCGATACGCTTTCTACAAAGGCAAATCCGGTATCTTATGCGAAAACAGATTATTCTGTTCCTTACACATATATGAAGTATACGGTGAAAACAAAGGGCGATGAAGATAAGGTTTCACAGGCGCTTGCAAAAATGACGGCAGAGGATGTTACTCTGAAGTCGGTAAATGACAGTGAGAACCGTCAGACGCTTCTCTATGGAATGGGAGATCAGCATCTCGAGATCGCAGCAAGCAAACTTGCGGCGAGATATAAAGTGGAGATCACGCTTGAGACACCGAAAGTTGCATTCCGCGAAACGATCCGCAAAAATTCGGATGTAGATATGAAATATAAGAAACAGACCGGCGGCCACGGACAGTACGGACACGTTAAGATGAAATTTGAACCGTCTCACGATCTTGATACACCGTATGTATTTGAAGAGTGCGTAGTCGGCGGAGCAGTTCCGAAAAACTATTTCCCGGCTGTAGAAAAAGGATTGCAGGAATCGGTTCTTAAAGGGCCTCTTGCCGGATATCCGGTGGTCGGTGTAAAAGCGACTTTGTATGACGGATCTTATCATCCGGTAGATTCTTCGGAAATGGCGTTCAAAACAGCTACAACCCAGGCGTTTAAGAAAGGATTTCTTGAGGCATCTCCGGTACTTCTTGAGCCGATCGCTTCTTTGAAAGTGACTGTTCCGGACGATTATACGGGAGATGTGATGGGAGATCTGAATAAGAGACGCGGACGAGTGCTTGGCATGACTCCGATCGCAGGTGGAAAGCAAGTGATCGAAGCGGACATTCCGATGACAGGATTGTTCGGGTATTGTACGGTGCTTCGCTCCATGACAGGCGGAAGAGGAACATACGCATATGAATTTGCAAGATATGAGCAGGCTCCGTCTGATGTACAGGAGAAAGAGATCGCAGCAAGAGCGGAAGAGTAAAACAGAAAAAAAAGAACAGAAAAGAACGGTATGCTCAGTTTGCGGACCGGCAGGTATTTCTGTTATAAAAAGGATCAAATACCGCGCATCTTTTTATGGTGTGCGGTATTCTGCTTTTCTTATGACGGCGGTTCGTTAAGAATTTGCAAAGATCATTGTACTTTATGTGTAAAGGTGCTATAATTGCTCTACTGTCAAGAAATACAGACATAAAATTTAAAATTATAAAATGATATTTAAGAGAATCAGTTAGAGGGAAAGAGAATGAAGATTGTGATTATAGGTGATGGGAAAGTCGGATATAAACTGGCCCGTCAGCTTTCGGCGGATGATTATGACATTGTGATGATCGACAGTAACGAAAGAAAACTTCGGTTTGCTATCGACAGACTTGATATTTTCTGCGTCCACGGAAACGGGGTGGATGCCGACGTGCAAAAAGCGGCGGATGTGCCGCATGCAGATCTGGTGATCGCATGTACATCGGCAGATGAATGTAATATGTTGAGCTGTCTTATTGCAAGAAAGCTCGGAGCTCGTCATACGATCGCCCGCGTGCGTAATCCGATTTATTTTAAACAGATCGGTCTTTTAAAAGAAGAGCTTCATCTTAGTATGGCGGTGAATCCGGAATTGATTGTGGCGAATGATATCAGTCGTCTGCTTCTGTTTCCGGTTGCGAGTAAGATTGAGACGTTTGTAAAAGGAAGAGTTGAATTGATAGAGTTTACTGTTTCGGAGGACAATCGTCTTGTAGGAATGTCTCTTGCGGCAATCTATAAAAAGTTTCAGATCAAAATCCTTGTTTGCGCGGTAGAACATGAGGGAAAAGTATTTATACCGGATGGGGAATATGTACTTCAGGCAGGGGATAAACTTCATATTACCGGTGCGCATGAGGCGATGGAAGCGTTTTTCAAAATGCATGGAAAACGTCAGCTTCAGACAAAGATCAAGAAAGTTCTTATTTGCGGAGGAGGCCGGGTGGGCCTATTATCTGGCGGCGAGACTTTGTAAGATCGGAATGCATGTAAAGATCATCGAAAAAGACGAAAATCGGTGTGAAGAATTATGCGATTGTCTTCCGAAAGTAACAGTGATCCACGGAGATGCGACAGATCATGATCTTTTAAGTGAAGAAGGCGTGGAGAATGTAGATGCATTTGTTGCGCTGACAGGAATCGATGAAGAAAACATTATTCTTTCGCTTTATGCGAAAAGCCAGGGCGCGGGAAAGATTATTGCCAAAGTGAATGAAGACAGAAGGGCGAGAATGGTAGCGGATTTCGGTATCGACAGTATCGTTTCGGCGAAAACGGCAACGGCAGATGCGATTTTAAGTTACGTCAGAGCGAGAAAGAACTCCCAAAAGAGCGCAAATGTAGAGACGATGTACCAACTTGTGGACGAAAAAGTAGAAGCATTGGAGTTCATTGTGAAAAATGAAACGAATTATACAGGTATAACGTTGAAAGATTTGAAAGTGAAACCGAATAATCTGATCGCATGTATCGTAAGAAAGCGTCAGATTATCATACCGAATGGAAATGACAGCATAGAGGCAGGAGACAGCGTGATTGTTGTTACGATGGAAAAACATCTGGAAGATCTTTCGGATATTATAGCGCAGGTACAGTAAGATGAATAAAAAGATGATAGTGTATATACTGGGGAAAATGCTTGGTACGGAAGGGCTTTTGCTTCTTATACCGGCGGTGGTGTCTCTCCTTTACAAAGAAAAAACGGGAGTTTATTTTCTTGTAGTGGCGGCGGTATTATTTGCTCTTTATCTTGGATTGGGAAGGAAAAAGCCGGAGAACAAACAGATCTACGGGAAGGAAGGCTTTGTGATCGTCGGACTTGCGTGGATTTTATGGTCGTTGTTCGGAGCGCTTCCGTTCTTTTTGTCGGATTGTATTCCGAATTATATTGATGCGGTTTTTGAAACGGTTTCCGGTTTTACGACGACCGGATCTACTATTTTGCAGAATATAGAGGCTCTTCCGAAAGGAATGAATTTCTGGCGGTGCTTTACACATTGGATCGGCGGAATGGGAGTGCTCGTTTTTGTGATGATGATCACTTCTCTTGATACGGATAATTCTATGTCGCTTATGCGGGCCGAAGTGCCGGGACCGGAGATGGATAAACTCGTTCCGAAAGTTCGTCATACGGCAAAACTGTTGTATCAGATGTATTTTGTTCTGACGATCGCGGAAGTGATCTTCCTTATGTTTGGCGGAATGAATTTGTATGATGCTGTCGTTCATTCGTTCAGTACGGCGGGAACAGGAGGATTCTCCAACAGAAATGCGAGCGTTGCATTTTATGACAGCGCATATATTGACGGCGTGATCACCGTGTTTATGATCTTGTTCGGAATCAACTTTAATCTCTACTTTCTGCTGTTGCTTAAAGACTGGAAGAGCGTGTTGAAAAATGAAGAGCTTAGAGTGTATCTCGGAGTAGTTGCCGCGGCGATCGTAACGATTACGATCAATATATTGAGTATGTATGAAACAGTGGCGCACGCGTTTCGCTATGCCTCGTTCCAGGTAGGGGCGATCATTACGACAACGGGATTTTATACGGCCGATTTTGAACAGTGGCCCGAGTTATCTAAAACGATACTGATGATGCTTATGGTGATCGGAGCATGCGGGGGATCAACGGGAGGCGGTATTAAAGTAAGTCGTTTTATGATCCTTTGCAAATCGATCCGTCAGGAAATTCATAAGATGCTTCATCCGAATGCGGTGACGATGGTTAGGATGAACGGAAAGAAAGTAGGCGCAGATACGATGCGCAGCATTAATATTTATTTTTCGGCATATGTATTTATCATTATTGTGTCAGTGCTGCTTGTTTCGCTTGATAATTTTGATTTTGCTACATCATTCAGCGGAGTTTTGACAACAATAAACAACGTAGGACCGGGAATTTCACAAGTAGGCCCTACCGATAATTTCCATGCGTTTTCTGCGCTGTCGAAGATTGTGTTTAGTTTTGATATGCTATTCGGAAGATTGGAAATATTCCCTTATCTTCTGATACTGTCACCTGATCTTTGGCGAAAGAGGTTTTAGAGAGAAGCTTTAAAATGGGATTCCAGAAAGGTAAGAAAAGTATATGAAAAAAATAGGTGGAAAGATAGCGGTTGTACTGGCGGTGATCGCGTTGCTTGGTGTTTACTATTACGTAGCTCTTCCTGCAGTTAACATTCATGCGACAGAATTTTGGATCTTCCTTGTGATTCTTGTTGTTTTGGCAGCGCTGATCTATGTCAGGAAGAAAAAGTTAAACAGATACGAGATGAAGGAATCGAAAGGATTAAAAGCGATTCTTACGGTTCTTGTAGTGATCGTAGCGGTATATCTGTTGGGATCTCTTCTTTCCTCTCCGATAGTGAACGCAAAGAAATATCAAAAGCTTATGAAAGTGGAGACCGGAGAGTTTACAAAGGATATAGAGGAACTTTCTTTTGATCAGATTCCGCTTCTTGACCGTGATTCTGCGACGCTTCTGGGTAACAGAAAGATGGGAAGTATGGTTGATATGGTTTCTCAGTTTGAAGTGGATGAGCTCTATTCACAGATCAATTACCAGGATCGTCCTGTACGTGTTTCTCCGCTGAAATACGCAAGCGTCATCAAATGGTTTACGAATCAGTCAGATGGAATACCGGCGTATATCAAGATTGATATGGCAACACAGAATACGGAGCTTGTGAAACTTGAAAAAGGGATGAAATATACGACAAGCGATCATTTTAACAGAAATATTTATCGTCATTTGAGATTTAAGTATCCGACATATATTTTTAATGATTTAAGCTTTGAAGTAGACGAAGAAGGTACGCCGTATTGGGTTTGCCCTGTGAAAAAATATAATATCGGTCTTTTCGGCGGTGTGACAGTGGATCGGGTTGTGCTTTGCAACGCAGTTACCGGAGAAACGGTAGATTATAAAGTCAAAGACGTTCCGCAGTGGGTAGATCGCGTATATTCGGCAGATCTTCTTGTTCAATTATACGATTATTACGGAACATTGAAGCATGGATATTTTAACAGCGTGCTCGGACAGAAAGACTGTCTTGCCACAACGGACGGATATAATTATCTGGCGATCAACGATGATGTATGGGTTTATACAGGAGTTACTTCGATCACAGGCGATCAGTCGAATGTCGGGTTTGTTCTGATGAATCAGCGTACGATGGAAACTAAATTTTACGAAGTTGAAGGTGCGACAGAGGCGTCTGCGATGTCTTCTGCAGAAGGACAGGTACAGAACTTGAAATATGTTGCGACGTTTCCTTTACTGTTAAATATTTCAGGAGAACCGACATATTTTATTGCACTTAAAGATGATGCGGGACTTGTGAAAAAGTATGCGATGGTAAATGTTCAGAAATATCAGATCGTTGCGATCGGCGATACTGTAAGCGAGTGTGAAAGCGTTTATACAGATTTAATGTATGAAAACGGTATTAAAGAAGAAGAGGAAGACGTAAAGGGAAGTACAGACGATTACGGCTCCGATTACGAAAATTGCTCAGGGAGTAGTGGAAGGAAACTCACATTACTATATTATGGTGGAAGGATCTGACGATATATTTGATGTGTCGGTTGTTGATTTTATTGACATTATCCGCTATAACGTGGGAGATCAGGTGACGATAGAATATAAAGAAGGCGAAAAGAGCAATACGGTTCTGTCGCTTACCGAAGTGAAAACAATACAATAAAAGAATTAAAAAACGGTTCACAGTCAATAGCGCTGTGAACCGTTTTGCTGTACAGGTGACTGTCGATAAAATATAGATGCAGCAGTTAGCTGACAACTGTACAATCAGATGAATCGATTCCGGGAATATCTTTTTTATCCGCGCTGATGCTGAGATAAAAATCAATATTGTTTTCTGTTGAAATCTTGTTTAATTTGTGAAGGAAAGCGGCAAGACTTTCAAGAGTGATGTTAGCCTGTTTTAAAACACTGTCAATAAAGACTGCTTCGATATCATGGTTTCCGGCTGCCATACCGTAAAGGAAACCTACGAATTCTTCGAGCGTTAGAACGTCCGGATAATCAGCCATGCGGATTACACGGATATTGAAGTCAACCGTGTAAGTATCTTTATGGCTTTTTTTGATAAATACTACATTACCGTTAGATGTTTTTACTTTTTCGTTAGCAAGATCGATCATCTGCTGAGTTTTTCCGCTGCCTCTCGGGCCTGTTACTAAATATACCATGGCGAATCTCTCCTTTATGTAAGTATTGTTTGAGAATATCACCTCTCAAATGTGTTAAACTTATTATACACTAATTCTATGTGTGAAACAACTAAAAAAAGGATAAAAAAATAAAAAAAATTAAACAATATTACTATAAAGAAGAGCGTTGAAAAAGACGAAATGAGAATAGATATCAAAATAATTGCAATATGCAGAAACGTATGATATGATCCGATATATGAATTATGAATATATGTGTCAGAGTTTTGGGCATATGCATAGGATAAAGTATCGGTGTAATTCTATATTACAGTCGGCGGTGGATATGGTGAAGAAGATTGTCCGCGGCAGTATAAAAATCGGAGGAATAGAGATGAACAGTAATATTTTATTAGGAATAATGATTCCGTTTATCGGAACGACACTTGGTTCGGCAATGGTATTTTTTATGAAAAAGGAAATGAATGTCCGCCTGCAGAAAATGCTTCTCGGATTTGCGTCGGGAGTAATGATCGCGGCGTCGGTCTGGTCGCTTCTTATTCCGGCCATTGACATGTCAGAGCAGGCGGGAGGAATTTCATGGATGCCTCCGGCAGTCGGCTTTTTATTTGGAATGGGTTTTCTTCTTGTTTTGGATACATTGATCCCACACCTCCACTTTACGGAAGAGAAGCCGGAAGGAGTTCCGTCTCAGTTAAAAAAAACGACGATGCTTGTCCTTGCGGTAACGCTTCATAACATTCCGGAAGGGATGGCGGTCGGAGTGACGTTTGCGGGAGTAATGACAGAAAATTCGGTAATCTCTCTTGCCGGCGCGCTGGCGCTTTCGATTGGGATTGCAATTCAAAACTTTCCGGAAGGGGCAATTATATCCATGCCTCTGCAAAGTCATGGATTGTCAAAAGGAAAGGCATTTTTATACGGGGCAATGTCCGGCATTGTAGAACCGATTGCGGCGGTGATCACCATTTTTCTGACCGGAATCGCCGTGCCTCTCCTTCCTTATCTTTTGTCTTTTGCGGCAGGAGCCATGATCTATGTCGTTGTAGAAGAACTCATTCCCGAATCTCAGGCCGGAGAACATTCCAATATCGGAACGATCGGAGTGGCGGCAGGCTTTGTTCTGATGATGATACTTGATGTGGCGCTTGGATAAGCGAAAACTTAAGGAAGTTGGGTTAAAGGCTTGATCTGATAACCCATTTCTTTCCATTTTGTCAGTAATTCATCTAAGATGTCGGCGTTTGTTTTTGATGTGCTGTGGAGCAGGACGATCGCGCCTGGGTGGATGCGTTTGAGCAGTTTATCAAACGCTTCTGCTTTTGTAGGCTGATCTGTATCGTACCAGTCGACATAGGCAAGACTCCAGAAAAAAGGTTTTTGTATCCGAGATCTTGAGCCATTTTTAAGTTTTCTTTGCTGTATTTTCCTTGCGGAGGACGATAGAAACGAACCATATCTTTTCCGGTGGTTTCTTTATATATTTTCTCTACATCCGTTAATTCTTTTTGAAATGATTCAAGAGTTGACATTTGCGACATATCAGGATGATGCCATGTATGGTTTCCTACGATGTGTCCGTCCTTGCACATCCTCTTGACGAGTTCGGGATTTGACTCGATATATGTTCCGACAACGAAAAAAGCAGCGGATACGTGATGCTTTTTTAATACGTCTAAAATTTTTTCTGTGTTTCCGTTTTCGTATCCTGCATCAAATGTAAGATAGAGTATTTTTTCATCTGTATCTTGCATATAATAAGCGTCATACTGTGCAAGTTCATCTGTGGAAGCATTAGCTGTCGGCGGTGTGTTTTCTTCATGAAAACTTAATCCCCAGTTTCCTTCGGCGCGGCAGAGGTGAGGCTTCCGGCTCCGGCTCCGATCACATAGGATGAGAGAAAAAAGAGCGGGAAGTAAGAAAAAAGTTTTTTTAGATATGTTTGAAAACATAGTAGATAAACCTCTTAAGTTTTGTCATATTTATATGAAAAGGCAGGGAAAAGTATGAACAAAACAGAGGTAGACATTTCGAGAAAAGGGGAGTAAAATAAGGCAAATATTATTGTGCGAGGTGATGAGAATGAAAATTTTTTGTATATAATTACAGAGAGTTTGACGAGGCGGAATATTTTGAAAAATTTTCAAAAGAGTATCATGTGGAGCTTGGTATCTGCAAAGAGGCGCCATCGCTTGAAAATGCATATCTTGTAAAAGGGTATGAATATGTAAGCATTATCACAACGAAGATCGACCGACCTCTTTTGGAAAAGTTCCGTGAGTTCGGGGTGAAGATGATATCGACAAGGACAGTCGGATACGATCACATTGACCTGGAGGCGGCGCGGCAGCTCGGAATACGCGTGAGCAACGTATCCTATTCGCCGGAATGTGTGGCGGATTATACGATGATGCTTATTTTGATGTCGATCCGAAAAATGAAACGGATCATGCAGAGGGCGGAGATCAATGATTTTTCATTGCCGGGGATTCAAGGACGTGAGCTTCCTAATTTTACAATAGGAGTTCTCGGTACGGGGAGGATCGGACAAGCGGTGATCCGGGATCTGCACGGTTTCGGGTGTAAGATTTATGCGTACGATAAATATGAGAATGAAGCGGTAAAACAGTTCGCGGAGTATGCGGATCTTTCGGTGATTTATGAAAAGTGTGATCTGATTACTTTGCATATGCCGCTTTCGGAAGATAATTTCCATATTATCGATGCGTCTGCGATGAAAAATATGAAAGACGGTGTCGTTATTATCAATACAGCGAGGGGAAGTCTGATCGACACAAAGGCATTGATCGAAGCTTTGGAATCCGGGAAAGTCGGCGCAGCCGGTCTGGATGTGATCGAAGATGAACTTGGAATGTATTATTACAACAGGAAATCAGATATATTGTCCAAAAGAGATCTGTATGTTCTGCGTGGTTTCCCGAATGTGATCGTCACGCCGCATATGGCGTTTTATACCGATCAGGCTGTGAGCGATATGGTAAAACATTCGATAGAAAGCTGTATTCTCCGTGAAGCCGGAAAGAAAGACCCGTGGGAGGTTGTTTAAGAAAAGGGGATTCAGATGATCTGCGTGAAAGAACTTGTGAAAAATTTTGATGATGTATGTGCGGTCAATAATATTACTTTAAATATTCCGGAAGGAGAGATGCTCGGCCTGCTCGGAACGAACGGAGCGGGGAAGACAACGCTCCTCCGTATGATTGCGGGAGTGCTGGAAGCCGATGGCGGCAGCATTGTCGTTGACGGTGCAAATATCACATCCGGAGACGTATCTGAAGAGATTTTTTATTTGCCGGATGATCCTTATTTTTTTCCGAACGCCTCTATGGAAGAAATGATTTTGTTTTATAAGAAATATTATCCTCGCATGGATGCTGAGGCGGCGGCTTATATGGCGGGGAAATTGAATCTGGAAACGAAGCGCCCACTTCGTACATTTTCAAAAGGTATGAAACGTCAGGCATTTCTTATCCTTGCCCTTTGTGCCGGAACAAAATACCTTCTCTGTGATGAAGTGTTCGACGGTCTTGATCCGATCGTGACGGAAGTGATGAAAAACCTGTTTCGTCAGGAAATGAAAGAACGGAAGTTTACGGTGGTAGTGGCATCTCATAAACTTCGGGAACTTGAGGATATATGCCACAGTATCGCGATCCTTCATAAAGGAGGAGTCCTGACCTCGAAAGATATGAGGCATCAGGCCGGAAATATATGCAAATATCAGTGTGTATTTTCGGAACAGACCGATCTTGAAGAAGTAAAAAAGGCGGTCGATCTTATTCGTTTTCATGCGGATGGATATTTTGTGACGCTTATCGTTCGTATGCAGCCGGAAACAATGGCCCGGCTGAACAGTTTTTCGCCTGTGTTTATGAAAGAAGTGCCGATGACGTTAGAAGAGATTTTTATTGCCGAAATGGAGGGAAAAGAGTATGACATCCGTAAAGTGCTTCGGTAGTTGGCTGAAAGAAGCCGGAAGAGGACACCTTACCGCGTTGTTTGGATGGACAACATTTTTTATATATACTGTCCTTCTTGTAATGCGTTTAAGTCTTGATACTTCCTATACGTTTTTCGGGATTGGAAATACAGTTCTGCTTTGGCTGAGTATGGGACTGGGCGTCCTGTTTTCTTTTCTGGAGTTCTTTTATTTGCTGCAGCAGAAGAAACAGGATTTTTATTACAGTCTTCCGGTGAAAAAAGGAATGATCTTTTGGTCTAGATATACGCATGGGGTGATCCATTTCTTTCTTCCGTTTTTGCTCATGATTTCCGTATGTGGAATATGGCAGGCGATGGTCGATCCGGAATTTGCTCCTTTTGTCGGAAGTTATACCGCGAAAAGTATTCTTGCGTTTGGATTTGCTTTTTTAATCTTCTATCATATAGGGATTTTGTGTGTTTCGGTATGCGGCAATTTTATATGTGCAGTCTCACTCTGTGTTTCGATCATTGCGTATTCTTCTTTATTTATTGAAAATGTCATCAAAGTGTTTGCAAAACATTATTTTGTTACTTATTACAAAATTGAATTGCTTGAAAAACTAAATAATATACTATCTCCGTTTGGATTGGCAAAACGGCTGGCGGGACTTGGAATATATGAGAAGAGGATAGCTCTGCAGTATCCGGTTCCGGCGCCTTACATAATCGCTGCTGTTGTATGGGCGGCTGTTCTGTTCGTTTTGTTTTCTGCTGCTCAGAAGAAAAGAAAACCGGAATATGTAGGAACACCGTTTATGTTTCGCAATGTGCAAAGACTGACAGAAATATTGCTTTCCGTTTTGGCAGGAGCGTGGTTTGCGGCATTTGCAGCGGAATTGACGAAAACAGACAGTTTACTTTTCGGGTTTGTGGAAGCGCTGTGTGGGGCGGCGGCAGCTTTTTTTTGTACAGTACCTGATAGAACTGGCTGTGAAGAAGCAGGGGGTTAGTCTTCTGCGGAGGAAGGGGCAGTTTGCGGCAGTAAGTATTGCCGCCGCCTGTATAGGCCCTGCTATGATGTTTGGCGCACGTTTTTATGACGGATATTTTCCGAAAGAAGCGGAAGCGGTAAGCGTTGTGATCGAGGGAGTGGGAATGAGCCGCGATGAATATGAAATGCTCGACGGACAGGAAAATACGGTGACAGAAAAGTATTTATATCGCTTCCGTATGACGGGAGAAGGTAAAAAAATGACGCTTCAATGGGCAAAAGATTTGGCGGTTGCTGTGAACGGCAGAGATGCGGAAGAACAAAAATCGGTGACGAAAGCGACTGTTTGTTATGAAACAGAAGGCGGGAGCAGACATTATCGGACTTATCCGGTGACAGAAGAAAGTCTGCGCAAGTTTTCCTCCGTTTATGAAACAAAAGAGTATAAGACGCTTGCTTATGAAGGAGTTTCGCTTGAGGAAGTGGGACAAGATAAGTTTAGTTGGAAAGACGGCGTTTTCTCGCAGACTATGAAAATAGAAGCTGAGGAAAAAGAGGAGCTTTTAAAGCGGTACAAAGAAGACGTGTTCCGATTTCAGATGGAGCAGCTTACGAAAGCCTGTCCATGCGGAATTCTTGAAATCTCGTCTCCGGCAGACGGAGAAGAAACCGAGCTTATCGTATATCCGTTTTTTGAAAAAACATGCGATTTCCTTGAAAGCCGGGGGATTGATCCGGAAAAACAGATAAAAGATTATCCTGTTGAATCTGTAGAAATAAAGAAAACTTCTGCGGTTTTGCCGAATGTAAGCGGCGGAAGTTATGTGCATTTTTATGAAGAACCTGAGGAAGTAGATCAATGGAAAGAAAAGCTGATCCCGAAAGCATTTGATGTGCAGCAGATTCTCTATCCGACAGATCACACCCAAAACGCAGAGGCGGTAGTGACAGATGAGGAGACGGCTTCTTATGTGAGAGTGAAGTGTATATTGAAATAATAAAGTGATGGATAATAGAAAGAAGAATTTTGTCTATATGACAGAGTTCTTCTTTTTTTTTATTTGGAAGATGTTATACTGTGGCGAAATGACAGGAGGGAAAAGTATGAATAAAAAGGGTTGTAACTTAAAGAAAATATTGATAGGTGTTTCTGTGGGGGTTATGATTCTGGCCTCTGTAGTTGGCGTTTATCTGTATGTGAACAGGTTTGATGCATCAAAGTATGTGCAGGCTGTGCTTGATGTGTCTTATAAAAATAAGACAACCTTGTATCAGGAAGTGGCAGATGTGTCTGAAAAGGAGGCAAAAGCAGTATTTGAAAAGAATCTGGATGCGACGATGCAGGGGTTTGATGCATCTGATATGCCGGATTCGTTAAAAGGAAAATACAGAGAACTCTTCGGTGAAATTGCAAAAAAAGTAAATTATACAGTAGGGGAGGCGCAAAAGGAAAAAGACGGAACATATATCGTTTCGGTGAAAGTAAAACCGATCACACTTTTTACTGATACATATGATCTGTTTTTGAGTCGTGCAGAGCAGTATGCGAAAGAAGTTACAGATCATGTGACGAAAGGCGCGCAGATGCCTACGGATGAAGAAATGCAGGAAAAGATTTATCAGATTTATTATGAGGTGCTAAAAGAACAGGCAGAGGTGGGAATGCTTTATGGAAGAGCGGAAGATGTTGTACTGCATATAGAAAAAGAAGGGCGCGGGAATTACGAAATCCGTCAGAAAGACATGAAAAAACTGGATGGACTTCTGATTGAAGAAGTCCATCCGATTGAGTGAGATCTGCTTAAGCGGGATTTGATCAGAGGAATTTGATTTTGTTGAGAGGCCAGTACCGTAGGAAAGCTTTTCCGACGATTTCATCATCCGTAACAAAAGTATGTTCCCAGTAGCGGGAGTCTTTTGAGTTGTTTCGGTTATCCCCCATGACGAAATAACAGTTGTCAGGTACAGTATAAGGACCGAAAGAACCTTGCATAAATTCTTTTGTCGTTACATCTTTAAGAGGGGTTTTCGAGCCGTCGATGAAGATCTGTCCGTCATGGATTTCCACTGTTTCACCGGGAAGTCCGATGATGCGTTTAATAAAAAGCTGCTTTTCGTCATCCGGGTATCGAAAGATAATGATATCGAACCGTTTCGGTTCGCCGAATATATAAGCAAGCCGGTTTCCGAAAACACGGTCTCCGGTCATGATCGTATTCTCCATAGAACCGGAAGGAATTTCCGCATTTACAAGGACAAAACGGTTGACGCAAAGGGCAATGATAACTGCGATTGCGAGTGTCAGTATCCAGTGGAAGAGTTCGTTTTTGTCGGAAGGTTCTTGTTCCGGTTCGAGTGATTCTTGTTTTTGGTCAAAACATTGATTTGCCATAGTGTATTCCTGCTTTCCGTAAATTTTATGTACTTCAATAATAACGAGTGTATGAAAAATTTGCAAGATGCAGTATTGTCATGATCTGATTTTGCAGAAAAGAATCTTCTGTGATACAATGATTTTTCATAAATAAGATTTCGTATAAACGAAGAAAAACAGCCGGCAGATAAAACAGGTATTGCAAAAAATATATCTGATCGGGAAAAATGGGAGTATCAAAGATGACAAAGAGAAAAAAAGGGATTATTATTACGAGTACATGTGCGCTGTTAGCAGGAGCGGCAGTCATTGCCGAACTGGCGCTTGGCGGCGGTACAGGCGGTAACGGGGTTTGGCAGGCAGCAGGGATGGCAGAATCTTCAGAAAGAAATTTTTGATTCTGCATATAGTGAAGAAAGTTATGATTCTGCTGTTGAAGTGCCGGAATATGAAGGAGAACCATACGTGATATTGGACGGAAACGAGCCGGCGTTTACAGAGGACGAGATGACGACGACAGTTTATGAGCAGTACAGTCCTTTGGACAGCTACGGGAGATGTCAGACGGCAGAAGCGTGCGTGGGAGAAGAACTGATGCCTGATGAAAAGCGCGGTGATATCAGCAGTGTAAAGCCGACGGGATGGCAGTCTGTTCGGTATGAAAATGTGGAGGGAGGATCGCTGTATAATCGCTGCCATTTGATCGCGTATCAGTTGTCCGGAGAAAATGCAAATGAAGAAAATCTGATTACCGGAACACGGTATATGAATACAGAGGGAATGCTCCCTTTTGAAAATCTTGTGGCAGAATATGTGCATGAAACAGATAATCATGTGATGTATCGTGTAACGCCTATATTTGAAAATGAAAATCTTGTTGCTTCAGGAGTACAGATGGAAGCGGAATCTGTAGAAGATGGCGGAAAGGGAATCAAGTTTAATGTTTATGTGTACAATATACAGCCGGATATTATCATTGACTATAAAACAGGAGATAACAGAGCAGAAGATGACGATGAAAAAGAGGCGGCGGGGACATCCGGCGCCGGAAAAGTGTTTGTAGAGAGCGAGTATATTTTAAATACGAGTACACATAAATTCCACAGGCCGGATTGTGCGGGGGTGAAAGATATGAAAGAGAAAAACAAGAAACCATATAAAGGAAAAAGATCTAAGCTGCTTGAGGATGGGTACAGCCCCTGTAAAAGCTGTAATCCCTGAAAGGTTACACTTTTGAAATGTTAAGGCGGGAAGTTGGATCGGCTTGCGAGGAAATACGCAGAGCCGGTCAATACTTCCCGTTTCTTTTTAATGTCTCTTCCAGGTATTCATAATTCTCGGTAAGAAAATCAATCGTTATCAGTTTTTTACCGCTGGCGTATAAAAGTAGTTGGTTCTTTTTCCCGATTTCCACACGTTCAATTTCACTTATCTGTAAAACTATACTTTTCCGAAATAAACGTTGTATCTCCATCTGATTTCCGTTTACCGCGATCTTCCATTTGCTTGCCCGGATTATGCCAAGAAGACCGATTGCCATTACCCCCAAACACATCCATAGGTGTCCGTTTGTTACAGTTGGATTATTCTGTAGTTTAAATACAAAAAAGATGCAAAACATGCATAATCCTAAAATGAAGAAAGCCATGCATGTATATTTTAATGCTCCGGGGATTTTAAGCACATAATGGAATTCATTCCGACCGGCATTGTCAGTGATACTTTTTCGGTTATATAAAGAATTGATCACGAGCTCTATGGCGCACATAGAAATAGCATATATAAGAAATTTTATTATCTCTCCCATCCCATGTTCCTCCTTGCTAAGCGCTGTTCGCTGTTTTTTTATCTATTGTTTGTCTTTGCTTTAAATTAGATTTGATTTATCGAAAACGAATGATTTAATATCATTGCATTGAATCTAAGCACTGTGTCAATAAATAGTTTGATTTTTCTTTTTATTTCATTCCTTATAGGAATTTTCCGGAAAATGAAAAATGCCGGATACCTTGAAAAAATCAAGGTTTCCGGCGTTTCTGAAAGCAGGGGATGAGAGAATCGAACTCCCACCAAAGGTTTTGGAGACCCCTATCATACCATTTGACCAATCCCCTATGTATGTTTGACTTCTTATCGCAAGTCACTTGTATATAATACCTATTCATATCGGATTTGTCAAGAAAAATATAGTTATTTTTTGAAAAAATTTGAAAAGTTTCGATAAAAACGGAACATAACTTAAATGGATTTCAGGAGAGGTCATGAAACAGGCGTTTTGAGATAGAATGGTTAATTGTTGTAAATAAAGTCGGAATTTACTGAAAATATATTGAAGAAGCAGAAAAAGCATCGTATTATTAAAGAAAAAACACTTAATGCATGACGATTATGTATGGTGGGAAAGGAGAGTAAGATGAAAAACAAATTTATTAGGAAATGGCTGGTTATTTTAACTGTGGCGGCTATGATGATCCCGGCTGGAATTCCGGCAAATGCAGAAACAGTGGAAGAAGGCGAAAATATCGCGCCGACAGCGGGAATATCAGCAGAAACGCCGAATGTGACAGCAGAAACACAAAAGGAAGAAATATCAGCAGAAATGCCGGATATGACGGCAGAAACACAGAATGAAGAAAAATCGGATGTGCAGGCAGAAGGACAAAATCAGGCAAAACAGGGTGTTTTGGAAGCGGTACGGCAGAATACAGAAAAAGCCGAAGAAGCTTCAGATGCAGTCGATGTACAGGCGGAGGAAAGGACGGCAGGGGAAGTTCAGATCGGAGAGCAGATATATCCGACTCTTACCGAAGCATTTGCAGCGGCAAAAGACGGGGACGTACTGCGGCTTTTAGAAAATGCAGAAGTTTCACAACCGATCTTGCTGACAAAGAATGTGACGTTAGATACAAATGGATTTACTGTATCGGCGGCAGCAGGATTCAAAGGCAATTTTATGTTTACGAATCGGGGAACATTCAATATTGTCGGAAGCGGAAAGATTGACGGCAGTGTGGGAACGTACCCGCTGATCATGATCAATAATACCGGCGGCGCGGTTTTAAATATCCAAAGCAGTGAGATCACCGGTCAGGGAGTTGTGCAGAATGTAGGCGGAATCGTGAACATCACAGGCGGTACGTTGACGGCATCAGCAAGAAATACGGTTCTTTCACAGTTCGGCGAAGTGCATATAGGCGCATCGGCCCATCTTATGGCAGCAGGAGAAGGGAAATCTGCGGTTCAGTTGATCGGAGCAAAGATGACTCTTTCGGGGGATGCGGTGCTGTCAGGAAACGGCGGGATCGATGTGTTTAACAGCAACAGAAACGAAGAAGGTACTGTATCGGCGCAAGTAGAGATTACAGGCGGTAGGATCGAGACAAAAGATTTTCCGGTTTCGGGAAACAATCAGGAGTCGGCAGGAGCGGAAGTTGCGATCACAGGCGGAAGCCTGAAAAATATATCGGGCGGAACAGCTATTTACTGGCCGATGGAAGGACAACTTACGATCGGCGGCAATGCGGTGATCGAAGGAGGAACCGGGATCGAAGCAAAAATGGGAACAATTACGATCAAGGATAATGCGGTCATCACAGGAAGCGGCGAATGGAAAGAAGAAAAGCCGCAAAACGGTGGGGCAAATCCTGAAGGTTCAGCGTTTCTTGGATCGGCGCAGATGTACGACGGCTGCATCAATGATTCTTCTCTTGTCGTTAATATTCTCGGTGGAACGCTTAAAAGCGTAAACGGTAATGCGGTCACGATCTATAATACAGAAGAAAAATCAGATGTGAGAGCAGATATTTCTGTGACAGGCGGATCTTTGCAGCCGGCAGCAGGAAAAGGTGCGGTCAAAGTAATTACAAGCGGAGATAATACGACCCGTTTTGATCCGGATAAAAAGACTCTTGACACAATGAAATCCAATACTACCGTAAAAGTTGCAAAGGATGTAGCTGCTGCGGCAACGGACAGAGACGGAAAGACAACATATTATAATACAGTAGAAGAAGCGCTTGGATCGAATACGGAAGACGGAAATATTCACATATATATTAACGAAAACTCTTCTGTAAAACAGGAAGCTTTGGAAGGAGAAAACGTAATATTGACAGTTGCTCCCGGAGTCGTTTTGGAAGTGACATCCGGAATTGACGGAATGATCGTAAAAGAAACTGTTCATGAAGACGGATCTAAAACATATGAACTTGTTAATGCAGAAGAACTTTCAGCACCGAAAAATGTAACCGTTACGGCAGACTGCAAGACTGTACACATCGGCAAAAAGATCCGGCTGAAAGCTTCGGCAGAACACGATACAAAGCAGGTGAATTATCTTTATCGGTGGTACAAAGACGGAGCGTTGTTAAATGGAGCTGTTTCTGCGGAATTGGAAGTTACAGAAAGCGGAAACTACGCTGTTGAAGTATTTGCGGTTCTGGAAAAAGACGGAACAACGTTAACTTCTTTAGGCGCGAAGAGCGATCCTGTTAAATGTACGGTGACGCCGCATGAATATGAAGAAAAATGGAGTTCGGACGGAAAGGTTCACTGGCACGAATGTACGATCTGTAAAAATAAAACTGATGTGGCAGAGCATACATTCGGAGAATGGAAAGTGACAGAGAAAGCGACAGAGAAAAAGGACGGAAGAAAAGAGCGGAGCTGTACTGTATGTGGTCATAAAGAAACGGCGGTGATAAAAGCAGCAGGCAAAACAGAAGAGCCGCGGAAAGAATCAGACAAAACGGCTTCTGTGAAAACCGGTGACAAAACAGATCCGGCAGTTTATATTTTCTTTGTCATTTTGACAGGCGGGATGATCGCAATCTTATCGGCAGGGAACAGAAAGAACAGAAGAAAATAGAATAGATGAAAATAGAATAAAAGAAAATCGAAACAATGAAAAAGCAAGAGGTCCGTTCCACTAAGTGGAGCAGACCTCTTTAATGATTAATTATAGCAGAATATATGCAGTAAAAAGACTCAAAACAGAAAATTTTACAGCAGACCGAATTCAGTCATTGCTTTTTTTCAGCAGTTCTTTGTGAGGCTCTTCTAATTCTGTAAGAGGAGCTCTAAGAGAACCGACTTCTTTGCCCATCATGTTCATAGCGGCTTTTACAGGGATCGGATTGACTTCGCAGAAAAGAGCGTCGCAGATCGGAAGCGCGTCTAACTGCATTTTGCGCTTCCTGCCGTGGTAAGTCCTATGCTATGAGTGGTTTTAAACTTCGTATGTATTGATGCTGGTGAATTTTATCAGCAACCATGACAGTTATTAACTGAGAAATTCCTGCAAGCAACAAATCTGCATGTAGTGTTTTCTCATTTTGGGTTTTACGACCGGCAATACAGAAACTGTCTTTAAAATGGTTGATTGATTTTTCAACGTTTACACGGATTTTATAGGTCTCATCCCATTCTACGGAACCACGTTCCACACCGGGATAGGCACGCAGATTCTTTTCGGGGTAAATGTAAATCATTCTTCCACAGGAAGATGTGGTACAGGGGTTCTCACAGCGGCAGACACGGCGTTTCGTTTTGGTTTCACGGTTGTATTCCCATTTCATTTTAGGGCATACAAACTTCATGCTGGGAAGTTTGCTTCTCAGATGAGATTTACTCCCTTCCCGTTTCATAGGAAGTGTGGAATCATGCGGACAGCAAGGAACACCATTTTCGTTGAAGGTGTAGCCATTTTCTTCCATTGATAGTTTTGTCCGGAGTGGAATAAATGCTTTTTCAAAGCCAAGATCATCCAAAAGGGCTTTGTAGATTTCAATGGTATCAAAAGCGGCATCGCCTAGAAAAGTTTTAGGGTTGATCAAAGGATGCTTCTGAAAGAAATCAATCAAAACAGGGAGCAGTGCCTTAGAGTCCGCAAGTGATTTATCTTCATCTGGTGAATCGGATTTCTTTTCAACAATGATATTAGGATGAGCATTTAGGAAATCTTTATTGTAGAAGGTAATATCGCGAACAATACCAAGACCATTAGTGACAATACCAAACTTATAGGCATAGCAGAAATGTCCGTTGATGTACATCTGTTGGATAGCTGGGTTAGCAGTAGCGTGTGCAGGCATTGAGCCGTAAGCAGCTTTGTAAGGATCAAAGTTTTTATCAAAGTTGTGAGCCTTTGCAAAGGCCTTTAACTGTTTTATGATACGGTTTGCGTATTTCGGATTATTTTCTGTTACCCATGCCTCAATTCCAGAAGTATCAAAGATACTCATGGAAGCAAGGTTAGAATCAATACGTTGGCAGATCGGTTCAGTGATATCAACTAAGTGATCGAACATCGATTGTAAGTCCATAAGAAAGTCCTGTTTAAAGCGGGTAAATTTTGAGGCATCAGGAACAACACGGAAGCCACAGAAATCCCGTAGTTCCTGAGAATATTTTAAAAATATAATCAGAAGAGTATCCGTCGGGATTGAGAAAATGCGCTGAATAAGGAGAACCTTAATCATAGGATAAAGTGGATGCTTGCGAGGTCTTCCTGTGGAAGCGTGAAAATGAGTAACAAAAGAAACAGGAACAATTTCATCAAGATTAATGGTTTGGTCAAGGAGAGCCTTTGGTTGGCAAGTAGGATAAAGTGCTTACGATTCCTGTAAAGCGTTTATTTTGGCAAAAGAAAAAAAACAGGAACAATTTCATCACGCAAGACCGATGAAGGCAGATCTGATCGAAAAGAAATGGTCTGTCGCAAAAGATGCGTCTTTAGAGAAAATCGAGGAATATGCGGCTTTGGCAGCGGCAGAATTTAAGTACGGTACAAATATGCGCGGAAGCGCCGGGTACAGACAGCATTTGGCAAAGGTCCTTATCAAGAGAGAAATAATGTCGATTTTATCGGAGGAAATATAATGGAGATACAGTTCGTTTTAAATGACAAACAGGTAAAAGCAGAAGTTGGCGCAGATACGATTTTGTTAAATGTGTTGAGAGATCTCGGATGTAAGAGCGTAAAGTGCGGCGCGAGACGACAAACTGTGGATTGTGTACAGTCTGGATCAACGGAAAATCCCGCCTTTCCTGCTCGGTTCTTGCCGCAAGTATCGAGGGAGAGAGCGTTACGACTTTGGAAGGCGTTGAAAAAGAGGCTGCGCAGTTCGGAGAATTTTTGGCAGATGAAGGAGCGGAGCAGTGCGGTTTCTGTTCTCCGGGATTTATTATGAACGTGCTCGCAATGGCAAGAGAACTTCAGAACCCGACATTGGACGAGATCAAAGAATACCTTGCGGGAAATCTTTGCCGCTGCACGGGATATATGGGACAGCTTCGCGCGATTAAAAAATATATAGAAGTAAAAAATGCAGAGAAAAAAGGCGGAAAGGAGGAGTAGACATGGCAGAAGGACAGAATGTGTGCAGTGAGAACAAGGAAATAAGAGAAACGATGCGGCAGATGCGTGTTGTAAATAAAGGAATCCGGAAAGTTGACGCAAAAGCGCTCGTGACAGGACGCGCCGTATATACAAATGATATCGCATCTTCAGACAGCTTAATCGTAAAGCTTGTAAGAAGCCCTCATGCTCATGCGCTGATCAAAGAGATTAATACTACACGTGCGGAGGCGCTCCCGGGAATTGAATGTGTGCTTACATATAAAGACTGTCCGAATAAACGTTTCACGCTGGCAGGTCAGACATATCCTGAGCCAAGTCCGTACGACCGGCTTATTCTTGATCAGAGAGTCCGGTTCGTAGGAGATGCGGTCGCAATCGTCGCCGGAACTTCGGAAGCGGTTGTAAAGCAGGCTATGAGGCTGATCAAAGTAAAATACGAAGTATTGGAGCCGGTTTTAGATTTCAGAACGGCAAAAGATCATCCGATCCTCGTTCATCCGGAAGAAAACTGGAGAAGTCTTTGTCCTGTCGGAGCGGATAACAAACGTAATTTGTGTGCTCATGACGTAAGTGAGAGCGGAGATGTAGATGCAGTCCTTGCATCTTGCGACCATGTGATCGATCGTGTATACCATACAAAAGCAAATCAGCAGGCGATGATGGAAACATTTCGTACATATACATATATGGATGCATACGGAAGGCTGAATATTGTATCTTCTACCCAAGTGCCTTTCCATGTCCGCCGCATTCTCGGAAATGCGCTTGATATTCCGAAGCATAAAATCCGTGTTATAAAGCCGCGTATTGGCGGCGGATTCGGGGCAAAACAGACGTCGGTTTCGGAGATTTATCCGGCGCTTGTTACATGGAAAACAGGAAAACCGGCAAAGATTATTTACACAAGAGAAGAGTCTCTGATCGCTTCGTCACCTCGCCACGAAATGGAAATCCATGTTCGTTTAGGAGCGGATAAAGAGGGAAATATCAAAGGGATTGATCTGTATACATTGTCAAATACAGGCGCGTTCGGTGAACACGGCCCCACAACGGTCGGGTTATCCGGGCATAAATCGATTCCTCTTTACGGAAGCGCAGAAGCGTTTCGGTTCAGTTATGACGTAGTGTATACAAATGTTATGTCTGCGGGAGCTTATAGGGGATATGGGGCGACACAAGGTATTTTTGCCTTAGAGTCTGCGGTAAATGAACTGGCACAGACACTTCATATGGATCCGACCGTTCTCAGAGCGAAAAATATGGTGCGGGAAGGTCAGATGATGCCTGCCTACTATGGGGAGACGACGAAGCTGTGCTCTCGACAGATGTCTTGAACGTGCGAAAGAAATGATAGGATGGGATGAAAAATATCCCTGTTATGACTGTGGAAACGGAAAAGTCCGCGGTGTCGGCGTTGCTATGGCGATGCAGGGATCGGGAATTTCGGGAGTAGATACAGGCGCGGTTGAAATTAAAGTAAACGATGACGGATTTTACAGTTTAATGATCGGGGCGACCGATATGGGAACGGGCTGCGATACGATACTGACACAGATGGTGCAGAATGTCTTGAGTGTGAGATGGAAGATATTGTCGTGCATGGAGTAGATACAGATAATTCCCCGTATGACTGCGGATCTTACGCATCCAGTACGACATATGTTACGGGAATGGCAGTTGTGAAAACGTGTGAGACACTTCGGAAAAAGATATGCGAAAGAGGGGCGGAATATCTCGGATGCAGTCCTGATGATGTGGAGTTTGACGGAGAAAAAGTTGTCAATCTGAAAACAAAAGAAGAGATAACGAGAAAAGAAATAGGAAACAAAGTAATGTGCAGCAGCAACGCGCCGCTGTCCGCAACAGAAGCCTTTTCTTCTCCTGTATCTCCGCCGCCGTTCATGGTCGGTATTGCAGAAGTGGAGATCGATAAAGAGACGGGAGTTGTTGAACCAATCGATTATGCCGCTGTTGTAGACTGCGGAACGGTCGTTAATCCGAATCTTGCAAGAGTGCAGACTGAAGGGGAATCGCCCAGGGAATCGGAATGGCGCTTTATGAGGATATCATTTACAGCGAAAAAGGAAAGAACTACAGTAATTCCTTTATGCAGTATAAAATACCGAGCCGTCTTGATGTCGGAGAGATCCGTGTGGAATTCGAGAGCAGTTATGAACCGACAGGACCTTTCGGCGCAAAATCCATTGGAGAGATCGTTATCAATACTCCGTCTCCTGCAATTTCAAATGCAGTTCAAAATGCAGTCGGAGTAATTGTGAGGGAGCTTCCGATCACGGCGGAGATGTATAAAGGAATGGCGGAAAAAGAATAAAAGCAAGTATGTAAAAGCAAGTATATAAAATGGAGATATTAAAAAAATATTAAAAACAAAGATATAAAAAATAAAGATATAAAAGATATAAAAATAGAGGAGATGCGCTGTTGATTTGCGGCATCTCCTGCTTTATTTTTGTCGTTATGTAAAAGTTTATTCGTTTATGAAGACTATAGGTACAACATTCTCACATAAATGTGTTCAACTCGTTTTCAAAAAACCGATTTTTGTAGGATAAATATAACTGTCGCCGATTTCTTTTAAAAGGACGAGGTTTAAGTGTCCGTTTAAGTTTTTCTTATCAAGGGAGATCGCTTTGATCAGTTCGGAAACAGTCAATTTGCGGCTTGTCGGAAGATTGTAGATATCTAAAGCTTTCCGAATCTTTTCAGCGCATCCCTTTGCGGTAAGGCCGCGTTTTTCTGACATTTTCGTAAGCTGATACATGCCGATTCCGACGGCTTCTCCATGGCTTTCCCGCTCATATTGATAATATTGTTCAATCGTATGGGCCAGTGTATGACCGAAATTTAAAAGCATCCGCTCTCCGGTATCAAACTGGTCTGCTTCTACAACGATCCGTTTGATATCAACACATCTGGCAATGATCTTTGGCAGATCCGGTTTGAGATCTTCAAATGAAGAATGAGAAAGGAGAAGATCAAACAACCCGGAGTCTTTGATGCAGCCATATTTGATCACTTCGCCCATGCCGTCATGGATGAAATGATCAGGCAGTGTGTTCAGTACAAGAGGATCGATCAGCACCATTTTCGGGTGGAAGAACGCGCCTACAAGATTTTTCCCCTGAGGAAGGTCTACGGCGGTTTTGCCGCCGACGGATGAGTCTACCTGTGCCAAAAGAGAAGTCGGTATTTGCACACATTTGATTCCTCGCAAGTAGGTAGATGCCGCAAATCCGGTCAGATCCCCGATCACTCCGCCTCCGAGAGCGATCACAAGATCTCGGGTCAGTTTTGCGTCAAGCATTGCGGAGTAGACTTTCGGAAGTGTGTCGAAACTTTTTGTCGGTTCTCCATGAGGGAGGACGAGAGAATGACACTCGTAGCCAGAAAGGGAATCGCATAATTGTTTTCCGTACAGTGGAAATACATTGTCATCGGAGACGATCATAATACGCTGTCCGTGAAACAGATCGGCGATGTATTCTCCCGCGCGATTTAAAATCCCGTTTTCAATATAGATCGGATAAGAGTTTTCCTTCAGATTGACTGTTAGTTTCATAGAATCTCCTTTTATAGCTGTTTTCCGACAACCTCGGCAATTAGTTTTATTTCTTTGAGAAGTGTGTCATATTTTTCCGGTTTCAGTGACTGTGCTCCGTCGCAAAGAGCACACTCCGGATTATTGTGAACTTCGATCATCAGACCTGTCTGCGCCTGCCGCTACGGCAGCTTTTGCCATCGGTTCTACAAGCCACCATTTTCCTCCTGCATGACTAGGATCGATTACAACAGGAAGATGTGTCTTTTTGCGAAGTACAGGAATGCTCTGTAAGTCAAGAGTGTTTCTTGTATATGTTTCAAATGTACGGATACCACGCTCGCACAGGATAACGTTTTCATTTCCTGAAGCCATAATATATTCGGCTGACATGATCCATTCTTCGTAGGTAGCGTTCAAACCGCGTTTTAATAAGATCGGACGGTCTACCTGACCGAGCTGTTTTAATAAATCAAAATTCTGCATATTGCGGGCTCCGATCTGAATAAGATCTACTTTCTCATTGAAAACATCGAGGTATTCAGGAGACATCAGCTCTGTTACGATCGGAAGACCGACTTCTTGTTTGACCTGACAGAGAATCTCCAGTCCGTCAAGACCTAACCCTTGAAATGAGTACGGGCTTGTTCTCGGTTTAAATGCTCCTCCGCGCAGAAGATTAGCTCCGGCGGCTTTTTGCGGCTTTTGCGATCTCGAGCACTTGATCAAAAGATTCTACAGAACAAGGACCTGCGATCAATCCCATATGTCCTCCGCCGATTTTGACTCCTGAGACGTCGATCACGGAGTCTTCGGGATGAAAACGCGCGGTTGGCAAGTTTGTAAGGTTCCTGAACATGCATAACTTTATCTACGGAACTGTCAACTTCAAAGAGTCGTGGGTCGATCAGCGTTGTATCTCCGATACATCCGATGATCGTCATCTCTGTACCGCGGACGATGTGTGTGTCGAGTCCCCGGTTTTTGACCATATTTTCTACACGTGTAATAGTTTCTTCTGTTGAATGTGGTTTCAGTACGATAATCATAAAAATGCCTCCCTGTATTATGAAAAATATTTTTTCGGCGAGCGAAGGGAAGAACAAAAGCGTTCAACTTCATACTGCAAAATTTTAACTGTTTAAAGTGCGAAACTAATAGTATCATAGAATACAAAAAAAAAGAATGTCAATGATTTTTTTTTGCATATTTCTTTATTTCTATCTCTTTTTTCGCCTTTTAATGTGCAGATAAATGATATATGAACAGATTTAAAGAATAGCGCCCGACATTGACAGTCTTGCAAAGACAGTGGTATTTTAGTAGAGTTAATGATAGGCGATCAAGAACAATTAAGGAGTTGATGCAATGAAAATCATTAGACAGATCGGGATCATTTTTACAGTATGCTGGCTTAGCCTTGTGATAGAGAAACTGCTTCCTTTTACCTTTCCGGCAAGTGTGATCGGAATGATACTTCTTTTTTTATGCCTGTTTACCGGAGTTTTAAAGATAGAACATATTCAGGAAAAGGCGGATTTTCTTCTCGGAAATATGGCGTTCTTTTTTTGTTCCTGCGGGCGTAAGTATTATGAATTATTTTGATGTGCTGAAACATTCGATTGTACAGTTAGTTTTTGTTTGTATTATTTCTACAATTATTACATTTGCAGTGACTGCATGGAGCGTGAAATTGACACTCCGTTTGATGAAAAGCAGGAAACCAGAAAATCTACAGTCAGGAGGAGAAAAATGAGAGAATTGTGTTCTTCACCGTATTTTGGAATTGCGCTAAGCGTTCTAGCCTTCGGAATCGGGGTGAAATTAAATGAAAAGTTAAAAACACCTGTCTGTAATCCATTGGTGATTGCCATTGTTCTTATTGTCGGGGTTCTTCTTATTTTTTAAAATACCCTATGAAGATTATAATGCGGGAGGAAAGATTATTAATATGTTCCTCGCTCCGGCAACTGCCTGCCTTGCAGTGGCAATCTATACAAAAATACAGATACTCAAACAGTACTGGCTTCCGATTCTTGTCGGTCGCACGGCCGGATCTTTGGCATCTATGGGAAGTGTTTACGGACTGTGCCGGTTATTCGGACGCCCCTTCTTATAAAAATTATTTAAGCTATTATAAGTAGGATTCGTAGGGGCTGTGATTTGATCGTGCCCTTTATTTTCTTATAAAAAATAAAAGAAATACATTTTTATAAAGGACTTCTCGTAGGAGCTGTCGGAGGGTTGATCCATCTTGATGGTTTGCTGTTTTAAAGGAAATCGGTGCTTTTGTCGGGAAACTGATAAAATGGGAACCGATGATATCGGGGGAGCGGAATACCGCAGGTTGAAGGTGAAATACTTGGAAAATTGAATCAAAACTGGCTTAAAGTTCTGCCCGCTAAGTTTGCGGGAGGATTTCTTTGTCTGTTCGGCGGACTGTCTCTTGGCAGGGAAGGTCCGTCTATACAGCTTGGAGTGATGAGCGGACAGGGAATATCACGGATTTTAAGCAGAGGGAAAACAGAAGAACGGTAT
>VOFI01001370.1_pt1 | contig 176000 bp, 176 predicted proteins | sample 5384131 | NCBI WGS metagenome assembly VOFI01 (sample SAMN12384728, study PRJNA508395) | human gut metagenome | isolation source: healthy gut H | host: Homo sapiens | reverse complement strand
ACGCTTATCAATACATTCGTGAATGCTGTTTATCTCTACTTCACCGCTGTACTCCCGCAGCAGCCACCGGCTCCACTGCACGGCGGTGAACCAGAACAGCACGGTGAGCATCGCGGCAAGGCCCAGCCGCAGCAGCGCCGTGGAGGCAAGGCAGACGGTCTGTGGGTTGGAGATCTCGGTCTGGGCGTTACTACGGCATCTGCTCCGACCTGCGTGCCATCGTAAAAATGGCGCACGACGCCGGTATGCTCTGCCTTGCGGATGAAGCCCACGGCACCCACTTCTACTTTGGCGGCGGCCTGCCGGTGTCTGCCATGGCGGCGGGCGCGGATATGGCCTCGGTCTCCATGCACAAAAGCGGCGGCAGCCTGACCCAGTCCAGCCTGCTGCTCATCGGTCCCAACGTGCACCCGGGCTATGTGCGCCAGATCATCGCTGTGCAACGGCGATTCTGTTTTTGACTTTGACACCACCAAGCTCAGCGTCCATACGCTGGATATTGGTCTTGCCGGCATCGAGGTCTACGACATCCTGCGGGACGAGTATGACATTCAGATCGAGTTCGGCGATATCGGCAACATCCTTGCCTACCTGTCCATCGGCGACCGCCCGCAGGAGGTGGAGCGTCTGGTCAGTGCGCTGGCCGAGATCAAGCGCCGCTACCGCACCGATGGCTCGGGTCTGCTGAGTCAGGAATACATCGACCCCGTGGTGGCTGCCAGCCCGCAGGAGGCCTTCTATGCCCCCAAAAGAGCCTGCCCCTGCGGGAGACCGAGGGCATGGTGTGCAGCGAGTTCGTCATGTGTTATCCCCCCGGGCATCCCCATCCTTGCACCCGGCGAGCGCATCACCAAGGAGATCCTGAACTACATCGAGTACGCCAAGGCCAAGGGCTGCAGCATGACCGGCCCGGAGGACCCCGAAATTTTGCACCTGAATGTTCTGGCATAAGGAGGGAAAGAGATGGAATTTTGGTTTTCAGAGTTTCACACCCCGGATGTGAAGCACAGCATTCGTGTGAACAAGCAGCTCTACTCCAAGCAGAGCGATTATCAGCGCATTGATATCTTTGAGACCCCGGAGTTCGGCCGGGTCCTGACGCTGGACGGCAATGTGATGCTGACTGAGCGGGATGAGTTCATCTACGATGAAATGATCGTCCACGTGCCCATGGCGGTGCACAAGGAAGCCAAGGATATTCTGGTCATCGGTGCCGGGGACGGCGGCGTGGTGCGGGAGCTGACCCGCTACGACCGTGTGGAGCGCATCGAGGCCTGCCGCGCTTACCTACCCAGCAATGCCTGCCGTATGGATGACCGTCGGGTGCATATCTATTTTGAGAATGCCTTGAAGTATATCCGCCGCTGCGAGGAGGAGTACGACCTTATCATTGTGGACTCCTCCGACCCCTTCGGCCCCTCTGAGGGTCTGTTCACCCGCGAGTTCTACGGCAGCTGCTTCAACGCCCTGAAAGAGGACGGCATCATGGTCAACCAGCAGGGCAGCCCCTTCTACGCCGAGGACGCCAGCGCCATGCAGCGCAGCCACAAGCGCATTGCATCCACCTTCCCCATCAGCCGGGTGTATCAGGCCCACATCCCCACCTTTGCGGCAGGGTACTGGCTGTTCGGCTTTGCCAGCAAAAAATACCATCCCATCGATGATCTGGACGCTGAATCGTGGAAGGCGCTGAATATGCGCACCCGCTACTACACCACAAAACTGCATATCGGAGCATTCTACCTGCCGGCTTTTCTGGAGGAGATGCTGCGGGAAGTGGAGGAACACTAATGCACCCCAACGTTGAGACCTTTATCGGCTGCGACAGCAGCTACCGCGCCGCCAGCATCGTGCTGTACGGTGCACCTTACGATTCCACCACCAGCTACCGCCCCGGCGCACGGTTCGGCCCGGCGGCTATCCGGCACGAGAGCTATGGTCTGGAGACTTACAGCCCCTACCAGAACGCCGACCTGACCGATTTTGACGTGTTCGACAGCGGCGATCTGGAGCTGTGCTTCGGCTCCAGCGAGCTGGCGCTGACCGATATCGAGGCCCGGGCAGAGGAAATTTTGAAGGACGGCAAGTTCCCGCTGCTGCTGGGTGGCGAGCATTTGGTCACGCTGGGTGCGGTGCGTGCTGCGGTGAAGAAATATCCCGACCTGCACATCGTGCATTTTGACGCCCACGCCGATCTGCGGGACGACTATCTGGGCGCGAAGCTCAGCCACGCCTGTGTGCTGCGCCGCTGCCACGAGCTGGTAGGGGACGGCCACATCCATCAGTTCTGCATCCGCAGCGGCGACCGGGCAGAGTTCGAGTTTGCTGCCCAGCACACCGAGATGCACAAGTTTGATTTTACCGGCCTTGCCGAGCTGACCGCACAGCTGTGCGAGAGCAAGGTGCCGGTGTACCTGACCATCGATCTGGATTGCCTTGATCCCTCCTGCTTCCCGGGCACCGGTACCCCGGAGGCTGGCGGCGTAAGCTTTTGCAGCTGCTGGATGCCATCCGCACTGTGACCAAGGCCAACATCATCGGCGCAGACCTGAACGAGCTGGCTCCCACGCTGGACACCACCGGCGTTTCCACCGCCACCGCCTGCCTGCAAGGTGCTGCGCGAGACCCTGATCGCGCTGGACAAGGGCTGGCCGGGCTTTCAGGTATAAATACGAAACTACCATTTTACAGATAAAGGAGTAACCGACATGAGCAAAGTTCTGATCATCGGCTGCGGCGGCGTCGGCCTCTGTTGCCATCCATAAGTGCTGCCAGGTGCCCGAGGTGTTCACCGAGATCTGCATCGCCAGCCGTACCAAGGCAAAGTGCGATAAGCTGGCTGCCGAGCTGGCTCCCCCACCACCGCCACCAAGATCACCACCGCACAGGTGGACGCAGACAAGGTGGAAGAGGTCATCGCCCTCATCAAGGCGTACCAGCCCAATCTGGTAATGAACATCGCCCTGCCTTATCAGGATCTGACCATCATGGACGCCTGCCTTGCCTGCGGCGTCAACTACATGGACACCGCCAACTACGAGCCCGAGAACACCGACGACCCGGAGTGGCGCGCCATCTACGAGAAGCGCTGCAAGGAGGCCGGCTTCTCTGCCTACTTTGATTACAGCTGGCAGTGGGCCTACGCCAAAAAGTTCGAGGAAGCCGGCCTGACCGCCCTGCTGGGCAGCGGCTTTGACCCGGGTGTGACCCAGGCATACTGCGCCTACGCCAAAAAGCACGAGTTCGATACCATCGACACCATCGACATTCTGGACTGCAACGGCGGCGACCACGGCTATGCTTTTGCCACCAACTTCAACCCCGAGATCAACCTGCGCGAGGTGTCCGCTCCCGGCAGCTACTGGGAGAACGGCCACTGGGTAGAGATCCCGGCTATGAGCATCAAGCGGGAGTACAACTTCGATCAGGTGGGCGACAAGGATATGTACCTGCTGCACCACGAGGAGATCGAGTCTCTGGCAAAGAACATCCCGGAGGCAAAGCGCATCCGCTTCTTCATGACCTTTGGCCAGAGCTATCTGGACCACATGCGCTGTCTGGAGGACGTGGGCATGCTGTCCACCACCCCTGTCAACTTCAACGGACAGGAGATCGTGCCCATCCAGTTCCTCAAGGCTCTGCTGCCGGACCCCGCCAGCCTTGGCCCCCGTACCAAAGGCAAGACCAACATCGGCTGCATCTTTACCGGCAAAAAGGACGGCAAGGATAAGACCTACTATATCTACAACGTCTGCGACCATCAGGAGTGCTACAAGGAAGTGGGCAGTCAGGCCATCAGCTACACCACCGGCGTGCCGGCTATGTGCGGTGCCCTGATGCTGCTCACCGGCAAGTGGACCACCAAGGGCGTGCACACTGTCGAGGAGTTTGATCCCGATCCGTATCTGGATGCACTGGATAAGTACGGCCTGCCCCGCTCCGAGAGCCACAACCCGGCTCTGGTGGACTGATGCGGGTGCGCGACAGCCGCCCGCCCTTTGCGGGGCTGGCAAACCTGTCCGAGGCGCAGCTGCACCGCCTGCCCACCCCCCTGCTATCTGCTGGACGAAGCCCAGCTGCGCCGCAACGGCGAGATCCTGCTGGGTGTGCAGCAGCGCACCGGCTGCCGCATCCTGCTGGCGCAGAAGGCTTTTTCCAACTTCAACGTCTACCCGGTGCTGGCACCCTATCTGGCAGGTACCGAGGCCAGCGGCCTGTACGAGAGCCGCTTGGGCAGGGAAGAACTGCCGGAAGAAGAAACCATGTGTTCTGCGCCGCCTACCGGACAGATGAGTTTGAGGAATTGCTGCAATACGCCGACCACATCGTGTTCAACTCGCCCAGCCAGCTGGCAAAGTTCGGCCCGGCGGCAAAGGCGGCGGGCAAAAGCATCGGTCTGCGCATCAACCCGGAGTGCTCCACGCAGGAGGGTCACGAAATTTACGACCCCTGCGCACCCGGCAGCCGTCTGGGCACCACCCGTGCTCAGTGGGACGCCGCCGTGGCAGCGCACCCGGAGCTGCCCGCCCTGTTGGACGGTCTGCACTTCCATACCCTGTGTGAGCAGGACGCCGATGCGCTGGCGGTAACGCTGGCCGCAGTGGAGAAAAAGTTTGCAGACCTGCTGCCCAGAATGAAATGGCTCAACTTCGGCGGGGGACACCACATCACCCGCCCGGGCTATGCCCTTGCTACGCTGGAAAACTGCATCCTCTCGGTGCGGCAGAAGTACGGCGTACAGGTGTATTTGGAGCCCGGCGAGGCTTGGGCGCTGAATGCAGGCTATCTGGTCACTACCGTGCTGGACACCCTGCGCAACGGAGATACCAGCCTTGCCATTCTGGATATGTCCGCAGCCTGCCACACCCCGGATGTCATCGAGATGCCCTACCGCCCGCCGCTGCTGGACGCCGGCGAGGCAGGGGAGAAGGCGCACACCGTCCGGCTGGGCGGCCCCACCTGCCTTGCGGGGGATATCATCGGGGATTACAGCTTTGACACCCCCCTTGCCGAGGGCGATAAGCTCATTTTCGGCGATATGGCCATCTACACCACCTGCAAGAACAACACCTTCAATGGGATGCCCCTGCCGCCTATCTGGCTGCTGGGCGCAGACGGCAATTGCCGGGAGCTGGTGCACTTTGGCTATCAGGACTTCAAAATGCGCTTGGGCGCACAGTAAAATAAAAAGCGTTTGTCACGGCCTGCGGGCTGCGACAAACGCTTTTTTCATGAAAGGGGACGTAAGGTGAACGGCAGATAAAACAAAAAAGCACCACACGTTTCCGTGTAGTGCTTTCATTCTGGTGGAGATTACCGGGCCGATTCTGATCACGGTGACCCTCTTGCAGTCCATGCACGGCGCTCTCCCAGCTGAGCTAAACCCTCACTCGTTTGGCGTCAACAAAAAAGCACCACACATTTCTGTGTAGTGCTTTTTGTTTCTGGTGGAGATTACCGGGATCGAACCGGTGACCTCTTGCATGCCATGCAAGCGCTCTCCCAGCTGAGCTAAACCCCCAGATGTTTGCCTCGTGCCTGACGACGTGTGTAATTATACCAGCCGGAGGGACGCTTGTCAACAGTTTTTTGAAAATTTTTTGCAGCAAAAGATCCCCGCAGGGCGTGTACCCGGCGGGGATCGAAAAAGCGGGGGAGTGCTCTTTTGGGAAAAACTACGCCTTAGCGTGCCTGACGGTCAAAGATCTGCGGAGCCACACGGCACAGCAGCACAGCGGCCACCATGGTGAGCAGGGTCTCGGGCAGCATATAGCTGCCGTTGTAGGTCAGGCTGTAAGTCCATGCGGCCAGACCATCATTCAGGTTGCCCCAGACCAGCACGCCGGACAAAAAGCTGCACATAAAGCGCAGGAAACCGGCGGCAAAGGTGCCCACGGCTACGCCCACGGTGCGGTTCTTGAAGGGGCGGGCGAACAGCTCGGCCAGACCCAGTGCCATAAAGGCCAGCACATAGTCCAGCAGCACCTCACCGAGGAAGTAGAGGAAGGTGGAAGCGGGAGGAGGGTAGAAGCCCATGATCATTTGCAGGCAGCCGTTGACAAAGCCGGTGAACAGGCCCCACTTCACGCCGTGGCGGAAGGAGACCAGCACAAAGGGCAGCATGCTCAGCAGGGTAACGCTGCCGCCGTTGGGCAGGGTGAAGAACTTGATGTTGCTCAGCACGGTGCCAATGGCGATCATCAGGGCGCATTCCACCAGAATACGGGTCTTGGAATAGGTTTTGGACATGATGAAAAGATTCCTCTCTCATAATAGTACACAAAAACAAAAAATGCGTCTGCTGGCAGCAGACGCATGGAGGTTTGTTGAACGTACCGGACGGTTCCGCAAACTCCCTACGCCGGCATTGCCCGGATCAGGTAAAGGGTACTCCGCGCTATGCGGATCTCAGCCTTACGGCGCCCCTGTTTTTATGTCCGCCCACAGTATACGCGCCGTGGGACAAAAAGTCAAGCCCGCAGACATAATCCGCCCCGGCGGCGCGTATGTTATACCATTGCAAAGCTGGAACGCAGGGAGGCGGGATATGAAAGCCGATCCGGAACAGCGCGCCGTGCAGCTGGGGGAGTACATTGCCGCCCACAACGCCACGGTGCGTGCAGCGGCGGCTGCGTTCGGGTGCAGCAAGTCCACCGTGCACAAGGACGTTGCCGTGCGGCTGCGCAGCATCAGCCCTGCGCTGTACGGGCAGGTGCGCGCCGTGCTGGCCCGCAACAAGGCCGAGCGCCACCTGCGGGGCGGGGCTGCCACCCGGCGCAGATACAGCCGCCGCTGAAGCCCAAAAAAGACCGCTGCACTGCGCAGCGGTCTTTTTTGCTGAGAGGGTTTTCAGGCGGCTGCTTTCATCCCCCGGTGTGAAACTGCTGCAACGCGCCTTTTTCCAGCCGGCTTACCTGCGCCTGACTGATGCCGATCTCCTGCGCCACCTCCATCTGGGTCTTACCGCGCAGATACCGCAGCTCCATGATGCGCTTTTCCCGGGGCGAAAGGGCGGCTACCGTATCGCGGAACTGCAACCCGCTGATCCAGCTTTCCTCGCTGTCCGGGTCCCGCACCTGGTCGATCACATACATGGCATCGCCGCCGTCGGTGTACACCGGCTCGTCAAGGCTGAGCGGCTCCACCACCGATTCCAGCGCGGCGGTCACCTCGCGCCGGGCAAGCCCGGCTGCGGCGGCGATCTCGTCCATGGTTGGCTCTCGCCCCAGCTGCTTTTCCAGCGTTTCCCGCGCCTGCATGGCGCGGTAGGCGGTGTCCCGCAGGGTGCGGCTTACCCGCAGGGCGTTGTTGTCCCGCAGAAACCGCCGGATCTCCCCGATGATCATGGGCACGCCGTAGGTAGAAAACCGCACCGGCTGGGCGGGGTCAAAGTTGTCGATGGCCTTGATCAGCCCGATGCACCCCACCTGAAACAGGTCGTCCAGATTCTCGCCCCGCTGGGCAAACCGCTGCACTACGCTGAGCACCAGCCGCAGGTTGCCCTCCACCATCCGCGCCCGGGCAGCTTTGTCCCCGGCGTGGGCAAGGGTGAGCAGCTGCCGCTTTTCCGCCTCGGTCAGCACAGGCAGCTGCCCTGTGTTCACACCGCATAGCTCCACCTTGTTGTACATCCAAACGCCCCCGGTCTTTTAGCTTTACCGGAAGTATGGCTCTGCGCGCCGGGCGCTATGCGTGGAAAAAATTGTGCGCCCCTCCGCAAAAGAGGGGCGCATTATAGACAAAGCTGTAATTTTATGGTATGCACCAGCGGCTACTCGCTTTCAAGGCGGGCTTTCAGGGTGCGGATGATGCGCTTTTCCAGCCGGGAGATGTAACTCTGGCTGATGCCAAGAGCATCGGCGGCTTCCTTCTGGGTGCGCTCCACGCCGTCGGTAAGGCCGAAACGCAGTTCCATGATCTGCCGTTCCCGTGCCGAGAGTGCCGCTACGGCGCTGCGCAGCACCGCGCGCTCGGCGTCCTGCTCCAGTTGCTGGCTTACCGCGTTGGCGTCGCTGCCAAGAATGTCCGAGAGCAGCAGCTCGTTGCCATCGCCGTCCACGTTCAAAGGCTCGTCGATGCTGGCCTCCTGCCGGCGGTTGGAGCTTTTGCGCAGGTACATCAGGATCTCGTTGCCGATGCAGCGGCTGGCGTAGGTGGCCAGCTTGATGCTGCGGGCAGGCGTGAAGGTGTTCACCGCCTTGATCAGCCCGATGGTGCCAATGCTGATCATGTCCTCGGCAGGCACACCGCTGCTTTCGTACTTTTTGGCAAGGTGCACCACCAGCCGCAGGTTGTGGGTGATAAGCTCCTCGCGGGCGGCAGCGTCCCCGGCAGCCATGCGGTCAAGCAGGGCTTTTTCCTGCTCGGGGGTAAGGGGCGGGGGCAGGCTTGGCCCGCCCGCCAGATAATGCACCGCGCCGCAGTAGCGCAAACGCCCCCACAGCCGCTGCCAGACCTTGCGAAAAAACTGCAACATGGATATCCCTCCTGTGCACCTTTTATTATATGTATTATAAGGAAACTGCATCAGGGAGGGCTGAACCCTCTCAGTCACGGCTTACGCCGTGCCGGCTCCCCCAAAGGGGGAGCTTTTTTGCCATGACGAAAAAAGTATCGGATGAATGATAAAAGATTACGGCAATGCTATAAGCTCTCCCTCCGGGAGAGCTGGCGCGGGAGCGCCTGAGAGGGCGGAAAACTCCTACACCCCCACCTCCTCCGCCACGTCGTCCCCCAACAGCAGCGTCCATGCGCCGGTGGGGGCGTCCGGGGCGCAAAAGGCCGCCAGCAGGCCGGGCACGCGGCGCTGCCCACGGCACAGCGCGGCGGGCACGGCGGGCAGCAGGCAATGGCCGGTAACGGCGGCGCAGGGTACAAACTGCACCCTCAGCCCCGGAGGCGGGGCAGTGCCGGAGGCAAACCAGCTGTCTAAGTAGGCGCGCAGCGGTGCGGGCAGCCGGCTGCGCAACGGCGGGTACTGCACCAGCACCACCCGCCGCCCGGCAAGGGGGTCTTGCAGGGTAAAGCCGGTGTCGTGGTAGGCCTGTACCGGCACTGTTGCCCCCGCAATTTGCAGCACAGCGGCAAAGCAGCCCCTGCGGGCGGCCAAACACCGCCAGCAGCCCGCGCAACAGTCCGTACACCCCGGCGCAGCAGAGCAAAAGCTGCCCCGGGCGCACCGGTAAAAGCACGCTCAGGTTGTTGGCCTGTACCCCGGGCAGCACCACCGCGCCGCACAGCAGGCCGTTCAGCGCCGCATACCACCCGCACAGCCGGGCAAAGCTGCGCGCCCCGGACACGCCGTAGCACACCGCCACCACCCCGCAGCAGCTGGCGATTTTATATAGTACCGCCAGCGGGGCGGGCCACGGCGGGGCCAGCAGGACAAGGGTGCTGACCGCAGCCGCCGCGCTGCCCGCGCACAGCCGCAGCCCGGTGCAGCTGCGCCCGCATAAAAAAGCCCCGCGCCCAGCAGCAGCGCGGCGGCTGCGGCAAAGTTTACCAGCAGCAATTCGTCCACAAAAACAACTGTTTTCATTGCAAAGCACCGCCTTATGGTTCTGGTAGTCTATTTTTCACAAATTTGCGAAAAAACTTGTCACACCAGAAAAACCCGCATGAACAGTGCAGTTTTGCTACAAAAGCCGGGACGATGTTTCACAGTTTTTACACTTTTTTCAAAAAAAAGTACTTGAACATTTCTGGAAAGTGTGGTATATTATTGCCATCCTAATAAGGATTGAGCCGGAAACACCGGTTCGAAAATATTTTTTCTTTTTTGAAGGGAGTAATTCATTATGATGATGCCTGCAAATTTCTCTGCTGTGTCTGAGAACGAGATGACCTACGTTATGGGTGGTAGCGTTGCTGACTACCTGGCACCCGCTATGGGCGCTGCTCAGTGGCAGAACTTCCACAAGAACCTGATTACCATCGTTGGTAACAAGTACGTTCAGGGCTTCCTGGACAACACCGTTGGCGCTGTGTTCAGCGGCACCTGGACCCCCGGCGACGGCCTGACCGGCTTCGGCGGCCAGTTCAGCACCATCTGGAAGGAGAACTACACCGATAATGTGACCGATGAGTCCACTGGCGCTCAGAAGTTCGGCTACGGCGCTCTGGGCGTTGTGAACAGCATCCTGAACGTTGCTGGCAACCTGGCTGCTATCTACAACCTGGGCTTCGGCACCGCTAAGAACATCGTTGGCGAGGGCGTCTACAAAGCTTAAGTAATCAGCTTGACTGATAGGCTCATGCTTGCGTGACTGTACCCTTGGGGTGCAGGGAACATACTAGCATAATAACACCCCCGTGGGCTTATGCCTGCGGGGGTGTTTTTTTATCCCTTAAGTCTCGCTGCGCTCGCCAGCTCCTCCAATAGGGACGCCTTTTGCACTGCCGGAAAGTTTGCTATCACCGCCCAAAGCCGTCCCCTTGGACAGACTCTCCCCGGCCGGGGAGAGATGTCGCGTTGGCGACAGAGTGGGGAGCGGGTGGCTGCGAACGAAGTGAGCAGACGGAAGGGGTGCACTCCGGGAAGTCGCTAACTGGAAAAACGAGACTGAGAGGGTTTTCCCACGTTCACACTTCTTTTACCAGTCTGTTACTTTCCGTTTTATGCGGTTTGTGGTATACTATGGTCAACATGGGTCACCATGGCAACATTGAAACAGACAGGATGTGAAATCCTCCGATGAAAGATGGTTTTTTAAAGGCAGCTGCCTTTTCTCCCGCACTGCGGGTGGCCGACTGCGCCTATAATGCGCAGCAGATGCTGACACAGCTGCAAACTGCCGCGCAGCGGGGGGTAAAGCTGGCGGTTTTCCCGGAGTTTTGCCTTACCGGCTACACCTGCGGCGATCTGTTTTTGCAGCGCACCTTGCAGCAGGGCGCACTGGATGCGCTGGAGTGGCTGCTTGCGCAGACCCGCGCACTGGACACCGTAGTGCTGGTTGGCTTGCCGCTGCTGGTGCACGGCAAGCTGTACAACTGCGCCGCCGTGCTATGCCGGGGGCAGCTGCTGGGTATTGTGCCCAAGACCTACCTGCCCAACTACGGCGAGTTCTACGAAAAGCGGCAGTTCACCCCCGGCAGCACCGAGGTGCAGACGGTGACCGTCTGCGGGCAGCAAGTGCCCTTTGGCACGTCGCTGCTGTTCCACTGCCGCCAGATGCCCAGTTTTGTGCTGGGTGTAGAGATCTGCGAGGATCTGTGGAGCGCCCTGCCGCCCTCCACCTTCCACGCGCTGGCAGGTGCTACCGTCATCGCAAACCTTTCTGCCAGCGATGAGACCGTCGGCAAGGCCGAGTACCGCCGCGCGCTGGTGGCAAACCAGTCTGCCCGGCTGCTGTGCGGCTACCTGTACGCCTCGGCAGGGCACGGCGAAAGCACCACCGACATGGTGTTTGCCGGGCATGACCTCATCGCCGAGGACGGCAGCATCCTTGCCGAGACTGCGCCCTTTGTGGGCGACTACGCCGAGACCGAGCTGGACTGCCAGCGCATGGAGGCCGAGCGTGCCCGCAACACCAGCTTTGAGCACACTGCCGAGGGCTACATCACGGTGGAATTTGACCTTACACCGGAGGAAACGGTGCTCACCCGCCGCATTGACCCCGCACCCTTTGTGCCCGGTGACCCGCAGCGCCGCGCCGCCCGCTGCGAGCTGATTTTGAAGATGCAGGCCGACGGCCTTGCCAAGCGGCTGGAGCACGCCCACGCAAAAACGGCGGTCATTGGCATTTCCGGCGGCTTGGACAGCTGCCTTGCCCTGTTGGTGGCCGTGCGCGCCATGAAGCAGCTGCACCGCCCCGCCGCCGATGTGCTGGCGGTGACCATGCCCTGCTTTGGCACCACCAAGCGCACCCGCAGCAACGCCGAAATTTTGTGCGGGGAGCTGGGCGTAAGCTTTCAGGAGATACGCATTGCCGACACCGTGCGCAGCCACTTTGCGGATATCGGTCAGGACGAGAGTGTGCTGGATGTCACCTTTGAAAACGGGCAGGCCCGCGTGCGCACGCTGGAGCTGATGGACCTTGCCAACCGCACCGGCGGCCTTGTGGTGGGCACGGGCGACCTTTCGGAGCTGGCGCTGGGCTGGGCGACCTACAACGGTGACCACATGAGCATGTACGGCGTGAATGCCGGTGTGCCCAAAACGCTGGTGCGCTATCTGGTGCAGTACGAAGCTGAGACTGCTGCCACCGCTGCTTTGCACGATGTGCTGCTGGATATTCTGGCCACCCCGGTGTCGCCGGAGCTGCTGCCCGCCAAGGACGGCGAGATCGCACAGATCACCGAGGACTTGGTGGGCCCCTACGAGCTGCACGATTTTTACCTGTATTATGTGCTGCGCTTCGGCTTTGGCCCGGCAAAGATCTACCGGCTGGCAAAGGCGGCCTTTGCAGGCAGAGCAGAGTACACGGATGCCGTGCTGTACAAGTGGCTGCGCAACTTCTACTGGCGCTTTTTTGCTCAGCAGTTCAAGCGCAGCTGCCTGCCGGACGGCCCCAAGGTGGGCAGCGTGACCCTTTCGCCCCGGGGCGACTGGCGGATGCCCAGCGATGCCTGCGCCACCCTTTGGCTGGCAGAGCTGGAGCAGCTCAAGCCCGGGGAGCAGTAAGCCATGAAGAACAAAAAGCTTTTGACCAATATCCTGTTTGCGGTGGTGGTGCTGGCCATCGCAGCGGTGCTGCTGGCCGTGCGCAGCCACAATGCCACCGGCGGAAAACTGACTGCACAGCTGATTTACGGCGACAACAACGCTGTGATGGACATTCCGTTGGAAAAGGACGAAACTTACAGTGTGGACACCGGTTATTATACGGTGCATATAGAGGTAAAGGACGGCAGGGCGCGGTTTATTGAATCGCCCTGCCCGGATCACATCTGCGAGGGCTTTGGCTGGCTGTCGGCGGAGGATCAGACCGCCACCTGTCTGCCTGCCCGTGCCGTGCTGACCATCGTTCCGGTGGACTGAAAAAAGGAGTATTTTCATGTTGGACGAAAACGAGCATTCCCGCAAGGAGGACGGTCGTTCCTTGCATCGTCTTTTGCACAAGGCTGAGCAGCAGGACGCTACTGTAGTGGTGGACAGCGCCGCTTTTTTCTCGGAGCTGCCGCCGGAGCAGGCTGCGCCGCCCCGCCGCCCGCAGCAAAACACCCCCCGCAGCACTGCTGCCCGGGGCAGAATGGGGCGTACCAGCCCCCGAAACGAGGGAAGATCTTGCTGATCGTACAGACAATTTTAAGCGTTCTGGCGCTGGTGCAGCTGTGGCGCCAGATGCTGCCGGTGCTGTATCTGGTGGTGCTGGCGGCGCTGCTGGTGCTGCTGTGGCTGCTGGTCAAGCGCTGTCAGGAGTACAAAACTGCAGGCACAGTGTCCCGGGTGTTCTCGGTGGTGCTGTGCGCCGCCATGGCGGTGGGCTGCGTGTGGGCGCAGCAGGGCCTCGACGCGCTGGGCAATATGACCAACGGTTTTTTGAGCAACGCCGAGGCCAATAAGATCACCAAAGAGCCTTTTGTGCTGTACCTGAGCGGCGTGGACACCCGCGGCGATCTGACCGAAAAAGCGCGCAGTGATGTGAATATCATTGCTGCAGTGAACCCCGTTACCAAGCAGGTGGTGCTGATCAACACCCCGCGCGATTATTATGTGGACCTTGCCGGAACAAACAGCAAGGATAAGCTGACCCACGCCGGGCTTTACGGTGTGCAGACCAGCATGGACACCCTCGGCAACCTGTACGGTGTGAACGTGGAGCACTATATCCGCATCAATTTTGCAGGGTTTATCGACATTGTTGATGCGCTGGGCGGTGTGGACGTGTATTCCGATCAGGCGTTCACCTCGGTGGGCAGCCCCGGTTACTACGACCCCACCACCTTTGCCGAGGGCTGGAACCATCTGGACGGCAAGGGTGCGCTGGCCTTTGCCCGTGAGCGCCATGCCTTTAAGTCCGGCGATGTGCAGCGCGGCATCAACCAGATGAAGGTGATCGATGCCATGCTGAACAAGATCAAGTCCCCGGCGCTGCTGATGGGCTTTACCAAAATTCTGGACGCTGTTGCCGACAGCTTTGTCACCAGCCTTTCTACCAACCAGATCAGCGCGCTGGTGCGCATGCAGCTGAGCGATTTTGCAGAGTGGAATATTGAACGCTACACCGTTACTGGAACCTCCGGCAGCAGCACCAAGTGCTACTCTGCCAAGGGGCAGAAGCTCTATGTCATGAAGCCGGACGAAGCCTCTGTGGCAAAGGCCAAAGAGATGATCGCGGCGGTGATGGGCGGCGAAGGCACGGTAAGTTCCACCACCCAGACCCCGGAAAAGACGGATGTGTACACCCCCACCACCGACCCCGATGCCGCCGTCTCTGTGCCCGAGACGCCCGCCGACAGCGTGATCGTGGAAGTGCCGGCGGAAAGCGTGCCGGAGCAGGCTGCAGAGCAGCCCGCTGAGCAGCCGGCAGAGCAGCCCGCGGAAACGCCCGCCGAGCAGCCCGCTGCCACCGAGACGCCCCAGCCGGAAACGACTGCTCCCGCCGAGGGCGGCAGCACCGAGACGCCCGCCGTCAGCCTGCCCACGCAGGAGCAGGTGGAGCAGGCCGCAGGCTCGCTGTACAGCGCCGCCTCCACCGTGCTGGACGCCATCTTGGGCGCAAGCGGGAACTGAGCAACCCCTTTCCGTGAAAAGGCAACCCGGGAAAATCCGCAGATTTTCCCGGGTTGCAATTAAAAATGATTATTCCGCTGAATATGCCCAAAGCGCACGCAGCGGGCATTTTCAATAGTCTTGCATGCAACAAAGAGGTCACTGCACAAATCCTGTGCGGTGGCCTCTTTTTACGTTGCTGCAACAAAAAAGCTGCCTGCAACAGCAGACAGCGCAAAAACACAAAAGGGAAAACGAGATAGACCGTAAGCCGGGTTCTGTATTAAACGACGATCTGTCTAGGCCTGTCATTGCTGACAGGCTCGTGCCGCCTTCGGGACACGCGAGCAGCGCTGTACGTCCCATATAGGCGTTGCTTCCGGTAGGGTTTACAAAGCCGCATAGTCACCCATGCGCTGGTGAGCTCTTACCTCGCCGTTTCATCCTTACCGCATTGCTGCGGCGGTTTGCTTTCTGTTGCACTTTCCCTGAGGTCACCCTCGGCTGCCGTTAGCAGTTACCGTGCTCTGTGAGGCCCGGACTTTCCTCAGAGCGGTCAAAGCCGCCCCGCCGCCGTATGTTCCACTCGTTTTCCGTTCCTCATGATACCATAAAAAAGTAAGATTTGCAAGTGAAACGGATTTTTGTTATAATATCATTTGTGTTTTTGTGAATTTTGCAGGGGGGGGCAGGCCATGCAGCTGTATTTTGCCGTGCCGGATACGGCCACCACCCACGATGGGGTGCTGGTGCGCAGCTTTCTGCGCCAGTGTGCCGTCTCTACGGATCTTGCCCGGGCGGTCAAGTTCCGGGGCGGCGGCTTTTTTGCGGACGGTGTGCCTGTGCTGGCAAACCGGCGCATCTTCCCCGGGCAGGTGCTCTCCTTTGAGCTGCCGCCGGAAGGGGACGGCGTGGCCCCGCAGCCGGAGATCCCGGTAAACGTGGTGTATGAGGATGCCTTTGCAGTGGTACTGGAAAAGCCGCCGCATCTGGCCGTGCACCCCACCCTGAACTATCCCTACGATACCCTTGCCAACGGGTATGCGGCATGGGCGGCGCAGCAGGGCATCAGCCCGGTGTTCCGCCCGGTGAACCGCATCGATAAGGACACCAGCGGCCTTGTGCTGGCGGCGAAAAACGCCTACGCCGCACCGCTGCTGGCAGGCGGGGTGGCAAAGCTGTACTATGCCGTTGCGCAGGGTGCGCTGCCGCTGGGGGAAGGGGTCATCGATGCACCCATCGGCCGCCGGGGCGACAGCATCATCGGGCGCTGCGTTACCCCCGAGGGCAAGCCCAGCCGCACCGAGTATACCATATTAAGGGCAGAACACGGCCTGAGCCTTGCCGCCTGTGTGCCGGTGACGGGCCGCACCCATCAGATCCGGGTGCACTTTGCGTCCATCGGCCATCCGCTTGCCGGGGACGACCTTTACGGCGGGAGCCGGGACCGCATTGGCCGGCAGGCGCTCCATTGCGCCCGGCAGAGCTTTGCCGTGCCTGTATACACCCCGCTGCCGGATGGCATCCGGGTGGAAATGCCTTTGCAGTTGCGCACCGTCACAGTGGAAAGCCCGCTGCCGCCGGATATGGAAGCGCTCTTTTCGTGAAAACTGCGTGAAAAATAGCCAAATTTTATGTAAGCGCTTGTTTCAAACCATGCAAAGTGTATAATAAAAAGAGAGCGTATTGTGTACAGGCCCTGTTGGCCTTTTGAACAGGGGAACGTACACCATCTAGCTGCTGCGTTCCGGGCCGAAAAAATGCCCTGCAGCGGCGCAGGAAGGAGAAAATCCCGTTGACTGAAGATAAAACAAAGGAGCAGCAGCCCGCTGCGCAGCCTGTACGGCAGCCCCGCCGCCAGAAGCGCGCTCGCTGTGGGCACAGTTCCAATGCCGGGGTGTGCTGCGGCGGCACAGACTGCGCCGCAAGCGTCAGCACCGCCGGGAAACGCTGTGGCATAAGCTGCTGCACAACCCCGTAGCGCCCATGGTGGGCGAGACACTGTACGCCATCGGCTTTTCCGCCGAGTATGCGGTCATCCGTACCGGGCGCCGTTTGCAGCACGGGCTGCAGCGTCTGCTGCAGATGGGCAGAGATCTGCTGAAAAATATTGCATTCATGGCCTTTCCCGGGGCGGCGCAGCTGCTGCGGGATCTGTTCGGCCCGGTAGTGCTTGCCCTGCGGGGCACCGGGGCGCTGCTGCGCCACGCACACCGGGTACGCAAGGAAAACGGCTTTGGTGCTGCGCTGCGCGCAAGCGGGCACTTCATTGCGGAGGGCATCGCCGATAACATCCGCCTTGTGCCTCGCATGGCTATGTATGTGCTGCCGGTGGCAGCGCTGGCTGTTATGGTGACCGTGTTCCAGACCACCATCCGCCAGCCCTACGCTTTGCAGGTGCAGGTGGACGACAAGACCGTGGGCTATGTGGCCAACGAAGAGGTGTTTAACTCTGCACTGGAAGCTGTGCAGCAGCGTATCAATTATTCCGGCGCAGAGCAGGCGCACTTTACCGTGGAGCCTACTTATTCCGTGACCGTCGCCCATGACGTGATGGACGAAAATGACGTGGCTGACGCTATCCTCAAAACCTCCAGCGACCAGATCAGCGAGGGTACGGCTTTGTATCTGGACGGCGAGCTGACCGCCGTATGCGCGGACGGCACCGGTCTGCAACGATACATCAGCAGCCTGCTGGAACCCTACGAGAACCCCGATGACCCCAACACCACCGTGGGCTTCAACAAGGATGTCACGCTGGAAAACGGCATCTACTTCAACGAGAGCTTCCAGGAGGAAGCCGAGGTGGAGCAGCTGCTCTCCGGCGTGCAGCAGGCGGAAAAATCCTATACGGTGCAGAGCGGCGATACCATCTGGTCCATTGCCCAGAAAAACGGCCTGACCGTGAAGGAACTGTGCGAGATGAACACCGGCTTTAGCGCCAACGGGGAAAACGGCCTGACACAGGATTCCAAGATCCTGCCCGGCGATGCACTGACCGTGGTGCGGGAGGAGGAAACGCTGGAGGTGCGCATCACCAAGGTGGAAAGCTGGGAGGAAGAGATCGCCTACACCACCGAGACCACCAAATCCAACGAGCTGAACTCCGGTACCAAGCGCGTTACCCAGACGGGCGAGAACGGCATCCGCACCGTGACGGCACAGCGGGTGTACGATGCAAACGGCAATCAGCTTTCCCAGCAGATTTTGAGCACTGTGGTGACCAAGGAGCCTGTGACTGAAAAAGTTACGGTGGGCACCAAAAAGGTGTCCTCCGGTGCATCCTATATCACCGGCAGCGGACGGTTCATCTGGCCGGTGCCCGGCTACCGGAACTGCTCCCGCTGGTACGGCGGCAGCCACAAGGGCGTAGATATCTGTGCCGCCGCCGGTACGCCTATCTATGCTTCGGCAGGCGGTACGGTGACCAAGGCCGGCTATAACCGCGCCGGTGCAGGCAACGGCTACGGCAACTCCATCATCATCAGCCACGGCAACGGCTACACCACCTTGTACGCCCACTGCCTGTCGCTGGTGGTGCACGCCGGTCAGTCGGTCAAGCAGGGCCAGCTCATCGGCTATGTGGGCAGCACCGGACGCTCCAGCGGCAACCACTGCCACTTTGAGATCCGCCGCAACGGCACTTACATCGCACCGCAGAACGTGTTCAACCGCAGCAAATATCGGTAAATAGCAGCAAGGGCTTTTCCACAGGGGAAAGCCCCTCTGCTGTATCATGAATAAAAAGGAGAGATCATCTATGTCTACCCCTCACATCAGCGCAGAAATGGGCGATTTCGCCAAGACAGTCCTTATGCCGGGTGACCCCCTGCGTGCCAAGTTTATTGCCGACACCTTCCTTACAGGATGTGCGTCAGGTGACCGGCGTGCGCGGCATGCTTGGCTTTACCGGCACTAACGAGGGCCGTCCCATCAGCGTGATGGGCAGCGGCATGGGTATGCCGTCCATCGGCATCTACTCCTATGAGCTGTTCAAGTTCTACGATGTGGAGAACATCATCCGCATCGGCTCTGCCGGCAGCTATACCGACAAGGCTAAGCTGTTTGACACCGTGTTGGCTACCGGCGCTGTGAGCGAGAGCAACTACGCCCGGGTGCAGAGCGGCTTTACCGGCAACATCACCCTGCCCAGCGCAGCCCTTTGAACGAAAAGCTGCGTGCCTCCGCTGCAAAGCAGGGCATCCCCCCTGATCGAGGGCAACATCCATTCCTCGCCTCGGATGTGTTCTACCGTCAGCCCTCCGATGCAAAGCCCACCTACTGGGAAAAGCTACGCGACGAGCGCGGCTGCCTGTGCGTGGAGATGGAGAGCTTTGCCCTGTTTGCCAATGCACAGGTGCTGGGCAAGAACGCTGCCTGCCTGCTGACCATCTCCGACAGCTTTGTGGCCCCCGGCATCACCACCGCCGAGGAGCGCCAGAAGAGCTTTACCGACATGATGAAGGTCGCTCTGGGCGCAGAGTACTGATCGCATAATTTTCCAGCGCGGCTGCCGCCCCAAGGCACAGCCGCGCTGTTTTTGCCCGTAAAAGGAGGAGACAGCATGACAAAACTGACCATGGAAGAAAAACAGCAGCTGATCCGCATGGCACTGGCCGCAGGGAAAAGGCCTATGCGCCTTACAGTGATTTCATGGTGGGCGCTGCACTGCGCGCTGCGGACGGCCGCATCTTTACCGGCTGCAACGTGGAGAACGCCGCCTTTACCCCCACCAGCTGCGCCGAGCGCACCGCCCTGTTCAAAGCGGTGGCGGAGGGCGTGACCGCGTTTACGGATATCGCCGTGGTGGGCTCCCGTCGCGGCGAGGTGAACAAGCAGATCACCTCACCCTGCGGGGTGTGCCGTCAGGCATTGTTTGAGTTCGGCGGGCCGGAGCTGAACGTCATTATGGCAAAGACCCCGGAGGATTTCATCGAGCGCAGCATGGATGAGCTGCTGCCCTTCGGCTTTGGCCCCTCCAACGTGGCGGGCAACAGCGCCGTGGAAGGGGAGTAAGTGTCCTTCTGCGAAAAACAGCGCAAGCAGGGGAAATTTGGTGAATAAGCATTACTTCTTTATAAATTATACAAGGATTTGTAAAGAATTTGTAATCGGAAATTGCTTGCATCTGTCATATCCACCCGCTATACTTGAGCCAGTAAATGTGCCAGAGCGCACATTTCATTCTTTTGACGCAATTTTTTAAAATAAAAGGAGAGTTTGTTATGATGATTTCTCGTCGTAATTTCCTGGCTGTGGCTGGTGCCGCTGCCGCTGCCGCTGCTCTGACCGCTTGCGGTGGTTCTTCCGCTTCTTCTGCCAGCACTGCTTCTTCCGCAGCTGCCAGCTCTGCCGCCGCTTCCGGCGCAGCAGACGGCGCTGAGAAGATCGCCAAGGTCGCTCTGGCCTGCGATACCGGCACGATCGATGATGAGAGCTTCAACCAGGCATGCTGGACTGCTGTTTCCGGCTACATGGGCGATGACTGCCAGTACTACATTCCCGAGGCTGACGCTTCCGATGAGGACCGCGAGACCATGATCCGTCAGGCTGTCAACGACGGCGCTGATGTGATCGTCTGCGTGGGCTACCTGTACGGCGCTTCTCTGGCATGGGCTGCTGAGCAGTACCCCGATGTCAAGTTCATTGCCGTCGATGTCACCCAGGGCGATATCGGCACCGATGAGATCCCCGCCAACTGCTACTGCATCACCTTCAAGGAGGAGCAGGCAGGTTATCTGGCAGGCTACGCCGTTGTCAAGGACGGCTACACCAAGCTGGGCTTCCTCGGCGGCATGGCAGTTCCCGCTGTCATCCGTTACGGCTACGGCTTTGTGCAGGGCGCTGACGCTGCTGCACAGGAGCTGGGCACCAACATTGACATCAACTACTTCTACGGTGGCCAGTTCTACGGCGATGCCAACATCACCTCCCGTATGGAGGGCTGGTATGCCAACGGCACTCAGATCGTCTTTGCCTGCGGCGGCGGCATCTACACCTCCGCTGTTGAGGCTGCCCTGAAGAACAACGGCTATGTTGTGGGCGTTGACGTTGACCAGAACTACATCGGCGTGAACGGCGTTGAGAAGGACGGCTACGCTTACAACCCGTTCATCACCTCCGCCATGAAGGGCCTGTCTGAGTCTGTCAGCACCGCTCTGGGCGACATCGAGGCCGGCGAGTGGAGCAACATCGCTGCCACCAACGGCAACTTCGGTCTGGAGGAGGGCGATTACGTCGGCCTGCCCACTGATGACGGCAGCTGGAACTTCAAGACCTTCACCAAGGACGAGTACGAGACCGTGAAGGGCAAGATCGCTTCCGGCGAGATCGTTGTGGACAACAGCTCCGACGACGCTACCAAGCCCACCGTCAGCGAGTTCACCAAGGTCAACTACATCCAGTAATCGCTATCCCGGAATTACTCCCGTAATAGGGGCGGGGTGCTCATGCAGGGGCACCCCGCCCTTTTTGTATGCCTGTGTGGGAGAATCAGGTTGGAAATCGTGCAGACCGTACAAAAGTAATACTTTTACTTGTGCTTTTTGACAAAAAATCAAAAAGCCGTGTGCAAACCGCAAAAAATCAGGTATAATGGTTTGTAGAATAGAAAAGGTGTCGTTACGGCACGAAAGGAGAGTGAGCAGATTGGCAGAGGATTTTGTGATCGAGATGCTCCACATTACCAAGGAGTTCCCTGGAATCAAGGCAAACGATGATATCACCCTGCAGCTGCGCAAGGGCGAGGTACATGCCCTGCTGGGCGAAAACGGCGCGGGCAAAAGTACGCTGATGAGCGTGCTGTTCGGCCTGTATCAGCCGGAACAGGGCAAGATCCTGAAAAACGGCAAGGAGGTCGCCATCCGCAACCCCAACGATGCCAACGCACTGGGCATCGGCATGGTGCACCAGCACTTCAAGCTGGTGGAATGCTTCAGCGTGCTGGATAACATCATTCTGGGCGTGGAACCCAATAAGCTGGGCTTTTTGCAGAAGGCTGAGGCCCGCAAGAAGGTCATGGCCCTGAGCGAAAAGTACGGCCTGCGGGTGGACCCGGATGCACTGATCAGTGATATCTCTGTTGGTATGCAGCAGCGCGTTGAGATCCTGAAGATGCTGTACCGCGACAACGAGATCCTGATCTTTGACGAGCCCACCGCTATGCTGACCCCGCAGGAGATCGACGAGCTGATGGAGATCATGCGCGGGTTCAAGAAGGAGGGCAAGTCCATCCTCTTCATCACCCACAAGCTCAACGAGATCATGGCAGTGGCAGACCGCTGCACGGTTCTGCGCAAGGGCAAGTATATGGGCACTGTGGATATCAAGGGCACCACCAAGGAAGAGCTTTCCCGCCGCATGGTGGGCCGCGACGTGCAGCTGCAGGTGGAAAAGCAGCCCGCACACCCCGGCGAGACCATGCTGGACGTGGAAAACGTTACCATCCACAACGACCAGCGCAAGAAGGACGTGGTGAAGGATGTGTCCTTCAAGGTGCACGCAGGCGAGATCGTCTGTCTGGCGGGCATCGAGGGCAACGGGCAGACCGAGTTCGTCTACGGCCTGACCGGCCTGAGCAAGCTGTCTAGCGGCAAGCTTACGCTGGACGGCAAGGATATCACCCACGAGAGCATCCGCCAGCGCTCCAAGGACGGCATGAGCCATATCCCGGAGGACCGCCACAAGCACGGCCTGGTGCTGGATTACAGCCTGGAAAACAACATGGTGCTGCAGCGCTACTGGCAGCCCCAGTTCCAGAAGGGTGGCTTTATCCGTGCCGATAAGGTGCGCGAGTACTCTGACCGGCTGATCAAGCAGTACGACGTGCGCAGCGGTCAGGGCAGTGCCACCATCGTGCGCAGCATGTCCGGCGGCAACCAGCAGAAGGCCATCATCGCCCGCGAGATCGACAAAGACCCCAAGCTGCTGGTGGCTGTGCAGCCTACCCGCGGTCTGGACGTTGGTGCAATTGAATACATCCACCGTCAGATCGTGGATGAGCGTGATAAGGGGCAAGGCTGTGCTGCTGGTCAGCCTGGAGCTGGACGAGGTGATGAACCTCTCTGACCGCATCCTTGTGATGTACGAGGGCGAGATCGTGGGCGAGTTTGACCCCAAGACCACCACCGTGCAGGAGCTGGGTCTGTATATGGCAGGCGCCCGCAAGCAGGGAAAGGAGGAGCAGTAACACATGAATAAGAAAAAACTTTCCCGCAGCGGCAGCCTGCAAAGCTCTGTTACCAGCGTGCTGGCTGCACTGCTGTGCATCCTGATTGGTTTGCTGGTGGGATTTCTGGTGCTGGTGGCCATCAACCCCGCACACGCATGGGGCGATGGTTTTGTGCGCATCATCAAGGGCGGCTTCCACGATGCCCCCTACGGCGTGGGCAAGGAGCTGGCCAATGCCGCACCCCTGATCATGACTGGTCTGTCCGTGGCCTTTGCCTTCAAGACCGGCCTGTTCAACATCGGTGCCGCCGGTCAGTACACGCTGGGCGCTTACGGCGCTCTGTACTGCGCCATCATGCTCAAGCTGCCCTGGTTCGTCTGCCTGCTGGCTGCGGCCATTCTGGGCGGTCTGTGGGGTGCCATCCCCGGCTTCTTCAAGGCCTACTTCAACATCAACGAGGTCATTACCTCCATCATGTTCAACTGGATCGGCCTGTATCTGGTGAATGAGCTCATCTACCAGAACGGCACCGGCCCCATGTACGATGTGCGCAACACCCGCACCCTGAACCTGGGCAAGAACGCGGATCTCGCCCAGTCTGTCATCCCGGACTTCGGTCTGAACAAGCTGTTCCAGACCAATAGCACCACCATCGCCATCTTCTTGGCGGCTGTGGTGGCCATCCTGATCTGGGTGGTGCTGAACAAGACCACCTTTGGCTATGAGCTGAAGGCTGTCGGCCTGAACAAGAGCGCTGCCCGCTACGCCGGCATCAACGAAAAGAAGAACATCATCCTCTCCATGGCCATTGCCGGTGCGCTGGCAGGCTTTGGCGCGGGCTTGTTCTACCTGTCCAACGTGGGCCAGTGGAACCCGCTGAACTCCACCAGCCTGCCCGCCATGGGCTTCAACGGCATCTCCGTTGCCCTGCTGGCAAGCTCTAACCCCATTGGCACCATCTTCTCCGCCCTGTTCATCTCCCACATCTCGGTCGGCGGCTCTTTCCTTTCCACCAAGTATTATCCCACGGAGATCTCCGACTTGATCAGCGGTATCATCATCTACCTGTGTGCATTCTCCATGCTGTTCCGCGGCAAGATCCACGCACTGCTGTTCAAGAATGCCGATAAAACCAATGTGAACGCAGAGCCTGCGCCTGCCGCAGAAAAGACCAAAAAGGAGGGCAAGTGATATGCTGCTTCTGATCAAATATACCCTGCTGTACGGTATCGTGCTGATGCTGGTGGCACTGGGCGGTATGTTCAGCGAACATTCCGGTATCATCAACATTGCACTGGAGGGCATCATGGTCATCGGCGGCGTGGCCGGTGTGCTTACCCTGACCATGCTGCCTGCAAGCCTGTCGCCCTTCCTTGTGGTGCTGATCTCCATTCTGGTGGCAGCGCTGGCGGGCGTGATCTACAGCCTGCTGCTGGCCTTTGCCTCCATCAACCTGAAGGCGGACCAGACCATTGGCGGTACGGCACTGAACCTGCTGGCTACCGCCATTGCCGTGGTCATCTCCAAGTACTTCAGCGAGAGCGGCAGCGCCAAGCTGAACTATTCCAACAAGCCCTTCCTGTTCAGCATCGGCGGGCTGGAACTCAGCGTGTTCGTGCCGCTGGGGCTGATCTTGCTGGTGGTCAGCTACATCGTGCTGTATAAGACCCGCTTCGGCCTGCGCCTGCGCGCCTGCGGCGAACATCCTCAGGCAGCCGATTCTGTGGGCATCAACGTCTACAAGATGCGCTACGCGGGTGTGCTGCTTTCCGGTGCGCTGGGCGCCATCGGCGGTCTGGCGTATATCGTGCCCCCGGTGCAGACCTGGAACTTTGAAGTCGGTGTGGCCGGCGCGGGCTTCCTTGCACTGGCTGTTATGATCTTTGGTCAGTGGAAGCCTTTCAACATCTGTGCCGCCGCCATGTTCTTTGCCGTGTTCAAGAGCCTGGCAAACATTGCGGACTCCACCTTCCTGGCGCAGCTCCACTGGTCCAGCAACATCTATAACATGATGCCGTTCATCGCATCCATGATCATTCTGGCCTTTACCTCCAAAAACAGCATGGCCCCCAAGGCTGAGGGCATCCCTTACGACAAGGGCTCCCGCTAAGCGTATTCGCTAAAAATCTGTAAAACGAAGGCATCCGCAGCCATCCATGTGCTGCGGATGCCTTTTTTGTACGGGGCAGGGCATATTTTGTCCATATATTTGCCGGCAGAAAATGGCATTTTTACTTGTAAAATACAACAAGATGTGCTATCATTATAAAACGAATGTGTATCTATAGGAACCCGGTGTACATTTCTTGCACTGCGGAAAACAAGAAAGGTGAGTTTCGCTATTATGGACGAAAAAGCAACTATGGGACAGTCGCTCCGGAACATGGAGGACGAAGAGACCATTGATCTGATGGAACTGGCCCGCCTGCTGTGGGCGCATGCTGTGCAGATCGTGGCAGCAGCTGTTGCGGCAGCGCTGATTTGCCTGCTGGTGTGCGTGTTTGCGCTTACACCCAAGTATCAGGCTTCTATCAATATGATCGTGAATACCCGGCAGGATAACTCCTCCACCTTTACCAGTGATAACTTCAACTCGGCTAAGAACCTGATCAGCACCTATGCGGTCATCATCAAGCGCAACACCGTGCTGAACGAGGTCATTGATGAGTTGGATCTGGACATGACCTACGCCGAGCTGTACGACATGGTGGATGTTGCTGATGTGGACTCTACCCAGATCATGCAGATCACGGTCACCGATACCGATGCAGAGCGCGCAGGCGAGATCGCACAGACCATTGCCGACATCGTGCCCGATGTGCTGGTGGAAAAGGTGGAAGCCGGTTCCTGCAAGGCGGTGAGCGATGTGTCTATCAACCCCAACAAGGTGTTCCCCCAGACCAAGAAGTACGTTGTGCTGGCCGGTCTGCTGGGCGCTGTTCTGGTGTGCGGCGTGCTGGTGCTGGCACATCTGCTGCACGATACCATTGTGGATGACGAAGATGTTCAGAAGAAGCTCGGCCTGCCCGTGCTGGGCCTGATCCCGGAGGTGTAAGACGATGTGGAATCTGTTTAACAAAAAGAACAAAACTGACGGCGAGCACCGTACCCTGCAGCTGATCACCGATAAGGGGATGCCCTTTGGCTATGTGGAGGCCTACAAGTCTCTGCGCACCAATCTGGACTTTATGGCGGGCTCCATGGACGTGCACACGCTGGTCATCACCAGTACCGTGCCGGAGGAATCCAAGAGCAATGTGGCGGTCAATCTGGCGATGACGATGGCCGAAAGCGGCAAAAAGGTGGCTCTGGTGGATTGCGACCTGCGCAAGCCGGTGCTGCACCGCTATCTGAAGGCCGGTCACAACGTAAAGGGCGTTTTCCAACGTGCTGTCCAACCAGTGCACGCTGGACGAGGCGCTGCATGAACTGAAGGAAATGAATCTGACCTTCCTGCCCGCCGGTACCCCGCCGCCGAACCCCTCCGAGATGCTGAGCCAGCCGCAGATGCAGGCCATGGTCAACACCCTGCGGGAAAAGTTCGATTTGGTCATCTTTGATGCACCTCCGGTGTCGGTGGTCACCGATGCATCCGTCATCGGCCGCTATGTGGATGGCGCGATCTTTGTGGTGCGCTCTGACTTTGCCCCCGCCGATGCGGTGCGCGGCGCAGTGAAAAAAAGCTGCAGGATGCCGGTGTCCGGGTGCTGGGCAGCGTGCTGACCCGCTACGACATGAAGAAGGCACTCAAGGGCTCCAGCTACGCATATAGTTATGCCTACAATTACAACTATGCCTACGAAAACCAGAAGGCCAACGCCGCTGAATAAGGAAGCACTGCTATGACGGATCTGCATTGTCACATTCTGCCCGGCATGGATGACGGCGCAAAGGATACAGCAGTCTCGCTGGAGCTGCTGCGCAGGGAATACGAGGACGGTGTGCGCAATATTGCGTTCACCAGCCACTTCAACAGCGAGCGTACCACAGTGGAAGCCTTTACGGCAAAGCGGCAGGCTGCCTTTGAACAGCTGACCGCAGCGCTGGAGGGGCAGCCCATGCAGTTTGATTTCAAGCTGGGGGCGGAGGTGTTCTTCTCGCCCGGCCTGTGCGAGCTGGACACCCGGGCGCTGCGCATGGGGGACACCGCTTATCTGCTGCTGGAATTCCCCACCACCCACAAGCCGCATTTTATCCGGCAGACCCTGTACAATCTGCAGCAGCAGGGCATCGTGCCGCTGATCGCGCATATCGAGCGCTACCCCTATGTGCTGGAGGATCCCACCCTGCTGTACGACTGGGTAGCCGCCGGTGCCTATGCGCAGATCAACGCAGGAGCACTGCTGGAGCCTAAGCTCTGCAAAAAGTTGTGTAAGTTCATCCAGTGGGGATTGGTCCATGTCATCTCCACCGACACCCATTCCCCGGACAAGCGCCCGCCCCGCATGGCGCAGGGTGTGCAGCAGCTGGAAAAGCTGCTGGGCAGGGAAGCTGCTGCCCGCATCGTGCGCAACGGCGATGAACTGTTCCATGATCAGGAACTGGACGCGGCGACCCTGCATCAGCCCAAAAAGTTTTTGGGCATGTGGGTCTGATCCTAAAGTAAGGAGAAAACTGCCCGGGCAGAGAATTGCTCTGCCCGGGCAGCGGATTTTAGTATGAAGAAAAATAAGGTCCTGAAAATCGTGTTGATCGTGCTGGGCGCGCTGGTGGCTCTGCTGGCAGCAGCTGTTCTTGGCGTGCTGTTCTACCTCCACAGTATGGCAGCCGGTATTCCTGAAACCCTGCCGGATGCCCCGGCGGACAGCACACAGGTCACCCTGACGGATGATGAGATCGATAAGCTGCTCAGCGGTGAGATCACGCTGGAGGAACTGACCGGCGAAGCTGCTGCATCCAGCGGCGGGGGAACAGGAGGCGGCGGCCAGTGCTCCGCAGGAGGAAGCAGGTTCTGCCGCTTCCTCGGGGGCTCTGGCTCCCAGACGGAGAGCAGCTATGCGTCCTCTTCCGGCAAGAAGGAGAACACTACCGGCACATCCGGCTCCAGCACTGCTTCTGCCGCAGAAAAACCGGCGTCCTCCTCCGGCAAACAGGAGGCCGGCTACGAGGCCGAGGTCAAGGCACTGCTGCGGCAGCTGTACAGCGTCAAGGCACGCGCCGAGGCAGAGCTGAACAGCTGCATTGCCGGAGCAAAGGCAGAGTTCAAATCGCTGCCGGAGTCTCAGCAGACACAGGCGCGCAAGATATCCATCGTGCTGGCCAGAAGCGGCAGACTGTACGCGATGCAGGCCTCCTACGACAGGGAAGTGGAGAGCATCGTCAGCCAGATGCGCGCCATTTTGACCGCCAACGGCCAGAGCACCGCATTGGCGGATCAGGCCATGGCCTCCTATAAGGCACAAAAGAGCGCCATGTACTCCCGGCTGACCGCAAAGCTGTACTCCTGACCCGCAAAACGACCACGGACCATCCGCAGCACATCTCCCGGGCACTGACTGTGCCGGAAAGGGGCTGCGGATGGTTTTGTTTTGCCTTTTTGCTGTAATATGGAGAAAAATGCCAAGGACATGGAGGGATGACTCTGCGGCAGAGACGCTGCCTTTTACGCCGACAGGGGAGGGCGGATTGTACGCGCCAACGGAACAATCCCCCAAAAGGTCGGAAAAGTAGCACTTTTACCTACAAATATACAGGAAATTTGTATAAAGTATAAGATTTCACTCATGCTTTGCTATAATGAAGTGAATTCTTTTCATGTAAATTGACAAAAATCGTGGTTATCCTTATAATAAATAGAGTGTTTCTCGGGTATGGACGATGGTGTTTGTGCAACCGCAAGATGCCATCGTTTTATTATTCGCTTTTCTGTCCGCGTGCCAAGGACAGACGTCCGCTATGTGTGAGGCTGGCGGACTGCGGGAAAGTGTGGCTCGGCCTGAGAGCAAAAACAGTAATTCATTGATAGGATTGGAGTGGCATCAAACGATGGCAAAGTACATCATCAAGCGTGTCGCAATGGGTATCTTCAGTATCTTCATTGTGGCTACGGTTACCTTTTTTTGTCATGAACCTGGTCCCCGGTGGCCCGTTCGTGGCAGAAAAGTCCATCAGTGCCGCTGCTCAGCAGGCTCTGGCCGAAAAGTATGGCCTGGATAAGCCGCTGGGTGTGCAGTACGTCAACTATATGGAGAGCCTTCTGCACGGCGATCTGGGCCTGAGCCTGCGTCAGCGCGGCCGTACCGTGAACCAGATCATCGCCAGCAAACTGCCGGTGTCCTGCCGTCTGGCAGGCATTGCAGTGGTGGTGGCTCTGTGCGTGGGCATCCCGCTGGGCTGCATTTCCGCTTACAACCGCGGCAAGTGGCTGGATAACGTTATTATCGTGTTTGCTACCTGCGGCATCGCGATCCCCAGCTTTATCTCCAGCGTGCTGCTTTTGTACCAGTTTGGTATGAACATGAAGGTGCTGCCCACCGTTGGCCTGAACAGCGCAGCCGCCTATATCATGCCGGTTACCGCACTGGCCATCTATCCCTCGGCTTATATCACCCGTCTGATGCGCTCCAGCCTGCTGGACGTCATGGGTCAGGACTATATGCGCACTGCCCGCGCAAAGGGCGTGTCCCAGTTCATGATCCTGTTCAAGCACGCACTGCGCAACGCCATCCTGCCTGTCATCACCTACGTCGGCCCCATGCTGGCCAGCCTGATGACCGGTTCTTTTGTGGTGGAAAAGATCTTCTCCGTGCCCGGTCTGGGCCGCGACTTCGTGTCTGCTATCACCAACCGTGACTACACCATGATCATGGGCACCACCATCCTGCTGTCCAGCATGGTCATCATTGCAAACGTGATCGTGGATATCCTTTATAAGATCATCGACCCGCGCATCAAACTGCAGTAAGAGAAAGGAGCGATTTTCATGGAAAACATTAAAAAAGAATCCGCTCAGCCTGCAGCTCAACGCGGAGGATTTTCTGCCCGCCAGCAATGAGGAAAAGCAGAGCCTGGTGGTCATGCGCGAAAGCGTCAACTTCTGGAAGGACGGTATCCGCCGCCTGAAGAAGAACAAGATCGCCATGGTCAGCTTTGTGTTCATCATTGCCATTGCCATCTTTGCCTATCTGCTGCCCGCCGTCTGGCCTTACAGCTATTCCGAGCAGATGAAGGGCAGCAACAACCTGAAGCCCTTCGAATACTCTGCCTCCGAGCAGGCGCGTATCGACGCAGGCGAAAAGGTGTTCCCGCACATTCTGGGCACCGACCGTATGGGCCGTGACTTTGCCGTGCGTGTCATGATGGGCACCCGCGTCTCCCTGTCCGTCGGCCTGCTGGCCTCTGTGCTGGTCCTGATCATTGGCGCGACCTACGGTGCGGTTGCGGCCTTTGCCGGCGGCTGGGTGGACAATATCATGATGCGTATCACCGATATTCTGTACACCATCCCGGACATTCTGTTGATCATCCTGCTGGGCATGGCCCTGAAGGACCCGCTGGACAAGCTGTCCACCCAGCCCGGCTTCAAGTGGATGCAGACCCTTGGCCCCAACATGATCTCCATCTTCATCATCTTTGCTCTGCTGTACTGGGTCGGCATGGCGCGTATCGTCCGCAGCCAGATCCTGATCCTGAAGGAGAGCGAGTACGTTACCGCTGCCCGCGCACTGGGCGCTTCCAGCGGCCGTATCATCAAAAAGCATCTGCTCACCAACTGCATTGGTACCCTGATCGTTACCACCACCCTGCAGATCCCGGCTTCCATCTTTACTGAGAGCTACCTGAGCTTCATCGGCCTGGGTGTTGCAGCCCCGCTGCCTTCTCTGGGTTCTTTGGCCACCGACGCCGTCAAGGGCATGAACACCTACCCGCACCTGCTGCTGGCTCCGGCGCTGATGATCAGCGTGATGATTCTGGTGTTCAACCTCTTCGGCGATGGCCTGCGCGATGCCTTTGACCCGAAGCTGAAGAATTGATGAGGTGAACAGAAATGAGCGAGAAAATTCTTGACATCAAAGAAGAACGCCTTTCTTTCTTCACCCCTGCGGGCGAAGTAAAGGCACTGAACGGCGTTTCCTTTACCATGAATCAGGGCGATGTTCTGGGCGTTGTGGGTGAGTCCGGCTCCGGTAAGTCGGTCACCGCCTACTCTGTTATGGGTCTGACCGCTTACCCCGGCAAGCTGGTGGGCGGCAAGGTGTGGTTCAACGGCCACGAGATCGAGAACATGAAGGAGAAGGACTTCCGCAAGATCCGCGGCAACGAGGTCTCCATCATCTTCCAGGACCCCATGACCAGCCTGAACCCGGTGTACACCATCGGCAACCAGATCGTGGAGGTCATCCGCCTGCACACCGATAAGAATAAGGCCGATGCATGGGCACGCGCCAAGGAACTGCTGGAGCTGGTCGGCATCAATGAGCCTGAAAAGCGCCTGAAGCAGTACCCCCACCGAGCTGTCCGGCGGTATGCGCCAGCGCGTGATGATCGCCATTGCACTGGCCTGTGAGCCCAAGCTGCTGATCGCCGACGAGCCCACCACCGCACTGGACGTGACCATTCAGGCACAGATCCTTGAGCTGATGCAGGATCTGCGCAAGAAGCTGGGCATGAGCATCATCATGATCACCCACGATCTGGGCGTTGTGGCTTCCATGTGCGAGAAGATCGCCGTCATGTACGCCGGCCACATTGTGGAGTACGGCACTACCGACGAGATCTTCTACCAGCCGGGTCACGAGTACACCAAGGGACTGATCAACTCTATCCCCAAGCTGAACACTGCAGAGCACGAGCGCCTTGTGCCCATCGAGGGTACCCCTGTGGATCTGCTGAATCCGCCGGCCGGCTGCCCCTTTGCGCCCCGCTGCAAGAACTGCATGAAGATCTGTCTGAGCAAGATGCCCCCGCGCACCGAGCTCAGCGATACCCATTATACCTACTGCTGGCTGCAGCAGAAGGCTGCATTTGAGAAAGGGGAAAAGGCAGAATGAGTGAACACAAGACGCTGGTTGAAGTCCAGCACCTGCAGCAGTATTTCCCCGCCGGCGGTGTGGGCAAGAACCGCAAGTACGTTCAGGCTGTGGATGACGTAAGCTTTGCCATTCGCAAGGGCGAGACCCTTGGTCTGGTAGGCGAGTCCGGCTGTGGCAAGACCACCACCGGCCGCACCCTGCTGCGCCTGTACGAGCCCACCGGCGGCAAGATCTACTATGATGGCAACCTGCTGTTCGATAAGGACAACAAGATCGCAGTGGATATGCTGCCCTACCGCCGCCGTATGCAGATCGTTTTTCAGGATCCCTACGCAAGTCTGGACCCCCGCATGACCATTGGCGACATCGTGGGTGAGGGCATTGATATCCATCATCTGGCCGAGAACGAAAAGGACCGCCACGATAAGATCATCGCCCTGCTGGAGCGCGTTGGCCTGAACAGCGAGCACGCAAACCGCTACTGCCACGAGTTCTCCGGCGGTCAGCGTCAGCGCGTGGGCATTGCCCGTGCACTGGCTGTGAATCCCGAGTTCATCGTTTGTGACGAGCCTGTCTCTGCACTGGACGTTTCCATTCAGGCACAGGTCGTCAATATGTTCGAGGATCTGCAGCAGGAGATGGGTCTGACCTACCTGTTCATCGCCCATGACCTGAGCGTTGTCAAGCACATCTCCAACCGCATCGGCGTGATGTATCTGGGCAAGATGGTGGAGCTGGCCGACAGCTACGAGCTGATCACCCACAGCATCCACCCCTACACCCGCAGCCTGATCTCCGCAATTCCGGTGGCAGACCCCATTACGGCCCGCCAGTCCAAGCGTATCGTGCTGCAGGGCGATGTGCCCAGCCCCCTGAACCCGCCATCCGGCTGCCGTTTCCGCACCCGCTGCCCCTATGCAGACGAGCAGTGCGCCAACGAGGTGCCCGAGTTCAAGGAGGTCTCCACCGGCCACTGGGCAGCATGCCATCACCTTGACCGCGTGAAGTGAGAACACTTCACACCAGTAAAAGGTGAAAGCAATTCAACTTAGCGCTGAAATGTTGTCACAAAATGGTTACAGTCCAGGTTTTGGACTTGTAACCGCCGTGAGAACGCATTATAATCATTCGTGTTCCTCCGGTGTACATTTGCACCGGATCGAATATAGAGGCGGCTGGGGGAACCTGGCACACTCAAATTTGATATAAGGGAAGGATATTATTATGAAACGCATTTCTCGTCGTAATTTCCTCAAGGTTGCAGGCGTGGGTGCCGCTGCTCTGGGTCTGGCAGCCTGTGGCGGCAGCAAGTCCGGTTCTACCGCAACCTCCGGCACTGCTTCTTCCGCTGCTGGTTCTTCTACCGGCAGTGTCAACACCGCTGGCTTCACCGTCCAGTACGGCCCCAACCCCGAGACTCTGGATCCCTCTTTGAACAACGCTGTTGATGGCGCCAACACCATCATCACCATCTTCGAGCCCCTGCTGATCATCAACGAGAACAACGAAGTTATTGGTGGCCAGGCTGAGAGCTGGGAAGAAAGCGAGGACGGCCTGACCTGGACCTTCACCATGCGTGACGGTCTGAAGTGGAGCGATGGCACCGACCTGACTGCTAAGGACTTCGAGTACAGCTTCAAGCGTATGGCTGATCCTGCTACCGCTGCTCCCTATGCAGCGACCTGCCTGGGCATGATCGACGGCTACGACGCAGCTGCCGGCTTCCCCGATGCAGACGGCAACCCCACTGCAGAGCCCAACCCCGATGCTCTGAACGTTAAGGCAAGCGATGACGGCAAGACCCTGACCATCGTGCTGTCCTACCCCTGCTCCTACTTCGACAAGATGGCCGCATTCGCATCCATGAGCCCTGTGCAGCAGGCTACCGTTGAGGCCAACGGCGATGCATGGTGCACCTCCGCTGAGACCTTCGTCTCCAATGGCCCCTACATGATCACCGAGTGGACTCCCTCCGAGCGTATCGTCCTGACCAAGAACCCCAACTACGTTGGCGGCTGGGATAACTCCAAGATCGTTTCCGACAGCATCACCCTGCTGCTGCTGGAGGACTCTTCCGCTTCCTTCGCTGCTTATAACAGCGGCGAGGCTGTCCTGATCAAGGACGTGCCCACCGACGAGATCCCCAGCCTGACCAAGGCAGAGGACGGCGGCGACTTCTATGTTGACACCATTCTGGGCACCTACTACATCAGCATGAACCTGCAGCGCGATGCCTTCCAGGATGCCAAGGTCCGCAAGGCTCTGGCTCTGGCTATCGACCGCGACTACGTTGCCAACACCATCATGCAGGGCACCTACTCTGCTGCTTCCAACATTGTCGGCCCTGGCATCGTGGACGAGCACGGCTACTTCTACGACAACGCGAACGGCGGTTCTCCCTACATTGCTGATGACTACGAGGCAAATATGGCCGAGGCTAAGAAGCTGCTGGAGGACGCTGGCTACCCCAATGGCGAGGGCTACCCCACCATCGAGTACAGCACCAACGATTCCGGCTACCATGTGCCTCTGGCAGAGTACCTGCAGCAGACTTGGGGCGATCTGGGCATCACTTTGAGCATCAGCAAGATGGAGTGGTCTGCCTTCACCGCTGCTCGCCGTGCCGGCGAGTACGATGTTGCCCGTAACGGCTGGGTCATGGACTACAACGATCCTTCCAACATGATCGAGATGTTCTGCACCGACAACGGCAACAATGATGGTAAGTACTCCAACCCTGACTTCGATGCTGCTATGGAGGCTTCCAAGGTTGCTGATCCTGCCGAGCACTTTGCGCAGCTGCATAAGGCTGAGGACATCCTGATGGAGGATATGGGCTGCATCCCCGTTGCTTACTACAACGACTTCTGGCTGCAGAGCTCTTCTCTGAAGGGCGTCTGGCACAGCCCCTACGGCTACTGGTACTTCCAGTACGGCTACATCGAGGAGTGATCTCCTCCCTGTGCTGTGCAGCGTAAGCTGAACCGTAAACTATAAGCACTAAGCACCCCGCTGACCGGAAACGGTTGGCGGGGTGCTTTTTTGCTGTTATTTTGTAAAAAAGACGAGTGCTCGGTTTTGCCGATGCACTCGTCTTTTATATGTAAACCAGATTGAAAAGGTGCCAGCTTATACCGCAGCCATGGCAGCCAGAACGCTCTGCCAGCTCTTGCTGCGTGCGGCAGGCACCGGGGCGGGGCGGGTGCGCCGTCCAGCCGGGGCAGTATGGCTGGCCGCAGAGGATACCGTCAGGGCAGGGGAGGGGCAGAAGAACACAGTGTCCTTTGCCAGCCACTGCGCAGCCAGTGCAGCGGCCTGCGGGTCAGACTGGAGGGCGCGGCGCTCGTTCCCGGCCAGAAAATCAGCCAGCCAGTACAAAATGGCAGCAAGCGGCAGGCAGGGGGAAGCGTCCTGATTCCAGTAGCTCCAGCGTGCACCGCAGCCAAGGTGACTTTCCACTGTGATCTGTGCACCGGTGCGGGCATTCTGCGGGATGGCACCAACATAATTTGTACCGGCACGCTGCCCCAGCTCCTCTATAAGGCGCTGGGTGCGGGCGGCATCCAGCCGATCCTCCCGGCAGTAGGCGCGGAAGTCGGTCTGGCTGAGCAGGCTGTCGGCGCTGGACGGAAAACGCCCGGTCAACTGCCCATCCGCATTGTGGCACAGCTGCCAGCCCTTGCGGAACAGCTGGAAATTCAGGCAGCGCCGACCTATGGTGGAGTAGCACACAAGGGCGCTTTGCTCCCCGGGCAGCTGTTTTACTTCAAGATAGGCATCGTTGCCGCAGGTATCCTGCAAACGGACGGTAAGCAGCAACTGTGCACCGGCGTGCAGGGTGGACATGGCGTTGTGCATGGCGTCAAAATAACGGGAAGCGTCCATGATTGATCTCCTTCCTAAAAAGCGAACAGCGAAACGTTGTAAAAACACCAGCCGGGTGATCAGACCGACAGGTTGTATAAAACTTCTCTGAACGTAGTATAGCATACTTTTGAGGAAAAAACAACTGCAAGTTTCTTCAAAACGACAAAATTTTGCAAAAGCTTATGGCGTAGAGCAAACAGAAGTTCAAAGCATGGTTGTGCTTTATAATAATCGGTTGTGAAAAATGACCCCTGCGGGAGATGCCGGCTAAGGCCGGAACTGCTCCCACAGGGGTCGTTTTGTTTTTTTTTCAGTCGCCAAGTTCCCGAATCTCGTTCTGGATCAATCGCCCGGCAGCGCGGGCAAGCTGATCCATGCCGCGGATGCGCGCCATATTTTTGCCGTAGATCTGCGTGGCGGCACCGGCGCTGCTGTCCTCGCCCATAAAAACGGCAGACACCCGCACGCCCTGCCGCTGTAAGGTGCGCACCTGTGCGGCGGTATCGGCTACACCGGCGGCGTCCTCGTAGGCGCAGCCCAGCGGGTTCTCTGCTGTGGGCGGGATGCGGCGGCTGTCGTTGGGGCTGGCATCGGTCAGCAGGATCATCAGGTGGCGCGGGGCGGGGCCGGGGGCATACCGGATCAAATCACCTGCTGCCCGCAGCGCCAGACCGTCCCGGTTCCAGCCCGAGGCAAAATAGCGGAAGATGTTCTGCCGGTTCTTGTCCGTAAAACTTTTCAATACCCGCAGTACCGTATAGCCCCGCAGGCTGCTAAAGGCGCTTACTCGCACCGGAATACCGCAGTTGGCCAGACTTTCGGCCAATATGACACCCTGCGCCGCAATCACCTCCTGACAGTGTAGGCGGGAGGCGGAGGCATCCAGCAGCAGATCCACTGTAAAGGCGGGGCAGTTCTCCTCCTCCGGGCACAAAAACACCCGGTCATCGTTCAGGTAAGGGGCACGCCACACCCGCCCGGCGCACAGATCGCCGCTGCGTGCTACCCGCTGGTCGGGCTGCTGGTGCACCAGAATGCAGTTGCGGATCTGCTCGGTGAGCCGGAGCACCACGCTGCGGTGCAGCTCCCGATTTTTGGCGTAGTAGGCACGGTTGCGTTCGGCCTGCAATTCGGCCTGCTGCGCCAGCTGCCGCGCTTCCGGGGTGGGTGCCTGCGCCGGGCTGGGTACACCGGCGCTGAACCACAAGTGACAGCCCAAATGCACCCCAGTGCACAACTCCTGCTCAGTCTTGCGTAGCTGCTCCGGCGGGTAAAAGCAGCGCCCGAAGCAGCTTTCAATGTAGGCGCGATCCTGCGCGGCGCGTTGCTTCAGGGTAATGTTTGCCCGGCGCTTGTTCACCGCCAGCCCGCTGCCTGCGGCATCCACCGCGCCGGAATGCTCTACCGTCACCCGGTCGGTTTTGATCATCTGGGTGGGCATGGTTTTGGTGGCAAGCTTTGCCCAAAAGCCTTGCAGCCGCAGGTGCAGCGCGGGCTTCTGGCGTACCTTGCCGTCAAACAGGGCGAATTTTGCAAACAGCGCCAGCAGGTCGTTTTTGAGCTGTGCTGGTTCCGGTACGGTCTCCGGTTCCAGCGCGGCGGCAAGGCTGCTCTCGTAAGGGGTCATGACCGGGGCGGTGTGTCCCAGCACCTTGCGCCAGCGCGCAGCCTGCATGGTGTACACCAGCTGGTTTTTCGCCATCCACTCCTGCCGCGAAAGCTTGTACTGGATGGCAAAAAAGTAATCTGCGTGGGCAAACCGCAGTGCTTCCAGCACCGGGCGGCGGGGCAGCTCCAGCCGGTAGGCGGCGTTTTCTAAGTACAGCCACGCCATATCGTCCAGCATGGGCTGGCGTGTGTCGCCCTCCCAAGCGGAAAAAATGTCCCGGATCAGCGCATCACCGTAGTATTTATGCACCAGCCCTACGATGCAGTTCATGTAAAAATCAATGGTGCCGTCCGTGTTGCGGGCCAGAAACAGCGGCTCAAAGCCGTAGGCTCCGGCAGCGGCCCAGACCTGATTGGCCGCGCGCCGCTCCTGTGCGGTGTAGCTTTGGGCGTCCATCAGGCAAACAGCTTTCCGGCATCCAGCTTGGCCGGGATGCGGGCGGCGATCACGTCCCGGATCAGCCCCTGCTCGTAGGAATCAAAGGCCTTGTTGGTGATGCCCATATCCAGCGCCGCCCCGGCCGGGATGCCCCGCCGAATCAGCCGCAGAGCGTCCAGCATACCGCGCAGATCCAGCGCTTTGGTGGAAATCTCGGCACTGTCGCATTTCTTTCTGCAGGTCGAGGAACAGCAGTGCAAACTGGTGCACATATTTTGCCGAAAGATCCGGGAACTGCGCCCGCAGCAGCTTTTCCAGATTATCTTGGGTGATGGTGGGCATCTGCACCACCGCAAAGCGGGAGGTCAGCGCCTCGTTCAGCTCCCGGGTGCCCGCGTAGCCGTAGTTCATGGTGGCAATAAAGCGGGTCTCCTCGGCCAGCGGGATGCGGTCGTAACCGGGTACATCGATGGCGCGGCGGAAGTCCAGCACCGCGTGCAGCACCGCCAGCGCCTCGTTTTTGGCCATGTTGATCTCGTCCAGCACGCCAAAGCCGCCGCACTGGGCACAGCGGTAGACCGGCCCGGGCCGGAAGACGACCTGCCCATCCGCAAAGGTGTCCATGCCGATGAGGGAGGCGGCATCCATGTTTACATGAAAGGAGATGTCCCACGCGGGGCGGCCAAAGGCGGCGGCAAGGTTTTCTGCCAGCACGTTTTTGCCGGTGGCTTTGCCGCCGGCCAGCAGCAGGTTTTCGCCGCAGAGGATGGCCGCCAGCACCTGTTCCCACACCTCTTTGCCGTAGTAGGTAAAGGCAGGGGCGGGGATGCGCGGGCGCAGCGCCTCACTGAGCGGATGGGCGGCGCGGTATTCCTGCACCGCCGTAAGCAGGGCGGGGTCCACCCCTTCCTGCCGTAAGGTATCCAGAATATCCGACATTTGTACAAACACCTCGATCTCTGACCGGGTGGGAATGAACTGCCCGGTTTCACGCTTATCATAGCACAATCGCGGGCATTTGTGTAGGGGGCGTGCGGGGCAAAAAAGCAAAGAGGGGCAGCCCCAAGATTCGGGCTGCCCCTCTTCACATGAAAAAAAAGAAGAAAAGAAGAAACGCTTAGAGTATGCAGGAAAAAAAACGTGCTTTATCAGGCGTTTTCCAGACCGGCCATCTGCTTGACGGCCTTCATGGCGTAGGTCAGGGTGCGGCCCATAGCCACACCTGCCATCAGGCAGGGATAGTTGTTGGCAAAGAAGCTGCCGGACATATCGCCGGTGATATACAGGCCGGGCATGGGCTTGTTATCGTTGTCCAGCGCCTGACCCTTTTCGTTGATGGCAATGCCCTGCTCGGTGGTCAGCAGAGAGGCACCCAGCCAGCAGCCATAGAAGGGAGCAGTGCGGATGGCACTGAGGCGGTAAGCGGGCTTGCCGAAGTCCTCATCGTTCTGCTTGTCGTAGAGCTCGTTGTAGCGCTCCACGGTAGCAAGGAAGGTGTCCTTGGCAGCGCCAGTAAAGCCCATCTTGTCAGCCAGCTCGTCCAGCGTATCGCACTTGAACAATGCACCGGCCTCGATCGCCTCGTCCATCTTGCCCTGAATGTACTTCTCGCCGCCGTTACGGGTCTGGGCAGAGCAGCCGATGGTGTGGAAGCGCTTTGCATCCTCCAGAATGTTAGCATCGCAGATCTGTGCGTAAACACGGCCCGGCTGGTGGGCAGCGGCGTAGACGATGTCATTGTAGGGGCTGCTCTCGTTGGCAAAGCGCTCGCCGTTGCGGTTCACCTTCAGGAAAGGCTGGGTGCCGGGGTTGAACTGGCGGATCTTGCCCGGGAAGGCCTTACCGCCAAAGGCAGTGTCGCTGTCCACATAACCGGCATCCACACCGGGGGCAACGATGCCGCGGTCAAACAGCATGGGAGCGGCTTCCTTGTCCAGATTAGCGCCTGCCCACATTGCAGCACGGATGCCGTAGCCCTTGTCGGCGGGGGAGTAGGAGCAGGCGGTGGTCACGCTGGTGCCCAGCGGGTCCAGCTGTTCCATCATGTAAGGGTTGCCGGGAAAGCCGCCGCAGGCCAGCAGCACGCCCTGATTGGCGTTGTAGCGGATGAAGTGGTCATCCTCGGTGCTCTGGGCGATGATGCCGGTAATGCGGCCATCGCTGTTCTTTTCCAGCTTGGCCAGACTGGTCTTGAAGTCTACATCGTAGCCCAGCTCCTGAATGTACTGCAGCAGCAGCTCGTTGCGGGGCAGGCCGGAGGCACTTTCGCTGGCCATATAGTTATGCTCCTGCACAGGGAAGAGATAGTCGGTGTTGTGCTCGGCATTCTCTGCGGGCCATGCAGCCTCGCTGCCGGAGGTGAAATCGCACACCCAGCCGTACTTATCTTCCAGAATGCTGCGCATGAAGTCGTGCATAGCGGCAGACTCGTTGATCCAGGTCTTGACAACGCGCTGGTCGCACTTGCCGGAGGCATAGCGGGAGATCTCGCTCAGCAGCTTTGCCTTATCGGTGGCGGGTTCGCCAGCCTCCTTAGCGGCAGCAGAATCAACAGCGCCGTACCAGTGACGGGTGTCCTGCACGTTGGCGTTCTGCTCGATAACACGGAAGTTCAGGCCGTTGGCAGCCGCATAGGCGGCAGCGAACATACCGCCATTGCCAGCGCCCACGATCAGGATGTCGGTGTCCACGGTCTCGGTGATGGCGGCCTCGTCGATGTCAGGCTCTTTGCCCAGCCAGTCGTTCTCATCGCCGGTGGGCAGCTGCACGCTGGAGACCACGGTCTCGCCCTTGGCCTGTGCGTAGCAGCTCTTGGCAGCCTTCATCACGGCGTCGGAGGTGATGGTAGAACCGGAAACACCGTCGATCTCGGCAGAACCAGCAGCCAGCAGCTGCTCGCGCAGCTCATCGGCAGCGGCAGCGCCGAAAGAAGCGGTCTCGCCGGAGGTGTCCACCACCACGTCGGTGACAGCGCTGTCGGAGAAGGTCATGGTGACCTTGACGGTGGAGGAGATACCCTCGGCAGTGCCCTCGTAGGTGCCGGGGATGTACTGACCGGCAGCACCGGAAGTGGAGGCAGAACCGGAAGCGGAATTGCAGGCAGCCAGAGCACCGGCGGTCACACCGCTCATGGCGGCGGCAGCGGCGATCTTGATAAAGCCCTTACGGGAGATCTTGTTCATAGGTACGCTCTCTTTCTTTTTTGTTCTTCTTTGTGTTCCTTCTTATCGCGCAGCAAAGCAAAAGGCACTTTGCGGAATCCTTAACAATTGTAGCGTAGAAGGGCACTATTTACAATTCGAGTTTTGAATATTATAATTAAGGAAAACCTAATGTATTGCAGGAGGGAGAAAAGCATGAACGAGAGCGCACTGGAAGGCTTTGTAAAGATCGTGGAGCTGAACAGCTTCTCTGCGGCGGCAGAGGCACTGTATCTTTCCCAGTCGGCACTTTCGCAGCAGATCCGCACGCTGGAAGGGCAGCTGCAGTTCGAGCTGTTCCAGCACGTGCCCCGCCGGGTGGTGCTGACCCCGGCGGGACAGGATTTTTACCCCAAGGCAAAGCAGCTGGCGGCCCTGTATCAGCAGGCGTTGCGCCATGCCCGCGCGGTACAACAGCAGGAAAAACCGCCGGAACGGCATCTGGTGATTGCAGGCTGCCATGAGGCAATGCGGATGTTCGCATACGACTTGTTTTCCCTGACAAGTGACTTGTGCCTGCAGTATACCTCCATTCTGGGGTGGTGTGCCAACCGCAGCGAGGTCTGGCGCAGCCTGAAAAAAGGGGAGATGGATCTTTCCTTCCAGCTGGAAAGTGCAGAGTTCTACGCGCAGGGGCTTACCTTTGTGCCGCTGTTCTATATGCCAGAACTTTGCATCCCCATCCACCCGCCCGCTGATATGCCGGTGGGCAGATTGACCTTGGAACAGGCATTGCAATATCGCTGGCTACCCATCAAGGAGATGTACCAGACTGTCTACGAAACAAGCCTGCTGCAGGAGGGAATGGACCGAGGGGTGGAGTTTACGCCGGTGGGCGGTATCCGCAGTGCGGCCTACGGCGACCCGGCACTCAAGATGGTCCCGGCGGTCTATTACCGCAGGCCGGACCTCAGCTTTGCGCGGGTGCTGGACTGGGGCAGGGGACACCGCTTCGGCGTTGTGCTGGGGCAAAAGCGCGAGGATCCGGTAGTAATGGCCTATGTCCGCGCCTTGCAGCAACAGCTGCCGCCCCTTGCGGAAAAGTTGTTCGGCCTGAAGCTGGAACCGGTGGAGGAATCATAAAGAAAAAAAGACGAAAACCCTCTCAGGCACCGACAGATGTAAAAAGCTCCCCCCTCTCGGGGGGAGCTGGCATCGCGCAGCGATGACTGAGAGGGTAAAACAAAGAGCACCTATTGCCCTAAAAAGGCGACAGGTGCTCTTTTTGCAATTATATTGTGACGACAGGTGCTTTAATCCACCACGTCCTCAAACTGGCTGTTGTACAGGTCAGCGTAGAAGCCGCCTGCCTCGATCAGCTGGTCGTGGGTGCCCTGCTCCACAATGTCGCCGTCCCGCATCACAAGGATGAGGTCGGCATCCCGGATGGTGGAAAGGCGGTGGGCGATGACAAAGCTGGTGCGGCCCTCCATTAGGCGGTCCATGGCGGTCTGGATGCGCTGCTCGGTGCGGGTATCCACGCTGCTGGTAGCCTCGTCCAAAATCAGGATGCGGTTATCTGCCAGAATGGTGCGGGCGATGGTGAGCAGCTGCTTTTGTCCCTGACTGACGTTGGAGGCGTCCTCGTTCAGCTCCATCTGGTAGCCGCCGGGCAGGGTGCGGATAAAGTGGTCGGCGTTGGCAGCCTTGGCGGCGGCGATCACTTCTTCATCGGTAGCATCCAGACGGCCATAGCGGATGTTCTCCATGATGGTGCCCTTGAACAGCCATGTGTCCTGCAGCACCATGCCAAAGCCTTCGCGCAAGGCGCTGCGGTCAAAGTCCCGCACATTGTGGCCGTTCAGGGTGATGGAACCGGCGTCCACATCGTAAAAGCGCATCAGCAGCTTGACCATGGTGGTCTGCCCGCACCGGTGGGACCCACGATGGCTACCTTCTGGCCGGGCTGCACCGTGCAGCTGAAGTCGTGGATGACGGTCTTGTCCGGGGTGTAGCCGAAGCGCACATGGTCAAAGGTGACCTGTCCGTCAATGTCGGCGGGGTCGGCGCGGCGGGCAGGGTCGGCCAACTGCGCCTCCTCCGGCTCGTTCAAAAACTCGAACACGCGCTCGGCAGCAGCAGCCATGCTTTGCAGCATGTTGGACACCTGAGAAAGCTGCTGGATGGGCTGGGTGAAGTTCTTGACGTACTGGATGAAGGCCTGAATATCACCGATGGTGATAACACCGTTTGCAGCAAAAATGCTGCCCACGATGGCCACTGCCACATAGCCCAAGTTGCCCACAAAGTTCATGATGGGCATCATAAGGCCCGAGAGGAACTGGCTTTTCCATGCGGATTCGTACAGCTTATCGTTGGCGGCGTTGAAGTCTGCCAGTACCACGGCTTCGCGGTTAAACGCCTTGACCACATTGTGGCCGGCGTAGATCTCCTCGACCTGACCGTTGACCACGCCCAGCGTAGCCTGCTGTGCCTTGAAGTACTTCTGGCTGAACTTGACCACCACCAGCACCAGCGCCAGCGATACCGGTAAGATCAGCAGGGCAATCAGGGTCATGCGGGGGCTGATGGAAAACATCATCACCAGCACACCGATCATGGTGGTCACGCTGGTGATCAGCTGGGTGATGCTCTGGTTCAAGCTCTGGCCCAGCGTGTCCACATCGTTGGTGATGCGGGAGAGCACCTCGCCCACGGTGCGCTTTTCAAAGTACGCCAGCGGCAGGCGGTTGATCTTTTCACTGATCTGGCGGCGGAAGTCGTAGCAGACCTTCTGGGAAAGGCCGGTCATCAGCCAGCCCTGAATAAAGCTGAAGGCGCTGCTCAGCAGGTACATTCCCAGCAAAAACAGCAGAATGCGGCCGATATACACAAAATCGATGCTGCCGGTGCCGCGCAGCCGGGCGATCCAGCCGGTGGCAAGGGCGGTGGTGGCTTTTGCCAGCACCTTGGGGCCTGCAATGTTGAAGATGGTGGACAGAACAGCAAACAGCATGGCTGCCGCAAGGGGCAGCTTGTAGTGGCTCATAGTGCGGATGAGCTGCCGCAGCGTGCCTTTAAAGTTCTTGGCGCGCTCAGTGGTGGGACGTCCGGGTCTGGGCATATCACTCACCCTCCTTTTCTGTATTCAGGGTATCCAGCGCCAGCTCCTTCTGGCTCAGCTGGCTGCGGGCGATCTCCTGATATTCCGGGCAACTGACCATCAGCTGGGCGTGGGTGCCCTTGCCCACCAGCCTGCCTTCGTCCAGTACAAGGATCTGGTTTGCGTGCAGCACGGTGGAAATGCGCTGTGCCACAATGATCACGGTGGCGTTGTCGGTCTGTGCCTTCAAAGCGCGGCGCAGGGTTACATCGGTCTTGTAGTCCAGCGCCGAGAAGCTGTCGTCAAACAGATAGACCTTGGGGTCCTTGGCAATTGCCCGGGCAATGGAAAGCCGCTGCTTCTGGCCGCCGGATACGTTGGAGCCGCCCTGTGCAATGGGGCTTTGGTAGCCCTCGGGCTTTGCCTCGATAAAATCAGTGGCCTGTGCAATGGCGGCGGCTTTGTGCACCTGTGCGTCGGTGATATCCTCGCCGCCGAATTTCAGGTTGGAGTCAATGGTGCCGCTGAACAGCACGCCCTTCTGGGGCACATAGCCCAGCAGGTCGTGCAGCTGTGCCTGCGGCATATTGCGCACGTCGATGCCATCCACGGTCACCTTGCCGCCGGTCACATCGTAAAAGCGGGGGATCAGGTTGAGCAGGGTGGACTTGCCGCAGCCGGTGGAGCCGATGATGGCGGTGGTCTCGCCGGGCTTTGCGGTAAAGCTGATGTGCTCCAGCGCATCGCTGTCCGCACCGGGGTAACGGAAGCTCACATCCTCGAACTGCACCACGCCCTGCCAGTCGGTGTGCGCCTGTGCAGCCTTTGCGGCGGCTTCGTCCGGGTCGCGGATGGTGGCCTTGGTGCGGATGACCTCGTCGATACGATCCGCAGCCACACCGGCGCGGGGCAGCATGACGGCCACCATGGCCAGCATCAGGAAGGACATGACGATCTGCATGGTGTAGGTGATAAAGGCAATCATTTCGCCCACCTGCATAGTGCCGGCATCCATGGCCTTGCCGCCGAACCAGACGATGAGCAGGCTGGTGCCGTTCATGATCAGGGTCATAAAGGGCATCATAGCCACCATAGCGCGGTTGGTGAACAGCTGGGTGCCCATCAGCTCCCGGTTGGCCTTGTCAAAGCGCTGCTCCTCAAATTTTTCGCGGCTGAAGGCGCGCACCGGCATGATGCCGGTCAAGATCTCGCGGCTGACCAGATTCAGCCGGTCCACCAGCTGCTGCATCACCTTGAATTTTGGCATGGCAACGCTCATCAGGAAGAGCAGCAGCAACAAGAGCAGTGCCACGTCCAGCACCACGATCCAGGAAAGGCCGCTGCTGCTGCCCACAACGTGCAGCACGCCGCCAATGCCCAGAATGGGCGCATAGGCCACCATGCGCAGCAGCATGACGCAGACGAACTGCACCTGCTGGATGTCGTTGGTGGTGCGGGTGATGAGAGATGCGGTGGAAAAATTCTCGATCTCTGCATTGGAGAACCCGATGACGCTGGCAAAGGTCTCACGGCGCAGGTCACGGCCGATGGCGGCGGATACCCGGGAGGCAAGGAAGCCAACGGCCACAGCCACGGCTACCATCAGCAGGGTGAGCGCCAGCATCTGGCCGCCCACCCGGAAGAGGTAACCCATCTGCACATCCTGCGCAACGCCCTGCGCCTCGTATTCCAGCTGCACCAGCAGCAAAGACTGGCTTTTCAGGTTTTCCAGCAGGGTGCTGTCCAGCTGGCTCATGGCACCGTCCAGCTGCTTTTGCAGCATACTGCGGTCAAAGCCGGGCATCTGGCTCATGGCGGCAAACTGGCTGCAAACGGTGTCAAGATCCGCTGCCGTAGGGGTGGCGGTTTCAGTGTCCGCGTCCGCAGCGGCAGAGGGCGTCTCGGCAAGGCCGGTCATGCCCATGCTGTTCTGCCCGGCGGGGGTGTTGGCGGCCTGTGCGGCAGCCATATACAGCACGATGTCCGGGGTGGTCACGGCCTCTTCCAGTGCGGTGCGCTCGTCCTCGGTCAGGTCGGAGCGCAGCTGCAATACGCCATCGTCCTGCAGGTAGTACTGGTAGGCGTTTTGCAGCTTCTGCGCATCCTCCTCGCTCATCAGCAGGCTCAGCGCGTCCAGCGTACTCTGGCGCACCGTCTGGGGCAGGGGGCTTTCAATGCCGCCCTGCTGGATGCCGGTGTCCACGATTTTGCTCGTGTAATCCGGCAGGGAAAGGTCGCAGTAGGCTTGCACGAACAGCAGTGCGAACACCACAAGGCAGACTGCCCAGTGCCGGGCCAGCTGCTTAAAGATCTTTGTCATGGTTCGTTTCTCCCTTCGGGTCAATGTTGCGCGCGGCATTTTCCGCAAGAATGGCATCCATCAGCGCGCCGCGCAGCGCGTCCATCTGGGCTGCCTGCTCCGGCTCTAACCGTGCCAGCACGCTGGCAAAGTAGTTGCGCAGAGCCTGCTCACACTGGTGGCACAGCTCGTACCCCTTGGGGGTGATGCGCACCAGCGTTTTGCGGCGGTCGGCGGGGTCCGGTTCCCGCACCACAGTGCCGTCCTGCTCCATGAGCCGCAGCCCGCGCGAGACCGCCGGCAGCGGCTGTCGAATCTCCCGGGCAAGGTCGGAGACATAAATGGCACCGTCCTTTCCGTGACAGTTGATGGCGTGCAGCAGGCCTTCCAGCATATTGAAGTGGCATTTGGGGCAATCGGCCAGCGCCGCCCGCATTCCGGTCTTGGATGCCTTGCTCAGCTGCCCGATAAAGTGGCACATCCCCTGAAAGCTGGGGGTGCTTGGCTCGGACACGACAGTCCCTCCTCGTTTGCATTTTTTGGATACTTAACAGTTGTTAAGTATTAACGCCTGATAAGCATATTCCTTTTGCAGCCGGATTGCAAGGGAATAGGGAAATATTAAACAAAAATTCACAAAAAACTTGTAGGTTTTGTCAATGCGCAAACCGGCTCTCGCTGCATAAAAATAAAGGACAGGCAGAAACGGAGGGTGCAGATGGAGCAGGGATTCCAAGTGTTGTTACAGGTATTCGGCGGATTGGCGCTGTTTTTATACGGGACGGACAGCCTGTGTCGGGCGGTGCAGCAGGGAGCGGGCAGGCGTCTGCGCAGCCTGCTGGCGCGGTGCACCGCAAACCCGGCGGCAGGACTGCTGACCGGTGCTGCGGTAACGGCGGTGCTGCAAAGCAGCTCGGCGGTCACGGTCATGGTGATTGCCTTTCTGGCGGCGGGGCTGTTGCAGCTGCGGCAGGCGGTGCCGGTGGTATTCGGGGCAAATATCGGCACAACGGTCACGGCGCAGCTGCTGGCGTTCCGGGTGGAAAGCTGGCGGTATCTGCTGCTGTTTGGCGGGGTGCTGCTCTGTCTGGCCTGTAAAGGCTGGCGGGGCCGCTGCGTGGGCGAGGCAGTGTTCGGCTTTGGACTGCTGTTCGAGGGCGTCACTGTGATGCGCAGCGCCATGGAACCGCTGCTGCAAAGCCCTCTGCTCCGGCTGGAGCTTGCCCGGGTGCAGCAAAGCCCTTTGCATGGGCTGCTGGCGGGCGTCTGCATGACCTTAACGGTGCAAAGCAGCTCTGCCACAGTGGCGCTGCTGCAAAGCATGGCGGCGCAGCCCGGGGCAGACGGCGTGCACAGCCTGCTGGGGCTGACGGCGGCCATTCCCATTTTGCTGGGGGATAACATCGGCACCACCATCACGGCGGTGCTTGCCGCCATCGGGCAGGGAAGAGACGCCAAGCGGGTGGCGGCAGCCCACGCCATTTTTAACCTGAGCGGAGCGGCGGTGTGTTGCGCACTGCTGCATTGCGGCGCTGGTGCGGCTGTGCTCGCCCGCAGGGGTGGAGTGCGCCGTGATCGCCCGGCAGATCGCCAACGCACACACCTTATTTAACGTACTGTGCGCGCTGGTGTGGCTGCCCCTGACCGGGCAGATGGTGCGGCTGGTCTGCGCGCTGCTGCCCGATAAAAAACGCCCGCAAGAACGGTTGTAAACCGGAGCGGGGAATGGTATACTGAAGCAGACGATACTATTATATATAAAGGACGGAATGCAATGAAACGGAAAATCGGCAGGCTGTGCATGGTGCTGGGCGCGGTGCTGATCTTATGCGCCGCTGGGTTGCTGGGCTACAACCGGTGGGATGCCGCCCGGGCAGAAAAGGCTTCGCAGGAAGTATTGGGCGAGCTGGAGCAGACCATGCAAAAGACCATTACGGAGCACCAGCAGGAAAACGAGACTGCAGCCCCGCAGCCGGTGTTGGACCCGACGCAGGAGATGACCACCGTGGAGGTGGAAGGGCGGACTACATCGGGGTGCTTTCCATCCCGGCGGTAGAACGGGAGCTGCCGGTGATGGCGCAGTGGAGCTACGCCGGGCTGAAGATCGCCCCCGGGCGGTACAGCGGCACCACCTATGGCGATGATCTTGTGATCTGCGGCCACAACTACGCAATGCACTTCAGCCCCATCAAGTGGCTGGCCATCGGCAGCTCGGTCTATTTTACGGATGCAGACGGTCTGCGCTGGAGCTATGAGGTGGAGAGCGTGGAGACTTTGCGCCCCACCCAGATCGAGGAGATGACCACCGATACCGAGACGGACAACTGGGATCTGACCCTGTTCACCTGCACCTCCGGCGGCGGTTCCCGCTACGCGGTGCGCTGTGTGCGGACGGGCTACCCCGTCCGTGTGACGGACGCGGCAGAATAATGCTTTGCACAGCAGGATGATTTGGAAGGGCTTCCGCTTTGCTCTAGCCATTATCAGCGGAAAATTTATTTTTAATTTCGGGATAGCGGAGTCTGCGGACGCTCCGCTATCCCATTTTCACAGGAGGGGGGGTCGTGACGGAAAACGGCAGCTCCAGCGCCTGTTTCCTGCGGAAATGCGGCGCTGCGGGGACTGCCAAAGACCTGATCTCCGAGGAAAATGGCCGTGTACAGCGTGAGCAGACTGGGGAGCATACGCTGTTTTTTACGCAAAAAATCCGCAAAAACGTTTGAAAGTCCTTTTTATGGTATCTGAATTATGCGATACTGTGTTCACCGGGGAAGTCCCGGAATAAAACAGACACACAGGAGGGAAACACCATGAAGGATTTTGAGTTGCGTTATGTGGGCAATCATGTGGAGGTATACACCGGCAGTGGTGTGTTCCTGTTTTCGGCCGATACAGTGCGCGAGGCCATGGAAGAGCTGGCCGGGTAAGCGGCGGCATATCGCATCTGGGAAAGCTGAATGTAAAATGTATGTAAAATAACGGAAAGCTTTTTGTTTGCCACCCAGAAATATGTTGCGGAATGTGTGAAAAAAAAGTAATTTTCGTGTAAAATAAACCTTGTTGAGACGCCCCCTTTGATGGTATAATAAAAAAGCGGCTTCCGGAACAGGGCAGGCGTTGCGCGTGCAAGGTTTCGGCAGCTGTGTGCTGTAAAGGATAAAAAGGGAAGTTTCATATTAGGAGTATCGTTATGGATATCACACACATTACCTCTCTGCTGGGCGGCGTTGCGCTGTTCTTCTATGGTATGTCGATCATGGGTGCCGGCCTGGAAAAGCTGGCGGGCGGCAAGATGCAGGGCGTGCTGCAAAAGCTGACCTCCTCTACCATTAAGGGCGTGATCTTCGGCACACTGATCACCGGCGTCATCCAGTCGTCGGCTGGTACGGTCGTTATTTGTGTCGGTCTGGTAAACTCCGGCATCATGACCCTTACGCAGTCGGTAGGTGTCATTATGGGTGCAAACATTGGTACCACTGTTACCGGCCAGCTCATCCGCATGGCGGATATCTCCGGTGACAGTCTCTGGCTGACACTGATCCAGCCCAAGACCTTTGCGCCCGTGGTGGCGTTTATTGGCTGCATTTTTTATGTGTTCCTGCGCAATGCCAAAAAGAAGAATATCGGCCAGATCATGCTGGGCTTCGGCATCCTGTTTACCGGCATGAGCCTGATGGATACCGGCGTGGCACCCCTGCGGGAGAGCGCCGTCTTTCAGAATCTGTTTGTCACTATGACCAACCCCGTGCTGGGCGTGCTGGTGGGCATGGTCGTCACCGTCATCATCCAGTCCTCCTCGGCCTCGGTGGGTATCCTGCAGGCCTTGTCCAGCACCGGCCTTGTCACCTTCAGCTCTGCCATCCCCATCATTCTGGGTGCCCACATCGGCACCGCCTTTACCCCGCTGCTGACCATCGGCGGCTCCTCCAAGGACGGCAAGCGCGCCGCCCTGATCCACCTGTACTTCAACGTCATCGGCAGCGTGATCCTGCTGGCGCTGGTGTATGCGGTGCAGTTTACCGTTGGCATCCCCATGTGGGACGACGTGATGAACAAGAGCACCATCGCAAACATCCATACCTTGTCCAGCGTATGCGCCATGCTGCTGTTCCTGCCTTGCAGCGGAGTGCTGAGCCGCTTGGCGATGCTCACGGTGCCCAGCAGCGTGGAGGAAGCACAGGAGCTGAGCATGCCGGTGCTGGATGAGCGTCTGTTCAAGAGCCCGGCCGTGGCCCTGCAGCAGGCCAAGAGCGCCGTGGTCAAGATGTCCCGCCGTGCCGCCCGCAACGTGGGTCTGGCTGCGCCGCTGCTTTTGAAGATGGACGAGGAGACCGTGAGCGCCATTAAGGTGCGCGAGAACCTCATCGACCGCATGGAGGTGGAGATCACCAACTACCTGATCAAACTGACCGATCAGGAGCTGGGCGACGACGAGAGCCACGCGGTGACCGAGCTGCTGAACTTTGTCACCGAGTTCGAGCGCATCGGCGACTATGCCGTGAACATTCAGGAAAAGGCCGTGGAGCTCTACGACAAGGAAGCCAGCTTCAGCGAGAGCGCCAAAAAGAGAACTGCAATTGCTGGATGCCGCATTGGAGCGCATTCTGGTTCTGACGGACGAGGCCTTTGAAAACGATGATGTCCAGAAGGCTGCACAGGTGGAGCCGCTGGAGGAGATCATTGATGTGATGGTGGAGCGTCTGCGCGACCAGCACATCCTCCGCCTGAAGGACGGCATTTGCTCCATCGACACCGGCGTGGTGTTCCTGGATGTGCTGAACAACGCCGAGCGTATCTCCGACCACTGCTCCAACATTGCAGTGCGCATGGTGGGCATGGAGGCCGGCGAGGACTACGACTCTCACACCCTGAAAAACATCATGCACCACAGCCCCAGCAAGGACTATATGCTGGAGTACGAGCAGTGCCGCAAGGAGTACCTTGTGCCGCTGGAAGAAATGGAAGCATAAAATATTTTTGTTTTTAAATAAGCCGGGCCTGCGGGTCTGGCTTATTTTGCGCTTTCACGCAGGAATATGCAGTAGGCGCTGCCGTATATCTTTGCAATCCCCCTCGTGAAAATGGGATAGCGGAGCGTCCGCAGACGCTCCGCTATCCCGAAATTAAAAATAAATTTTCCGCTGAATATGGCTAGAGCGCAAGCGGAGGCCATTGAAAATCGTTAGCCCTGCCGCGCATTTACTCCCCCAAATCCTCCAGCAGCAGGTCCAGCTCCCGGGGGCTGTTGACCATGATTCCGCGCTTGATGCGTAAGGCGTCGTTTTCGGGCAGAAGATTGGTGTAGATGCCGGTCACGCGGATCAGGGTGCCCGGGGTGCCGTCGGCGCGGCAGGTGTACACCGCCACCCGCCCGCCGCTGTCTTGCAGGCAGTAGCGGGCGGTGTCCGTCTGGGGCACTGCCTGCGCGGCAAGGCTCAGGGGAGAGGCGGGGTCGGTCTCAGACCCGGCGGGGCTTTGAGACAGCGGCAGCCTTGGCAGCGCCATCCAGAACAGACTGAATACAATGGTGAATACGCAAAGCCCGTAGAACAGGCAGACAGACAGCTTGCGCATAAAAAACACTCCCTTCCCCGGTAAGTATGCCCCGTTTTGGCGGATAGCAGACAATTTTCACACGCAGATACTGTACTTTCCACAAGAGAGTGTGTTATACTATTTATATCTGCTCAGCGCGCAAAGATTGGTTCTTGCCCGGCTGGGGCTTGCGTGTTATAATATGGTATTGCAGTTTGAAATTTCGTGTCACAAACGATGTGGATAAAGCCCGGTGCAGCTATGCCCGGCAACAGTCTTGAAATGTCAGGAGGCGATCCCTATCTCCAACAATGAGATGAGAAAGATCCACCGGGGCGGCGAGGAGCAGCCTGCCCGCCCGGTGGGACGTAAGGTCAATGTTTCCCAGAGCCGCCGCGAGGTACACTCCGCAGCGGAAAACCGTACCCGCGCGCCCAAGGCACCCAAAAGCCCCAAGCCGCCAAAGGAAAAGAGCAAGCATCCCATCCTGCGGTTCATTGGCCGCACCGTCGCTACGGTGCTCTGCCTTGGCATTATGCTGGGCAGCGTGGTGGCCGTGGGCATGGTGTTCTATGTGGTGCAGGCTACTGCCAACGACGGTGACCTGCTGGACTTGGACAACATTCAGCTGAGCCAGTCCAGTATGGTGGTAGCCACCGACCCGGATACCGGCGCACAGGTGGAGTATGCCACCCTGCGCTCCTCCAACAGCCACCGCGTTTGGGCAGACCTTGAGCAGATTCCCTCCAATTTGCAGTATGCCTTCATCTGCACCGAGGATAAGGACTTCTACTCAGAGCCCGGCGTCAACTTCAAGCGCACCATCGGTGCCATGGTCAATGAGTATCTGCTGCCCATTTACAGCTCCAAGCAGGGCGCTTCCACGCTGGAGCAGCAGCTCATCAAGAACCTGACCGATGACAACAGCGCCAGCGGTATCGATGGCGCATTGCGCAAGGTGCGCGAGATCTACCGCGCCCTCTGCCTGAGCCGCAGCTACTCCAAGGAGACCATTCTGGAAGCCTACCTGAACACCATCAGCTTCACCGGCACCATTCAGGGTGTGCAGACGGCGGCCAACGAGTACTTCAACAAGGACGTCAGCCAGCTGAGCCTGTGGGAGTGCGCTACCATTGCCTCTATTACCAAAAACCCCACCAACTATAACCCCTATACGAACCCCGAAAATCTGATCCACCGCCGCAACTTCATCATGTATAATATGTGGCAGCAGGGTGTGATCAGCGAGGAGGACTACCGCAACGGCGCTGCACAGCCCCTTGTGCTGGCCGAAGAAGACAGCGGCAAAAAGCCCAGCACCGTCACCTCCTACTTCACCGATGCACTGTTCAATGAGGTCGTGCAGGACATCATGACCAAGGAGGGCATCAGCGAGTCCGAGGCGCAGAAGCTGCTCTACACCGGCGGCTTTACCATCGAAGCTACTGTCAATACCAAGCTGCAGTCCCAGATGGAAAACCTGATGCTGAACACCGACGATGCCTACTTCCCGGCCGGCTGGCATGAGGAAGAGGTGACCAGCATCTCGGACGATGACGTGCAGGTGATGAACGAGGACGGCACCCCCAAGACCCGCACCGGCGACGACGGCACCGTCTACTATTACCGCAATGTCCGCACGCAGGCTGCTATGGTCACGCTGGACTATGACGGCAATGTGCTGGCCATTGTGGGCGGTCTGGGCGAAAAGACCAAGAGCCTTTCCCTGAACCGTGCTTACAGTGTGACCCGGCAGACCGGCTCCACCATCAAGCCCATCGGCGCGTACGCGCTGGGCGTGGAGTACGGGCTGGTGAACTGGTCCACCATGCTCAACAACTCGCCCCCTGTACCAGAAGCAGGACATGGTCATCCGGGATGAGGACTACTGCCGCAAGAACGGCCTGATGGGGCTCTCCGACAAGCAGCTCCGCGCTTACCCCAACGCATGGCGCAGCTGGCCGCGCAACTACGGCGGCAACTATGGCGACGGCAGCGATCTCCCGCTGTGGAACGGCCTTGCCCGCTCGCTGAATACCATCGCAGTCCGCGTGGGCGACCTTGTGGGCGCAAGCAATATCTTCAACTTCGTCTATAACACCTTGCAGCTGAACACGCTGGATCCCACCAACGATGTGGGTCTGGCGCAGATGGTCATGGGCAGCCAGACCAAGGGCGTTACCCCCATGGCGCTGGCCGCAGCCTTCCAGATCTTCTATGACGGCGAGTACACCACCCCGCACCTGTACACTCGTGTGCTGGACCGGGACGGCAACATCTATCTGGAAAACAACGCCACCAGCTATCAGGCACTGACCCCCGATACCGCTTACGTCATGAACCGTCTGCTGAAGAACGTTCTGTTCTCCAGTGTGGGTACTGCCAGCGGCCGCTATCCCAACTCCAACGGCATGGAGTCCTTTGGTAAGACCGGTACTGCCAGCGACGAAAAGGATCTGTGGTTCGTGGGCGGCACGCCCTACTATGTCACCGCTGTGTGGTGGGGCTACGATGCACCTTACGATATGACCAAGACTCTGTCCAAGCAGCAGGCCAAGACCCGCACCTGTGTCATGGCGTGGAAGGCACTGATGGAGCAGGCACAGGCAGACCTGCCCTATAAGGCATTCCCCACCTCCGCAGGCGTGGTGGAGCGCCGTTACTGCACCCAGAGCGGATTGCTGGCCGGTGCAGGCTGCCCGAGCACTGCCGTGGGCTACTACCGTGCCGATGACCTGCCCGATACCTGCACCTATTCTCATGCCGCACCGCAGCCTGCTGCCCCTCCGAGAACACAGACGATGCTGTGCCCACCCAGCCGGTCATCCCCACCGATACCAGTGCACTGGACACGGAATAAGGACAAAAATCGTACTTTTTCACCCCTTTGCTGAAAAAATCCGGCAAGGACAGGGCGCACTTCACAAGACAAAACTGGACAAAGTGACAAAATAGCATCCGGGCTCTTGCATTGCAGGGGTTCGGATGCTATTATATTTTCTGCAAGAACACTTGTGTTTGAGAGGTGAACAAGTTGGAACGCCGTTTTTATCTGGTGGATGCGCAGGTGCTGCCGGAGGTTTTTCTCAAGGTGGTACGCGCCAAGGAGCTGCTGGCCAGCGGCGAAGCCCGCAGCATTTCGGCTGCGACCCGCGCCGTAGAGCTTTCGCGCAGTGCATTTTATAAGTATAAGGATTGTATTTTTGATTCCGAGAACGGCCGTGAGGTCATCACGGTCATGGCCACTCTGCGGGACGAGACCGGTGCGCTGCAAAGCCTTCTGGCCGGTATCAGCGCCGCAGGCGCCAGTATTGTGACCATCAACCAGTCCACGCCGGAAAATGGCGCTGCGCTGGTTGCCGTCACCATCCGCACCGATACCATGCAGATGTCCCCGGAGGAACTGACCGAAAAACTTTCGCGCCAGCGCATGGTGGTGAGTGTGCGCTGTGGGTATAACCTGTAACAAAACAGGAAACGAGGGAAAGAGAGTATGGCTAAAATTGCAATTCTGGGCTTTGGCACGGTGGGCAGCGGCGTATACGAGGTGCTGTGCCACAATGCTGCAAGCGTCTCCCGCCGGGCTGGCGAACCGGTGGAGGTAAAATATATTCTGGACCCGAAGGATTTTACCGGCAACCCGGTGGAGCCCTTGGTGGTCAAGAATATCGACGTGATCCTGCAGGACCCGGAGATCCGGGTGGTGGTGGAGACCATCGGCGGCACCCGCTTTGCTTACCCTTACGTCAAGGCGTGTCTGGAGAGCGGCCGCAGCGTGTGCACCTCCAACAAGGAGATGGTGGCCACCTACGGTGCAGAGCTGCTGGCACTGGCCAAGGAGCACGACTGTGCTTTCCTGTTCGAGGCCTCTGTGGGCGGCGGTACGCCCATCATCACCCCCATGCACCAGTGCCTGGCGGCCAACGTCATCACCGAGGTGGAGGGCATCGTGAACGGTACCACCAACTTCATGCTCACCAAGATGGTGCGGGAGGGACTGGGCTTTGAGGATGCGCTGCAGATCGCGCAGGAGCTGGGTTACGCAGAGACCAAGGACCCCAGCGATGATGTGGACGGCCGCGATGCCTGCCGCAAGATCGCCATTCTGTCCTCGCTGGTGTGCGGCCACCAGATCTACCCCCAGAACATCCCCACCCGGGGCATCCGCGCCATTACCGCCGCCGATGTGGCCAGCGCCGAAAAGCTGGGCTGTGTGATCAAGCTGATCGCATGGATGAAGCGCGGCAAGGACGGCAGCGTGGCCGCCGGTGTGGAGCCGTGTCTGGTGCCCAAGGCAAACCAGCTGGCCAGCGTGGACGATGTGTTCAACGCGGTGCTGGTCAAGGGCGATATGCTGGGCGATGTGGTGTTCTACGGCAAGGGCGCAGGCAAGCTGCCTACCGCCAGCGCCGTGGTGGCCGACGTGGTGGATGCGCTCAAGAACGGCGCAAAGGTGCACGACAGCCTGTTCTGGCAGCCTGCGGAGCCGGTGGACGGCATGCTCACCGACCCGGCTCCTGCTGCATATTATGTGCGTGTGGCGGGCATTGCACCCCCTGTGGTGGAGGCCATCTACGGCTACGGCAAGGTGGTGGATGAGCGGTACGAGGGCTGCGCCTACTTTGTGAAGCGCGCCGATGAGCGTGCGCTGGCAGAGGCCGCGCGCAAGGTGGAGGCCGTGGGCGGCAGCGTGAAGCTGGTGCTCAAGCGTCTGCCCGAGGAAGTGTAACGGAAAGGAACTGCAGCAATGAAGATCAAGGTTTCGGTCCCTGCCACCAGCGCCAACGTGGGCTCCGGCTTCGATGCGCTGGGTCTGGCAGTTACGTTGTACAACACGGTCACCTTTGAGGAGAGCGAGGTGCTGGAGATCTCGGCATCGGACGGCACCCGCATCCCCCGGAGCGAGTCGAATCTGGTGTACCGCTCGGCCAAGGGCCTGTTCGACAAGGTGGGCAAGCAGATCCCGCCCCTTAAGATCACCCAGACGAACCCCATCCCCATGGCACGGGGTCTGGGCTCTTCTTCAGCCTGCATCATTGCGGGTCTGCTGGGCGCAAACCGGATGCTGGGCGATGTGCTCAACACGCAGGAGCTGCTCACGTTGGCAACTGCCATTGAGGGACACCCCGATAACGTGGCTCCGGCACTGCTGGGCGGCCTGACCAGCAGCGTATTCGAGGACGGCAAGGTGTATTCGGTCAAGCGGAATGTGGATGAAAGCCTCTGCTTTGCTGCCATCGTGCCGGACTACAAGCTGCTGACCGAGGCAGCCCGCGCAGCCCTGCCTAAAGAGGTGTCCCACAAGGATGCGGTGTATAACCTTTCGCGGGCCGCGCTGGTGCCTGCAGCCTTCTGCGAGGGCCGGCATGACCTGCTGGGCATTGCCACCGAGGATAAGCTGCACCAGCCCTACCGGATGCCCCTGATGCCCGGCTCCAAGGAAGTGTTCGACATGGCACGGCTGTGCGGGGCAAAGGCTGTGTATGTGTCCGGTGCGGGCAGCACGGTGATGGCCGTAGCGGAAAAGGCGGAGGCCGAAAAGTTCTATTCCAAGCTGGAAAAGGGTCTGGAGCTGCTGGAAGGTCTGGACGGATGTGAAGCATTTACACTGTTGCAGCTGGATGCCGATAACACCGGCGCAACCGTGGAATGATAAATGGGTAAGGGAAGTGCAAGAACGCTTCCGCCCGGCAAGCCCCCCGCAAGCGCGGGGCGTTAAAGAGGAGAGTGACAAACTATGGCGTTGATCGTACAGAAGTTCGGCGGTTCTTCGGTGAAGGACCGGAACCGTATCTTCAACGTGGCCCGCATCGTGGCCAACACCCACAACGCGGGCAATGACGTGGTGGTGGTGGTGTCTGCACAGGGCGACACCACCGACGACCTGATCGCAAAGGCTGCTGAGATCACCCACAACCCTTCGGCTCGTGAGATGGATATGCTGCTGGCCTCCGGCGAGCAGATCAGCATCGCGCTGCTGGCCATGGCTCTGAACGAGCTGGGCTGCCATGCCACCAGCCTGACGGGCTGGCAGGCGGGCTTCCGCACCGACCGTGCCTACACCAAGGCACGCATCACCCGCATGGAGACCGAGCGCATTTCCTCCGAGCTGGAGCGCAACCGCGTGGTGGTCGTGGCAGGCTTCCAGGGCCTGAACAAGCTGGATGACATCACCACCCTGGGCCGCGGCGGCTCCGACACCAGCGCTGTGGCCATTGCAGCGGCCCTGCACGCCGACCGCTGCCAGATCTACACGGATGTGGAGGGCGTTTATACCGCCGACCCGCGCAAGGTGAGCAACACCCGTAAGCTGGAGGAGATCACCTTTGACGAGATGCTGGAGCTGGCATCTCTGGGCGCACAGGTGCTGAACAACCGCAGCGTGGAGCTGGCTAAAAAGTATAATGTGGAGCTGGAGGTGCTCTCCAGCCTGAACCCCATCCCGGGTACGGTGGTTAAGGAGGTTACAAAAGACATGGAAGGTATGCTGATTAAGGGTGTCGCCAAGGACACCGATGTTGCTGTTATCACGATTCTGAACGTTCCCGATGAGCCGGGCATGAGCTTCAAGATCTTCGGCCTGCTGGCCCAGAAGAACATCAACGTGGACATCATTCTGCAGTCCACCGGCCGCGACGGCAAGAAGGACATCAGCTTTACCTGTGCCGAAGGCGAAGCCGAGCTGGCCATGCGTGTGCTGAAGGAAAGTGCACACTTCAACGATGTCAGTGTGGACACCACCTGCGCCAAGGTCTCCATCGTGGGTGCCGGTATGCAGAGCCACAGCGGCGTTGCCTCCAAGATGTTCGAGGCAATGTCCAACAACAATATCAACATCAAAATGATCTCCACCAGCGAGATCAAGATCTCCTGCATCATCGACCGTGCAGACGCCGACAAGGCTGTCGGCGCCATCCACGATATGCTGTTTGACTGATCTGCGTAAAATTTTTAATTGTGGCCTGTCTGCTCCCTGCTGGGGGCGGGCGGGTCATAATTTTTTTACACACAGCAGCGTTTACACAAATTGCAAAGGGGTGTATAATATAGTTTGAATCTGTGCGGCGCACCGGCGCTGCAACAATGCCGAAAAGGAGCCCCGCCGCATGAGTGAATCCACCCGTACCTCCAGAGCGCCTGCTGAGAAGCGCCTGACCTATCAACAATGGAAGCGCCGCAAAATGCTGCGGCTGGCCCGCAACTGGGTACTGTTTCTGACCGGCTGCGCGGCAGTGGTGGCGCTGCTGACCGGCGGCATCCTGTGGCTGCTGCCCAAGGTGCATGGCCTGCTGGCCGGGCCAAAGGTATTTGCAGCCAGCGTGTACGACGGCACAGACTATGTATTTAACGCCGCAGATGCCCGGCTGGTACTGGTGAACGCCAACCTGCCCTATACCGCCGAGCCCGCCCCGCTGCTGGACACCGCCGACGAGGTCACCGGCCAGCAGCTGGAGGCCGAAGCTGCCATGCAGTATCGCGTATGGCTGCCGCCGCGCAGGCGGACGGCGTCAGCCTGACCCTTGTGGCCGGTTATCAGGACGCCGACACCCGTCAGGCCGCCTACGAGGCCCGGGTGCAGACCTACCGCGATAAGCGCAAGTCCGAGGAGGAAGCCGCCCGTCTGGCGGCTACCATCCAGCCCGCCGCCAACGCCAACGAGCACGGCACCGGCTACGCGGCAGATATCCTCAGCGCGGACAATCCGCAGCAGGACACCAGTTTTGCCGAGACCCGCGCCTACGAGTGGCTTACGGCCTACGCGGCGGAATACGGCTTTATCCTGCGCTACCCGCAGGACCGGCAGGCTGCCACCGGCATCGTGTTCGAGCCGTGGCACTGGCGCTATGTAGGGGTGGAAAACGCCCTTGCCATCCGCGCCAGCGGCCTGAGCCTGGAAGAGTTCATCGCCCTGCAGAGGGCAGACTGAATCAAATGCTCTGTGCTGCGGCACAGAGAGAAGGGAACTATCATTGGAACGTACTCTCATTGCACCGGGCGTGCATCTTTCCTGCGACCCGGCTTCTAAATTCAACCGCTGCCGCATCAGCGTCCACTTTGCTTTTCCGGCAAAGCGGGAAACGGCCACAGCACATGCGCTGCTGCCGCTGGTGCTGGAGCGCGGCTATGCGGATTGCCCGGATATGACCCAGATGACCAAAAAGCTTGCCCGGCTGTACGGCGCGGACCTGACCGTGGATGCCCGCCCGCTGGGTGCAAACCACAACCTCTGCGTCAGCGTGACCGGCATCAAGGATGCCTTTGCGCTGGAGGGCGAGGCACTGACCGCCGAGTATACCAAAATCGCGCTGGGTGCGGCCTTCCATCCCTATCTTGTGGACGGCTGCTTTGACCCGGAGGCCGTCAGCATCGAAAAGCAGATGCTGAAAAAGGCGCTGGAGGATGAAATCAACGATAAGCGCCTTTACTGCCTGCATCAGGCCAACCGGGAGTTCTTTGGCGACAGCCCGGCGGGTGTGCGGCAGGAGGGCTATCTGGAAGAGGTGGACAGCCTTACCCCCGCCATGCTGACCGCCGCTTATCAGCAGATGCTGCGCACCGCCAACATCGAGCTGCTGGTGCTGGGCTGCGACGCCGCCCAGACCGCCGCCATCCGGGATGCTTTGCTGGCAGAGCTTGTCTGCATCGACCGCGCCCCGCTGCCGCTGGTGGAAAACATGGCCATGCCTGCCATTGCGCCGGTGCATAAGACCGAAAACTACGATATGGTGCAGGCAAAGCTGTGTATGCTGTTCACACTGGGGCAGCCCATGCAGCCGCAGCAGCTGGCAGCGGTGCGCCTTGCCATGGCGCTGTACGGCGGCAGTGTGACCAGCCGCCTGTTCCTGAATGTGCGCGAGCGTGACCACCTGTGCTACTACTGCTCGTCCTCGTTCCAGAGCTTTACCGGAAGCATGGCGGTGAACAGCGGTGTGGAGCACGCTGATGCCGCCCGCGCAGAGCAGGCAATTTTGAAGGAACTTGCCGACCTGTGCACCGGCCCCATTACCGACGAGGAATTCGAGGACTGCCGCCGGGGGCTGCTCAGCGGCATGAACGGGGTAGAGGACAGCCTTGGCGGCATCGAGAGCTGGTACTACATCGAGGTGCTGCGTGCCGGTGCCAACAGCGCTGCGCTTATCCAAAGCCCGGAACAGGCACGCAGCGCCCTGCGCGCCGTGACCAAGGACGAGGTGCGGGACATCCTGCGCCGCCTGACCCTCTCGGTCAGCTATCTGCTTACAAAGGAGGATACTGCCCATGCCGCAGAATAACCAGACCCTGCTGGAAAAGACCGTGGCCGACCAGTGGCAGACCCTGCCCTCCGGCCTGACGGTGCTGGTGCGCCCCATGCCGGGCTATTCCAGCACCCATGTGATCTATGCTACAAAGTTCGGCTCCATCGACCGAGATTTCTGCCTGAACGGGCAAACGGTGCATCTGCCGGCGGGTGTGGCGCATTTTCTGGAGCACAAAATGTTCGAGGACGAGGACGGCGATGCCTTTGCCAAGTACGCCAAGACCGGTGCCAACGCCAACGCATTTACCAGCTTTGACCGCACCTGCTACCTGTTCACTGCGACCCAGCAGCTGGACGAAAGCTTGGATGTGCTGCTGGGCATGGTGACTCATCCGTACTTTACCGAGCAGACCATCGCCAAGGAGCAGGGCATCATCGGGCAGGAGATCAAAATGTACGATGACAGCCCGGACTGGCGGCTCATCACCGGCCTGTTCGAGTGCTTGTACCACGAGCACCCCATCCGCAGCGATATCGCGGGCACGGTGGAGAGCATTGCTGAGATCACGCCGGAGATGCTTTACGACAGCTGCAAAGCCTTCTATGCACCGGGCAATATGGTGCTGGCTGCTGCCGGTAACACCACCATGGAACAGATCCTTGCCGCCTGCAAGCGGCACGGCCTGATGGAGCCCCGCCCGGCAGAAAAGGTGCAGCGGCTGTGGGCCACGGAGCCTATGACCCTTGCCGCTACGGAAAAAACGCTGACCATGCCGGTTTCCAAGCCCTGCTTCGGCGTAGGCTTTAAGGAAGAGCCGCTGTCTGCGGACGATCTGCGCACCGAGGCGCTGTACGACCTTGTGCTCAGCTGCATCGTGGGCGGGATGTCGCCGCTGTACCGCCGCCTGTATGACGAAGGCCTTGTGAATCCCGGCTTTGGCGGGGAGGTGCTGCGGGTGGACGGCTGCTGCTGCATCCTGTTCACCGGCGAGAGCGATGTACCGGATACTGTGCGGCAGCTGCTGCTGGACGAGATCGCCCGGGTACGCGCCGCCGGTGTGGACAGGGAAGTGTTTACCCTGTGCAAGAACGAAAAATACGGCCAGCTGATCGAAAATCTGGAGAACGTGGAGGACTCGGCCAGCCAGATGGCAGACTTTGCCCTCAGCGGCCAGACCGTGGCCCAGCAGATCGCCATGCTGGCCGCGCTGACCGCAGAGGATGCAGACGCTGCCCTGCAGCCTGTGCACCGACCGCATGGCTACCATGTACATCCTGCCGGATGGCACGGCGCAGGCGGCAGAAGAGGACGAGGAGGAAGAAGAATGACAAATCTGGTACAGTTTCCGGGTCTGGGACTGAGTTTTCAGCTGAACCGCGTGGCCTTTACCATCGGCGGGGTCAGCATCTACTGGTACGGCGTGTGCATCGCAGTGGGTCTGTGTCTGGCGCTGGTCTTTGCCTTCCGGCACAGTCTGGAATTTGGCGTAGACCCGGACAGCATGGTGGACGTCATCCTTATTGGCGTAGTGCTGGGCATCATCAGCGCCCGCGCCTACTATGTAGCTATGGCACCCTTTAAATACGAAAGCATCTGGGAGATGATCGCCATTCGGGATGGCGGCCTTGCCATCTACGGTGGCATCATCGGCGGTTTTCTGTTCGGCGGCTTGGCCTGTAAGTGGCGGGGCGTGCCGGTGCTGCCCATGTTCGATCTGGCGGCCATGGGCTTCCTCATCGGGCAGGGCTGCGGCCGCTGGGGCAACTTCTTCAATCAGGAGGCCTTTGGCTGCAACACCACTCTGCCCTGGGGCATGTACAGCCAGGCGACCCACGATTACCTGATGAGCAGCACGGTCACGGTGCCCAAGGGTGTGGTCATCGACCCCAACCTGCCGGTGCACCCCACTTTTTTGTATGAGAGCATCTGGTGCTTTGTGGGCTTTTTCCTGCTGGTGCGCTACCTCAAAAAGCGCAGGTTCGCCGGAGATATCGCCCTGCGGTATCTGGTGTGGTACGGCGCAGGCCGTTTCTGGATCGAGGGTCTGCGCACTGACAGCCTGATGCTGGTGCCCTCCATCGGGCTGCGGGCATCCCAGCTGGTGGCAGGCGTCGCCGTGGTGGCGGGCATTGCGGCAGAGGTGTATTTTACCCGCAAGTTCAAGGGCAAGCCTTTGCTTGTGCCGCTGGCGCTGAACGCAGAGAACAAGGCGGCTCAAAAGAAGCTGGACGGTCCCATCTCCTTTGCAGGGAAGGACACCCAGCTGCTGGCCTCCAGCCCGTGCAAGCTGTTTTTGGAAAAGACCGAGGCCTATAATGCGCAGGTAAAGGCCGCCATAGAACAGGCCGGGCAGAAAAAAGCGTAAAAAATTTGCGCAAAAGGGGAAATTTCCTCTTGCAATCCGGTTTGGTTTTTGCTATAGTATTCTAGCCGCATGGTGTGGGCGCCTGAAATGGCCCGCAGTAAGGGTCTGCCTTTACGACCAGCGAGTACAACGAAAAGGAATGAAACAAATGTACGCAATCATTGTTACCGGCGGTAAGCAGTACCGCGTGGAGCAGGGCGACATCGTCTACATCGAAAAGCTGGACGTTGAGGCCGACTCCGAAGTGAAGTTTGATCAGGTTCTCGCTATTGGCGAGGAGGGTTCTGTCAAGGTTGGCGCTCCTGTTGTTGAGGGTGCTACCGTTTCTGCCAAGGTCATCAAGAATGGCAAGGGCAAGAAGCTGAACATCATCTATCGCGCAAAGAAGCACAGTGCTCGCCGCATGGGCCATCGTCAGCCCTACACCAAGGTTGAGATCACTGCGATCAACGGCTAAGGAGGTAAATTACAATGGCACATAAAAAGGGCGTAGGCAGCACCAAGAACGGCCGCGATTCCGCAGCACAGCGTCTGGGCACCAAGCGTGCAGACGGTCAGTTCGTTCTGGCCGGCAACATCCTGGTTCGTCAGCGTGGCACCCACATCATGCCGGGTGAGAACGTTGGCAAGGGCAGCGATGATACCCTGTTTGCTCTGGTGGACGGCACCGTCCGTTTCGAGCGCGTGGGCAAGAGCGGCAAGAAGTGCAGCGTTAAGCAGTAACTTCTTTCTGAATAACTGCAATCGTAGAGCCGGACCCTCGTGGCCCGGCTCTTTTTGATGAAATAAGGCTATGCGTTCGTGTAGCGCTGTTTGCAAGCCTTCCCCCGGTCGGGGGAAGGTGGCACGAAGTGCCGGATGAGGGCGCTGAAACGCAAAGGCATATAAAGCTAAGGAGGGGCTGTATGGCAGCACAGACTAACTTTATCGACATCGCCACGATATGGCTCCATGCGGGCAAGGGCGGCGATGGTGCGGTGAGCTTCCACCGCGAAAAATTCGTGGCCGCAGGCGGCCCGGACGGCGGCGACGGCGGCCGGGGCGGCGACATCATCTTTGTGGCGGACGATCATCTTTCCACCCTGATGGATTTCCGCTATAAACGCAAGTATGTGGCCCCGGAGGGCGGCAAGGGCGGCGCAAGCCTGTGCCACGGCAAAAATGCCGAGAACCTCGTCATCAAGGTGCCGCTGGGCACCGTGATCAAGGACGCGGAGAGCGGCCTGGTCATCGCGGACCTGTCCGACCACACCCCCGTTACCATCGCAAAGGGCGGCCGCGGCGGCTACGGTAACGCGCATTTTGCAACGCCTACCCGCCAGATCCCCAAGTTTGCCAAGCCCGGTATGCCCGGCGAGGACATCCAGGTGACGCTGGAGCTGAAGTTGATCGCAGACGTGGGTCTGATCGGCTTCCCCAACGTGGGTAAGTCCACCCTTATCTCCACCATCAGCGCCGCCAAGCCCAAGATCGCAAACTACCACTTTACCACGCTGGTGCCCACCCTGGGTGTCGTGTCGGTGGGTGAGGGTGCCAGCTTTGTCTGTGCCGACATCCCCGGCCTGATCGAGGGTGCCAGCGAGGGCATCGGTCTGGGCCACGATTTCCTGCGCCATGTGGAGCGCTGCCGCCTGCTGCTGCATGTGGTTGACGTTTCCGGCAGCGAGTGCCGTGAGCCGATGGAGGACTTTGAAAAGATCAACGAGGAGCTGGCAAAGTTCAGCCCCGAGCTGGCACAGCGCCCGCAGATCGTGGTGGGCAACAAGTGCGACCTTGCCACCGAAGAGCAGATCGAGACCTTCCGCCAGTATGTGGAGGGCAAGGGTCTGACCTTTGTGCCCATCTCTGCCGCCACCATGCAGGGCGTAAAGCAGCTGCCGGGGCTCGTGTACAACCGCCTCAAGGATATCCCGCAGGTGCCGGTGTTCACCCCCGAGTACAAAAAGCCGGAGCCCAAGAAGAATGGCCGCGATTTCACCATCCAGCGCATGGAAGCCCATGTGTGGAGCGTGGATGCCCCGTGGCTGGAGTATATTCTGGCCGGCAGCAATGTGGACGACTACGAGAGCCTGCAGTTCTTCCAGCGTCAGCTGGGCGAGAGCGGCATTCTGGACGCGCTGGTGCAGAAGGGCGTGCAGGAGAACGATACCATCCTCATCGGCGATTATCAGTTCGACTATATCTTCTAAGGATAAAGCATCATGAACGAATCAGAAAAGATCGACCCGCGGGAGCTCAGCCCGCTGGCGCTGGCCTTTGTGGGGGACAGCGTGCTGGAGCTGCTGGTGCGTCAGCGTCTGGTGGAGCACCACCGCCTGTCTGCCGGAAAGCTCAACGCCGAAAAGGTCAAGTATGTCTCTGCCTCTGCCAAGGCGCAGTTCAGAGAGGAACAGCTGCTGGAGCCGCTGTTCACCGAGGACGAGCTGGCTGTGTTCAAGCGCGGCCGCAACGCCAGCAAGGCCAGCGTTGCCAAGCACGCCTCCCCGGAGGAATACCGTGCCTCCACCGGCTTCGAGTGCCTGTTGGGATGGCTGTACCTGAACGGACAACTGGAGCGTGTGCACCAGCTGTTTGAGGTGCTGTGGCAACAGTTTGACCCTGACCAGAAATAAGAATGCGAAAAGCCCGCTGCTTTCCACACTGGAAACCAGTGGTGGAGGGCAGCGGGCTTTGCTTGTTGGCATCTGCGGTCCGTCAGATGCCGCTTACGCCATCAGCGGCTGTTTTTTGCGTTGCTGGAACGGCTGTTGGTGGAGTTCTTGGCGCTCTCGTCATCGGCACCCTTGGTGTACTGGTTGGGGTGCTTGTGCTCGTTGGTTGCGCTGTTGGTGGTCTTGCTGCTGGTACGGTTAGAGGTCTGGTTCTTGCAATTGGTACTGCGGTTCTCACTGCGGTTTTCCATGATGTGAATGCTCCTTTCGGTCGTTGCTGTGGGGGCGGGGCCGCCCCTCACAGTCCATAGTGTGGCCGCAGCCGGCGGCTTTATACATCCCATGGGAGGAAAAGAATATGCCTACGGAATATTTTGAGCAGCGGGAGCGTGCCCTGCTGGGCCAGCGGTACGAGCAGCTGTATGCCGCCCCGCAGCAGACGGCAGAGCGCGGGGTCACCGTGTCGGCGCTGCGCACCACACCGGAGCAGTTTGCGCAGAGGGCAGATTTCCCGCTGGAACCCTCGCCCTTCTGCAAGGCGGCTTTTGTGGTGCATCAGCCGGATTTTAAGCCCGGACGGCATCCGTACCACCATGCGGGTGTGTTCTATTCGCAGGAGCCCTCGGCTTCTTCAGCAGCGCCGCTGCTGGGAGTACAGCCGGGGATGCGGGTGCTGGATCTGTGCGCCGCGCCCGGCGGCAAAAGCAGCCAGCTGGCGGCGGCATTGCAGGGGCGGGGTGTGCTGGTGAGCAACGAGTATGTGGCTGCGCGTGCCGAAATTTTAAAAAGCAACCTTGAGCGCATGGGCGTTTCCAACGCCGTGGTGCTCAACGAGACTCCCGCCCGCATTGCCGAGGCGCTGCCGGAGTTTTTCGACCGGGTGCTGGTGGACGCGCCTTGCTCCGGTGAGGGAATGTTCCGCAAGGAGCCGGTAGCGCTGCAGCAGCACTGCGAGGCACTGGTAAAGCAGTGCGCAGAGCTGGGCGCACAGATACTGGACTGCGCCGCAGCAGCACTGGCTCCCGGCGGGCAGCTGGTGTACTCCACCTGCACCTTTGCCCCGGAGGAGGACGAGGGACAGGTGGCGGCGTTTCTGCAGCGCCACCCGGAGTTCACGCTGGCCGATGTGTTCGGCAATGTGGACTACAGCTTTGGCAGCCCGGGTGAGGCAAACCGCACCGGCGGCCTGCCGCTGGATGTGAGCAAGGTGCGCCGTATCATCTGGCCCTGCCAGGGCGGCGAAGGGCACTTTATGGCCCGGCTGGTCAAGGCCGGTACGCCCCGCACCCTGCCGCCGGAGGGAGAATACACCCCGGAGGAGCAGCTCTGGCTTGCCGCCGCTGCCGAGGCGGGCAAAAAGGGCAAGGGCAAGGCGAAGCCTGCCAAGGCCGCAGATGCCCGCAGCGCCCGCCGCGCAGACAGTCGCGCCTGCCGGGACGCCGTGCAGGGCACGAGCCGCCGCACCCGGGATACCGGGGCAGGGGAGGCCACCCCGGCGCAGAGCCTTGCCGCATGGCAGGAGTTTGCCCGGCAGTATTTCCCGGCGCTGGCGGACCGCCCGGCCGTGGTGCACGGCGGCGGTGTGCTGTTGCCGGTGGCCTTTCCGCAGACGGGACTGCATGTCCTGCGGGCGGGGGTGTTTGTGGGCAGCGTGCAGAAGGGCCGCTTTGTGCCGGAGCACCATCTGTTCACGGCCTTTGGAGGCCTCTGCACGAACTGCGAGCAGCTGACTCTTGCCGACTGCCGTTGCACCGAGTACCTCTCCGGCCGCGAAGTGGAAGCCCGCATCGCTGCTGACGGCTGGTGCTGCGTGACGGTGGACGGCTGGCCGCTGGGCGGCGGCAAGGTGTCCGGCGGGCGGGTGAAAAACCATTATCCCAAGGCGCTGCGGCTGCTGTAAACCGCAGATTTACACGCATCCGGGCGAAAATCGGGCTTTTCAGGCTTGAACGCGCCGGTGGATTGTGATAAAATAATAGAGTTAGATTTTGTGTGCTGCCACAAGCGGGCGACCACAGCCCGTCTGCCCGCAGGCGGAGATACCGATAAATTTAGGAGGCTCTTTCCCATGTCTGGACATAGCAAATGGAACAACATTAAGCGCAAGAAGGAAAAGACCGATGGCGCAAGAGCAAAGGTCTTTACCAAGATCGGCCGCGAGATCAGCGTTGCCGTCCGTGACGGCGGCCCCAACCCGGCTTCCAACAGCAAGCTGGCAGACCTGATCGCCAAGGCAAAGCGCATGAGCGTGCCCAACGATAACATCCAGCGTATCATCAAGAAGGCTGAGGGCGGTGACAAGACCGAGTTCGAGGCCATCACCTACGAGGGCTACGGCCCCGGCGGCGTTGCTGTCATGGTTGAGACCCTGACCGACAACCGCAACCGTACCGCTGCTGACCTGCGCCACTACTTCGATAAGAACGGCGGCAACCTGGGCGCTATGGGCTGCGTGGGCTTCCTGTTCAGCCAGAAGGGCGTCATCGACATCTCTCTGGAGGATAAGGACGCCGACGAGGCCATGATGGACGCTTTGGATGCCGGTGCCGAGGACTTTGATGCCAGCGAGGACGCAGCCGAGGTCACCACCGACCCCGAGAACTACTCCGCTGTGGTCAAGGCTCTGGAGGAGAAGGGCTACGAGATCCTGTCCGACGATCTGGCCATGGTGCCCATGACCACCACCCGCCTGACCGATCCCGATCAGCTGAAGCAGATGGGCAAGCTGCTGGATTCTCTGGAAGATAACGATGACGTCCAGAACGTCTGGCACTCTCTCGAGAACGAAGAGGACCTGCCGGAATAAGCTTCCGCAAGGCTCTTTGCTCCTGAAATAAAACGATAAAAAGCCGCTTTTTGTGCTGTTTGGCACGAAAGGCGGCTTTTGCTTGTTATTTTTTTTGTATGTCGTGCGGATAAGGGTTCCTTCTGGCATCAGAAAAATCGTACTCTGCACGCATATCCTCATCGTATGATGGATTTTCCGAAGAAGTGCTATTAGATTTATCGTTCATAGTGCGTCCACAGACTGAGGATCTTAACGGTCTGCTCTTTTTCATAGACCTGATAAACAAGGCGGTGCTGGATGTTGATGCGGCGGCTGTATGCACCGTTCAGATCACCCACCAGCTTTTCGTACGGGGGCGGGTTTTGGAAAGGATCAACACGGATGATTTCAATGAGTGCCTTTGCCTTTTTTCGTCCAGATGGGCAGACTTCAGTTTTGGTACGTCCTTTGCAGCGGTTTTGGTGTAAACGACCTTGTACATTTACCACTCCACCGCCGTTTCGTCCACACAGTCCTCAAGCGACGTGGCGATTCCGTCCATGATCTTTTCGCGCATACCCGGTGCAGAGACCAGATACAGCGTTTCCATGATGCCGCTGTAATCTTCTTCAGACAGCAGCACGGCATTGCCGTCCTTGGTGGTGATGTTGATGGGCTGGTTGTATTTAATGGTCTGCTCTACATAGTCGAAGGCATTCTTACGGAAATTCGTGATATTTGTAGTGGTCATCGTAGAATCACTCCTTTCGTGTACAGTATAGCGTACGCTTGTAAAAATGTCAATATGCGACCGGCAATCGAAACATGACACACGGTCACCCCTGTGCCAGCGCCCTGCCTTTTGCGTAGTAGCGCTGCATTTCTTCCCGGGGAACCATATTCCCGCCGGTAGCCCAGACCAGATGGGTGGCGTTTGCCAGCGCACCGGCGGGAGAGCGGCTTCGGTGTAAGCGCCAAGCAGCTGCCCGGGCTGGGTGAGCACCGGGCCGTACATTCCCGCCAGAGCGCTGGGTTCAAGGTAAAGATCTTCGGCGTCTGCCAGCTGCGCCAGAAGGGTGTACATCCGCTCGTCCTGCAGGGTGTAGCAGCCGCTCATAAAGGGACGCATCAGCCCGCCCACAAAGCCGGAGGCGCGCCCCACGGCAAGACCATCGGCGGCGGTGCGGTTATCGATGCCAAAGTCCTGCACGCAAATGCTGTTGTTTTCGCCGGTGGCCATGCCCAGCATCATGCAGGTGGAGTGGGTTGGCTCGGCGAAGAAGCAGTGTGCGGCATCGCCGAACAGCATCTTCAGGCCAAAGGCCACGCCGCCGGGGCCGCCGCCCACGCCGCAGGGCAGATAGGCGAAGAGAGGATGCTCCGCATCCACGGTGACGCCCTGCGCGTCCAGCTGCTTTTTCAGCCGCAGTGCAGCCACAGCATAGCCCAGAAAGAGGGTCTTGGAGTTTTCGTCATCCACAAAGTGGCAGTGGGGGTCACCCGCCGCCAGCTTACGACCCTCGGTCACGGCGATGCTGTAATCAGAGGCGTACTCCACCACCTTGACGCCCCGGCTGCGGAGCAGGTCTTTTTTCCATTGCCGCGCGTCAGCGGACATATGCACAGTGACCTGAAAGCCCAGCTTCGCGCTCATGATGCCGATGGAAAGCCCCAGATTGCCGGTGGAGCCCACCGCGATGGAATACTGCGAGAACAGCTTGCGGAAGCGCTCTTCTGCCAGAACGGCGTAGTTGTCGGTAAGGTGCAGCATTCCGCTGTGCAGGGCAATGTCCTCGGCGGTTTTCAGCACCTCGTAAATGCCACCCCGCGCCTTGATGGAGCCGGAAATGGGCAGATGACTGTCCAACTTGACCCATACCTGCCCGGCGATATGAGTGCCGCTGCGCTCCTTCAGCACCTTCTGCATCCGGGGGATGGGCTGAACAGGGGACTCGATGATGCCGCCCGCCGCAGCGGTCTCGGGAAAGACGGCGGCAAGATAGGGCGCAAACCGCTCCAGCCGTGCGGCGGCGTCCTCAATGTCGGCCAAAGTCAGCGGGCAGGCAGCCGCAGCCTGTGCAAAGGGCAGCTTGTCCGGGTTTACCCATGCAGTCTCCTTCAGGGCGCAGAGGTCAGAGACCACGGGATATGCCGCGATCCAATCGGCAACAGAACGCCCGGAGATGCACTTGGCAGGTGAAACCATAGTGGATCCTCCTTTATATATAAAAGTAAAAGCAGATGGCGCGCCCGGCGGTTTTTGCGGAGCGCTGCGTGTCTTGAATATAAAGGTTTTTACAGGAATTGTCAACCGGCTGCTCGCCGGGCGGATCAGAGCGCCACGATCTCGGTGGTCACCAGCTGCTGCTCTGCGCCGTAGTTCAGCTTCATGGCGTAGTCGGTCAGGGCACAGAATTCTTCAGCCTCCTTCCGGGTGGCAAAATAGTTTTCGGTAAGTACCTCGGAGCTGCCGCGGGCGTGGAAGATGGTCTTTACCACAAAGTTGTTTTCGTCCATAGTATGCCTCTCTTTTCCAGTTGATGCGGGAGACGCCGCCGTCCCTCGGTGTAATTGCAGTATAACAGGACAAATGTCCCACAGAACGGACTTTTAACGGAAGCAGGACATATTTTTGCGCAAACCGGTCAAAAAGCCGCACCAGCCGGAGGAACAGGAGAAGATTGGAAGGAGAGCAGCACACTGCCCAAAAACCTTGTTAAAAAACTGGCATTTTGCCATTTTTGTGTAAAGTATACAAGAATAAACACAAAAAAAATGGCATTGTGCGTATTGCTATTTTATAACTGATATATTAGAATATAAGCAAGAAGAGCGTGCAGGCGTACTGCGCGTGCCATAAGATAAATAACGACAGGAGGAACTTCTCTATGCCTATGAAAATGGGTTGGCGCTGGTATGGCGAGGGCAACGATCCCGTCAGCCTGAGCGACATCAAGCAGATCCCCGGCGTGACCAGCATCGTCTGGGCGTTGCACGACAAGATGCCCGGCGAGATCTGGGAAATCGACGAGATCCAGAAGGTTGCAGACCAGATCCACGCCTACGGCTTTGACATGGATGTTGTCGAGTCCGTCAATGTGCACGACGATATCAAGATCGGTCTGCCCACCCGCGACAAGTACATCGAGAACTACAAGCAGTGCATCCGCAATCTGTCCAAGTTCGGCGTCAAGGTCATCTGCTACAACTTCATGCCGGTGTTCGACTGGACCCGTACCGATCTGTTCCATCCGGTAGGCGATGGTTCCACCGCACTGTTCTACGAGAAGGACAAGATCAAGGGCGATTACAAGGCGATGGCCGAGTATATCATGTCCTTCACCGAGAAGTACAACATGACCTTCCCCGGCTGGGAGCCGGAGCGCATGGCAAAGCTGGACGAGCTGTTCAAGGCTTACGCCCCTGTCACCAAGGAAAAGCTGTGGGAGAACCTGAAGTACTTCCTGGAAGCTCTGATGCCCACCTGCCACGAGTGCGACATCAAGATGGCCATCCACATGGACGATCCTCCTTGGGATATCTTCGGCCTGCCCCGCCTGCTGGTGGACGAGCCCAGCATCGACCGCTTCCTGAAGATGGTGGACGATCCGTACAACTGCCTGACCCTGTGCACCGGCAGCCTGAACGCAAACCCCAACAATAACTGTGCCGAGATCATCCGCAAGCACTGCGACCGCATTGCCTTCGGCCACGTCCGCAACATCCACCACTTCCCCAACGGCGACTTCTCCGAGGCTGCTCACCGCGACTGCTGCGGCGAGACCGGCATCATCGAGGTGCTGCGCGCTTACCATGACTGCGGCTTTGAGGGCTACATCCGTCCTGACCACGGCCGTCAGCTGTGGGAGGAAGGCCCCGGCAACTGCCGCCCCGGTTACGGCAAGTATGACCGTGCTCTGGGTATCCAGTACATGCTGGGTGTCTGGGACCTGCTGGACCGTCTGGACGAAGAGAAAAAAAGGGCTGATGATTATGAAGCTGTCTGATATCAAGAACGGCAATCTGTCCGCCGAGTGGGCAGAAAAGGGCTACGAGCTGCCCAAGTTTGACGTGGAGGCTGTCAAGGCCAAGACCCACGCAGAGCCCACCTGGGTTCACTTCGGCGCAGGCAATATTTTCCGTGCCTTCCCCGCTGCCATCCTGAACGAGGCCCTGAACACCGGCAAGTATGACCGCGGTGTCATCGTTGCTGAGAGCTTTGACTACGAGATCATCGACAAGGCTTACCAGCCCTACGACAACCTGAGCCTGCTGGTCTGCCTGAAGTCCACCGGCGAGATCGAGAAGAAGGTCATCGCTTCCGTTACCGAGAGCCTGAAGGCTGATTACTCCTTCGGCGAGGACTGGGCACGTCTGGTGGAGATCTTCCAGAACCCCAGCCTGCAGATGATCTCCTTCACCATCACCGAGAAGGGCTACGGCGTTGCTCCCGCTGATCTGGAGCGCGGCCTGACCCCCGTGCTGGCCATGGGCAAGGTCACCGCTCTGCTGTACGAGCGCTTCAAGGCCGGCAAGCTGCCCCTGACCGTGCAGAGCATGGATAACTGCTCTCACAACGGCGATAAGGTCAAGAGCGCTGTCCACGCCTATGCTTCCAAGTGGGTCGAGCAGGGTCTGGTTCCCGCCGAGTTCCTGGCCTATGTGCAGGACGAGACCAAGATCACCTTCCCCTGGAGCATGATCGATAAGATCACCCCTCGTCCCGACGCAAAGGTCCAGGAGATGCTGGCCAAGGACGGCTTTGAGGACAACTACACCATCGTGACCGAGAAGCACACCTTTACTGCTCCCTTCGTCAACGCGGAGGAGACCGAGTACCTGGTCATCGAGGACCAGTACACCAACGGACGTCCTCCTCTGGAGCAGGGCGGCGTGCTGTACTGCGACCGCGAGACCGTGGATAAGATCGAGAAGATGAAGGTGTGCACCTGCCTGAACCCCCTGCACACCGCCATGTCCATCTATGGCTGCATGCTGGGCTACACCCTCATCTCCGCTGAGATGGCAGACGAGGATCTGCGCTCCTTTATCCAGAAGATCGGCTATATCGAGGCTATGCCTGTTGTGGTCGATCCCGGCGTGCTGAACCCCTACGAGTTCATCGGCGCTGTCATCAACCGCCGCCTGCCCAACCCCTTCATGCCGGATGCCCCCCAGCGTATCGCTACCGATACCTCTCAGAAGCTGTCCATCCGCTTCGGCGAGACCATCAAGGCATATCAGGCACGCGGTCTGGATAAGTCCAACCTGGTGCTGATCCCCCTGGTGCTGGCAGGTTATGCCCGCTACCTGAAGGGCATTGATGACAACGGCAAGGCCTTTGAGATCTCTCCCGATCCGATGCTGGCTGAGCTGCAGGCCATCGTGGCTCCTCTGGAAGTCAAGGAAGGCGAGCAGGACTTCAGCTGCCTGAAGAACCTGTACAGCCGTGCCGATGTGTTCGGCGTGGATCTGTATGCCGTCGGTCTGGGCGAGAAGATCGAGGGCATGGTCAAGGAGCTGTACGCTGGCAACGGCGCAGTGCGCAAGACCCTGCACAAGTACACTCTGGCCCGCTAAAACTTTATAACGCTATTTCCGTGACCCACGCTGCGCTTTTGCTTTGCCGCAGCGTGGGTTTTTGTTTTGTGAAAATTGTTATGTAAAAACAGACTCCCGGAGCGTCCGCAGACGCTCCGGGAGTTCGAAAGAAAAAGATTTTCCGCTGCCCTTATTTCCGGCAGTCGTGCAGGCTGGCAGCGGGCAGGGCGCTGCCCAGCAGGCTCCATGCGGCATCCATGCTCTCGTTCAGCAGATAGGCCTGATTCTTCTGGACGTAGATGTACACCGCCTCTTTGGTGCGGTAGGCGCAGTACACGGTGTTCCAGGTGTAGCGGTTGGTGGGCTCGGTCTTGTTCTGCTCACCGGCCATCCAGACCGAAAGCCCGGCGGCGTCCAGTTCCAGCCGGTAGAAGGGACGGGGCAGACCCAGCTTTTTGATCTGCTTGGAGAGGTTGGCAAAGAAGGTACCGAAGTATACGGCGGGCAGACCGATGGCTACGATGGCCAGCACGGCGGTCAGCAGCCCGGCACCCTCCCGCTTGCCGATCTGGCTCAGGCAGATGCCGGCACACACCAGCAGAATGGCGGTGAACACCGCCGGACGCTGCCAGCCCTTGTTGTGGTGCAGCAGGTCAAAAGATGCAAAATCGTGAAAGCTTTTTTCGTCCATCTGAACGGAAACGCAAATATTCTGGGTCATAAAGTTACCCTCCTTTTTGGGCATAGTACCACATTTACCGGCAAGAAGCAAGCAAAAGATGCATCGGCGGCGGTGCATCCGGCTTGCAAACCGCCCGCAAGGCGTGGTAAAATAAGATATTATCTGGGGTGTATCTGAAAAGTCGAAAATTTAGTCTATTTCTACAAGCACAGCTGGCTTTTGCGTGAATCAGCCTTGAAATCCACAAAGGATTCCTGCGGCTATTTGCCTTAAATCCCGCTTGTGCTTGCGAAATATTCGTCATTTTCTTTGTTTTCAGATACACCTTACGAAAAAGGGGGAAGCCTTGCATGGAAAAGCGCAACTGGAAGCACATCGTTACGCTCAAGCAGCGCATGGTGCTGTGTCTGGCAGCATTTTTTGCGGCCTTTGCGTTGCAGCTTGCCCTGAACGGCTATCAGGCACGGGCGGTGCAGCAGGTGCAGGACGACCAGATGGGCAACTTTAACGCCATCAGCCGCTTTCAGGGCGGTGTGGAAAGCTCCATCAGCATTCTGGAAGCGTACCGCTGGGAGAATGGCGAGGCTGAGGAAATGCTGGAAAAGCTTCAGGCAGCCTGCTCCACCAGCAACGCATGGCTGTGGCGCATCCGATCCAATATGGACGGCTTGCAGAACGTCAGCGATGAGCAGTGGGTGCTGTACGGTGCGGTGGAGACCACCTACGGCAGCTACAACACCCTGCTGGAAGAGCTGGAGAGCTATCTTTCCAGTGGGCAGGAAGCAAAGGCTTCCCAGCTGTACTACAACAAGGTTTCGGTCTGCGGCGGGTATCTGAGCCAGTACACCATGCAGCTGCTGAAAGCCTCGATTCTGGATGCCCAGACTACTTACACCGAGATCTCGGAGCTGGGCGAGCGGATCGCCCTGATGCAGACCGTGGTGGTGGCACTGTGCGTGGCGCTGGGCTGCGCCTCCGGTCTGATGGTCATGCGGCTGCTGACTCCGGTGTCTCAGATGATCGTGGCCTCCCGCGCTATCAGCCGCAGCCAGTTCGATACCCCGGACATCCCGCTGCCCAAGCAGCCGGAGATCGGCCAGCTGGCGGAGTCCTTCAACCGCATGAAGCACTCTATGGCGCAGCAGGTGAGCACCTTACAGGAGAAAAACGAGATCGAGCGAGAGCTGCACCGCCAAAAGACCGAAGCACTGGAATTGCAGAACCGCATGGAGCGCAGCCGGTTACAGCAGCTGCGCAGCCAGATCGACCCGCATTTTCTGTTCAACACCCTGAACGTCATCCAGCAGATGGCGGGCACAGAGTCCGCCTACCGCACGCAGGCGCTCATCATGGCGCTTTCCCATCTGCTGCGTTACAGCCTGATGAGCAACGATGAACAGGTGCCCCTCTCCCGGGAGGTGCGCATTGTGGACGAATACTACTCCATCTACCATGTGCGCTTTGGCGACCGGGTGCAGATGGAGTGGGCATTCTCGGATTCGCTGGACCTGACCGAGACGATGGTGCCGTCCTTTATCTTGCAGCCTATCGTGGAAAACGCTTTCAAGCACGGCATCTGCCCCAAGGAAGAGGGTGGCGTGGTGCGCATCCGCATGATCCCCCTGCGGGAAAAAGGTCTGCTGTGCATCCGGGTGCTGGACAACGGCGTGGGCATTGAGCCGGAGCAGCTGCAGCAGCTGCGCACGGCATTGGAGCAGCCCGCACCCCGCTGGGAACATATCGGTATTTATAACGTGGCCGCCCGCCTGCGGTTGCTGGATGCCCGCTGCCGGGTGGTGGTGCGCTCCCGGCCGGGGCGGGGAACTGCGGTGATCCTGTATCTGCCGCTGGTGGAGAATGAGGAGGAATTTGAGGAATGATTCGTCTGTTGATCGCGGATGACGAGAGGATGGAGCGGGAGGCGCTGGCGGATATCGTCATGCGCCGGTTCGAGCATGAGGTGACGGTGGAGATGGCGGAAAATGGCCGCAAAGCCGCCGATACCGCCGTGCTCTGGGAAGCAGACCTGATTTTGATGGACATTGAGATGCCGGGCATGAACGGCCTGGATGCCGCCCGCGCGGTGCTGGAGCAGCGGCCGGAGTGCAAGGTGATCTTCATCACGGCGTACAGCCTGTTCCAGTACGCCCACGAGGCCATGCATCTGGGTGCCTGCGACTATCTGCTGAAGCCGGTGGACCCGGACGAGACCGAGGCCGCCATCCGCCGCGCTATCCGGCAGATCGAAGCCGGCCGCCGCTTGGCCGAACTGGCTGCGGAAGCCCCGGAGCCGGAAACCGCCCCGGAGCAGGAGACCGAGCCCGCCGGGGAAGGGGAGAGCGACCGCAACGCACTGGTGATGGACCATGTGCGCAAGTATATGGAAGATAACTATATGGCCGACCTCTCGCTGGACAGCGTGAGCGAAATTTTGCACATCAGCCCGGCGTACCTTTCGGCGCAGTTCAAAAAATACCAGAAGATGAATTTTCTGGACTGTCTGACCGAGCTGCGCATCAACGCAGCTAAAGAACTGCTGGCCGACCCCTTCCGCTCCGCAGCGGAGGTAGCCTCTATGGTGGGCTACGAGGACGCCAGCTACTTTGCCCGCGCCTTTAAAAAGCGCACCGGCATGACCCCCACCCAGTACCGGAAGGAAGCGGCAAAGGCAGCCCGGGAGGTGCGGCTGTGACCCGCCGTCAGCTGCTGCGTCTGCTTGCGGCAGCCCCGGCACTGGCAGTTACAGGCTGCACGGCGCAGTCTGCTTCTTCGCAGCAGGAGAAGCCGCTCATCCTGCGCTATGCGGAGAACCAGCCGGAGGACTACCCTACCAGCAAGGCAGCAAGAGCCTTTGCCGAGCTTGTGGCGCAGCGCACGGGCGACCGGGTGAAGGTGCTGGTTTACAGCGGGGCAGAACTGGGCGCAGAGCAGAGCGTCATCCAGCAGATGCAGTTCGGCGGGGTGGATTTTTCCCGCGTGTCCCTGAGCCAGCTGGCAGAGTACGAGCCGGAGCTCAGCGTGTTGCAGCTGCCTTACCTGTACAGCGATGCCCAGCAGATGTGGCGGGTGCTGGACGGCAGCATCGGCGATGAGTTTCTGGCCATACTGGATGGGATGGACTTGGTAGGGCTTTCGTGGTTCGACGCCGGTGTGCGCAGCTTCTACACCCGGGAAAAGGTGACCGGGCTGGATGATCTGCAGGGGCTGACCATCCGGGTGCAGGAGTCGGACATGATGAGCGACATGATCACCGCACTGGGCGCAAAGCCGGCGCAGGTGGTGTACAGCAAGGTATATGCCGCCCTGCATAATGCCGAGATCGATGGGGCAGAGAACAACTGGCCCAGCTACGAAGTGATGGGACACTACGAGGTGGCACCCTTTTTCCTGAAGGACGAGCACACCCGGGTGCCGGAGGTGCAGCTGGCCAGCCCGGCGGTGATGGAAAAGCTTGCCGCATTGGACGAGAGCTTCCCGGAGGTGATCCGTGCCTGCGCCCGGGAGAGCGCACAGACAGAGCGGGAGCTTTGGGCACGGCGGGAGGCGAACGCAGAGCAGAATATGCGCAAGCGGGGCATCTGCGTCACCGAGCTGGACGAGGCCGAAAAAGCCCGCTTCCGCGCAGCGGTACAGCCCATGTATGATGCGTTCTCCACCCAGCAGGAACTGATTGACCGGATACAGAAAAGCTGAAAAAGACACCCCGAGAAGTGCCCGGATGGACATTTTTCGGAGTGTTGTTTTTTGCTATGAATGCAGGAATGTATCCAACTGGTCAGTAGTGTTGCACAAACAAGACGGAAAGCAGTTGTGCAATATGGCAAAAACTATCTTGACATTCTTTCGAAAAACAGGACATTTTTCGAAAGCCCTTGCTTCATTTCGGAAAATTTGCTAAAGTGTGTACAGTCAATGAACGAAAGCTCCGGCACCTGTGCGCCCGGAGAATTTCACAATTATTTAAGGAGGACGATTCCTATGAAAATGATCTCTCGTCGTAGCTTTATGGCCGTTGCCGGTGCAGCTACTGCTGCTGTTGCTCTGACCGCCTGCGGTGGTTCCAAGAGCGGCTCCACTTCTACCGCTGCTTCCACCTCTACCGCAGCTTCTGCTTCTGCTGCTGCCGGTGATGCAGCAGCTGCTGCCAACGATCCCAAGGTGACTCTGGTCTACGCCGAGGTCAACCCGCTGGATACCATCGTTGGCCAGACCGGTTCTCACTTCAAGGAGAAGGTCGAGGAGCTGAGCGGCGGTTCTGTGGTCGTCGATGTGCAGGCTTCCGGTGTTCTGGGCTCTGAGAACGACGTTCTGGACGCTATTCTGGGCGGCTCTACCTCCATTGATATCAGCCGTATCTCTGCTTTCGCTCTGACCAGCTACGGCTGCAATAAGTCCAAGCTGCTGTCCATCCCCTTCACCTTCAACAACCGCGCTCACTTCTGGAACTTTGCCAACAGCGATCTGGCTCCTGAGTTCCTGAACGAGCCCCAGGAACTGGGCCTGCCCGTTCGCGGCCTGTTCTACGGCGAGGAGGGCTTCCGTCACTTCTTCACCGTCAAGCCCGTTGCAACCATCGATGATCTGAAGGGCATGAAGCTGCGTGTGTCCAACGACCCCGTTATGAACGGCATGGTCGAGGGTCTGGGCGCTAACCCCACCGTCGTTGCATTCGGCGAGCTGTACAGCGCACTGCAGACCGGCGTTGTGGATGGCGCTGAGCAGCCCATCGCAAACTACAAGTCCAACGCCTTCCCCGAGGTTGCCAACAACCTGATCCTGGACGGCCACACTCTGGGCGCTGTGCAGGCTGTTATCACCGACAACGCATGGGGCAAGCTGACCGCTAACCAGCAGGCTGCTGTTATGGCTGCTGCTGCCGACACCCAGAAGTTCAACGCTGATCTGTCTGAGACCGCTGAGAACAAGGTTCTGGAAGAGCTGCGCTCCTCCGGCTGCAACGTTGTGGATGTGGACGACAAGACTCCTTGGCAGGAAGCTTGCGCTAAGGTCATCAAGGACAACACCTCTGATCAGGCTGAGCTGTACCAGAAGCTGCTGGACATGAAGGCATAAGCTGGCTTTCCATCCAATCTAAGTAGTACATTGCCCGGCGGGGGGGCCCACGGGAATACGCCCGCAGGCTTCGCCGGGTTTTTATATGGAGGAATTTCTATGCCGAAAATCTTTACCACTCTGGATAAGATCAGACCGGCGTACGACTTTACCTACAAGGTGGTTCTGTTCATCTGCAAGATCCTGCTGATCGCAGATATCCTCATTACCACGATGTCGGTCATTGGCCGTTACGTCCCCTTTATTCCGGACCCCTCCTGGTCTGAGGAGGTCGTTTTGACCTGCATGAGCTACATGGCTGTGCTGAGCGCTGCGCTGGCCATCCGCCGCGGCGCACACATCCGCATGACTGCCTTTGATATGTACCTGCCCAAGAAAGTGGTCAAGGCGCTGGACATCCTGTCTGACGTGGCCGTGATGATCCTTGGTGTGGTGATGATGGCGGTCGGCTGGAACTACGCCACCACGCTGGGCGGCCGTGGCTTCTATGTTTCCATGCCCTGGCTGAGCCGCTTCTGGATGTACTTCCCGGTGCCGCTGGCCGGTGTTGCCATGATCATCTTCGAGATCGAGTCGCTGTATAACCATATCAAGAGCTTTTTTGTAAAGGAGGAAATGTAATATGACAGTTCAGACACTGGCAATCATTGTCCTTCTTGTCAGCTTCTTTGTTATGATCTTCCTGCGCTTCCCCATTGCATACGCCGTTGGTCTGTCCAGCGTGCTGTGCATGCTGGTGCAGGGTCAGGCACTGACCGACGTCTGCCGCCTGATGGTCAAGGGCATCTCCTCCTTCAGCCTGATGGCTGTGCCGTTCTTTATCACCATGGGCGTGCTCATGGGCTCCGGCGGCATTTCTGAAAAGCTGATCGCTCTGGCTGACGCCTGCGTGGGCTGGATGCGCGGCGGCATGGCAATGGTAAATATCGTCGCCTCCTATTTCTTCGGCGGTATTTCCGGTTCTGCATCTGCAGATACCGCTTCCATCGGCTCCATCATGATCCCCATGATGGTGGATCAGGGCTACGATGCCGACTTCTCCACTGCTGTTACCATCACCTCCTCCTGCGAGGGTCTGCTGGTTCCTCCCAGCCACAACATGGTCATTTATGCCACCACCGCCGGTGGTATCTCCGCGGGCAGCCTGTTCCTAGCCGGTTACCTGCCCGGCGCTCTGCTGGCTATCGTGCTGATGATCGGCTCCTACATCATCTCGGTCAAGCGCAACTACCCCAAGGGTGATCCCTTCAGCATCAAGGGCTTCGTTAAGCAGCTGGGCACTTCCATCTGGGCACTGGCCGCTGTTATTATCGTTGTGTTCGGCGTTGTTGGCGGTGTGTTCACCGCTACCGAGTCTGCAGCTATCGCCGTTATCTACTCTCTGCTCGTTTCCGTGTTCGTCTATAAGGGTCTGGACTGGAAGGGCGTGTGGCACGCTCTGGACGAGTGCGTCAACACCCTGTCCATCGTGCTGATCCTGATCGCTACCTCTGCAGTGTTCGGCAACTGCCTGACCATGCTGCATGTGCCTGATCTGGCAGCAACCGCCATCACCGACCTCACCGATAACCCCTACATCATTGCATTGCTCATCGACCTGATCCTGCTGGTGCTGGGCATGATCATGGATATGGCTCCCATCATCCTGATCGCTACCCCCATCCTGCTGCCCATCGCCACCTCCATCGGCATCGATCCCATCCAGTTCGGTATCATCGTGGTTCTGAACTGCGGCATCGGTCTGCTGACTCCTCCCGTTGGCGCCGTTCTGTTCATCGGCTCTGCCGTTGCAAAGCGCCCCATGGAGAAGGTCGTCAAGGCTACTCTCCCGTTCTATCTGTGCATGTTCATTGCACTGCTGCTGCTGACCTACATCCCCGACATCAGCCTTGCTATCCCCAAGCTGCTGGGCGGCTATGTAAGTCCCATTGCAAACCCGCTGGGCCCTGTGTTCATCCACTAAGCGCAGCATAAGGGAAAACCCCTTGCATCTATAAGACCGGAGCCTGTCAGCCCTTTGGGCTGCGGGCCCCGGTCTTTTTTGCTTTTGCACCAAAATGCGGACAGCTTGCACGGCGGGGAACACTATGATACAATAAAGTGTATAGAAGCTTGGAAGGGGAGAGAACACTATGGGAGCAAAAACGCCTCGTTCTGCATGGGGGAACTGCCGCCTGCGGCGACCGTCTGTCCCCATTGCGGGAAGATCTTAGAGGGATGCAACCCGGCGGGCTGCCTGCCGGTGGGCACGGTGCTGGCCGGGCGCTACACCGTGGGCGAGATGCGCAGTCTGGACGGCGAGGGTGTGCTGTACAGCGGCGTGGAGAATCTGGGCGCTTTCCGGGTGACCATCAAGGAGTACCTGCCCGTCACCCTTTCTGCGGAGCGCGGGGCGGACTGCATCCTGCGCCCCAAGCAGGGCAGCGAAGTGCTGTTCAAGACCACCCGCATGGACTTTGCAGACCTGTACCGCGCCGTCCAGCGCATTACCCCCGCCAGCGGTCTGGAGGCTGTGCTGGATGTGGTGGAAGCCAACAACACCGTGTATGCGGTGCTGGAAAACTTAGGCGGCACCCCGCTGGAGCAATGGCTGGAAAATCGTCCCGCTCCGGTGCAGGCAGAGGATGCCTGCGCCATGCTGCGCCCGGTGTTTGAGGGCGTGGCGGCCATGCACAAGGCGGGGCTGGTGCACCGCGGCATCTGCCCGGAGAATATCCGGGTGATGTCGGATGGCCGCTGCCGTCTGGCCGGGTACGCCACCGTGGGTCTGCGCACCGCAGGCAGCGGTCTGCACGAGCAGCTGTACGAGGGTTACTCCGCGCCGGAGCAGTACACCACCGCCGAGTTTGAGGGGCGCTACACCGACGAATACAGCCTTGCCGCCGTCTTTTACCGCATGGTGTGCGGGCAGGCACCCATGCCCGCTGCCCAGCGTGTGGTGTCGGACTCTAACCCCCGGGCACGCACCGTAGAGCCTGCCGTACCGGCCTATGTCTCCGATGTATTGCAGCTGGGGCTGCGGCTCAAGGTCATGGAGCGCATCCAGACCGTGCCGCAGCTGTATCAGGCGCTTTCTTCCAAGGAATATACCGCCGAGCTGACCCGCACCATGAAGCCGGAGACCCCGATGCATCCGGTGCGGGCAGAGCAGAGCGCGCAGAGCAGGGAACATCTGCTCAGTTTGAAGGGGTTGCTGGCGGGCATCCTGATCCTGCTTTCCGTTTTGATCTTGCTCACCCTGTGGGGCATCGTGAGCAGCAAGGAGGAACAAACTCCCTCTTCGGAGCCGAGCTCGGAAGCTGCCAGCAGCGAGGAAATGAAGCCCCAGAACCTTGTGCCCAACTTTGTGGGCATTGACTACGAACAAATCAAGAATAACCGCGAGTACACCAGTATGTACCTGTTCCGGGCGGTGCTGGAGTACAGCGATACCGTGCCTTCTGGGCAGGTCATCCGGCAGGAGCCGGAGGCCGGCGAGGTGATGGAGCACGGCGAGGTGATCCAGATCGTGGTCAGTCAGGGCCCGGAGAAGGTGGAGATGCCCAAGATCATCGGTGCATCGCAGGATAAGGCCATTGAGATCCTGAGCAGCCGGGGGCTTGTGGCCAGCTGCTTTATGGTAGTGAACGATGGCTCCTACGCTACGGGCTGTGTGGTCTCTGCCAGCGAGGAAGAGGGCGCTATGGTCACGGTGGGTACGGTGATCACCGTGTATATCGCCGCAGACCCCAGTGTGCAGATCACTACCACCCCGGAGGAGCCTGCCGCTACCGAGCCTACCACCCCGGAAACGCCCCCGGAGGGCAGTACAGAGCCGGAATACGATACCAATTAAACAGCATACAACAAAAGCAGAAGCGGGAGCCTTGAACGGGCTCCCGCTTCTGCTTGTTTAGGATAGGAAAGAGAATGGCAAATTAAAGGTTCGAGTAGCCCATTAGGCAGCGGTCCACCTCGGCGGCGCAATCGCGGCCCTCGCGCAGACCCCACACCACAAGGCTCTGGCCGCGGCGCATATCGCCGCAGACGAACACCTTGTCCACGTTGGTCTTAAAGCTGTGGTCGGCTACATTGCCCCGGGCGGTCAGCTCCACCCCAAAGGCATCGGCTGTGTAGTTTTCGCAGCCGGTAAAGCCTGCGGCGATAAACGCCAGCTGGCAGTCGTAGGTAAATTCTTCACCGGTAGGCACCATGCTGGTGCGGCCGGTCTCGGGGTCGCGCTCCGGCTTCAGGCAGCTGATGACGGCACCGGTCAGGTTACCGGCCTCGTCCTTCAAAAACTCCTTGACGGTGGTCTGGTACACGCGCGGGTCCTTGCCGAACTTTGCAAGACACTCGGTCTGGCCGTAGTCCACCTTCAGCACCCGGGGCCACTCCGGCCACGGGTTTGCGGCGGTGCGCTCGGCAGGGGGCTGCGGCATCATTTCCAGCGCCATCAGGTCGGTGCAGCCCTGCCGCAGGGCAGTGCCCTGACAGTCGTTGCCGGTGTCGCCGCCGCCGATGACCAGTACGTTTTTACCGGCTGCATTGATGGCCTTGCCGTCTGCAAAACCCGAGTCCAGCAGGCTCTTGGTCACGCTGGTCAGGTAGTCCACGGCAAAGTGCACGCCCTTGGCGTCCCGGCCGGGCACGTTCAGGTCGCGGGGCTTTTTTGCGCCGCAGCACAGCACTACGGCATCAAAATCTGCCAGCAGCTGCTCGGCGGGCACGGCGCCGCCTACATCCATGCCGGTGCGGAACACAACACCTTCGGCCTGCATCAGCTTGACCCGGCGCTCGATGACCGCCTTATCCAGCTTCATGTTGGGGATGCCGTACATCAGCAGACCGCCCACACGGTCGGCGCGCTCAAACACCGTAACGGCGTGGCCGCGCTTGTTCAGGTACTCTGCCACCGAAAGCCCCGCAGGGCCGCTGCCCACCACGGCAACGCTCTTGCCGGTACGGGTCGGCGGCGGGGTGGCGGTCAGCCAGTTCTTGGCGTAGGCTGTCTCAATGATGGCGTGCTCGTTTTCGCGCACGGTGACGCTGCTGCCGGTCACATCCCCGCAGGTGCAGGCGGCCTCGCACAGGGCGGGGCACACCCGGCTGGTAAACTCCGGGAAGCGGTTGGTGGCCATCAGGCGGTGGAGCGCAAGCTCCCACTTGCCATGGTACACCAGATCGTTCCACTCCGGGATGAGATTGTTCAGCGGACAGCCGGAGGCCATGCCGCCGATCATCATGCCCGCCTGACAGAAGGGCACGCCGCAGTCCATGCAGCGGGCGGCCTGCGTCTGCTGCTGCTCCCGCGAGAGCCAGATGTGGAACTCGTTAAAATTTTCAAGGCGCTCCAGCGGCGCAACGTCCGTGCTGGTTTTGCGCGCATAATCCATAAATCCTGTTGTCTTACCCATGCTGCTGCCCCTCCTTACTTATGCTTCTGCACTGCATAAAATGCTTCGATCTGTGCCTGCTCGCCGTCCAGACCACGCTCCTCTACCGAGGCGATGACCCGCAGCATGCGGTCGTAATCGTAAGGCAGCACCTTTTTGAATTTGGGCAGGAACGCACTGAAATTGTCCAAGATCTCCTTGCCGCGCGGAGAGCCGGTGGCCTCCACATGGGCGCGGATCAGCTCCTTCAGGGTGGCAACATCGTACTTGTGCTCCACCGGCTCAAGGCTGACGGTCTCCTTGTTCACCCGCTGGTAGAAATCCCAGTTTTCGTCCAGCACATAGGCAATGCCGCCGGTCATACCGGCTGCAAAGTTTTTGCCGGTCTTGCCCAGCACCACCACGGTGCCGCCGGTCATATATTCGCAGCCGTGGTCGCCGACGCCCTCCACAACAGCGGTAGCACCGGAGTTGCGCACGCAGAAACGCTCGCCGGCCACGCCGGAGATGAACGCCTTGCCGCTGGTAGCGCCGTACAGCGCCACGTTGCCGGTGATGATGTTCTCCTCGGGCTTGAAGTCGATGCCTTGCGGCGGGCGCACGATGATCTTGCCGCCGGAAAGACCCTTGCCCATATAGTCGTTGCAGTCACCCACCAGCTCCAGCGTCAGGCCATTGGGGATAAAGGCACCAAAGCTCTGGCCGCCTGCACCGTTGCAGTGCACGGTGTACACATCATCCGGCAGATCGTTGCCGTATTTACGGGTAATCTCGCTGCCAAAGATGGCACCAAAGGCGCGGTCCACGTTGGAAACATTCAGGCTGACGCTCTGGGGAGCCTTGCTGCCCAGCTTGAACTTCTTCATCAACACCTTCATGTCCAGCGTGTTTTCCAGATGAAAGTCGTAGCTGTCCTCCTTGATGAAGTGGACGTTGCTGTTTGCAATGGCGGGGTTGTGCAGGATGCAGTCCAGATCCAACTCCGCTGCGCGGCTGCCCGGGGCGGCGGGCTTGACCCGCAGTAGGTCGGTGCGGCCCACCAGCTCGTCCACGGTGCGCACGCCCAGCTTTGCCATGTACTCTCGCAGCTCCTCTGCCACAAAGGTGAGGTAGTTGATGATGTACTCCGGCTTGCCCTTGAAGTTCTTGCGCAGCTCGGGGTTCTGGGTGCAGATGCCCATGGGGCAGGTGTCCAGATTGCACACGCGCATCATCACGCAGCCCTCGGCCATCAGCAGGGTAGTGCCGAAGCCGAACTCCTCTGCGCCCAGCATGCAGCTGATGGCCACATCGCGGCCGGACAGCAGCTTGGAGTCGCTCTCAATGCGCACGCGGGTGCGCAGGCCGTTCAGGATCAGGGTCTGGTGGGTCTCGGCGATGCCCAGCTCCCAAGGCAGACCTGCGTGCTTGATGGAGGTGCGGGGCGCAGCACCGGTGCCGCCGTCATAGCCGGACACCAGAATGACCTGTGCGCCGCCCTTGGCAACACCGGCGGCAATGGTGCCCACACCGGCCTCGCTGACCAGCTTGACGTTGATGTTGGCGCTGCGGTTGGCGTTTTTCAGATCGTAGATCAGCTCTGCCAGATCCTCGATGGAGTAGATATCGTGGTGGGGCGGGGGAGAGATCAGGCCCACACCGGTGGTGCTGTGGCGGGTCTTGGCGATCCACGGATACACCTTGGCACCGGGCAGGTTGCCGCCCTCGCCGGGCTTTGCGCCCTGTGCCAGCTTAATCTGGATCTCCTCGGCGCTGACCAGATACTTGCTGGTCACGCCAAAACGGGCGGATGCCACCTGCTTGATCTTGGAATTGCTCTCGCTGTGGTAGCGCTCCTCGGGCTCGCCGCCCTCGCCGGTATTGCTGCGCCCGCCCAGACGGTTCAGGGCGATGGCAATGGTCTCGTGTGCTTCGCTGCTCAGTGCGCCGTAACTCATGGCAGCGCCCTTGAACCGCTTGACGATGCTGGAGACCGGCTCTACCTCCTCCAGCGGGATGCCGCCGTCTGCGGCGTAGTTGAAGTCCAGCAGGCTGCGCAGGTGCACACCCTCGGCACCCATGTTGTCCACCGTCTGGGTGAACTGCTTGAAGGTGGCGTAATCGCCGGTGCGGCAGGCTTTCTGGAACAGGTGGATGGTCTGAGGGTTGAACAGGTGCTCTTCCTTGCCGCTGCGGAACTTGTGGGCACCGCTGTCGGCAAGCTCCATGTTGATATCCAGCCCCAGCGGGTCAAAAGCGGCGTTATGCAGCGCTTCCACATCGGCCTGAATGTCTGCCATGCTGATGCCGCCCACACGGCTCACCGTGCCGGTAAAGTATTTATCAATGACCTCCTTCGAGATGCCCACAGCCTCGAAGATCTGGCTGCTCTGGTAGCTCTGGATGGTGGAAATGCCCATCTTGGAGGCGATCTTCACGATGCCGTTGAGGATGGCGTTGTCGTAGTCCTGCACAGCGGCGTAATAGTCCTTGTCCAGCAGACCCTCGTCGATCAGCTGCCCGATGGTCTCGTGTGCCAGATAGGGGTTGATGGCGCAGGCACCGTAGCCCAGCAGGGTGGCAAAGTGGTGCACCTCCCGGGGCTCGGCGCTTTCCAAAATCAGCGCCAGTGCGGTGCTCTTTTTGGTGCGGATGAGGTACTGGGACACTGCCGAAACAGCCAGCAGGCTGGGAATGGTCACGTGGTATTCATCCACATCGCGGTCGGACAGGATGATGATGTTTGCACCCTCCTTGTAGGCGCGATCCACTTCCAGAAATACCCGGTCGATGGCCTTTTCCAGACTGGTGTTCTTGTAGTAGTTGATGGATACCGTAGCCACCTTGAAGCCCGGCACATTCATGTACTTGATCTTCAACAGGTCGGTGTTGGTCAGGATGGGGTTGTGCACCTTGAGCACCTTGCAGTTCTCCGGCTTATCCTCCAGCAGGTTGCCGTGGGCACCGATGTAAACGCTGGTGGAGGTGACTACCTTTTCCCGGATGGCGTCAATGGGCGGGTTCGTCACCTGTGCGAAACGCTGCTTGAAGTAGTTGAACAGCGGGGGATGCTGGCTGCTGAGCACGGCAAGCGGGGTGTCGGTGCCCATGGCACCGGAGGGCTCTGCGCCCGCCCGCGCCATGGCAAGGATCATGGTGTTCACGTCCTCGTACTTGTAGCCGAACACTTTCTGCAGGCGGGTGAGCTGATCGCCGGTGTAGCCTTCCACCTTCACGTTGGGGATCTTCAGCCCGCTCAGCTGCACAAGATTGCGGTCGATCCACTCGCCGTAGGGCTCGCGGCTGGCGTAAAGCTCCTTCAGCTTTTCGTCGTCCACCACCTCGCCCTTGACGGTATCCACCAGCAGCATCTTGCCGGGACGCAGGCGCTCCTTGACCAGAATGTTCTCCGGGTCGCATTCCAGCACACCCACCTCAGAGGACAGGATCATGCGGCCGTCCTTGGTGATGTAGTAGCGGCTGGGGCGCAGACCGTTGCGGTCCAGCACCGCGCCCATCACATCGCCGTCCGAGAACAGGATGGCGGCGGGGCCGTCCCACGGCTCCAGCATGGTGGCGTAGTACTGGTAGAAATCCCGCTTTTTCTGGCTGATGTTCTTGTTGTTCTCCCACGGCTCGGGAATGGTGATCATCACGGCCAGCGGCAGATCCATACCGTTCATCACCATAAACTCCAGAGTGTTATCCAGCATGGCGGAGTCCGAACCGGAGGTGTTGATGATGGGCAGGATCTTGTTCATATCGTCCTGCAGAATGGGGCTGGAGATGCTCTCCTCACGCGCCAGCATGGCGTCGGTGTTGCCCTTGATGGTGTTGATCTCGCCGTTGTGCAGGATGAACCGGTTGGGGTGGGCACGCATCCAGCTGGGGTTGGTGTTGGTAGAAAAGCGGCTGTGCACCATGCCAATGGCGGATTCATAATCCGGGTCCTGCAGATCAGCGTAGAAGCGGCGCAGGTCGTGCACGAGGAACATACCCTTATACACGATAGTGCGGCTGGACAGGCTGGGCACATAGGTGCCGTTGCTGGCCTGCTCGAACACGCGGCGGATGATGTAGAGCCTGCGGTCAAAATCGATGCCCTTGCTCACACGGGCAGGCTTTTTGATGAAGCACTGCCAGATGGAGGGCATACAGTCCCGGGCTTTCTGGCCCACGGCATCGGGGTCTACGGGCACTTCGCGCCATGCCAGAAACTCAAGCCCCTCCTTGCGGGTGACCACCTCAAACAGCTTCATGGCCTGCGCACGCATGTGCTCGCTCTGGGGGAAGAAACATGCCCACACCGTACTCGCGCTCATTGCCCAGCCGAATGTTCAGCTCCTCGGCAACCTTGGAGAAGAACTTGTGGCTGATCTGCAGCAGGATGCCCACGCCGTCGCCGGTCTTGCCCTCGGCGTCCTTTCCGGCGCGGTGCTCCAGCCGCTCCACGATGGACAGTGCATCGTCCACCGTCTGGTGGCTTTTTACGTCCCTTGATGTCCACCACAGCGCCGATGCCGCAGGCATCGTGCTCGAACTGTGGGTCGTACAGACCAAGGGTGGTTTTCTGCTCTGTAAAGTTTTCCATAGTCTTTCCCATCCTTTTTACTTGTTTACCGGGGGCTGCGGCACCCTCCGCAGCTTTTTATCCCCTGCAAAAAGAAAAAAGCGCCCCGCAAGGGCAGACTTTACCCTTGCGGAACGCCTTTGTTCCGGTACTTGATATTATACAGATTCCTGAAAAATCTTCAAGTGACAGCTGCACCAAATATGCTACACACATTGCGCCGCTTCTTGTGCGAAACGCCGCGAGCCCCCGCAGCTGTGCGCGGCATACAAGCAAAACCGCCGCACCCGGCGTTGTGCACGCGGGTACGGCGGTTTGGAGGAATTTGCCCTGAGTGATGCGGAACACTCAGGACTCAGGAATGCTTTGATTTGCGGGTGAAGAACCATCCGCAGGCCAGCAGCAGGGAGCCCAGGCTTGCCAGCACACCGGCCATCCAGCCGGTGGTGCCGGTCTGGGGCAGGGTGGGCACTGCCGGGGCAGCGGGCTGTGCGGCGGCGGGAGCTTCCGTGTGGGGAGCCTGAGCCGGGGCGTCGGATGCGGCGGCAGCTTCGGTGCCGTTGGTGTCGTCAGAGTCAGCCGGGGCTTCCGGGGCGGAGGCGTCTGCGTCGGGGTCCGGTGCCAGAGAGATCTCTTCCACCGGCAGAACCGCCAATTCTGAGTTGCGGGTTTGTTGTAAAATAACCAAACGAAACCTCACCCGCCCAGAATGGCCTGCAGGTCGGCTTCCGGGGTGGCAATGGGCTTGAGGCCGTACCGTTCCTGCAGGGTGCGCACCACCCCCGGCGAGAGGAACGGGGGCAGGGTAGGCCCCAGCCGGATGTTCCGGATGCCCAGCGCCAGCAGCGCGATGAGGATGCACACGGCCTTCTGCTCAAACCAGCACAGCACCAGCGAGAGGGGCAGGTCGTTGACGCCGCAGCCAAAGGCGTCGGCCAGCGCCAATGCGATGCGGATGGCGCTGTAGGCGTCGTTGCACTGGCCCACGTCCAGGATGCGGGGCAGGCCGGTGCCCGGCACGGTGCCAAGGGGCAGGTCGTTCAGGCGGAACTTGCCGCAGGCCAGCGTCAGGATCACGGTGTCGGGCGGGGTAAGGCGGGCAAACTCGGTGTAGTAGCGGCGGCTGGGCCGGGTACCGTCGCAGCCGCCCACCAGAAAGAAGTGCCGCAGCTTACCGTCCCGCACCGCCTGCACGATCTCGTCCGCGTGCTGCAGCACGGCGGTGCGGGCAAAACCGGTGGTCACCGTGGAGCCGCCGTTCAGGCCGGGTAGCAGGGTGTCCTGCGCGTAGCCGCCCAGCTCCAGCGCCTTTTCAATCACCGGGGAAAAGTCGCGCCCTTCGTCGATGTGGGGCACGCCGGGGTAAGCCACCACCGAGGTGGTGAACACCCGGTCGGCGTAGCTGGCGCGCAGGGGCATGATGCAGTTGGTGGTGAAGAGGATCGGGGCCGGGATGTCCTCAAACTCCCGCTGCTGGTTCTGCCAGGCTGTACCAAAGTTGCCCTTGAGGTGGGGGTAGCGGCGCTTCAGCTCCGGGTAGCCGTGGGCGGGCAGCATCTCCGAGTGGGTGTAGACGTTGACGCCCCGGCCTGCGGTCTGTTCCAGCAGCTGCTGTGCGTCGTAGAGGTCGTGGCCGGAAATCACGATGAACGGCCCCTTTTCAATGGTCAGGGGCACCTGCACCGGTTCCGGATCGCCAAACGCGCCGGTGTTGGCCGCGTCCAGCAGCTCCATGCAGCGGTAGCTGGCTTCTCCTGTGGCCTGCACCAGCTGCCACAGGGCGTCGGTGGTCTGGCCGGGGTCGCCCACGGCCTGCAGGGCGGTACAGAAGAACCGGTCCAGCTCCGGGTCGATGCGGCCCAGCACCCGGGCGTGGTAGTTGTAGGCGGCCATGCCCCGCAGGCTGAACAGCACAAAGCATTTCAGGCTGCGCCGGTCGGCATCCGGTTCCCGCCAGAGGGCCTGCATGTCGTAGTCCGGGCCGGTGCCGGGGCTGGCGTCGTGCACCCGGCGGGTCAGCGCGTCCACGGCGGCGGGGTCAAAGTTCACGTTGGTAATGGTGGTGAACAGCCCCTGCATCAGCAGCCGGGCCTGTTCCGGGGCCGGGCCGCGCCCCGCCGCGATGAGCTGCCCGGCAAACGCGATGAGCGCCCCGGTGAGCCGGTCCTGTGCGGCGGCTGTCTCGGCCGACTTGCCGCACACCCCCGCTGCGCCGGTGCAGGCGGTACAGCCCGCCGCCTGCTCACACTGAAAACAAAACATCTGCTCGTCCATACGAAACTCCCTTTCTGCCATAAGATACTGCCAGTGTGGGCAGAGCGGGGCGGGGTTATACCAAAAAAGAGCCGCACCCCTGCGGGCGCGGCTCTTTGGACGATGCAGTATGACTTAGTAGGTAATGCCCTGTGCCATCATGGCGGTAGCAACCTTCAGGAAGCCGGCGCAGTTTGCACCGACCATCAGGTTGCCCTCGGAACCGGCAGCCACAGAAGCGTCGTAGGAAGCGTGGAAGATGCCCTCCATGATGCCCTTCAGCTTGGCATCCACTTCCTCAAAGCTCCAGCTCAGACGCTCGGAGTTCTGGCTCATCTCCAGACCGGAGGTGGCCACGCCGCCTGCGTTGGCAGCCTTTGCGGGTCCGTACAGGATGCCGTTGGACAGGTAGACCTCGATGGCCTCCGGGGTGCTGGGCATGTTAGCGCCCTCGCAGACCACGGTGCAGCCGCCCTTTACCAGAGCCTCGGCAGACTCCTTGTTGATCTCGTTCTGGGTAGCGCAGGGCAGGGCGATATCGCAGGGGACAGTCCAAACCTGGGTGCAATCAGCCACATAGGTAGCACCGGCGTGGGTCTCGGCGTACTCCTTGATGCGGCCGCGGCGCACTTCCTTCAGATCCTTGACGTAAGCCAGATCAATGCCGTTGGGATCGTAGACGTAGCCGTTGGAATCGGACATGGTGACGACCTTGGCGCCCATCTGGGTCGCCTTTTCGCAGGCGTAGATGGCCACGTTGCCGGAGCCGGAGATGACCACGGTCTTGCCCTGGAGGCTGTCGTTGCGCATGCACTTCAGAGCCTCGGCGGTGAAGTAGCACAGGCCGTAGCCGGTGGCCTCGGTACGGGCCAGAGAGCCGCCGAAGGTCAGGCCCTTGCCGGTGAGCATACCGCCCTGGAAGCTGTTGGTCAGGCGCTTGTACTGGCCGAACATGTAGCCGACCTCGCGGCCGCCGACGCCGATATCACCGGCGGGGCAGTCCACGAACTGGCCGATGTGGCGGTACAGCTCGGTCATAAAGCTCTGGCAGAAGCGCATCACTTCCATGTCGCTCTTGCCGTGGGGGTCAAAGTCAGAGCCGCCCTTGCCGCCGCCCATGGGCAGGGTGGTCAGGCTGTTCTTGAAGGTCTGCTCAAAGCCCAGGAACTTCAGGATGCCCTGATTGACAGAGGGATGGAAGCGCAGGCCGCCCTTGTAGGGGCCGATGGCGCTGTTGAACTGCACGCGGTAGCCGCGGTTCACCTGGACCTTACCGGCATCGTCCACCCAAGGCACACGGAAGGTGATGATGCGCTCCGGCTCGACCAGACGCTCGATCAGACCGGCCTTCTCGTACTCGGGGTGCTTTTCCACAACGGGCTGGATGCTCTCCAGCACCTCGCGCACAGCCTGCAAAAACTCGGGCTCGTTGGCGTTGCGCTTTTCCAGACCCTCGTAAACACGCTTCAGGTATTCATTCGTCAGCATAATAGAATACTCCTTTTCCCAATTACTCTATAAATTTGAAAAAGCGGAAATGCCCCTGCCCGCCGCACAGCGGGGGTATCCTTGCAGATGCCGGGCGCTTCCGGTTCTCCATGCTTGCACGGCACGCCCGCAATGGCGGGCAATGCTTACTTTATTATTATAAAGCTTTGCGGTGGGTTTTACAATAGCAAAAAGCAGAATTTGTTTAAAAAACAGATAAAAAGTCACAGCTGCTTCACAAAACGAAAATTAAAAGCCGGAATGTGCCGCGAACCTTGTTTTTTAAAGTGCGCTGCCACTCCAAAGCCGCGCGGAAAAGAATGTCTTTTACGCGTCAGCGGGCGTATCTAAGCAAAAAGCCCTGTGTCACAACGGGCACAGGGTGGGGGCAGTTATTTCTTCTTCAGCAGCTTTTCGCAGGCGTCTGCGGCACCTTCCAAAAATTCGCCGCCGTAGGTTTCGATCATGCCGGCATCGGAAAGCGCAGCCAGCTGGGGATCGATGGGGCACTTGGCCAGCACGGGCAGGCCGTGCTTTGCAGCCACCTCATCCACATGGCTCTCGCCGAACACGTTGATGTGCTTGCCGCAGTCGGGGCAGACGATGTAGCTCATGTTTTCCACGATGCCCAGCATGGGCACCTTCATCATCTCAGCCATGTTCACGGCCTTGGCCACGATCATGCTGACCAGCTCCTGGGGGCTGGCAACGACCACAATGCCGTCCACGGGCAGGCTCTGGAACACAGTCAGGGGCACGTCGCCGGTTCCCGGAGGCATGTCCACGAACAGGAAGTCCACGTCCTTCCAGACCACATCGGTCCAGAACTGCTTGACCGCACCGGCAATGACCGGGCCGCGCCACACAACGGGGTCTTCCTCGTTCTCCACCAGCAGGTTGATGCTCATGACATCAATGCCCATGCGGCTCTGGATGGGCCAGCAGCCCTTGTCGTCGGCCATGGCACGGCCATGAATGCCGAACAGCTTGGGAATGGACGGGCCGGTGATGTCGGCATCCAAAATGCCGCAGTGGTAGCCACGGCGGGCCATGGCGCAGGCCAGCAGAGCGCTGGTCATGCTCTTGCCCACGCCGCCCTTGCCGGAAACAACGCCGATGACCTTTTTCACACTGCTGTTAGGGTTGGGGGCATCGTGCTGCGGAGCGGCATCGCGGGAAGAACAGGCTGCACTGCAATTAGAGCAGTCATGGGTACATTCTTCGCTCATTCTCTTTGTCGCGCACGGCAGGGGCAGGACCCGGGCGGTGCGCTTCCTCCTTGCTCAAAATACAGGCGGGGGCTTGCGCCCTGCCTGACCACTGTTAACTATACCATAAAAAGTGCGCAGAAACAACCCATAGCGCCGCTCATGTTTTGCAAAGCCGCCGCATAGGCTGAACCGTGAACGCCCGTTCCGGGGCAGGGGGAGGTGCAGGGTGCGGCAGAGTTATTTTAAAAACGCGGCGCTGCTTACCGGCTCGGACGTGGTGCTGCGGCTGGCAGGCATGGGGCTGCGCATCTGGCTGGCCAACGCCTTGGGCGGGGTGGGTATGGGGCTGTATCAGCTGGTGCTGGCAGTGTACGGGCTGTTCGTCACGTTGGCCACGGCGGGCATCTCGGTGGCCGCTGCCCGGCTGCTGACCGAGGAGCTCAGCCGGGATAAAGCCGCTGCGCGCGGGATGCTGGTGCGGCTGGTGCTGGCAGGGGCTTACGCTGGGCGGGCTTGCCATGGTCGCTCAGCTTGCCACCGCAGGCCTTGCGGCAAAATGGTGGCTGGGGGATGTCCGTGCCGCTGCCGCGCTGCGCACCTCGGCGCTGGGACTGCCATGGATGGCTGTCTCGGCAGTGCTGCGCGGCTTTTTTCTTTGGCGCGGCGGCGGGTGGAACCCAACGTGCTCAGCCAGCTGGCAGAGCAGACAGTGCGTATTGCCGCGGTGGTGTGGGCGCTTTCCCGCACGCAGGGCTGGCCGGACGGCAGCCGCTGTGCACTGGTGCTGGCTGCTACCGCCCTGAGCGAGGCCGTATCCACCGCCCTGATGACACTGTTTTACCGGCGGGAGGCGGCACGCTGCTTCGGCAGCACAGCGCCGCGCCCGCCAAGGGAGGCGTCCCGGCGGCTGTGGGACATCCTGTGGCCGGTAGAGGGCGGCAGGGTGCTTTCCAGCGCGCTGCACACCGCCGAGAATATGCTGGTGCCCGCCTGCCTTGCGGTGTATCTGGGGGCTTCCGGCGGGCGCACCGCCGCGCTGGAGCAGTACGGCACCTTAAAGGGCATGGCGCTGCCGCTGCTCAATTTCCCCTTTGGGCTGCTGGGCAGTCTGGCTGTTTTGCTGATGCCGGAGATCACGCAGGCGCATATCGAGGGGCAGACCGCCCGGCTGAACGCCCTGCTGGACCGGATGCTGCGGCTTACGGGATACTTCTCCATGCTGGCGGGCACGCTGTTCTGGGTGTGGGGCAGGCCGCTGGCACAGCTGCTCTACCATAGCCCGGAGGCCGGGTTCTATCTGGAGACCCTTGCCCCGGCCATGCCGCTGATGTATCTGGAAAGCATGGTGGACGGCGCCATGAAGGGCATCGGGGAGCAGAAGGCCGCTTTCCGGTACAGCGTGTGGGACGCGGTGCTGCGCATTGGTGGGGTGGCGGTGCTGCTGCCCCGGTACGGGATGCGGGGCTTTCTGACGGTGATCTTACTTTCCAGCTTTTACACCTGCGCAGCCAACACCGGGCGGTTGCTGCTTTCCAGCGGCACAGGGCACGCCTTCCGGCGGTGGCTGGGTGCGCCGCTGCTGGCGGCGGTTGCCGCCGGTGCGGCAGGGCGGGGTGTGCGCCGGGCGCTGACGGGCTTTCCGGCACAGGGGCTGTGGGAACAGCTGGCAGTGCTGACGGCGGGCGGTACGGCAACGGCCATCGTGTTTTTGCTGGCGGCGTTGCCGCTGGGGCTTTGGGAGGAGCTGCGGGCGGTGCTGCGGCAGGCAAAGACCGGGAAAAACAGGGGAAAGTGATAAAAACGTAAATTTTCTGGACACAGGCGGGGATTGTGAGTATAATACAAACGTGTAGTTGTATCCTTCCGGCATTGCCGGGGGAGAACACTGCCGAAAAAGCAGCGCAGGGCAAACCCTTGGCGCTGAGAGGGAAAAAGAGGATCGTAAGTGAAAGATAGAACCAAGAATACCCCGCAGGTGCTGCTGCGCCGTGCGCTGCTGGTGCTGCTGGATGCAGCCATTGTGGCATTCAGCTTTTATTTTGCCCTGCTGCTGCGGGCAGACGGTGCCGTGGAGGCCGGGTGGTGGCCCCACAACCGTGCCCTGCTGTACGAAAACCTGCCGTGGATCGTGGCGGTGTATATCGTCTGCTTCCTGGCAGGCGGGCTGTACTCGGTGCTGTGGAAGTACGCCGGCGAGCGGGATCTGATCCGCCTTGCCGGGATGATCGCCGTGCCCACCGCCGTGGTGTATGTGGTGAACCGCCGTTTTATCCACGGTGTGCTGTTTAATTCCGCCAACTGCATGGCCTCGGTGCTCATCTTTTTGTTCATCGGCGGCAGCCGCTTGGCTTGGCGGCTGTTTTTGAACCATCCGCTGGGTGAGCGGATGCGCAAAGTGCCCGCCAAGGACCCCAACCGCCCGGTGTTGATCGTGGGCGCGGGCGAGGCCGGTGCCTGGGCCATCAATGTCTGCAAATCCAACAAGGAATACGGCCACGCGGTGGTGGCGGTGGACGATGATCCCACAAAACTCAACCAGACCATCCACGGCGTGCCGGTCAAGGGCACGCTGGAGGACATTCCGGAGCTGTGCAACCGCTACGGCATCCACAGCATCATCATTGCCATCCCAACCTTAAAGGGCAGCAAGCTGAGCCATGTCATCGACCTGTGCGTCAGCACCCACTGCGCGGTGCAGCTGCTCAGTGACCCGCAGCTGGTGGGCAGCGGCGCACCCCAGCAGGAGGTGTTCCGTGAACTGAACCCCGCCGACTTCCTCTCCCGCGAGGAGGTCACGCTGGATACCGACAAGATCTCTGGCTACCTTACCGGCAAAACGGTGCTGGTAACGGGCGGCGGCGGCTCCATCGGCAGCGAGTTCTGCCGCCAGGTGATGCGCTTCCGGCCCGGCAAGCTGCTGATCTTTGATATCTACGAGAACTGCGCCTACGAGCTGCTGATGGAACTGCAGCAGAAGTACGGCCGGGATATCCCTGTAACGGTGCTGATCGGCTCCATCCGGGATAAAAAGCGGCTGGACGAGGTGTTTGAGACCTACCACCCCACCGTGGTGTTCCATGCAGCGGCGCACAAGCACGTGCCGCTGATGGAGGTAAGCCCCGCCGAGGCCGTAAAAAACAATGTGCTGGGCACCAAAAACCTGCTGGTCAGTGCCAGCGAGCACGGGGTGGAGCGCTTTGTGCAGCTTTCCACCGATAAGGCCGTGAACCCCACCAGCGTCATGGGCTGCACCAAGCGCATCTGCGAAATGCTCATCCAGACCTTTGCGGGCAACACGGATATGAAGTGTGTGGCAGTGCGGTTCGGCAACGTGCTGGGCAGCCACGGCAGCGTGATCCCGCTGTTTGAAGCGCAGATCAAAAAGGGCGGGCCGGTCACTCTGACTGACCCCAACATCGAGCGCTACTTTATGACCATCCCGGAGGCGGCCCAGCTGGTGCTGCAGGCAGGCGCATTGGCCGAGGGCGGCAGCATCTATGTGCTGGACATGGGCGAGCCGGTCAAGATCATGGATCTTGCCAAGCAGCTCATCCGCTTTTACGGCTACGAGCCGGGCGTGAATATGGAGATCAAGATCGTGGGCCTGCGCCCCGGTGAAAAGCTTTACGAAGAGCTGATGATGGACGAGGAGCAGGACAAGATGCGCCGCACCCAGCACAACAAGATCTTTGTGGCAAGCCCCCGCACCATTGATCTGGCCGAGTTCTACGAGCAGCTGCAGGCGCTGGAAGCCGCTGCTGCCCACAACGATGAGGGCGTGGTGCGCCAGCTGGCGGCCATGATCCCCACCTTTACCCCCACCCGGGAGAACCTGAAACTGTAACAGCTTGAATTGCGGCACTGGGCCGCATGGGATAGATCGCAGGCCGGAACATGCCGGGCTGCGCAAAACGAGAGGGATGTTATTATGGAAAAGAAACCGTTTCTGACCGAGGCGATGGCACAGCAGATCATCGAAGATGTGCCCACGCCGTTCCACGTCTACGACGAGAAGGGCATCCGGGAGAATGTCCGCCGCATCAACAAGGCCTTCAGCTGGAACAAGGGCTTCAAGGAGTACTTTGCGGTCAAGGCGCTGCCGAACCCCGTTATCCTGCAGATCCTCAAGGAGGAGGGCTGCGGCGTGGACTGCTCCTCCCTGACCGAGCTGATGCTGAGCGAGGCCTGCGGCTTTACCGGCAGCGATATCATGTTCTCCTCCAACCAGACTCCTGTGGAGGACATGAAGAAGGCATACGAGCTGGGCGCCTACATCAATCTGGACGACGCCACCATGGTGGAGTTTCTGGAGCGGGTGGCCGGGGTGCCGCAGGAGATCTTCTGCCGCTATAACCCCGGCGGGACCTTCCAGCTGGGCGAGAGCGAAGAGGGCTTTCAGGTCATGGACAAGCCCGGCGATGCCAAGTACGGTATGACCGAGCAGCAGATGATCGACAGCTACAAAAAGCTGATGCAGAAGGGCGCAAAGCAGTTCGGCATCCATGCTTTCTTGGCCTCCAACACCATCTCGGACGCCTACTACCCGGAGCTGGCAGGCATCCTGTTCCAGCTGGCTGTCCGGGTGCAGCAGGCTACCGGTGCGCACATCAGCTACATCAACCTGTCCGGCGGCGTGGGCATCCCGTACCGCCCGGACCAGACCGAGAACGACATCATGGCCATCGGCGAGGGCGTGCGCAGGAAGTTTGAGGAGATCCTTGTGCCCGCAGGGATGGGCGATGTGGCCATCTTCACCGAGATGGGCCGCTTTACCACCGGCCCCTACGGTGCGCTGGTGGCAACTGCCATCCACGAAAAGCACATCTACAAGGAGTACATCGGTCTGGATGCCTGCGCTGCCAACCTGATGCGCCCGGCCATGTACGGCGCTTACCACCACATCACCGTGCTGGGCAAGGAGAACGCCCCCTGCGACCACAAGTATGATGTGGTCGGCGGCCTGTGCGAGAACAACGACAAGTTTGCCGTTGACCGGATGCTGCCCAAGATCGACATCGGGGACATCCTTTACATCCATGACACCGGTGCGCACGGCTCCGCCATGGGCTACAACTACAACGGCAAGCTCCGCAGCGCCGAGGTCCTGCTCTGTGAGGACGGCTCTCACCGCCTCATCCGCCGCGCCGAGACCCCTCGCGATTACTTTGCAACGCTGGACTTTTTGCCCTTTATGAAGCCCCTGTTTGAGGACTGATCCGCTTTTCGTATCCTGATAAAAAAGAGGTGTGACCCATGTTTTTTGGCTTTCAGCTTACCCTTGGCCTGATGATGGCCTTTTACGGTTTTTCGGTGATGAAAAATCCCCGCGTGTGGGGCGATCAGGGGCGCAGGGCGGTCAAGGCCGAAAACTTTGAGGAATACTGCCGCCAGAACGGCCAGTTCTTTTTAAAGGCAGGCTGTGTTGTGGCAGTGATCGGTGCACTGGATGCCCTGATTACACTGGATGCCCTGCTGTACGCCCTGCTGTACATTTTTGGCTTGGCCTTTGCCTTCTACCCCCTTACCCGCTGGTGCAAGCAGAACGAGGGTTTCTCATGGCCGTGGCCCCACGTCCAAAGCGAGAAAAAGCGCATCAAAGAGCTGCGCCGCGAACAGCAGGCACAGGAGAACGAGGAAAAAAAAGGGGAGAAGTGATCCCCGGATAAAGCATAAATAGCAAAAGAACAGCTCCCGGTCACGCCGCTTAACGTGACCGGGAGCTGTTTTAGCTTACTGCTGGATAAGTGGGCGCTTACTCGGCGTCCTTCGGGTCGGTCAGAAGCTCCTTGATGCTGGGCACAACGCCGCCCAGATTCTGCAGCTCAGAGGGGATGATGATCTTGGTGGCCTTGCCGTTGGCAACTTTCGCCAGCGCTTCAAGGCTGCGGATGGCCAGCACCTTGTCGCTGGGCATGGCCTCGTTCAGCAGACGGATGGCATCAGCGTTGGCCTTCTGCACAGCCAGAATGGCCTGTGCCTCGCCCTCGGCCTCCAGAATGCGCTGCTGCTTCACAGCATCGGCGCGCAGGATAGCGGCTTCCTTTTCGCCCTCGGCGGCGGTAATGGCGGCCTGCTTTTCACCGTCTGCCTTCAGGATGACGGCGCGCTTCTCGCGTTCAGCCTTCATCTGCTTTTCCATGGCGTCCTGAATCTCTGCCGGCGGGATGATGTTTTTCACTTCGACGCGGTTCACCTTGATGCCCCATTTGTCGGTGGCTTCGTCCAGAATGGCCGTGATCTTGGTGTTGATGGTGTCACGGCTGGTGAGGGTGTGGTCCAGCTCCATGTCGCCGATGATGTTGCGCAGCGTGGTGGCGGACAGGTTCTCAATGGCGGCAATGGGCTGGTTGACGCCGTAGGTGTACAGCTTTGCGTCCATGACCTGAAAGAACACCACGGTGTCGATCTGCATGGTCACGTTATCGCGGGTGATCACAGGCTGAGGGGGAAAGTCTGCAACCTGCTCCTTCAGGCTTACCTTTTTGGCAATGCGCTCAATAAAGGGGATCTTGACGTGCAGGCCGGCAGTCCATGTATCGGAGTAGCTGCCCAGCCGCTCAATGACATATACCTTAGACTGCGGCACAATGACGATGTTGGAAACAATGACCAGCACCAGAACAAAAACAAGCGCAAGGATGACAAAAAACAGAACCATAATACATCTCCTTTGTCAGGTGGTTGTGTGGGGGTTACGGCTTTCGGTCAAAACAGGCTCTACGATGAGCAGGGTGCTGTGGATCTCGGTAACGCGGCAAACCGGGTGTGAGGGTGTCGCCGGGGGTGGCGCAGCGGGCGTTCCAGTCCACGCCGTCCAGCCGTACCCGGCCGGGGACCTCGGCAGTGACAGGGGAAAGCACGATGGCCTCCCGTCCCAGATTGCGGTCGCCGTTGGTGGCGGTATGCTTGAGCCGCAGCTTTGCCGCCAGCGGGCGGAAGGCTGCCAGACACAGGATGCTTACCACCAGAAAGACCACTGCCTGCACCCGGAACGACCCGGTGAACACGCAGCACAGCAATGCGGCGGCAGAGCCGATGGCAAACCAGATGGAGGTCATATTAAAGGTACTGGCCTCCAGTGCCAGAAAGCCCACGGCTGCAGCCAGCCAGAGAATGGGGGAGATCTGCATGGTATGTTACCTCCTTATGCTGCTATTATACGGCATCCCCTTGGGGGAAGGTCAAGAGCTTTTTACTGGAACGTTGCACAGAAAACAAAATATAGACAAAAATGGGAAAAAAGCCCGTAAATCACTGCGTCCCACCCTGTGAAAAAAAGTAAGTCGGGAGGCTCCGCAGAGCCTCCCGACTTACAAATAAAGAATAGGATCCCGCTATGGATGCTCAGAGCGCAAGCGGAGAGCATTTTAAATGGTTACAGCCTCGCAGGCATCACTGGATATCGTAGTAGCTGTGGTTGGGGTTATGGCCGTTTTCCTCCACCACGATGGTGAAGCCCATGGGGTTCACCTCAGTGTGCTTGCCGGAAGCCAGCGGCTCCACGATGATGTGCTCCGAGCGGTTCACGATGATCTCGGCGGTTTCCGCTTTGCCGATGCGCTGGTAGTGCAGGATGCCGTCCTCCGCCCGCAGCACCCGCAGCTCGCCGGTGCGGAAGGCCTCGCAGCTGTGGCGCAGCTGCGCCAGCTGTGCCAGCACCGGGCGCAGCCGCTCCTCGTGGCTGTCCCAGCAGAAGAAGGCGCGGTTGAAGGGGTCGCGGTAGCCCTGCATCCCGATCTCGTCGCCATAGTAAAGGCAAGGCACGCCGGGCAGGGTGTAAATGATGGCATAGGCCATGCGCAGGCGCAGCATGCCCTCCTCGTAGGCTTCGCCGGTCACGCTGCGGCCGCTCTGCCACTCCCGGCCGCGTCCGTTGGCGGGCTCGTCCGCAATCACGGTCAAAGCGCGCTCGGTGTCGTGAGTGGACAAAAAGTTCAGTGCCGTGTTGATGGCAGGGGCAGGGTAGTGCTCGCAGATGGAAAGGATCTCGTTGGCGGCCTGCTGGGCGGGCTTGCCCTTTACAAAATCCAGCACGGAGTTCTTGAAGGGGTAGTTCATCACGCTGTCCAGCCCCTTGCCCAGCAGGTAGGTGCGGCGCTGGCCGAAGCCGAACTTGGTGGTGGCATCCTCCCACACCTCGCCCAGCAGGAACTTTTCCGGGCTGACCCGCTTGACGGCGGTGCGGATCTTCTCAATGAAGTCGTCCGGCAGCTCGTCGGCCACATCCAGCCGGAAACCGGCAGCGCCCCGGCGCAGCCATGTGTCGATGACACCGCCCTGGCCGGTGATGAACTCCACATAGGAGGGGGTCTCCTCGTTGACCTCGGGCAGGGTCTCAAAGCCCCACCAGCTGCGGTAGCCGCCCTTGTACTGGGGGCCAAAATCGTACCAGCAGCGGTAAGGGGAGTTTGGGTCGCGGTAAGCGCCGCCCTCGCCATAGCGGCCCTCGCGGTTGAAGTAGCGGCTGTCGGAGCCGGTGTGGCTGAACACGCCGTCCAGCACGATGCCGATGCCGTACTTGGCGGCCTCGGTGCACAGTGCCTCAAAATCCTCGTTGGTGCCCAGCAGGGGGTCCACATTGCGGTAGTCGGCGGTGTTGTAGCGGTGGTTGGAGTGGGCCTCAAAGATGGGGTTGAGGTACAAATAATCCACGCCCATTTCCCGCAGGTAGGGGAGCTTGATGCGGATGCCCTCTAAATCGCCGCCGAAATAATCCTCATTCAGGTGGCCGCCCACCTCGTTGGGCTGCCAGAAGGGCTCGGCGTGCTTGTCGGCCTGATAGATGCGGTCGGCAAAGGGCATGGGCTTGTTCTCCACCCCTTCGCAGAACCGGTCCGGGAAGATCTGATAGAACACCTTGCCCTTGATGCATTCAGGGGTCTCAAAGTCCTGCTCATAGACCGTGATCTGCCACTTTTCGCCATCCTGCCAGCTGATCACGCCGCAGTTGTCGGGGCCGCGCACGATGCGGCGGAAGTCAGTATACAGGTCAAAGTAATAGAAGTATAAGCCCGGGTCGCCCAGCACAACATCCACCGAAAAGTGGTTCTGGTGAGGCGTCTGGCCGTCAAATTTCATGCGGTAGTGCACGGGCACATCGTATTTGCCCTCCTTTTGCAGCACAAGGTGCGGGTCCACATAGCCCAGCTCCTCGGGGATGCACAGGGACAGGCGCACGGTCTGCCCGGCGCGCACGGCACCAAAGGGCTGCTTAAAGTAGGGGTCGTAGCTGTTGAACAGACAAGACAAAAAAGATCGTCCTTTCTCAAAAAAGCCCCGGCGGGCGAAATGCCACCGGGGCTTTGCGGCTTTACAGGGGAAAATTACTTGCCCATGGGCACGGGGGAAGCGTACCAGATATCGCGGGCGTAGTCCAGCACGGCGCGGTCTGCGCTGAAGATGCCGCTGTTGGCAATGTTCTTCAGGCTCATGTGTGCCCACTTCTCGCGGTCAGCATACAGCTTCTGCAGGTCGGCCTGTGCACGGCGGTAATCCTTGAAGTCGGCCATGACCATATACGGGTCGCTGCTGCGCAGGTTCTCGGTGACCTCGTGGAAGTTCTCGCCGTTCCAGCCGCGCTCCAAGAAGTTCAGGGCGCTGTTGGCAACGTCGTCGCCCATGATAAAGGCGTTGGGGTGGTAGCCCACCTGCTTGAGGTTGTTGACCTCGGGGGTCAGCATACCGAAGATCAGCTCGTTCTCCTTGCCGGCGGCATCGGCAATCTCAACGTTTGCGCCGTCCAGAGTGCCCAGCGTGATTGCACCGTTCAGCATGAACTTCATGTTGCCGGTACCGGAAGCCTCGGTGCCAGCCAGAGAGATCTGCTCAGAGACCTCGGCAGCGGGCATCAGGTGCTCGCTCAGGGAGACGCAGTACTCTTCCAGATAGACCACGCGCAGCTTGTCGCGCACAGCGGGGTCGTTGTTAATCAGGTCGCCCAGCTTGCAGATCATGCGGATCATCTGCTTTGCCATGTAGTAGCCGGGAGCAGCCTTTGCGCCGAAGATATAGGTCTTGGGGATAAAGTCAGCGTTGGGGTTCTCCTTCAGGTACAGGTACTGGGCGGCGATGTTCAGCGCGTTCAGGTGCTGGCGCTTGTACTCGTGCATACGCTTGACCTGGCAGTCAAAGATGGAATTGGGGTCGATGACCTGACCGGTGCTCTTTGCCAAATAGCTTGCAAAATCCTTCTTGTTGGCCAGCTTGATCTCATTCAGCTTCTTCAGCACGGTCTTGTCGTCGGCGTACTTGTTCAGCTTGGAGAGGTTGGAAGCGTCGTGCTTGTACTCGTCGCCGATGGTCTCGTCCAGCAGCTTGCACAGCTCAGGGTTGGAGGCCAGCAGCCAGCGGCGGTAAGCGATGCCGTTGGTCACGTTCTTGAAGGCCTGCGGCTTGAACAGGTAGTAATCGTGGAAGACGCTGTCCTTGATGATCTGGCTGTGCAGCTTGGACACGCCGTTGATGCTGTTGGCGGTGTAGGCGCAGATGTTTGCCATGCGCACCTGATTGTCGCCGATCAGTGCCATGTAGTCGATCTTGCCCTGGTCGCCGGGGAAGGCCTTTGCCAGCTCCTCGCGGGCGCGGCGGTCCATCTCCACCACGATCTGGTAGATGCGGGGCAGGGTCATCTTGAAGATGTCCACGTTCCACTTCTCCAGAGCTTCGGCCATAACGGTGTGGTTGGTGTAGGAAAAGACCTTCTGGCAGATGCTGAAGGCCTTATCCCAGTCAAAGCCGCACTCGTCCAGCAGGATGCGCATCATCTCGGGGATGGCCAGAGTGGGGTGGGTGTCGTTCAGCTGGATAGCGACCTTGTCGGGCAGGTTCTCCAGCGTAGCGTAGCTGGACAGGTGGTTCTGCACGATATCGCCGATGGATGCGGCAGACAGGAAGTACTGCTGGCGCAGGCGCAGGATCTTGCCCTCAACGTGGTTATCGTTGGGGTACAGCACCTTGGAGATCAGCTCAGCGTTGGCGTTCTTGCTCATAGCAGTGTTGTAGTTGCCCAGAGAGAAGCTGGACATATCAAAGTCCGGGGCCTTGGCCTGCCACAGGCGCAGCTTTGCAACGCCCTTGCCGTCGTAGCCCTGCACATACATATCAGAGGGAACAGCCATAACGCTGTTGTAGTTGGTGTGCTGGATATAGTGGAAGCCGTGATCCCAGTTCTCGCGGATCTCGCCGTCAAAGCGGACCTCGACAGCCTGATCGGGGTGGCTCTTCAGCCAGACCTGACCGCCGGGCAGCCAGTTGTCGGCGCGCTCCTGCTGCCAGCCGTCCACGATCTTCTGCTTGAAGATGCCGTACTCGTACAGGATGGAGTAGCCGGTGCCGCAGATGCCGGTGGTGGCCATGCCGTCCAGATAGCAGGCAGCCAGACGGCCCAGACCGCCGTTGCCCAGGCCTGCATCGGGCTCTTCCTCAAAGATGCTGTCGATGTTGATGTCGGCATCAGCCAGCACCTTCTGGGCAACATCTTCCAGACCCAGATTGAACAGGCTCATCTTCAGGCTGCGGCCCATCAAAAACTCCATGCAGAGGTAGTATACCTGCTTGGTACCGGTGCCAATGGCCTTGGACTGGAACTTCTTGTGGTTCTCGCTCATCATCTGACGGCAGATCAGGGCAAGAGAGCGGTAGATCTGCTGGTTGGAGGCAACATTCAGCTCCACACCGTACTCACTGGTGAGCTTGTCCTGAAGAATTTTGCCAAATTCTTTTGATGTCATAGTGTGCTCCTATCCGCATATTGCTTTGCTAAAATAATTGAGTAGATAATAGCAGCAGAAACGTTCCCTCTTTCGCCCGGCTGCCAACATAACAAAGTTATTATAATATGAACGATTTATAAATGCAAGGAAACAGGCGCTTTTTTTCCGTAACTGCTATTTTTTCAGGCCACTTTCTGACAAATATGCCGAAATTTCAAAAAAATTCCACTTTTTCTTGCGGCGTATTTATATTATAATAGAAGGTAGAACTGAGCCGCGAAACGTTTTTCGGGGAGTAATTCCGGCAGTAATGGGGCGGGAAACTCCATCGAAACGTTTTCAAATGCCGAAACGTTACCGGGAACGATACCAAATCCCGGCAAGATGCAGAACAAACGGCCTTGCGCCGTACAGATACAGGAAAAAAAAAAAAAAAAAACACCATGGTAAACAAGGTAAGGGTCAACATCGCGGGCACACCGTATGCTATCGCAACTACAGATTCGGAAAAGTACATCCTGGGTCTTGCCAAAAAGCTGGACGAGGACATCACAAAGCTGCTGGACACCAACGATAACCTCTCGGTGACCAAGGCGGCGGTGTTCTGCGCGATGGATTATCTGGACGAGTACAAAAAGAGCACCGGCAGCGCCGAGAATATGCGCAGCCAGATCCAGGATTACATTGCAGATGCCGCCCGGGCAAAGCTGGCTGAGGACAAGGCACTGGCGGAAAACGCCGTGCTGCGCCGGGAAGCTGCCGCCCTGCGCGAGCAGCTGGCCAAGGAGCGCCAGCGCGAGACCCGCCGGGAGGAGCGCGCCGCCCGCGCTGCGGCAGAGACGGCACAGGAGCAGCCCGCCCCGGAAGCCCCGGCGGCAGATAGTGCGCAGACAGACGAGACCAACTGAACGTACCTTATATAAATAGAAGTCAGAAGGAGAACTATGGCAAGGATCGAGATCTTAGCCCCGGTGGGCAGTGAAGAAATGCTCCGCGCTGCGGTGTTCAGCGGCGCAGACGCAGTATATCTGGGCTTTTCGGGCTTCAACGCCCGCACGGGTGCCGGCAACTTTGACGCAGACAGTCTGCAGGAAGCCGTGCGCTTCTGCCACGCCCGGGGCGTGGCGGTGCACGTTGCGCTGAATACGACCGTGTATGGCACCGAGCTGCCTGCGCTGGAGCAGGCTATCCGCGCAGTAGCAGCCAGCGGCGCGGATGCGGTCATCTGTCAGGATCTGGCAGTGGCTACTTTAATTGGTAAAATCGCCCCGCAGCTGCCCCCCCGGCACGGCTCCACCCAGATGAGCGTCCACACCCTGCAAGGTGCACTGGAACTGAAGGAGCTGGGCTTTACCAGGGTGGTGCTGGCGCGTGAGCTGAGTCTGCCCGAGGTGGAGCACATCACAAAGCACTGCGGCATCGAGACCGAGTGCTTCATCCACGGTGCGCTGTGCATGAGCGTGAGCGGCCAGTGCTACATGTCGGCCTTTCTGGGCGGACGCAGCGGCAACCGCGGTTCCTGTGCGGGCCCCTGCCGTCTGCCCTTTGAAGCAAATGCCCTGCCGGAGGGCAAGCCGGGCCGCCTGCACCACCTCTCCCTTAAGGATAACTCCGCCATCGACAAGCTGGACAAGCTGCAGGCGCTTGGCGTGGCATCGGCAAAGATCGAGGGTCGTCTGCGCACGCCGGAGTATGTGGCAGCGGCGGTCAGTGCCTGTCTGGCAGGCCGCGAGGGCCGCGCCTACGACCGCGACCTGCTGAAGAATGCTTTCAGCCGTTCCGGCTTCACCTCCGGCTATCTGGACGGAAAAATCGACGGCACCATGTTCGGTGTGCGCAGCGAAGCTGACGCCGAGCTGACCAAAAAGACCCTGCCCATGCTGCGTGAGCTTTACCGCCGCGAGCGCTGCCGCGTGCCGGTAAAGATGAAGCTGGAAATTGAAGAGGGCGGCGAAAAGCTCACTGTTACCGATGCAGACGGCAGCAAGGCCTTTGCCTATGGGGATGCCGAGCCGCAGCCCGCCCGCACCGACCCCACCGAGAGCCTGAACCGCAGCTTGACAAAGACCGGCGGCACCCCCTTTACGGCGGAGAAGATCACTGTGGAAATGGACGGCGGGCCGTGGTTCATCCCCGGCAGTGCCGTGAACGAGCTGCGCCGGGAGGCACTGGATGCCCTGCTCAAAAAGCGGGAGGCGCTGCGTCCTTGGCCCACCACCGAGGAGCATGTGCCTGCCCTGCCGCTGCGCACCCTGCCGCCCCCCGCACCCTGCGTGCCCGGTTTGAGAGCTGGGAGCAGGTGCCGGAGCGGGCGCTTGACGGGGTGGAGTATCTCATTCTGCCCATTGCGCAGGCCGACCGTGTGCCCCGGGAGTGGCGGGAGAAGACCCTTCTGGAGCTGCCGCGCGTGATGTTCGGCGCGTTGGAGGAGGACACCGCCCGCCGCATTGCCGCCACCCAGGACGCGGGCTTTGCCGGATACGAGGTCAGTAACATCGCCCATCTGCGGCTGTGCCGCGGCCTGCCCATGACCGGCGGCTTTGGACTGAACATCACCAACAATGTGGCGGCACAGTTCTATGCAGAGCAGGGACTTTCCAGCCTGCTCATCCTGCCGGAGGTAAAAGACAGCGATATTGCGTCCATTGCGCCCACCCGGAACGGTAAGCCTGTGCCCACCGGCGTGATGATCTACGGTCATATGCCGCTGATGCTCACCCGCGCCTGCCCGCTGCAAAACATCCATGACTGTGCCCACTGCGATAAGACCGGCGTGCTGACCGACCGCAAGGCCAAAAAGTTCCCGGTGCGGTGCGGCCTTGGAGTGCGCACCATCTATAACCCGGTGCCCATCTACATGGGTGATAAGCCCGGCGCACTGGCGGTGGACTATGGCGTGGCCTACTTTACGCTGGAATCCCGCGAGGAAGCGGCGCAGATCTTGGACAGCATCCGCACCCACGCCCCCTTTGAGGGCGATTTTACCCGCGGTCTGTATTTTAAGGGTACAAACTGACAAAACACCGGAAGCGCCCCAAGCTTTGCCTGTGAAAAAAGAAAAACGAAACGAGGTTATACGATGGAACCCATCACTGTAAAATATAAGGTACTGGATGCCCGGGCAAAAGTGCCCGCCTATGCCACCCCCGGCGCAGCTGCCGCTGACCTGTGCGCTGTGCTGGACGCACCACTGACCGTTGCCCCCATGCAGCGGGTGCTGGTGCCCACCGGCCTTGCCATCGAGCTGCCCGGCGCCCATAGCGTGGCGCTGGTGTATGCCCGCAGCGGCCTGTCCATCAAGCACGGCCTGTGCATGGCAAACGGCGTGGGCGTGGTGGACAGCGACTACCGCGGCGAGCTGAAGGTGCCCATGGTCAATCTGGGTGCCGAGGCTTATACCATCCAGCCCGGCGAGCGGGTGGCGCAGCTGTGCATCGCTCCGGTGTACACCGCCGCCTTTGTGCCCGCCGAGGAGCTGGGCGACACCCAGCGCGGTGTGGGCGGCTTTGGCTCTACCGGAAAATAACCCCCTTCGTCAATGCTTCGTATTGCCACCCGAGAGGGGAAAATTTAGAAGAGTAAACCGATTGATGAAAAAAGCTCTCCCCTTCGGGAGAGCGGTCACCGCAGGTGACTGAGAGGGTTTTATGAATCATTTGATCTTAGCCTCTGGCAGCCCCCGCAGACGGGAGCTGCTTTCCCTGTACACCACCGATTTCACGGTCTGTGTCAGCGATTTTGATGAGAGCGCCGTCACTGCCCCCACTCCGGCGCAGCTGGTGGAGCAACTGGCCATCGGCAAGTGCCTTGCGGTGGCAAAACAGCACCCGGATGCCGTGGTCATCGGCTGCGATACGGTGGTGGACGTGGACGGCGCGGTGTTCGGCAAGCCCCATGACGCAGAGGATGCCAAGCGGATGCTGCGTGCGCTCTCCGGCAAGACCCATCAGGTGCACACCGGCGTGTGCATTGCAAAAGGGGACAGGGCAGAGCATTTTGTGGACAGCTGCAAGGTGACCTTTTTCCAGCTGGGGGAGAAGAAATCGCGTTCTACACTGCTACCCCGGAGCCCTACGATAAGGCCGGTGCCTATGCCATTCAGGGGCGCGCGGCCCTGTGGCTGGACCGCATCGAGGGCGACTATTACACCATTATGGGGCTGCCGGTGAGCCGCACCGTACAGCTGCTGGCACATTTTGTGTGATAAAACTGGAAAAAACGAAGAAAACTTGCGCAAACGCTTGAGAAATGGAGCACTTGCGGCTATAATAGAACCGTGTTATTCTGCGCAGGAGGGACTGTTTGCAGCAGGCCGTCCTGCATTCTGGGATAGATTTAAGGAACGATCGTAAGGAGATTTGGAACAATGAGTTTTCTGTCAAAGGACGTTGGCATTGATTTGGGTACTGCCAATACTCTGGTATACATGAAGGGCAAGGGCATCATCATGCGGGAACCCTCGGTCGTGGCTGTGGATACCAAGACCGACGAGGTGCGCTGCGTGGGTGCCGAGGCAAAGGCTGTCATCGGCCGTACCCCCGGCAGCATCGTGGCGGTCCGTCCTTTGAAGGACGGCGTCATCGCCGACTTCGACATCACGGCCAATATGCTGGAGAACTTCCTGAAAAAGGCCTGCGGCAACAGCATGTTCTCCCGTCCCCGGGTGGTCATCTGCATTCCCTCCGGCGTTACCGAGGTGGAGCGCCGCGCTGTGCGTGAGGCGACCCTGAAGGCCGGTGCCCGTCAGGTGTCCGTCATTGAGGAGCCCATGGCAGCTGCCATCGGTGCGGGCCTGCCCATCAGCGAGCCTACCGGCAGCATGATCGTGGATATCGGCGGCGGCACGGCCGAGATCGCTGTCATCTCTCTGGGCGGCATCGTGGCCTCCCGCAGCGTGCGCATGGCAGGTGATATGTTCGATCAGGCCATCATCGCCTTCATCAAGCGCAAGTACAACCTGCTGATCGGTGAGCGCACCGCAGAGCAGATCAAGATCGAGATCGGCTCTGCCTATGCACTGGATCCGGAGCTGACCATGGAGATCAAGGGCCGCAACCTGGTGGACGGCCTGCCCAAGAACATCGTCGTCCACTCTGAGGATGTGCGCGAGGCCCTGCTGGAGTGCCTGGTCAAGATCACCAGCGCCATCAAGGAGACGCTGGAGCGCACCCCGCCCGAGCTGAGCGCGGACATCATCGACCGCGGCATCACCCTGACCGGCGGCGGCGCACTGCTGCGCGGTCTGGATCAGCTGATCCAAAGCGAGACCGGCATCGACGTACACATTGCGGAAGACCCGCTGGACTGCGTGGCCAAGGGTGCCGGTGCGGTGCTGGATCATGTGGATGTTCTGCATGACGTGCTGGACACCGATGGAGGACATATGTAAGAGCGGCTCTCTGCGGAGAGTGTTGCTCAGAATGCGGAAAAGTTTCAGACACAGCAGCTGTGCGTTTTTCCGCTGCAAACACTGCATCTTGCGCGGATGGCACGGCTGTCCGCGCTTTTTTCATGCAAAGGCCTGCGGTAGGGCGCGGGCATCCCGACAGGAGGGAAGCACCCTTTGAAAGATTTTTTTGATACCTGGAAATTCAAGATCCTCGTGGCCGTGGCGGTGTTTCTGGTGGGCATCATGGCCTACGCCGGTGCCAACGGACGCCTGACTGCCGCTCCGCAGGAGCTGCTGAGCGTGATCCTGACCCCCTTCCAGAAGGCGGGGGCTGTGGTCAGCGGCGGTGTGGGCGCGATGTGGGAAAAATACACCAGCATCGATAAGGTCATGGAACAGAACGAGCAGCTGACGGCGGAAAACGCCGAGCTGCGTCAGCAGATGGTGGATTATGACCGCATCAAGGCTGAAAACGAGGCCTACAAGGCACTGGCCAACATTCAGGAAAAGAACAGCAATGCCACCTATGTGTCCGGCTTTGTCATTGGCCGCGACCCGCTGGACGAGTTCGGCGGCTTCACGCTGGACAAGGGCACCGCAGACGGCGTAGCAGTGAACGATGCGGTCATCAGTGACCGGGGCTATCTGCTGGGCATGGTGGTAGAGGCTGATCCGACCAGCTGCAAGGTGATGACCATTCTGCACCCCAGCTTCAACGCGGCGGGCGTGGTATCCCGCACCCGGGAAAACGGCATTCTGAACGGCAATACCACCTATGCAGCGGACGGCCTGTGCACCCTGACCAATCTGGAGCGCAGCACCGAGACCCATGCGGGGGATCAGGTCATCACCACCGGTCTGGGCGGGGTGTTCCCCCCGGATCTTCTGGTGGGTACGGTGCAGGACGTGGTGCCGGAGACCAGCGGCAAATCCTCCATTGCGGTGGTGCGTCCCGGTGCCGACCCCCGCACCGCCAAGCACGTTTTTATCGTTACTGCGTACTAAGGAGGACACACTGCTATGGAATCTCGCCGCAGGCGCAGCCGCAGCCAGCTGCTGAAGTGGGGCTGTTATGTGCTGGCGCTGTTTGTGTGCGCCGCTTTGCAGACCACGCCCGGGCTGTTTCAGCTGGGGGAGGCAAGGCCGCTGCTGGTGCTGCCGCTGTGTCTGGCGGTGGCGGTATTTGAAGGAGAATTTGCCGGAGCACTGCTGGGCACGGTGGGCGGCCTTTTGTGGGATTGCACGGCCGGACGCACGGTAGGTATGCTGGCGCTGGAGCTGCTGCTGCTCTGCTTTGGGGTATCGGTGCTGGTGCAGCTGTATCTGCAGGTGAACCCCGGCAACTTTGCCGCCGTAAATACTATAACGGCGCTGCTGGTGCTCTCGCTGGACTGGCTGTTTTTCTATTATATGCCGGGCTATGCCGGCGCTGCGCTGCGGTACATTGCCTTTGTACTGCCCAGTGCAGTGCTGACCATCCCGGCGGCGCTGCTGGCCTTCTGGCTGGTGCAGCGTATCCATGACGGGTTCAGGATCGACAACGGTGTGGTCTAGCCCGTAAAAGGAGAACCAGATGAACGAAAATGAACGCAAGGTCGTGGTGCGGCGGATGCTGCTGCTCATCGCAGTGGCCTGCATCATCATGGGGCTGTACACCTTCCGGCTGATCTTTTTGCAGCTGGTCAACGGGGACAGTTTCAAGGCAAAAGCCACCAACACCACGGATTATAAGTTTACGGTCACCGCTGCGCGCGGCGATATCGTGGACAGCACCGGCAAGCACATCGCTACCACCAGCACCGGTTATAATGTGGTGCTGAACAAGCTGCAGATGGGGGATCAGGATCTGGACACCATGCTGCAGCAGATCGTGGAACTTTTGCGCAAGAACGATGAAAAATGGCTGGACACCCTGCTCATCAGCGAGCCGGATGCCGCCGGGAACTATACCTTTACGGACAGCGCCGACAGCACCAGCGACCAGAAAACGCTGGCTGACATGAAGGAAACGCTTGGTCTGCAGCAGTACGCCACCGCCAACGATGTGATGGAGATGCTGGTGGAGAAAAACCATCTGGAAAGCTTCTCCCTGCCGTGGCAGCGGGTGCTGGCGGGCATCCATTACGAGATGGACCGGCAGGCTTTTTCCAACGTGAACAACTTTGTCATGGCGGAAAACGTCAGTCAGGTGACGGTGGCTACCATCAAGGAGCACTCTCTCACGCTGCCGGGCGTGGAGATCGTGGAGACCAGCGCCCGCAGCTACGACCAGAGCGATATCATCCCGGCGGTGCTGGGCCGTGTGGGCAAGATCACGGCGGAAAAGTGGAAGGTGACCGATTCCAACGGTCAGGTGACCTATCCGCTCAAGGAAAAAAAGGCTATAACATGAACGATGTTCTGGGCATTTCTGGTCTGGAATCCGTTTATGAGGACGAGCTGCGCGGCAAGGACGGCGTGGAGACCATCACTCGCAATTCGGACGGCGTGATCGTGGATACCAAGATCACCACCGTGCCGGAGCCGGGCCATACCGTGCAGCTGACCATCAACAGCGACTTTCAACGGGCGGTGGACAAGGCCCTTGCCAACAATATCGACATGATCAACCGGGTGTACAACACCGGCGATATGAAAGCTGCCGCCGGTGCCGCCGTGGTGCTGGATGTGAAGGACGGCAGTGTGCTGGCCGCATCCAATTACCCCAGCTTTGACCAGAACCTGTATGCCACCAACTATTCCGAGTACAGCGCCGACCCCAGCCTGCCCCTGTTCAACCGGGCGCTGCAGGGCCTGTACACCCCCCCCGGCTCCACCTTTAAGCCTGCGGTGGCGGTGGCAGCGCTGGACAGCGGCCTGATCAACCAGTACTCCACCGTCAACTGCACCGGCGTGTACACCTATTATAAGGACTACCACCCCCGCTGCACCCGCCACGGCCACAGCGGCAACATTGACGTGGTCACTGCCATCAAGTGGAGCTGCAACATCTTCTTCTACGACGTGGGCCGCCGCCTGACCAGTGACGTCTACGATGCCTACGCCTACAAGCTGGGTCTTGGGCAGCGCACCGGCGTGGAGGTAAACGAGGCCGTGGGACGGCTGACCAAAAAGACAGACAAAAACTACACCTCATCGCTGGATATTCAGGCCGCCATCGGGCAGGGCAACACGGTGGTCACGCCCATCCAGCTGGCTACCTACGCCGCCACGCTGGCCAACAACGGAACCCGCTACCGCACCCATTTTGTCAAGGCGATCCTGGATACCAACACCGGCGAGGTGCTCAGCGAGACCCAGCCGGAGGTGATGGATGTCATCGAGGGCAACGGCAACACATTTGCGCTGGTGCGGCAGGGCATGACACTGGTGCCCAGCACCATCAGCGGCAAGATCTCCAGCTATCCCATTGCCATTGCCTGTAAGACCGGCACCCCCCAGCGCAGCGAGACCTACGCCCCGGGCAAGCACTACCTGAACGCCATGATGGTGGCCTATCTGCCCGCCGATGACCCGGAGATCGCCATCGGCATTACGGTGGAGTACGGCGGCTACGGTGCCCGAATCGGCGATCTGGTGGTGGATATCGCCAACGCCTACTTTGCCATGAAGGACGGCACGCTGGAGGTGGACCCCTATGTAGACCCGCGCACCGTGGTGCAGGAGGACGCCGCAGCATCGGATACCGCCGCCCAGACCGCTCCGGATGCTGCAAATGATGCACAGACCGATACCACAGCCGCGGAGCCGCAGCAGACAACTGCCCCCACAGGGGTGATAGAGGAAGAAAATAACGATGCAATGCTTGCGCAGTAAGGCGCAGCTGCGTGCAAAGCAGTGAATTTGAACGAAAATTTGAATATTGTGTCCAAAAACCTGTTGTAAATGAGTTGCGTTTGTGATATCATGTATAGCAAAGGAAATTTAGCAAGTGTTTTATATACAAATGTTTCAATAGAGGAGAGATCTACAGATGACGATTGCCCTGATCGCGCATGACTCCAAAAAGGAGCTGATGGTTCAGTTCTGCACGGCGTACTGCCGTATTCTGAGCCAGCATAAATTGGTGGCGACCGGCACGACCGGCAAACTGATTTCCGAGGCCACCGGCCTGCAGGTACAGCGTTTTCTGGCCGGTGTGCAGGGCGGCGACCAGCAGATCGCTGCGCGCATCGCCTGCAACGAGATCGACCTGCTGCTCTTCTTCAGAGACCCGATCAGCGCGAAGCCCCATGAGCCCAATGAAATGAATCTGCTGCGCCTGTGCGACGTACACAATATCCCCATCGCGACCAATATCGCCACGGCCGAGGTACTCATCCATGGCCTGGAGCGCGGCGATTTGGACTGGCGCAATATCGTGCACCCCCAGAACTAAAGTATGTAAAAAGAAGCGCTGCATCGTACAGATGCGGCGCTTCTTTTTGTGTAGAAAGCGGTTGGCTCAGACCGTTCCGTTCACTTTAAAATCCTGTGCCATCTCCTGTACATCAGCGGCGGTAAACTCGCCCAAGGGCAGCAGCAGCCGGGCAAGGGTATCCTGCGGCAGCGCTGCCAGTGCGGCGCTCTCGTCCAGTACAGCGTCCACAGCAGGGCAGACGGTGTGCACACCATCGCTGCCCAGCTCCACCCGGGCGTGGTGCCCGGTGGCAATGTACTGGATGCCCAGCTTGTCGGCAGCGGTCAGCAGGGCGGCAAACCGGGCGTCGTTGCCGCTGCCCAGCACCTCGGCGGGCTGGTCTGCCAGTGCTTCTGCCTTGAGCACGATGCACTCAATGCCAAGAGCCTCGGCAGCCTGCCGTGCGGCTGCGGCCCAAGCGCTCTGATCAGCGGCCAGCTGCACCACAGCCCCGGCCACGCCGAAGCCCTGCTGCTGCAAAATGCGCACCACAACGCCGCAATCTACGGTGCCGTCCATGCTGACAAGCACCTTGTCCTGTGTTTCGTAGGTGTCGAACCCGCTGCCGGGCAAAAATGTGTCGCTCATGTTCCCTGCCTCCCGCCATGTGCTTTGCTTTGGGCCACGGCCAGCTGGTCGCAGCGTTCGTTTTCCGGGTGGCCTGCATGGCCCTTTACCCAGACATAGGTGATCTTGTGCCGTGCCTCCTGCTCCAGTGCCTGTGCCCATAAGTCCGGATTCAGGGCAGGGGAGCCGTCGGCTTTTTTCCAGCCCCGGCGCTTCCAGCCCTTGGCCCAGCCCTTTTCCAGCCCGTTGATGACATACTGGCTGTCGGAGCACAGCCGCACCTCGCAGGGCTCCTTGAGCTGGCGCAGGGCCTCGATAAATGCGGTCAGCTCCATCCGGTTGTTGGTGGTGGAAGCGTCGCCGCCGCTGAGCTCTTTTTCGTAGACCTTGCCGTTGAAGCGGTAGCGCAGCACTGCCCCCCAGCCGCCCGGGCCGGGATTGCCGCTGCAAGCGCCGTCTGTGTACACCTCTACCTGTTTCATGGGGTTCTCCTTATAGAATAGAATACCTTTATTTAGCGCTATTTTGCCCGGGATGTCAAGAGCCAATGTATACGTCGGCCCAGTTTTGCCAAACCTTGGAATTGACAAAACCGGTGCGAGATACTATACTTAGCGTAACAAAATGCGTATAGGGGTGCACCAAAGGCGTGCGCCCGGCTGTTCCGGCAGAAACGCCACAGTCGCATCGAACAGATGGACTTACATGGCCAAGAATCTCTTGCGGAACCAACAGCGCTGCTGCAAAAAGCACGCTGAACGATAAATTCTATACGATGCATCAACCGGAAGCCGATGCAGTTTCAGGTGCTTCCCCTGTGCAAGGTACGGCTGCTCTCCCCGGTGGGGGCGCGGCCTGGCCTGCAATTGAATCTGGAGGTAAAGAATGGCTCAAGCAAAAGAAAATAACCCCGCTCCTCGCGCAAAAGCCCCGGCAGCGCCCAAGGCAGCCGCCGCAAACGGCACTGCTCCCGCAGGGGAAAAGCGCACCCGTCCCACCACCCGCCGCCCCTACTATAACCGCCGCCCGCGCCGTGCGCAGCAGCCCAAGGAGGCCGCTGTGCCCATCCACATCTACCCGCTGGGCGGTCTGGGCGAAGTGGGCAAGAACATGACCGTGTATGAGTGCAACGGGGATATGATCATTGTGGACTGCGGCCTTGTATTCCCGGACAGTGAGATGTACGGCGTGGACATGGTCATCCCCGACTTTACCTTTGTGGTGCAGAATAAGGACAAGATCAAGGGCCTGCTCATCACCCACGGCCACGAAGACCACATCGGCAGCATTCCCTATCTGCTGCAGAAGTTCAGCCTGCCGGTGTACGGCACCCGCCTGACCTGCGGCCTCATCAAAAACAAGCTGGAGGAGTTCGGCCTTGCGGGCAAGACCAAGTTCGTGGAGATCACCCCCAAACAGAAGATCAAGCTGGGCTGCTTTACCGTGGAGCCCATCCATGTCAACCACTCCATCCCCGATTCCGTGGCCTTTGCCATTGACAGCCCCGCCGGAACGATCATCCAGACCGGCGACTTCAAGATCGATTATACCCCGCTGGCCTGCGGCGTGACCGACCTGTCCACTCTGTCCGAGTACGGACAGCGCGGTGTGCTGGCTCTGCTGAGCGATTCCACCAACGCCGAGCGCCCGGGCTTTACCGCCACCGAGCAGAAGGTGGCCGCAGGGGTGCGCAGCCTGTTTGCCCGCGCCCGCAATAAGCGCATCATCATTGCGACCTTTGCCTCCAACATCTACCGTGTGCAGCAGATCATCGATCTGTCTGTGGAGGATGGCCGCAAGGTGGCCGTGAGCGGCCGCAGCATGGTCAACAACACCGCCATGGCGCAGGAGCTGGGCTATATGCACATCCCGGAGGGCACCCTGATCAGCGTAGACGAGCTGAACCAGTACCCGCCGGAGCAGGTGGTGCTGATCACCACCGGCAGCCAGGGCGAGCCCCTGAGCGCCCTTTCCCGCATGGCCTCCTGCAGCCACCGCCAAGTGCGGGTGGGCCCCGGCGACTTCATCATCATCTCCGCAAACCCCATTCCCGGCAACGAGAAGAGCGTGACCAAGATCGTCAACGGTCTGCTGCTGCTGGGCGCGGAGGTCATCTACGAGAGCATGTACGATGTGCATGTTTCCGGTCACGCCTGCCAGGAGGAGCAGAAGCTGATGCTCACCCTGACCAAGCCCAAGTACTTCCTGCCCGTGCACGGCGAGTACAAGCAGCTGAAAAAGCACGCCCTCACCGCTGCAAGTCTGGGCATCCCCACCAGCAATATCCTCATTGCAGAAAACGGCTCCAACGTTATCCTCTCGCAGGACGAGATGAAGCTGGGCGAGCCGGTGACCGCCGGTGCCGTCATGGTGGACGGCCTTGGTGTGGGCGATGTGGGCAACGTGGTGCTGCGGGACCGCAAGCACCTCTCCGAGGACGGCCTTGTTATCATCGTGGCTACCGTGGACAGCAAGACCGGCAAGGTGCTGGCCGGGCCGGATCTGGTAAGCCGGGGCTTCGTGTATGTGCGCGAGAACGAGAGCCTGATGGACGGTGCCCAGAGCATTGTGGAAAATGCGCTGGACCGCTGCGTGGATGAACATGTGCGCGACTGGAACAGCGTCAAGACCCGCGTGCGTGAGGCACTGAGCAGCTATATCTACCGGCGCACCAAGCGCAGCCCGATGATCCTGCCCATCCTGATGGAGGTCTGATCCGGGCGCACCGCAAGGCGGTGCAGCGTCTGAGGAGGCAAAAAACCAATGAAACGTAAACCGAGATGGACACTGGAAATGCTCACGGCCAGTCTGGCGGTGCTGTGCGGCCTTTTGCTGCTGGTGCTGCTGGTACAGCGCCCCACGGCATGGCTGCTGCTGGCCGTGCTGGTGGTGCTGTGGGGCATAGGGGCAACCTTGTTCCGCTGCAAGCTGCGCCGCTGGGTGGTGCGCTGGACAAGCGGCACCACGTTTGAAAAATCCAAGGTGCAGTTCAGTCTGGAGCCCCTTTCCCAGCCTGCGGCGCTGCTCTCCGGCGAGACGGTGCTGTGGTACAACAGCCAGTTCCGCACCCGCCTGCTGGGCGGGCAGGATGTGCTGGCCAGCCGGGTGCAGAAGCTGCTGCCCGGGCTGGATCTGCAGCTGTGCCGCAAGCGCGAGGGGCAGCTGCTGACCCTTGCCGACTACTGGAGCGTGCACAGCTCCACCGTGCCCGGCGAAGCCGAAAGCGTGACCCTGCTGGTGCTGAACGAGGAGACCGAGCTGCGCCGCATCGAGGCAGAGTATAAGGCCAGCCGTCCGGGGTATCTTGCCTTCCAGCTGGACGGCTACGATGATGTGTTCAGCGATATGCTGGACAGTGAGCGCGCCCGCCTGCTGGAGGGCATCAACCGGGTGCTGGAGGATATGATCGGTCGGGGCAGCGGCTTTCTGCGCCGGGTAGGCAGCGGCCGCTATATCGCTGTGGTGGAAGAGCGCCAGCTGGAGCAGTTCGCCAACCGCGGCTACGATGTGCTGGACAAGATCCGTGCGCTGGATCCCGGCGTGAACCTTTCGATGTCCATTGGCATCGGCCGCGGTGCACGAACCCTGCGGGAAGCGCAGGATATGGCCGTGCACGCGCTGGATATGGCGCAGGGACGCGGCGGCGATCAGGCCGCTGAGATGACGCTGGACGGCTTTACCTTCTATGGCGGCGTGAGCCACGGCGTGGAAAAGCGCAGTAAGGTGCGCAGCCGCCTTGTGGCCGACCAGCTGGTCAAGCTGATCAAGGAGGCCGACCATGTGGTCATCATGGGTCACCGCATGAGCGATCTGGATGCCATCGGCGCAGCCGAGGGTGTGCTGCGCATTTGTAAGATCTGCGATGTGCCGGCGGTCATCGCCGTCCGGCGAGACGCTACGCTGGCGGCCAGTCTGATCGATGCGCTGTGCAAGGCGGGGCAGAAGGATGACTTCATCGACCCCAAGGACGCCCTGCCCATCATCTCCAAGCGCACCCTGTGCATTGTGGTGGATACATATCAGGTTGGCCTTGTGGAAAGCAAGGACATTCTGGAAAAATGCGGCAAGGTGGCCGTCATCGACCACCACCGCAAGGGCGTGGGCTACATCGAAAACCCGGCGCTGGTCTGTCACGAGCCCTATTCCTCCTCGGCCAGTGAGCTGGTCACGGAGCTTTTGCAGTATGTGGGCGAGCGGGACGACAAGCCCAGCCGGGTAGAGGCAGAGGGCCTGCTCTCGGGCATTATGCTGGATACACGGGACTTCACTCTGCACACCGGTGTGCGTACGTTTGAAGCCGCCGCCGCTCTGCGCCGCTACGGTGCGGAGACGGAGCGGGTGCGCCAGCTCTTTGATGTGACCATGGTGGAATACAACGCCAAGGCCGATTTGGTGGAAAAGGCGCAGATGTACAAAAACTGTGCCATCTCCATTGGCGGCGAAGTCGCTCCGGAAGCCCGGGTCGCCATTGCGCAGGCTGCCAACGACCTGCTGCGCATTCAGGGCGTGGACGCCAGCTTTGTGGCAGTGCAGGTGGGCAACGGGGTCAACGTCTCTGCCCGCAGCATGGGTGCCGTGAATGTGCAGGTGATCATGGAGTCGCTGGGCGGCGGCGGTCATCAGACCATGGCAGCAGCCCAGTTAAAGCATATCACCCCGCAGGCGGCTCGCAGCCGCATTCAGGATGCCATCGACCAATATTATCTCTCCCAGAAAAAGACTACGCCGGAAGCACGACCGGCAAAAGGGGAATAAAAGCATGAAACAGTACGATTATCTTATCGTTGGTGCCGGTCTGTTCGGTGCCGTGTTTGCCCACGAGGCCAAAAAGGCAGGCAAAAAGTGTCTGGTCATCGATAAGCGCGACCATATCGCGGGCAATATCTACACCGAAGCTGTGGAGGGCATCAACGTGCACCGCTACGGTGCGCATATCTTCCACACCAACAACAAGGCCGTGTGGCAGTATGTAAACCAGTTTGCAGAGTTCAACCGCTACACCAACAGCCCGGTGGCCAACTACCACGGCCAGATCTACAACCTGCCCTTCAACATGAACACCTTCAACAAGATGTGGGGCGTTGTGACCCCTGCCGAGGCCAAGGCCAAGATTGAAGAGCAGAAGGCTGCTGCGGGCATTACCGACCCGCAGAACCTGGAAGAGCAGGCCATCAGCCTTGTGGGCACCGATATCTACGAAAAGCTCATCAAGGGCTACACCGGCAAGCAGTGGGGCCGCCCCTGCACCGAACTGCCCGCCTTTATCATCAAGCGCCTGCCGGTCCGCTTTACCTACGACGACAACTACTTCAACGCGCTGTATCAGGGCATCCCCGATGGCGGCTATACCGCCATGGTGGAAAAGATGCTGGAGGGCATCGAGGTGCGGCTGAATGTAGATTATCTGGCCGACAAGGCTGCGCTGGACGCACTGGCCGAGAAGGTGGTCTACACCGGCCCGGTGGACGCCTACTTTGGCTACAAGCTGGGCGCTCTGCAGTACCGCAGCGTCCGCTTTGAGACCGAGGTGCTGGACACCGACAACTATCAGGGCAACGCGGTGGTGAACTATACCGATGCGGAAACTCCCTACACCCGGATCATCGAGCACAAGCACTTTGCGTTCGGCACCCAGCCCAAAACGGTCATCAGCCGGGAGTACAGCGCCGAGTGGAAAAAGGGCGATGAACCCTACTATCCCGTCAACGATGAGAAGAACGGCGCTCTGTATGCGCAGTATAAGGCACTGGCCGATGCCGAGCCGGGCGTGATCTTCGGCGGCCGTCTGGGCGAGTATAAGTACTACGATATGGACAAGGTCATCGAGGTAGCGCTGGACGTGGCCGCAAAGGAGCTGGCATAAAGAGCGCAATTGCCCCGGGTCACCGCCGCAAAAAAGGCGTTTCCTTGGGGGAGCTGTCGCCGCAGGCGACTGAGGGGGCGCGCAGCGGAGGACATTTGAAATGCTGCCCCGCTTCCTCTTGCCCAAAAACGACAAATGCGCTATACTATTACCATAAGACTGCACCGGTTTTCCGGTGAGAAGTGAGGGATACTACCATGAAAGTGATTCTGAAGCAGGACGTAAAGGGCATCGGTAAGAAGGACGAGATCCATGAGGTCTCCGACGGCTACGCCCGCAACTTTCTGTTCCCGCGCAAGCTGGCCGCTGTGGCAGATGCCAGCGCTGTGAACATGGCGCGCGGCAAGGAGGCCGCAGCCGATTTCCACGAAGCTGAGACCGTGGCAGCCGCCAAGGCTCTGGCTGCAAAGATCGAGGGCAAGACTGTGACCATCAAGGCCAAGGGCGGCGCATCCGGCCGTCTGCACGGCAAGGTCACCGGCAAGGAAGTTGCCGAGGCTCTGGCTCAGCTGGCAGGCGCACCCATCGATAAAAAGAAGATCGAGCTGGAGACCAAGGACATCAAGGATGCCGGCGTGTTCAACGGCAAGGTCCGTCTGTACGTTGGCGTCGTGGCTTCCTTCAAGATCCAGGTGGAAGTGGAACAGGCCTGATCTGTGTGCCGTTTGCGCCCCCTCACAGCAGGGGGCGCTTTTTGGCTTTACAGGATGCTTTGGATTTTGGATAAGGACAAACTACTATGCCGAACGAACGACGTTATTCCAATGAACTGAATCTGGAGAGCGTGGGCATCAATCTGCCCAATATGCAGGCGGAGCAGAGCGTGCTGGGCGCGGTGCTGCTCAAGCCAGACACTTTGACCGATCTTGGTGGAGATTATCAAGCCGGAAATGTTCTACACCCGGCAGAACGCCCAGATCTATTCTGAGATGCTGCGCCTGTTCACGGCGGACCAGACCATCGACTTTGTCACCCTGCTGGATGCCGTCATCTCCGATGGTGTGTTCCCCAGTGCGGACGAAGCAAAAGTCTATCTGACCGGTCTGGCCGAGACGGTGCCCAGCATCTCCAATGTGAAGGCCTACGCCCAGATCGTGCAGGAAAAATATCTGGTGCGCCAGCTGATGGGCGTTGCCAAGGACATCTTGCAGGACGCCGGGGACGAGCCGGACGCCGACCTGCTGCTGGAAAACGCCGAGCAGCGCATCTACGAGATCCGCTCCGGCCGCGATTCCAGCGCGCTGACCCCGCTTTCGTCCAGCATGGTGGAGACGTTGACCAACCTGCAAAAGATCAGCGGCCCGGATGCGGACAAGTACAAGGGCATCCCCACCGGCTTCCGTCTGCTGGATACTGTGCTGACCGGCCTTGGCCGCGGCGACCTCATCATTCTGGCAGCCCGCCCCGGTATGGGCAAGACCAGTTTTGCGCTGAACATCGCCACCCGCGTGGCCATGCAGCAAAAGGTGCCGGTGGCTATCTTCAGCTTGGAAATGACCAAGGAGCAGCTGACGAACCGCATCCTTTCGGCAGAGGCTGGTATCGACAGTCAGGCCTTCCGTACCGGTGCGCTGCGCGCCGAGGACTGGGAGTATCTGGCACTGGCCACCGAAAAGCTGCACGATGCACCGATCTATATGGACGACACCTCCGGTATCACCATCACCGAGATGAAGGCAAAGATCCGCCGGGTGAATCAGGACCCTGCCCGCCCCAACGTGGGCCTGATCGTTATCGACTACCTGCAGCTGATGACCACCGGCCAGCGCAGCGAGAACCGCGTGCAGGAGATCAGCTCCATCACCGAAACCTGAAGATCATGGCCAAGGAGCTGAACGTGCCCATCATCGCGCTGAGCCAGCTGTCCCGTGCGGTGGAAAAGCAGGGCAACAACTCCAGCCACCGGCCCCAGCTTTCTGACCTGCGCGATTCCGGTTCCATCGAGCAGGATGCAGACTGCGTTTTGTTCTTGTACCGCGATTCCTACTACGCCAGCCAGAACCCGGACGGTGCCGAGGTGGATGCCGATACCGCCGAGTGTATCGTGGCAAAGAACCGTCACGGCGAGACCAGCACGGTGCCGCTGGGCTGGGATGGTGCCCACACCCGCTTTATGGATGTGGACTTCAAGCGCTGATGGATACCGCGATTCTTGCCCGGGTGGAGGATTTCTGCATCCGGGAGGGGCTTTTGCAGCCCGGCGCACCGCTGCAACTGGCAGCGGCAGTCTCCGGCGGCGCGGACAGCATGGCGCTGCTGCTCTTGCTGCGGCAGCTGCAGCCGAGGTTCGGCTATACGCTTTCTGCCTGCCATGTGAACCACGGTCTGCGCGGGCAGAGCGCCGACCGGGACGAAGCCTTTGTGCGGGCGGAATGCGCCCGCTTGGGCGTGCCGCTGCGGGTGTTCCACGCGGCAGAGCTGGCCTCGCCCCCGGCACACGCCGGGGAGGACTGGGCGCGCCGTCTGCGCTACACGGCCTTTGTGCAGCTGCAAGGGCAGGGGATAGATGCCATCGCCACGGCCCATACTGCAAATGATCAGGCGGAAACGCTGCTGCTGCGGCTGGCGCGCGGCACCGGGCTGCACGGTGCGGGCGGCATCCGGCCAAGGCGCGGGTGCTACCTGCGTCCGCTGCTTTGCCTGAGCCGTGCCGAGACCGAGGCCGTCTGTCGGGCAGCGGGGCAGACGTGGGTCACCGACGAGACCAACGACACCGATGCCTACGCCCGCAACCGGCTGCGCCACAGCGCCCTGCCTGCGCTGGAAAGCACCAACGCAGCGGCGGTGCAGAATCTGGCACGGTTCTGTGAAAAGGCTGCGCGGGCAGATGCCTACCTTGCCGCCGGGGCTGCAAAGCTTCTGGCGGCGGCACGCCTGCCCGGTGCAGAACCGGCGTGGCAGCTGCTGCCTTTGCAGGCGGCAGACCCGCTGCTGCTGGAGACCGCGCTGCACAGCCTTGTAGCTCCGGTGCGGGACGCAGAGGAAAAATATGTGCAGCTGCTGTGTGCCGTGGTGCGGCAGGGCAGCGGTGCAGTACAGCTGACCGGACAGGTGCGTTTTTGCGCCGGGAACGGCTGTCTGCGGCAGGAAATGCTGCCAGACGCGCTGCCCCGGCAGCTGGAGAGCGCGCCGCAGCAAGTGCCCCTTTTGCCCGAAAAACAGCCGGAATTCCGGCTGCGCGGGGGGCTGGAAGGGGAAAGCGGAGCTGCTAACAGCCGATTTTGAAGAAAAAATTCAAGTCGTTCATAAAAAAGACTTAAAAAATCGGGCGGATTATGCTAGAATAACTACGTTGTACACTGGCCTTGTTCTGCGTGCCCGACAGCCGGGAGATCGCTTCCGGCCTGCGGGGCGGGGGTTGAGCAAACCGCTGCGCAAGTGGATGAACGAGACCGGTGTCCCGAACGAACTGCGGGATACGCTGCCGTTGCTTGCCAGCGGAAGCGAAATTTTATGGGTGTGTGGAGAAGGCTTTGCCGATGGCCTTGCACCGGACACGGAAAGCAGATGGATCCTGCACTTGGATGCAGAGATCGAAACACAGGAGGAAAAAACAAATGAGTATGCACGATGATATCAAGACCGTTCTGGTCAGCGAAGAGCAGCTGCAGGCCAAGGTGGCAGAGCTGGGCGCTCAGATCAGCCGGGATTATGCCGGTAAAAATCTGGTGCTGGTGTCCATCCTCAAGGGTCTCGGTGGTTTTCATGGCCGACTTGATGCGGGCCGTGACCATCCCCTGCAGCATTGATTTTATGGTCGTGTCCAGCTACGGCGGCAGCAACACCACCACCAGCGGTCTGGTCAAGATCATCAAGGATCTGGACGGTGATCTGTCCGGCAAGGATGTGCTGATCGTGGAGGATATTCTGGACACCGGCGTCACCCTGTCCAACCTGGTGCCCATGCTCAAGATGCGCAACCCGAACTCCGTGAAGATCTGCACCATCCTTGACAAGCCCAGCCGCCGCAAGGCCAACATCCAGCCGGATTACGAGGGCTTTCAGGTGCCGGATGAGTTCGTGGTGGGTTATGGTCTGGACTACGACGAAAAATACCGCAACCTGCCCTATGTCGGTGTGCTGAAGCCCGAGATCTACACGAAGTAACGTGTCCATTATAAAAATCCAGAACTGGAGTTGATTTTTTTGCAACCGAAGAAACCCCGTTTCAATCCGCTGGTGATCGCCATTGTACTGGCAGCCGTGCTGATGGTGTGGTCGGTGCTGGGCGGCACTGGCGGCAGCGCTAGCGGCTCTTCCATGGCATATTCCACGGTGGTACACTATTTTGAGAGCAATCAGGTCACCAAATTCTCGCTGGATCTGAATACCGGCGTGATCACCATGACCCTGAAGGAGGGTGCACAGGAGCTGCCCAACGCTGCCGAGCAGAGCACCACCCAGTCCACGGGCGGGCTGCTTTCCGGCCTGCTGTCCTCCTCTTCCTCCGCCCCCAACGGGGTGAAGAAGAACGATGACGGCACCGAGACGGTCAGCTATAAGCTGCCCTACGCCCGGATGTTCGTGGACCATGTGTCGGACTACATCGCCCAATACGATGCAGCCAACCCCGATGCACCCATGGTGTACGATTATGTGCCCGCCAAGGAGACCATCCCCTGGATGGAGATCCTGTTCTATCTGGCAATGCTGGGCTGCACCGGCTTCCTGCTGTTCTCCATGATGCGCGGCGGTGCTGGCGGCGGCGGGATCATGAACGTTGGCAAAGCCAAGGTGAAGGACGAGCACGAGAACAAAAAGACTGCCACCTTTGCCGATGTGGCCGGTGAGGACGAGGAAAAAGAGGAACTCAAGGAAGTTGTGGAGTTCCTCAAGAGCCCGGATAAGTTCAATACGCTGGGTGCCCGTATCCCGCATGGCGTGCTGCTGGTAGGCCCTCCGGGTACCGGTAAGACCCTGCTGGCCCGCGCTTGTGCTGGTGAAGGCGAGGCGGGGTGCCCTTCTACTCCATCTCCGGCTCTGACTTTGTGGAGATGTACGTCGGCGTGGGTGCATCCCGCGTGCGCGATTTGTTCGAAAAGGCCAAAAAGACCATGCCCTGCATCATCTTTATCGATGAGATCGATGCCGTGGGCCGTCAGCGCGGCGCAGGTCTGGGCGGCGGGCACGACGAGCGCGAGCAGACTTTGAACCAGCTGCTGGTTGAGATGGACGGCTTTGACGCCAACGACGGCGTTATCGTGATGGCCGCCACCAACCGTGCCGACATTCTGGATAAGGCTCTGCTGCGCCCCGGCCGCTTTGACCGTCAGGTCTATGTGGGTCTGCCGGATGTCAAGGGACGCGAAGAGATCCTGAAGGTGCACACCCGCAACAAGCCCCTTGCACCGGACGTCTCCCCCTGAAGGTCATTGCCCAGCGCACCGCCGGTTTTGCCGGTGCAGACCTTGAGAACCTTGTCAACGAGGCCGCGCTGCTGGCAGCCCGCCGCAACCGCAAGGCCATTACCATGGAGGATATCGAGGAAGCTTCCATGAAGGTGATGGCTGGCCCCGAGAAGAAGAGCCGCGTGGTCACCCCGGAGGAGAAAAAACTCACCGCCTACCACGAGGCCGGTCACGCAGTGGCAGGCTTCTACTGCAAGCATCATCCCCGCGTGCACGAGATCACCATCATCCCGCGCGGTCAGGCCGGCGGCTACACCATGTATCTGCCCGAGAAGGATCGCAGCTATGTGACCAAGGGTGAAATGTTTGAGGACATCGTGTCCAGCTTGGGCGGCCGCGTGGCCGAGCAGCTGATCTTGGAGGACATCTCCACCGGTGCTTCCAACGACCTGCAGCAGGCCACCAACATTGCTCGCCAGATGATCACCCGCTACGGCTTCTCCGAGCGTCTGGGCCCCGTGGTCTACGGCACCTCGCAGGAGGAGACCTTCCTTGGCCGTGATTTTGGTCAGGGCAAGGGTTACAGCGAGACCACCGCTGCCGAGATCGACAGCGAGACCCGTGATATCATTGACGAAGCCTACGAGACCTGCCGCCGCACCCTGACCGAGCACATCGACCAGCTCCATGCGCTGGCACAGGCTCTGATGGAACGCGAAAAGCTCAACGAGAAGGAGTTCAACACCGTGATGGCCGGCGGCACTCTGCCTCCCTGCGAGGATGCAAAGCCCGAGCAGGCACAGCCCGACCAGACCGTGCAGCCCGCCCCGGTGCAGCCCGCAGAGCCTGCGGAGACTGCCGAGCGTGCAGAACCCGCCGAGCAGGCCGAGCCTGCCCAGCCGGAAATGCCGCAGCCGGATGCCCCGGAGCAGCAGGACTAAGCTTTTTTAGGAAAGGAGCGAGCATCGTGGAGGAAAATTTTAACCCGGTCGCACGGACCCGCGCAAACTATTACACCCCGGGCAGCCCGGTGCAGTTCGTCTGTGTGGAACTGCTCAAGGGTGATCTCAGCGGGGAGCACGCGGTCTGCCTGACCTTCAAGAATATTTCCAAGGTGACCCTGACCGCACTGGAAATCCACTTCAAGTGCAAGGGCGTGGATGGCGTGATCCTGTGCGAGGATAAGTTCGAGTACCGGGATCTGCAGGTAAAGCCCGGCGAGCTGTTCGGGCAGGACGATGCCGTGTTCATCACGGCAAAGGCAATCACCAGCGTGGATGTTTCGCTGTGCAATGTGTACAACGGCAAGCGTGTGGTGCATCTGGACGGCATCAAGCGTGTGCGTCTGCCTGCGCCCCGCCGTCTGGCTCCGGAGCTGCAAAAGGCGCTGGAGGCCCGCATGAACCGCACCGGGCTCAAGTATCAGCCGCAGGTGTTCGAGAACGGCTGGTACTGCGCCTGCGGTGCCTTCCACCCCACCGAGGAGGACACGGTTTACTGCTCGGAGTGCGGCTGCGACCGTATCCTGTTGCAGAACGCGCTGAACACTCTGCTGCAGCCCGCTGCCCCGGCAGACGAGATGGAAATGCCCCTCAACGCCCCGGCTGCTCCCGCAGCGCCCGCTGCGGTGGAGGAGCCTACCCGCATCGTGGGCGCAGCCCCTGCTGCTCCGGCGGCTCCCGTAGAAGAGCCCACCCGGGTCGTGGGAGCACCGGTCTACGAGCCAAAGGCTGACCCCATCCAGCCTGTCTCGGAGCCTACCCGGGTGCTGGATGCCTCTGTCCGCGCACCGCATTCCGGCGCTGCTGCGGCAGACGAGGGTACCCGCGTGATCCCCGCCCGCCGTCCGGCTCCGGTGCGTCAGCCCGCGCCTGTGGAGGAGGACGAAGAGTACGAGGACAGCCGGGACAGCGTGGCAGAAGCGCTGATCCGCTGGGTGCCGCCCATTACGGCCATCCTGTGTGCAGCCATCGCGCTGTGCGGCTTTGTGTACTACCAGTTCGTGCTGTAAAATAAGAGATCATCCCGGCGGAGGGGGCAGCGTGCCTTCTCCGCCTTTTTTGTGTGCACTGCACAGAAAGAGGAAATACCATGCCGGAACAAGCCTTACAGGTGGCTTTTGAGATCAAGACTGCCTGCGATGAGATCAGCCGCCGTCTGCTGCGCTGGCACTGGGAGCACAAACCCGGGGCGCACAGTCTGGATGCGCTGCTGGAGCATCTTGCTGCCCGCAAGCAGGAAAGCCCGGACTACTACGACCGTATGCCGGATCTTACCGGCAAGACCAGCTGGCAGCAGCTGGACACTACCCTTTGTATGCGGGTGCTGCTGGACCCGGAGAACGATGCCGCCCGCCCGCTGGACCTGCTGGGCAACACGGCGCACCCCTTTGCCGCCCGCCATGCCTGCAACGCTATCCGCACCGCCCGCAACGAAGCTGCTCACGCGGCAGTTGCAGCAGACGGCGCACAGGCAGCCCTGCTGTTCAACGAAGCCATTGAGGCGCTGGAGGAGGGCTACGCCGGTACTGCCTTTAAGGAAAACGAACTGGCGCAGTATTACCGCGAGGCAGAGGACTACCTGAGCCGCTGCAGCGAGGGCAAGCCCCTTAAAGTGCGTCAGAGCAGCCCGCAGAACACACAGCAGGGGGAAAAAGCTGCTGCCCGCAGCAAGCCCCGCAGTGCACAGCAGACCCGCAGCACCAAAAACACACTGCCGCCCGCAGCCGCAGCACCGGTATAAAGCAGAGCCGCAGCACAGCCGCCCGCAGCAAAAAGCAGCAGACCGGCGGCGAGAGCAGGGTGGCACTTGGCATTATTCTGGCAGCGCTGGTGCTGGGACTTATCGCACGCGCCATCAGCATGGGACTTGTATAAGCGCTACGGTTTTCGCAATTCTGGCGGTAAATCAGAAAGCAAGATTGTTTGGATTGTGTAAAATCACCAAAAAAGCAGCGGGCAGCCCCACAGAAAAACGGTCATTGCACCTCTTGCGGGAAATATGAAACGGATTTATAATAAGCATGAAAACGTTTACACATTACCACCGGAGAGGGAACGGAGAATAGAACCCCATGACCATCAGTGATATTGCAAAGATGGCAGGCGTTTCCAGCGCTGCGGTCAGCCGCTATTTGAACGGCGGCCCCCTCAGTGAGCAGAAGCGCGCCGTGATACAAGCCGTAGTGGAAAAAACCGGTTATAGCCCGGACACTGCGGCGCAGACCCTGCGCACCGGCAAGGTGCGTCAGGTGGGGGTCATTGTGCCCAGCATCAGCTCCCAGTCGGTGGGGCAGATCACCAGCGGCATTGCAGCCGAGCTGGGGGCCAGCCGCTACCTGATGCTGCTGGCAGACACCGAGCTGGACGGGCAGATGGAGCTGGAATATCTTACAGCGCTGCAGCGCAACCATGTGGCCGGTATCATCCTGCTGGGCTATGATTCCAGCCCGCAGCTGTGCAAGGCGCTGAAGGACTGCCATGTGCCTGTGGTGGTAACGGGGCAGCGTTTTGCAGACCTGCCCTGCGTTTATAACGACGACCGCTCTGCTGCCCGCGACCTGACCCGGAAGATGCTGGAGCATGGCCGCAAAAATATCGTGTATATCGGCGGTAGCGAGCAGGACGCCGCCACCGGCATAGCCCGCCGTCAGGGTGTGCAGGATGCACTGCGGGAGGCCGGACTGAACGCAGATGGTCTGCCCCGCGCTTACTGCGCCGCCTTTTCCATGGAAGAAGGGCACCGCTGTATGGAAGAGCTGCTGGCACGCTGCCCGCAGTTGGACGGTGTGGTCTGCGTGACAGACACCGTGGCCTTTGGCGCTTTGCAGGTGCTGCGCGCTGCCGGGCGCAAAGTAGGGCAGGATGTCGGCCTTGCAGGCATCGGAGACAACTGGGCAGGCAAGGTGGTGGAACCCGGCCTGACCACCATCCGCTTTTATCAGCGGCAGGTCGGGCAGGAGGCTGCCCGGATGCTGCTGCAAAGCTTAGAGCATACCGGGCCGGACGCTGCACCGATGCGCCAGACCACGCTGGGCTATACGCTGGTAGAGCGAGGCTCACTGTAAAAAAAAAAAGAGGAACGAATGAAACAAAAACTGATTTTTTTAGACATTGATGGCACTCTGCTGCCCCCGGGCGAGATGCTGATCCCCCAAAGCACGGTGGAGGCGCTGCACAAGGCGCACGCCAACGGCCACAAGCTGTTTTTGTGCACCGGGCGCAATCTGCGCATGACCCAGCCGCTGCTGGACTACGGCTTTGACGGCGCGGTATGCAGCGCCGGCGGTTATGTGTTTTGCGGGGACAAGGTGCTGGTAGATCTGCCCATGGAGCCGCAGCTGGCACAGGGCGTGCGCAGCGCCATGGAGCGCCACGGCGTGGAGTGCACGCTGGAAGCGCGGGATGCCACCTACGGCAGCCTGAAGATGATCGAGCGCTGGAGCTTCACCCACCGGGATGCAGGCCCCCTGAACAGCGAAGCCGCCCGCTGGCGCAAGGCCATGGAGGACGGCATGACCATGAGCCCGCTGGCTGATTACAAGGGCGAGCCGCTGTATAAGATCGTGTATATCGCGGAGCGCAGCGAGGACTTGGACGAGGCTAAGCGCCTGTACGAGGACAGATTCGTGTTCTGCGAGAGCAAGCTGGACGGTCTGGACGGCGGCTATATGAACGGCGAGCTCATCAACCGCAAGTTTGATAAGGGGCGCGGCATCAAGGCAGTCTGCGACTATTTGAATGTGCCCCTGCAGGACAGCATCGGCTTTGGCGACAGCGACAACGACCTGCAGATGACCGATGTGGTCGGCATCAGTGTCTGTATGGCCGACGGCTCTGCAAGCTTGAAGCAGCGCTGCGACCGCATTGCCCCCTCGGTGTACGAGGACGGCATTTCTAAGGAATTTGCAGCCTTGGGGCTGATTTGAGATTTCTTTTAGTAAAAACAGGGCAGGGGAACATCCGCAGACGTTCCCCTGCCCTAAAATTATAAATAATACTTTCGCATCATTTTGTAACAAAAAAGCGCTGCACGGTATTTTGTGCGGCGCTCTCTTTATATTGACAGATCAGTAGTGCAGATCCTCTGCGGTCAGTGCTTCCAGCACCGGCAGCATGGCGGCTGCCTCAGCCTTGGCGGCAGGCAGATCCATATCGCGGTAGTTGCCGCACTCCACCTCGCTGGCACCGGGCACGGCACCCTCAAAATCGGCCATAAAGCGGTAGGCATCCACCGTCAGCTGCAGCGCCTGCGCCGGGGTCAGCCCGCGGGTGAGCAGGTAGAAGCCGGTGCGGCAGCCCATGGGGCCAACGTAGATCACGCCATCCTTCACCGCGCTGTTGCGGGCGTAGGTGGCAAACAGGTGCTCCAGCGTGTGGGCGGCACCGGTGGTCAGGTAATCGCCCTGATTGGGCTTCTTCATGCGGATGTCCCAGGTGAGCACATCACCATCCTGGCGGCTCAGGTACATCCCGCGCTCCAGCCGTGTGTGATCCACGCAAAAGCTTGCGATACGTTCCATACTACGGTTCTCCTTTATCAGCCCTGCAGGCGCTGCACACTGCCGTGTGCGCAGTCCACAGCCACCATCAGACCATCGCGGATGTGGCTGGTAGCACCGGCGGCACCCACAACGGTGGGCTTCAGCAGTGCCTTACCGGCAATGGCGGCGTGGCTGTTCAGGCCGGGCTCCTCGACCACCAGAGCGGCGGCGTCGCGCACATAGCTCAGCATCTCGTTGCTGGTGGAGGGAACCACCAGCACCATGCCGGGCTTGAACTTGGCGCGCACCTCGTCCATGGTGCGGCAGACGCAGGCCTTGCCGCTGGCAACATCATTGTTCTCGGGGCCGACGCCCACACCGGTAGCCAGACAGTTGCCCACCATGTGGATCTTGATCATGTTGGTGGTGCCGGAAACGCCCACGGGCACGCCTGCGGTCACAACGGCCAGCTCGCCGTTGTGCAGGTAGCCGTTCTTCTCGGCCAGAGCGGTGGACATCTCGATCAGCTCATCGGTGCTGTGTGCCAGAGACATCATCAGCAGGGGTGATGCCCCAACTCAGGGACAGCTGACGCTGCACCTGCTCGCGCATGACGCAGGCAATGATGGGCTGCTGCGGGCGGTACTTGCTCAGCAGGCGGGCAGTGGTGCCGGACTCGACACGGTCACGATGGCGGCGGCGTTCACATCCCGTGCGGTCAGGCAGGCGGCATGGGCGGTAGCGTCAGAGACGCTGATCTTGCCGGGGTTGGAATCCATCATGCGGCCGCGCAGATGGAAACCCTCCTGCTCAGTGCGCTCTGCAATGGCGGACATGGTCTTGAGCGCCTCCACAGGGTAGGCACCGGCAGCGGTCTCACCGGACAGCATAATGGCAGAGGTGCCATCGTAGATGGCGTTTGCCACGTCCGAGATCTCGGCGCGGGTGGGGCGGGGGTTCACCATCATGCTGTCCAGCATCTGGGTAGCGGTGACGATGGGCTTGCCGAAGGAGAAGGAGCGGTCGATGATGGTCTTCTGGATGCCGGGCAGCTCGGTGAAGTCGATCTCCACGCCCAGATCACCACGGGCCACCATCACGGCGTCGGCAGCAGCCAGAATGCTGTCGATGTTGTTCACGCCCTCGCGGTTCTCGATCTTTGCAATGATGCGGATGTTGGAATCGTACTGGTTCAGCAGGTTGCGGATATCGTACACGTCCTGTGCGGTGCGCACAAAGGAAGCGGCGATGAAATCATAGCCCTGCTGGATGCCGAAGATGATATCGTCCTTATCGCGCTGGCTCATATACGGCATGGACAGGTGCACGCCAGGCACGTTGACGCCCTTCTTGTTCTTGATCTTGCCGTTGTTCAGCACGGTGCAGACGATGTCGGTGTCGTTCACGGTCTGGATCTGCAGTTTGATCAGGCCGTCGTCCAGCATGATGGTGCCGCCGGGCTGCACGTCCCTGGGGCAGATCTTTGTAAGTGACGGAGCAGATCTCCTTGGTGCCCTCCACCTCGCGGGTGGTCAGGGTAAAGGTCTGGCCTGCAACCAGATTCTCAACGCCGTTCTTGAAGTCCTTCAGGCGGATCTCGGGGCCCTTGGTGTCCAGCAGGGCGGCAACGGGCTTGCCCAGCTCCTCGCGCAGAGCCTTCAGCTTTTCAAGGCGTCCCAGATGCTCCTCGTGGGAACCGTGGGAAAAATTGAAACGAGCCACGTTCATGCCGTTGGCGATCAGCTCGCGCAGAACGCCTTCCTTATCGGTGGAAGGGCCAAGGGTGCAAATAATTTTCGTCTTTCTCATGCAATATACCTCCGTCAACTCTCTCTTACCTATATCCGGCACAGCATCCCTGCAGGCTGCTGTGTATGACCAATGGGAGTAAAAGCTCCCGGTACAGCGGGTCGGTTTATATGGCAGAGCGGGAAAACCCAAAACTCTACCACCTATTATTATAATCATTCCGGCGCAAGAGAGCAAGAGGAATTTTTGCTTGAATACAAGTTTTTGCATCTGTTGATGCCCAAAGGAAAGATTGCAAAACTTTTAACGATGCGCCGCAGCTTTCTGCGTACTGTCTGACAGGGGAAAACTGCTGCAAAACGTGAAAACTGATAAGAACATACAAGACTGCTTCCTCTTGCATCGGAGGGGGTTTTTGCTTATAATAGGGGTAATAAAGTAGTACTGTTCCGGGGAACGCCCGGAGAATGGAGTGACCATTATGGAAAAACGCGTTTTTCTGATCGTGCTGGACAGCTTTGGCATCGGCGCAGAGCCGGACGCCGCTGCCTTTGGCGATGCAGGCACCAACACCCTGGGTGCCATTGCGAACCACCCCAATTTCAACTGCCCCAACCTGAAAAAGCTGGGCCTGTTCAACATTGACGGTGTGACTGCGGGCGAAAAGACCGACGCGCCCGCGGGTGCCTTTGCCCGCCTGCAGGAGCAGAGCATGGGCAAGGATACCACCATCGGCCACTGGGAGATCGCCGGTGTGGTCAGCCCGAACCCGCTGCCCACCTTCCCCAACGGCTTCCCGGAGGAGCTCATCCGGGAGTATGAGGAAAAGACCGGCCACAAGGTGCTGTGCAACAAGCCCTATTCCGGCACGCAGGTGCTGAAGGACTACGGCGAGCAGGCCATGAAGGAAAATGCCCTCATCGTCTACACCAGCGCCGACAGCGTGTTCCAGGTGGCCGCCAACGAGGAGCTGGTGCCCGTGCACGAGCTTTACCGCTACTGCGAGATCGCCCGCGAGATGCTCAAGGGCGAGTACGGCGTGGGCCGTGTGATCGCCCGCCCCTTCCTGGGCAACAGCGCGGATACCTTCTACCGCACCACCAACCGCCACGACCTGAGCCTGAAGCCGCCCCGCGCCACCATGCTGGATCTGCTGAAGGATGCCGGCAGGGATGTGATCGCTGTTGGTAAGATCTTTGACATCTTCGACGGGCAGGGTGTGACGAGAAGATCAAGACCACTGGCAACACCAATGGCATCGCCTTCACCAAGGCCTTGCAGACCCGCGACTTCGAGGGTCTGGCCTTTGTGAATCTGGTGGACTTCGATATGCTCTACGGCCACCGCCGCGATGTGGCAGGCTACGCTGCCGCCGCTACCGAGTTTGACCGCTTCCTGGCTGACTTCATCCCCGGGATGCGGGAGGGCGACCTCCTCATGGTCACCGCCGACCATGGCTGCGACCCGTCCTACACCAAGACCACCGACCACACCCGCGAGTATGTGCCGTATCTGGTCTGCGGCAAGGGCGTGAAGGCGGGGACGGATCTGGGCACCAAGCTGTGCTTCGGCACCATCGCCCAGACCATCTGCGAATATCTGGAAGTGGACGCTTCCACGCTGGACGGCAAGAGCGTATGGCAGGAGATCCGGGCATAAAACGCCCCAAAAACAATAAGAACAGGAGCGTGAAACGATGCGTATTTATGATCTGATCGCAAAAAAGCGGGATGGCGGCACCCACACCCGGGAGGAGCTGGAAGCTATTGTCAATGGCTATGTCAGCGGAGAAGTGACTGATTACCAGATGGCTGCATGGATGATGGCTGTCTATCTGCGCGGCATGACCGATGAAGAGACCGCAGAGCTGACCGATGTGATGGCTCACAGCGGTGTGATGGTGGATCTTTCGCCCATTCCGGGCATCAAAGTGGACAAGCACTCTACCGGCGGTGTGGGCGATAAGACCACGCTGGTCATTGCACCCATCGTGGCGGCCTGCGGGGTGAAGATCGCCAAAATGAGCGGCCGGGGCCTTGGCCATACCGGCGGCACCATTGATAAAATGGAAAGCGTGCCCGGCACCAGAACTGCCCTCTCACAGGAGGAGTTCTTTGCACAGGTGAACCGGATCGGTCTGTCGGTCATCGGTCAGAGCGAGGGTATCGCTGTGGCGGATAAAAAGATGTACGCCCTGCGGGACGTTACCGCTACTGTCAGCTGCATCCCGCTCATCGCATCCAGCATCATGTCCAAGAAGCTGGCTTCCGGCTCGGATGCCATCCTGCTGGATGTGACCACCGGCACCGGAGCATTTATGAAGACCGTAGACCAGAGCATTGAGCTGGCTGAGCTGATGGTCGCCATCGGCACCCACCATGGCCGCCGGGTGGCCGCCATGATCACCGATATGGACACCCCGCTGGGCCATAACATCGGCAACAGTCTGGAAGTCATGGAGAGCATGGACGTGCTCAAGGGCAAGGGCCCTGCCGACCTGACCGAGGTCTGCCTGCAGCTGGCCGCCAATATGCTGGTGCTGGCAGGCAAGGGCGATGCCGCCCCCACTGCCGCGCTATGGCCGAGGCTGTCATTGCGGACGGCTCTGCCTTTGCCAAGTGCAAGGAAATGTTTGCCGCACAGGGCGGCGACATCCGGGTGCTGGATGATTACAGCCTGTTTGAACAGCCTGCAGCCAGATACGAGCTGCTGGCCGAGCAGGATGGCTACATCACGGCCAACGATGCCGAGAAGATCGGCTCTGCCAGTGTGCTGCTGGGCGCTGGCCGCCAGAAGAAGGGAGACCCGCTGGACTTTGCGGCCGGCATCACCCTGCACAAAAAGCGCGGTGACTATGTGCACAAGGGCGAAAGCCTTGCCACCTTCTACGGCGCTGCGGACAAGTTTGAAGCTGCCGCAGCCGAGTACCGCAGCGGCCTTGTGTACGGCGCTGAAAAGCCGGAGGAAGCCCCGCTGGTGTACGCCCTTGTCACCAAAGACGGCGTAGAGCGGTACTGAGACCGGACAGCAAGGGAGAACCCTGTTTTCCGCGAAAATGCAAGGTCGGGCAGCCCGCAGGCTGACCGACCTTGCTCTTATAACAATTTTTTTTTTTCCGCTGAGGATGCCCAGAGCGTACGCGGTGGGCATTCTAAATCGTTTCGTCCCAAAGGGGACTGCTGCACAAAGCTGTGTGGCAGTCCCTTTTTGCGCTTTCACGCTGAGAACAGGCCATCTTGCACAAAAGAACTGTCGCTTTTTAAGCAATTCGCTGTATTTGCGGGACAAACGGTAGAACTTTGCGGTGGGATATGTTATACTATACTGTAATTGCTAGCCCCGGAAAAAGGGGCTGCCAAAGGAGAAAGGACTTGTTATGAAGATCATTCTGGTGGGCGGCGGCAAGGTCGGCACGGCTCTGGCGCGCCAGCTCAGCGAGGAAGGCCACAACGTGACTGTGGTGGATACCAACAAAGCGCGCGTGGAGCACCTGACCGAAAGCTACGACGTGCTGGGCATCGTGGGCAATGGCTCGTCCATCACCACCCTGTCCGAGGCGGGGATTGAGGATGCGGACGTGTTCATTGCGGTCACCGGCTCGGACGAACTGAACCTGCTTTGCTGCATGTTTGCCAAAAAGGCGGGCCACTGCCACGGCATTGCCCGTGTGCGCAACCCGTCCTACAGCCATGAGCTGGACTTTATCAAAAAGCAGATCGGCATTTCCGCCATCATCAACCCGGAAATGGCAGCGGCAAAGGAGATCTCCCATCTGCTGCGGTTCCCCGGTGCCAGCAAGATCGATACCTTTGCGGACGGCCGTGTGCGGCTGATCAAGTTTGCGCTGCCCGATGCACTGGACGGCGTAGCCATCCGCGAGATCCCCACCCGGCTCAAGAGCGATATCCTGGTCTGTGCCGTGGAGCGCGACGGCGGGGTCATCATCCCAAACGGTAACTTTGTGTTCCAGACCGGCGATCAGGTCACTTTCCTTGCTACGCAGGAAAAGGCCCACGCCTTCTTCCAGCAGCTTCATCTGCCGGTGCAGCCGGTACGCAACGCCCTCATCGTGGGCGGCGGTGCCATTGCCTACTATCTGAGCCAGGAGCTGCTGGAAAACCACGTGCGTGTGCGCATTGTGGAGCGGGACGCTGCCCGCTGCGTAGAACTGGCCGAGCAGCTGCCCGGCGCACAGATCCTGAACGAGGACGGCTCCAACCGCGAATTCCTGCTCTCGGAGGGTATGGAGTCCACCGAGGCTTTTGTGGCCCTGACCAACATCGACGAGGAGAATGTGCTGCTGACCCTGTTTGCCAAAAAGCACTCCAAGGGCAAACTGGTCACCAAGGTCAACCGTCTGGAATTTGACGATATTCTGGCCGGGCTGGATCTGGGCAGCGTGGTCTACCCCAAGTACATGACCTGCGACTACATCGTGCAGTATGTCCGCGCCCTGCAGAACGAGGCGGGCAGCAACATCAAGACTCTGTACCGCATTCTGGACGACCGCGTGGAGGCGCTGGAATTTACGGTGCACGAGGAGAGCGCCGCCACCGGTGTGCCCCTGAGCCAGCTGCACCTGAAAAAGAACCTGCTGCTGTGCTGCATTACCCGCGGCAGCAAGATCTTGATCCCGCCGCGGCGGCGACCAGATCCAGGTGGGCGACAACGTCATCGTGGTCACGCTGGAGCACGGCCTGCATGACCTGCGCGATATCGTGGAGCACTGACGGAGGCAGACTATGAATTATGCGATCGTTTTCCGTCTGCTGGGCTATGTGCTGATGATCGAGGGCGCACTGCTGCTGCTGCCCGCCGCCGCCAGCTTAGTGTATGGCGAGTGGATGGTGCTGGGCGTGTTTCTGCTCACAGCTGCGGTCAGCACCGGCATCGGCTACGCCCTGCACACCATCAAACCCCGCAGTAAGGTGTTCTACATGCGCGAGGCTTTGCGGCTACCTCGCTGTGCTGGGTGTTCATCTCGGTGATTGGCGCGGTGCCCTTTGTGCTCACCGGCTGCATCCCCAACCCTGTGGATGCCATGTTTGAGACCGTTTCCGGCTTCACCACCACCGGTGCCAGCATCCTGCCCGCCGTGGAGGATCTGCCCAGGGGCATCCTGTTCTGGCGCAGCTTCACCCACTGGATCGGCGGCATGGGCGTTCTGGTGTTTCTGCTCTCGCTGCTGCCCCTGACCGGCGGCTCCCACGTCAACCTGATGAAAGCCGAAAGCCCCGGCCCCCAGGTGGATAAGCTGGTGCCCAAGGTGCAGTCTACCGCTAAAATCCTGTACGGCATCTATTTTGCCCTCACCATGCTGGAACTGGTGTTCCTGCTGATTGGCGGAATGCCGCTGTTCGAGGCCATGCTCACCGCCTTTGGTACGGCGGGCACCGGCGGCTTTGGCTTCCGCAACGACAGCTTTGCCAGCATGTCGCCCTATGTCCAGTGGGTCGTGACCATCTTTATGATCCTGTTTGGCGTGAACTTCAACGCCTATTTCCTGCTGCTGATGCGCCGCTTCCGCCGCGCTGCCGCCAGCGAGGAGGTGCGCGCCTACTTTGTGATCATCGGAGTGGCTGTGGGTATCATCACGGCCAATATTTATAGTATGTACAACAGCTTTGGCGAGGCGCTGCGGCAGGCCGCTTTTCAGGTGGGCTCCATCATCACCACCACCGGCTTTTCCAGCTGCGATTTTGACCTGTGGCCCACGCTCTCGAAAGAGATCCTTGTCATGCTGATGTTCATTGGTGCTTGCGCAGGCAGCACCGGCGGCGGCATGAAGGTCAGCCGTTTCCTCATTCTGGGTAAGACCCTGGCCAAGGAGCTCAAGACCGCCCTGCACCCGCAGGTGGTAGCGCCCGCCCGCATGGACGGCAAGCTGTTGAACCACGAGACCATCCGCACCACCAACGTGTTTGTGGCGGCGTATATCTTTATTTTTGCGGCTTCCTTCTTCCTCATCAGCCTGAACGGCTTTGATATGGTGACAAACTTTACCGCCGTGGCTGCTACCCTGAACAACATCGGCCCGGGCTTGGAAATGGCAGGCCCAATGCAGAACTTCGGCTGCTTTGCAGACCCCGCAAAGCTGGTGCTCATCTTCGATATGTTGGCCGGCCGTCTGGAGATCTTCCCCATGCTGGTGCTGTTTATGCCGGATACATGGCGGCGGTTCTAAGCCTTTTGGGGCACGGGACAAGCATAAAAATATTATTTCGGAACACCGGGTGTCTATGGACGCTCCGGTGTTCTTTTTTGGTGAAAGAAGCTGCAAAGGCAGGTGGCAACGGTTAGAAATGCCTTGCGTTCAGCGCCGCATTGCAGTATGATTATAATATCAATTATCTGACCCTTACCCCTGAGCAGGCAGAACCTTTTTTACAAACGAAATCGTTCTGCATGATAAAGAAGAGAGCAAAAACAATAAAACATACAGGAGGAAATTATTATGGGTTTGATCAAAGCAGGTATGGGCGCACTGGGCGGAACTCTTGCAGACCAGTGGAAAGAATTTTTCTATTGCGATTCTCTGGATAAGGATGTGCTGATGGTCAAGGGCCAGAAGCGCACTTCACGCCGCAGCTCCAACCACGGCGAGGATAATATCATCACCAACGGCAGCGGCATCGTCGTGGCAGACGGACAGTGCATGCTCATCGTGGAGCAGGGCCGCGTGGTGGAGGTGTGCGCCGAACCGGGCGAGTATACCTTCAATTCCTCCACCGAGCCCAGCGTGTTCACCGGCAACTTCGGCGACAGTCTGGCAGCCACTTTCCAAACCGTAGCCAAGCGCTTTACCTACGGCGGCGACACCGGCAAGGATCAGCGGGTGTACTACATCAACACCAAGGAGCTGGGCGAGATCCTGTACGGCACCGCAACGCCCATCCCGTTCCGCGTAGTGGTCAGCGAGGAGCGAGGCTACAAGCTCTCGGTGAATATCCGCTGCAACGGCAGCTTTACTTACCGCATCTGCGACCCGCTGCTGTTCTACACCAACGTGTGCAGCAACGTCTCCACCCAGTACGATGCCTCGGAGCTGGCTCCTCGCCTGAAGAGCGAGCTGATGAACGCTTTGCAGCCTGCGCTGGCCACCCTTTCTGCCAACAAGGTGCAGTATTACGAGATCCCCGCCCACACGCTGGAGATCTCGGACGCTCTGAACGAGCAGCTGTCCAATATCTGGCGCAAAAAGCGCGGCATCGAGGTGTTCTCCTTCAACATCAACTCCCTGTCCATCCCGGAGGAGCAGCAGAAGAAGATCACCGAGTGGGAAGAAAACGCCATGACCACCGACCCCACCACCGCCGCAGCCCGTCTGGTGGGCGGTCAGATCGATGCCATGAAGACTGCTGCTGGGAACACCGCCGGTGCTATGACCGGCTTTATGGGCATGGGCATGGCAACTGGTGCAAACGGCATGAACGCCCAGAGCCTGTTCGCCATGGGGCAGCAGCCCGCAGCACCCCAGCAGCAGACTTCTGCCGCCGACAGCTGGAAGTGCAGTTGCGGCGCTATCGCCACCGGCAAGTTCTGCCCGGAATGCGGCAGCAAAAAGCCGGAACCGAAGCCCGCTGCGGACAGCTGGACTTGCAGCTGCGGTGCCACCGTCACCGGCAAATTCTGCCCGGAGTGCGGCAAGCCCCGCCCGGCGGCAGCAGAGGGCTGGACTTGCAGCTGCGGCGCGGTGAACAAGGGCAAGTTCTGCTCCGAGTGCGGCAAACCCAAGCCTGCCGGTACCCCCAAGTATAAGTGCGACAAGTGCGGCTGGGAACCGGCCGACCCTGCTCACCCGCCCAAGTTCTGCCCGGAGTGCGGCGACCCCTTTGACGAGAACGACCGCAGCTAAGCCCGCTGCACAATAACTGAACACACTGCGGGGCAGGGAAGGAGCCTCTGCTCCGCAGATCATAGGAGGAAACACTATGGCAGGAATGCTGGAATATAAGTGCCCCTGCTGCGATGGTGCGATCAAATTTGACAGCACCACCCAGAAGATGAAATGCCCCTACTGTGACACCGAGTTTGAGGTGGACGCACTGAAGGGCTACGATGAGGACCTGAAAGACCAAAAGCCCAGCGAGATGAACTGGGCCACCCCCGGCGGCAGCTGGGCAGAGGGCGAGACCGCCGGTCTGCATACTTATGTCTGCAAGAGCTGCGGCGGCGAGATCGTGGGCGACGACACCATGGCAGCCTCGGCCTGCCCCTTCTGCGGCAACCCCATCGTTCTGACCGGACAGTTTGCCGGAGACCTGCGCCCCGACCTCATCATCCCCTTCAAGCTGGATAAAAAAGCGGCGAAGGAAAAGCTGCAGGAGCACCTCAAGGGCAAGACCCTGCTGCCCAAGGTGTTCCGCAGCCAGAACCACATCGACGAGATCAAGGGCGTGTATGTGCCCTTCTGGCTGTACGACAGTGATGCCGACGCCCAGCTGCGCTTTACCGCTACCCGCACCCGCTTTTGGTCGGATGACGACTACGATTATACCGAGACCAGCTACTATTCCGTGCGCCGGGACGGCGTGCTGGGCTTTGACGCGGTTCCGGTGGACGGCTCCTCCAAGATGGCAGACGACCTGATGGAATCCATCGAGCCCTTTGCCATGCAGGATGCCGTGCCCTTCAAGACAGCGTATCTGGCGGGCTATGTGGCCGATAAGTACGATGTGGACGCCCAAAAGAGCATCCAGCGCGCCAACGAGCGTATCCGTCAGTCCACCGAGGACGCCTTTACCCAGACCGTTACCGGCTACGACTCCGTGAAAATGGAGAACAGCAGCATTCAGCTGCACGGCGGCAAGGCAAAGTATGCCCTGTTCCCGGTGTGGGTGCTGAGCACCAGCTGGCAGGGCAACAACTACATTTTTGCCATGAACGGCCAGACCGGCAAGTTTGTGGGCAACCTGCCGGTGGATAAGGTCGCCGCCCGCAAGTGGACGCTGGGACTTACGGCAGCCGTCGGTGCAGCATCCTATGCGATGATGTGGCTGCTGTGGCTGGCCGGGATTCTGTAAAGGAGGGACGGAAGATGAAAAAGACTGTTACCCCACTGCGCTCCCTCTGTGCCGCGCTGGCAGCACTGGTGCTGCTGGTCGCGCTGGCCGCACCGGCCTTTGCCGCAGACGGCTTTGCCGACCTGTATTACCGCATGAACGACAGCGCAGAAGTTCTGACCGAGGACGAGGACGGCGAGCTGGAAGCTTCACTGGAGGAACTGAGCGTCCGTCAGAGCTTTGATGTGATCATTGCTACCATCGACTCGCTGGAAAGCGAGGGCTGCACCAGCATGGAGGAATATGCCGATGACCTGTACGATTACTGCCAGTTCGGCTACGGCGAAAACCGGGACGGCGTGCTGCTGGTGGTGAGCATAGGCGACCGCAAATGGCATATCTCCACCTGCGGCTACGGCATTACCGCCTTTACGGATGCCGGCATCCAGTACCTTGGCGAGCAGATGACCCCCGATATGGCAGACGGCGATTACGCCGCCGCCTTCCGCACCTTTATCCAGTGGACGGACGCATATGTTACCGCCGCCCGCGAAGGCCACCCCTACGATGTGGACAACATGCCCAAGGAGCCGTTCTCGATCGTGTATCTGGGCGTGGCGCTGGTCATTGGCCTGATCACGGCACTGATCGTGACCGGCGTGATGAAGAGCCGGCTCAAGAGCGTGGCACCGCAGCGGGACGCAACTAGCTATGTGCGGCAGGGCAGCATGAAGCTGACCAACCAGCGGGATCTGTATCTGTACCGTGAGATCCACCGCACCGAGCGGCCGAAGGAGACTGACTCCGGCAGTTCCGGCGGCAGCTCCACCCATACCTCCTCCAGCGGCTCCACCCACGGCGGCGGAGGCGGTTCGTTCTGAAAACGTTCCCCGCAAGATAAAATCTCAAAAACCGATCCGCAGCAGCCGGATGCACCCGCGCCCCGGCAACCGCTGCGGATCGGTTTTTACTTTTCTGCCGCCCGACACAAACGACTGATTTTTTCTGCGCCTTTGGGGCTATACTTCCAGTGCAGACGATTTTATATGCAGCAAGGAGCAGACACATGGGCATTTGGAAAAATCTGGGCATGGGCGGTTACCGGGGCTTTTCGCGCCCGGCGGCGCGGCTGTTGCAGCAGGCGGTGCAGCTGGCGGGAGATCTGGGCTGTGAACAGGCGGATACCAGCCATCTTTTTGCTGGCAATGCTGCAGCAGCAGGGCGCTGCGCGCAGTTCCTCACCCGGAAAAACATTACCGAGCCGGAGGTGCGCCGCCAGCTGGCGCAGCAGCGCAGCGGCCCGGCACAGCGGCTGGACCGGCAGTCCATGGCACCGGACCTGCGCCGCACCATGGACTATGCGCTCATTGGGGCGCAGAACGCCCACGTCAGCCGGGCAGAGCCGGAGCATCTGCTCTGCGCCATGCTGGAAGATGACGGCTGCGCCGCCGGGCTGCTGCTGGCGGAGATGGGGCTTTCGCTCACCGAGGCGGTGCGGGAGTGCCGCCAGCTGAGCGGACAGTTTGTGCTGCCCGCCCAGCCCCGGGTGTCGGCCAGCATCCCCCGGGGCAGCCGCGCCAGCGATAAATACTGCCGCGATTTGACCCGCCGTGCCGCCGAAGGGGAGCTGGACCCGGTGTTCTGCCGGGAAGCCGAGCTTGACCGCATGGTGGAAATCTTGTGCCGCCGCCAGAAAAACGACCCCTGTCTGATCGGCGAGCCGGGCGGGGCAAAACAGCGCTGGCTGAGGGTCTGGCGCTGCGCATTGCCGCCGGGCAGGTGCCCAGGGCGCTGCAAGGGCGGCGGCTGCTGGCGCTGGATATGGCCAGTTTGGTGGCGGGCACCAAGTACCGGGGCGATTTTGAAGAGCGGCTGAAAAATCTGCTGGAAGAGCTGGTGCGGGACGGCACCGCCATCCTGTTTATCGACGAGTTCCACACCATCGTGGGAGCCGGTGCCGCCGAGGGTGCTATTGACGCTGCCAGCATCTTAAAACCGGTGCTTGCCCGGGGCGAGTTGCAGCTTATCGGCGCGACTACCAATCAGGAGTTTCGCACCCACATCCAGAAGGACGCCGCGCTGGAGCGCCGCTTTGGCCGGGTGCAGGTGGAGGAGCCTACCCCCGCACAGGCGGTGGAGATCCTCAACGGCCTTGCGCCCCGCTACGAGCGATACCATAACGTGCGCCTGCCGCCCCAGACCTTGCAGGCGGCGGTGGAGCTTTCGGTGCGGTACCTGCCCGGCCGCTGTCTGCCGGATAAGGCCATTGACCTTGTGGACGAAGCCTGCGCGGCGGCGCGCATCCTTGCCGAAAAGGAGCAGCGCACCCAGCCGGTGCTCAGCCCGGAGGATATCGCCCGGGTGGTGGCAGCGGCCAGCGGCGTGCCCGCCCAGCGGGTGGGCGAGCAGGAGCGGGAGCGTCTGGACAAGCTGGAAAGCCGCCTGAACGCGGAAATTGTTGGCCAGCAGCGGGCGGTGGCGGCCGTGGCGGGAGCCATCCGGCGCAGCCGTACCGGTTTGGGCGAGCCGGGACGTCCCATCGGTGCTATGCTGTTTTTAGGCCCTACCGGCGTGGGCAAGACCGCACTGGCGCGTGCGCTTGCGGTCAGCTGGTTCGGCAGCGAGAAAGCGCTGCTCAAATTTGATATGTCGGAGTATCAGGAGCAGCACACCGCCGCCCGGCTGCTGGGCGCGCCTCCGGGCTACCTTGGCCACGATGAGGGCGGTCAGCTGACCGAAGCCGTCCGCCGCCGCCCGTACAGCGTGGTGCTCTTTGACGAGATCGAAAAGGCCCACCCGGACATCCAGAATATCCTGTTGCAAATCTTGGAGGACGGTCAGCTGACCGATGCCATGGGCCGCAAGGCCGATTTCCGCAATACCATCGTGCTGCTCACCTCCAACCTGGGCGCACGGTTCCTGGCGGGGCAGAACGCGCCGCTGGGCTTTGCCGCCGGGGCAGAAGCCGTGTTTGAAAAGCAGTCCGCGCAGGCTGTGGAGGAAGCTAAAAAGTGGTTCCGGCCGGAGCTGCTGGGACGGCTGGACGAGGTGATCGTGTTCCGCCCGCTGGCGGAAGAAAACCTCTGCGCCATTGCAGAAAAAATGCTCTGTCAGCTGGAGCAGCGCGCCGCCCGCAGCGGCTACCGACTGCGCCACACCCCGCAGGTGGGGGCGGCACTGGCTGCCCGGGCGCAATCGGCCTACGGTGCGCGGGAACTGCGCCGTCAGGTGGACAGGGCGGTGGAGCAGGCACTTGCAAACCGCATTGCTGCCGGAACTGCCTGCGTAGGGCAGCACTGGACAGCAGACTGCGCCGCCGATGGCAGCATCGTTTTGCGGGAGGATGAAACCATAACCCTATAAGAAAATAGCAAAATAGCGTTTTCGCTTGCAACCGGCACGGTTTTCGACTATTATAGAGGAAATAGAGTTACAACAGGGAGGACCCCGATGCACACGCTGTTTCTTCTGAACCCCGCAGCCGGAAAGGCCGACTGTACCCGCACCCTGCCGCAGCAGATCGCGGCAGCTGCTGCCGGTGCCGGGCTTGCCCCGGAGGACTACACCATCCGCGTCACCACCCACGCAGGCCACGCCCGGGAACTGTCCCGCGCAGCCGCAGCTGCCGCCCAGAAGGCCGGGGTGGAGTTGCGCATTTTTACCGCCGGTGGTGACGGCACCTTCAACGAGGCGCTCACCGGCGCTCACGGCTTTGACAAGACCGCCGTGGGTTGCCTGCCCTATGGCAGTGGCAACGACTTTCTGCGCACCTACGGTACAAAGGAGGAGTTTCTGGATCTGGACGCCCAGCTGGCCGGCGGGGTGGTGCCCATCGACCTGATGCGCACCAGTCTGGGGCTTTCTGCCACCATCTGCGCCGCCGGTCTGGACGCACAGGTGGCCTACGGCATCCCCAAGTTCCGGCGCATCCCGCTGTGCGGCGGCGAGGCGGCCTATGCGCTGTCCATTGTCCAGCAGCTGTGCGGGCATATCGGCCGCAGGGTGGAGTACGTCATTGACGGCGAGGTGCTGACCGTGGACTGTCTGATGTGCGCAGTGTGCAACGGCCGCGCCTACGGCGGCGGTTTTATGGCCGGGCCGGAGGCACAGCCGGATGACGGCTGGCTGGATGTGTTCATCGTGCGCAAGGTCAGCCGCCGGGTCATTGCAAAGCTGCTGATGCTGTACAAAAACGGCCAGCACTTTCAAAACGGCCAACTGACCGAGGCTGCAAAGCCCTACTTTATTTATCGCCGCGCAAAATCGGTCAGTCTGCGGGCAGCAGATGGCCGTGGGCCCATCATTGCCACCGTGGATGGTGAGTGCGCCCCTTGCAAGCAGGTGTCGGTACAGGTGCAGCCGCTGGCAGGCCGCGTGCTGCTGCCGCTGCCCGCCTACCAGCGCTTTACCACCAAAAAGGCGGGCGTGAAGTAAAGAAATAAATCATCAGATCCAAACAAGGCCGCTGCACATTGTTCCGTGCAGCGGCCTTGTGTTTCGCTTATTGTTTTGCAAGGCGCTGCCGTACCCGGTGCTCCAGCGCCTTGTAAAAGCTGCTCAGGCAGAGCGTGAGCAGATATACGGTCAGGGTCCAGACCACAGGATGTACCGTAAGGCTGAACTTGTCCGCAGTCCACTCCATATACCGGATCAGCACCTGATGGATCAGAAAACCGTAAGGGGACAGCCCGGCCAGCCACAAAAACGGCTTTGCGGAAAGCAGCCGGGAAATGATTCCCTTGCCCACGGCAAGCAGCCAGACCAGCAGCACCGCAGAGGGTGTGAACAGCACGTTGTACCGGAAGGCCACCGCGCCCAGAACCCCCACCTGCTTGGCGGCGATAAACAGGCAGCCGCCCGCAAGCAGCACAGCGGCCAATTCCGATAGGGAGAAAACACCGCGCGGCAGTGTACTCTCCTGCTTGCGGCTGCGGTAAAGGCAGCCTGCACAGCAGCTGATGGTAAAATCTCCCGCCCGGAACACAGGGCACAGATAGGTCAGGTAAAAGGCGGCCTTTCCGCTGAGCCCGGCTTTCCAGAAAACAAAGGACGCAAGGCACTGTGCGCAGAAGATCACGACGGCAATGCAACGCAGCCTGCGGACATCGGCCTTTTTCAGTACGGCGAGAAGCGGGGGAAAGATGGCATACAGAAAAGCCTGTACCGAAAGATACCACGCCACTCCGTTCAGGCAGAACCAGAAACGGCTGGAGGGGATCCATGTTTGCAGCAGGAAAATGCTCACCACAAGCTGCGCCGCACAGGAGAGCACCCCGCAGGCAGAGGGCTGCGCCAGAAGCCACTTCAGCACAAATAACAACGCGGCAGCCATCATTATAAGGTGCAGCGGGTACAGCTTGCGTATTTTTTGCAGAGAAAAGGCTATGGCGGACCGCAGTCCCGGTGCTGTGCGCGGGCGGTCGTAATAGTTGCAGGTCATCAGAAAACCGGACAGCGCCACGAATACCGTGATCGCCCACGGCCCCAGCCATGGTGCCCCGCAATGGGAGAGGACTACGCTCAGAAATGCGACTGCCCGCAGCCCCTGCAAAGATGAGATCAGCTTTTTGTCTGTCAAAGTATCCTCCGTTCTGCCGCAAAGCGCGTCAGCTGTGTTTTTGTAATGCGCTATAAGTATAAAAAAGACGGCGCGTCCTGTCAAGGACACACCGCTTTTTTGCGTAGTAGGGTGCGATTTTTGGGCGTCATAAATTCTTAACAAAGAAAAATTGCAAAACCCCTTGATTTTTCAGAGCAAGATGAGTACAATACAATTAGCACTCAGAGAAAAGGAGTGCTAAACCGCTGCGGAGCACACACGAAGCCCCCGCAGGACACAACAAAGTTTCAAATAAATTCAATATAATTGGAGGGCAAGAATTATGAAAATCATTCCTCTTGCAGACCGTGTTGTCATCAAGACTGTTGAAGTTGAGGAGACCACCAAGGGCGGCCTGATCCTGACCGGCAGCGCAAAAGAGAAGCCGCAGGTCGCACAGGTCATCGCAGTTGGCCCCGGCGGTGTCGTGGACGGCAAGGAAGTCAAGATGACCGTCAAGGTCGGCGACAAGGTCCTCACCAGCAAGTACTCTGGCACTGAGGTCAAGGTGGACGGCGAAGAGTGCGCCATCGTGCGTCAGAGTGATATTCTGGCTGTTGTGGAAGACTGAAACTGAATTTTCCCTTTTCAATTGAGCTTGTATTATAAAGGAGCGATGTATTATGGCAAAGCAGATCAAGCAGGGCGAGGACGCCCGCAAGGCACTGTGTGCCGGTATTGATACCCTGGCTAACACCGTTAAGATTACCCTCGGCCCCAAGGGCCGCAACGTGGTGCTGGGCAAAAGTTCGGCGCACCGGTCATCACCAACGATGGCGTGACCATTGCAAAAGAGATCGAGCTGAAGGACGAGTTCGAGAACATGGGCGCACAGTTGGTGCGTGAAGTCGCAACCAAGACCAACGATGCCGCAGGCGATGGCACCACCACTGCTACCGTGCTGGCACAGGCCATGGTCAACGAGGGCATGAAGAACGTTACCGCCGGCGCAAATCCCATGGATATCCGCCGCGGCATGAGCAAGGCCGTTACCACCGCTGTGGAGACCATCAAGGCACACAGCCAGAAGGTGAAGGACAGCAACGATATCGCCCGCGTCGGCACCATCTCTGCCGGCGACCCCGAGATCGGCCGTCTGATCGCCGAGGCTATGGAGAAGGTCACCTCTGACGGCGTTATCACCATCGAGGAGAACAAGACCACCGCAGAGACCTACAACGAGATCGTGGAAGGTATGCAGTTTGACCGCGGCTACCTGACCCCCTATATGGTCACCGATACCGACAAGATGGTGGCCGATCTGGACAACGCTGCTATCCTGATCACCGATAAGAAGATCAGCGTCATTCAGGATCTGGTTCCCCTGCTGGAGCAGGTGATGCAGAACGGCATGAAGCTGCTGATCGTGGCTGAGGATATCGAGGGCGAGGCGCTGTCCACCCTGATTGTCAACCGTCTGCGCGGCACCCTGAATGTCGTGGCTGTTAAGGCTCCCGGCTTTGGCGACCGCCGCAAGGAGATGCTGCAGGATATCGCTACCCTGACCGGCGGCACCGTGATCTCCTCTGATCTGGGCTATGAGCTGAAGGACGCAACCGTCCAGATGCTGGGTCATGCCCGTCAGGTGAAGGTGACCAAGGAGAACACCACCATCGTGGGCGGCAGGCGACAAGGACGCCATTGCAGCTCGCATTGCCCAGATTCGCAGCCAGATCGAGGCCGCTACCAGCGACTTTGACCGCGAGAAGCTGCAGGAGCGTCTGGCTAAGCTGGCCGGCGGCGTAGCTGTTATCAAGGTCGGCGCTGCAACCGAAGTCGAGATGAAGGAAAAGAAGCTGCGCATTGAGGATGCACTGAACGCTACCAAGGCAGCTGTGCAGGAAGGTGTTGTGGCCGGCGGCGGCACTGCTCCTATCAATGCGATCCCCGCTGTGCGCGAGCTGTGCGACACGCTGGAAGGCGACGAGCGCACCGGTGCCAAGATCGTTCTGAAGGCTCTGGAGGCTCCTCTGCGCCAGATCGCCAAGAACGCCGGTCTGGAGGGCAGCGTCATCATCGACAAGATCGTCTCTGCCAACAAGCCCAACTACGGCTTCGATGCCCAGAACGAGGTCTTTGTGGACGATATGATCGCTGCTGGCATCGTTGACCCCACCAAGGTCACCCGTTCCGCCCTGGAGAACGCAGCCTCCGTCGCTGAGATGGTGCTGACCACCGAAAGCCTGGTCGCTGATCTGCCCGAACCCCCCGCTGCTCCCGCACCTGCCGGTGGTGACATGGGCGGCATGTACTAATAACTGCCTAAAAACCGCATGAATCCTTGATTTTTGGAGCGCGCAAAAGCGGATTTACGCCAAACTTACGCCACTTACGCCAAAAATCAAAGCGCACTATAGGGTAACAAAATCGGCACTCGCTGAAAAGCGGGTGCCGATTTTTTGCGTCTAGGGGATTTGAAGACTTATGAAACCCACTGATGGATTCTGCGAGCGGCAGACTGTCAGCGGTTTTTTATTGACGAAGAATAGAGATAGGAATACAATAATAGAAAGGGATGTAAAGCCGGAAGGGAGTGTGCCGCCTTGGAGAATCAAAAGGACTTCTGCACAGAATGCCGCAGAGAAACGAGCTACACCTTGAAGAAAATCAAAATCAATCCGGGAAAAGGAGTATACTTTTGAAATCACGGCTGCTTTCTGCAACGAATGTGGCGGCGAAATGGGGATTCCCGGCCTGATGGACTATAACATAAAGGAGATCGACGAGCAGTATCGTAACATCAGAACGTGAGATGGGCTAAAGAAGCATACGGCAACAATGATATAAAAGTAGTTTCTTTTCGTGTGAGGTAGAATTAATGAATGCTGACTATGTTGAAAATATCATCAGGAATATTGATAAGCAATCTTATAAATGTATCTTAGTTGATGGCGCTTGGGGAATTGGTAAGTCCTACATGGTAAGAAAAGCGCTGGAGGATATGAAGGACAGAACGTGCTTTATCTCACTTTTTGGAATGGATGACGTTCAAAAAATATACCATGAAGCATTTTTTCAGTTGGCATTGCGTACTTCTCATGGAGGGAAAATCGCAAGCAGGGCAAAAGGATTTGCCAAAGCGGCCGGTAATTTCTGCGCAGAAGTTGCAAACTTGAATAGTGCACTTGCACAAACGATATCTGAACGAGAATTGTTTGCGGTTACGGCGAGCAATTTTAAAAAGAACAGAATTATCGTCATTGACGATTTGGAACGTCGAAAGGCTGGATTGGATTTAGAGGAACTCTTTGGAGTGATTGAGGAACTAAAGCAGTCCAACTATATTAAGGTTATTCTTATTGCCAATTCAAATGAAATTCATGAAAATGAAAGAACTACGTTCAATAAGTATAAAGAAAAAACTATTGATCGTATCTTTGAGGTAACGGAACACTCGGCATCGATTAAGTGGGGAGTGTATGGAATAGATGGAGAATTTATTGATGTCTTTTTGATGCATCATAAAGCAAAAAATTTGAGAACATTGCAAAAGGCTCAAAATTTTTATAATGATGTGAAACAGTATTGCCTGAAAATAGAAAACGAACAATTTATGAACGAAGTAAAGATGCTCTGCTTTGCTGTTGTTGTAGAAGATGTAGATAAGTTATACTATAAAAACGATTCAATAGAGAAAGAAAATACTAACAGCAGATACCGGAAAGATGGGCATATCTTGAGCAATCATTTAAATGTCCGACTTGCAAACTATGTATGTCTTCAATCTAGTGGCGCATTATTGGATGATATCTATAACTATTTTAAAAGCTCTAAGATGCTTAGTGAAGAAACCCTTCAAAAACATTATCAAAAATTCAAGGAAGCCGGTGATAAAGCAAATTATTACAAAACTGATGAGGAGATAGAAACTTACATTCAAAGTTGGAAAGCAAAATTACATGAAGCATCAAATAGTGTAGAATTGACGCAGCTGGCAGGGGAATATGATTATTGGTTTCAGGTGTTGGAAAAAATGATGATGACGAACTTATTGAATATTACAGAGATGTTTTAAAAAACATGTTTTTATGTGAGAACAGAAGCGATAAAAGAAGTCCATTGGACTATTACAATAGCAATGAATTCCATGGCGCAACAGAAAAAATTCGTAATATATATGATGAAGTGCTTATACATACGAAAAAAGAGATTATAAGAACATACATCGAGAAACTTGGGGATAGTCTAGATGAAGAAATTGCATATGAGTATTCGTACTGGCTTAAGGACTGGTATACAGGAACGCTAGAGATGCATCGCTATATTGATGAAGAAATTGATCCCTTGTATCAAAGAAATTCGTTCCCTGTTGATAATATGTCAAAAACCAAAAAAATGGTTTGTTATAATGTTATGACCTTGTTATATCTACATGATAAAGAAAAAACTTGAAAAATGCTATAATAGTTTGAAATCTGACTTTAGTAAAATGGGAATAAAACGAACAGAGGACATTTTGAAAGAAATTCGAGAAGACAACTAGTTTATATACAAAACAGCCGCCCAGCGACCTTACGGTCTCGCTGGGCGGCTTATTTTTTGCGTTTCCACAACAGATATTCTTCGTAGCGGTGCATCTCGTTCTGTTCTTCTTCGGTCAGGCGCTGGCGCTGCGCTTTGCGGGCTTCGTCCGAGGGGTCAATGTCGGTCAGCCCCAGCAGGTAGTCGGCGGAGGTGCCGTAGAGCTTGCAGATGGCAATCAACATTTCATGGCTGGGAGAGCTTTTCTCTTGTTCCCAACAACGAACAGCAGACAACGTTGCATGTAGCTTGTTTGCCATGCCCTGTTGTGTGTCGCCGTTTATTTTTCGCAGTTCGGCCAGTCGCTCTCCAATCATGCTTTTACATCCTACCTTTCTATCACAGTATAGAAAATTTTCCTACTTTTTCCTAAATGCAATAATATTATTAGCACTTTTTAGGGAGAAAAGGGGAAAAGCGGTAGGATTGTTACTAGTAAGAGGCAAAAGTAGTATGAATACTACTACTTCCGCCGCAACGCTAAGGCAAAGCGAGGGAATCCCCGTTGGAACAACTGATCGACTTTCACGCACCGGAAGTGCAGGCGGTGCTGGATACACTTCTAAAAGACCGCTCCACCGGTAAAAACATCATCTGGGCAACCGACCCGCCGAAGGAACTGCAAACGGTAATGTACGAGCCGGTGACGGATAGATCCCAGATCACCACCCAGCAGCTCGGGCTGACCCACTACGAGGTGGTGCTGCCCCGGATGATGAAGCAGACCGACACCCAGCAGCAGCGCACCCGCAAAAAGGGCGAAGTATTCTCGCCCGCATGGGTCTGCAACAAGATGAACAACGCACTGGACGCCGACTGGTTCCGTGGGCTGGGGGCAGAGGAGAACGCCGGGCAGTTCACGGTGGAGCTGCCCCAAGGCTGGCAGACGATGGAAACGCCGGTGCAGTTCCCGGCTTGCGGGGGCAAGACCCCGGCATGGGTGCAGTATGTGCAGAGCCGCCGTTTGGAGGTGACCTGTGGCGAAGCCCCCTTTCTGGCGTCCCGATATGATGCCGCCACCGGCGAGATGATCCCGGTAGCTCGGCGCATTGGCATTCTGGACCGAAAGCTGCGGGTGGTAAGCGAGAACGCCGCCACAGAGGACGAGTGGCGCAAATATGCCACCCATGCGGTGCAGTCCACCTACGGCTATGAGTATCAGGGAGATAATCTTTTGTTGGCACGGGTCAACCTGCTGCTGACTTATGCAGAGCATCTGCAAGCCCGCTGGCAGCGCAAACCCACAAAAAAGAAGAGTTACAGCCTATCGCTACCATCATCAGCTGGAACCTGTGGCAAATGGACGGCCTGCACCTGTCTGTGCCCGGCGGCAAGCCCCAGCCGGAGGCAGAACAGCTTGACCTCTTTTCCATGTTCGGGGCGGCAGAGCCGCAGCCGCCCACGGTATCCTGTAAAGTGAAAAACTGGCGCAAGGGCAGCCATGGAACCGCCCAGAACTTTGAAACCATTCAGGAAGGGAGTACCAGCATGAAGTTTGATTATGTCATCGGAAACCCGCCGTATCAGATAAGTGATGGCGGTGCCAGCGTAAGTGCAACGCCTATCTATAATCGTTTTATCGAAGCAATCAAAACTACACATCCAGGCGCAATTTGCTTGATTATTCCTGCAAAATGGTACTCCGGCGGTAAAGGACTAGATAAGTTCAGAGAGGAAATGCTAGGAGATAGACATATTTCAACATTGGTTGATTATTCTAATTCGCTAGATGTTTTTCCGAATGTAGATGTTGCAGGTGGCGTTTGCTATTTTGTCTGGAAAGAAGCATATAACGGTAAGTGTAAGTATACAAACTATCGTAATGGAAAAGCTACAACAGCATACAGAGATTTGAATGAGTTTCAAACATTTATTCGCTATCCAGTTGCATCCGAAATAGTCAAAAAAGTAAAAGAAGATGGAGAATTAACACTGGATAAAGTGGTTTCCAGCAGAAAACCATTTGGACTTGCAACAACAGCAAAGCCAATGAAAACCGGTGACATTACACTACGATACAATGGAGGACGTGGCCCATATAAAAGTACCGAGATAAGGGTAGGAACAGAAAAGATTGACCAATGGAAAATTATCATTTCTCGTTACGGCAGAACACGCAGGACAACCAGCCAAGGATGGAAAGTACCGTGTTCTTTCGACGATGGAGCTTTTGAAGCCGGGTGAAATATGTTCCGAAACGTATCTTGTGGCGGGAGCATTTGATTCAAAAAAAAGAAGAAGCAACCAACTATATGGATTACTTAAAGACGCAATTTGTTCGATTTCTTATCCTACAAATTGCAATGACGCAGCAGTTAAGCAAAGCGTCATTCGCATTTGTTCCTTGTCAGGATCTTACAAGAAAATGGACAGACAAACAACTGTTTGAAAGATATGATTTGTCTAGTAAAGAAGTAAACTATATTCAAGGAATGATAAAGGAGATGGCATAATGGCTGGCATAACCCTGCGCACTGCCCGGCAGGTGGTGCCCATGATCTACGCCTATACCACCCCGGAAATTGCCCGGCACAACGGCTGGACGAAGATCGGCTATACCGAGCAGTCGGTAGACAAACGCCTGAAACAGCAGACCCACACCGCCGATGTGCTGTACCATGAGGAGTGGCGGGGCAATGCCGTCTACGATGACGGCAGCGGCGAGGTGTTCACCGACCACGATTTCCACGCTTACCTCCGCAAGCTGAACGTGGAGAACGACCGCAAAAACGAGTGGTTCCATCTGGATGGGCAGCAGTCCCGGCGGTATTTTCAGGATTTCCGCATGAACCGGGGCCGGGTGCAGCTGGATGCCGCCATCGCCTACACCCTGCGGGAAGAACAGGCAAGGGCTGTCCACGACACCAAAATCTATTACCAGAGCCACCCCGGCGGAGAATACCTCTGGAACGCCAAGCCCCGCTTTGGCAAGACCCTTTCCGTCTACGATTTCTGCAAGCAGGTCGATGCACAGACGGTGCTTATCGTCACCAACCGCCCTGCCATCGCCAATAGCTGGTACAGCGACTATGTGCGCTTTCTGGGCAGGGAGTCCGGCTATCTGTTTGTCAGCCATGTGGATGCCCTTGCCGGGCAGCCCCATGTGCTGGACGAGCAGGGCTATCTGGATGCCGCCGCACAGGGCGAGGAGCTGTATAAACGCATTGAGTTCGTCAGCTTGCAGGACATGAAAGGCTCCAAGTATTTCGGCGGCGAGTACGACAAGCTGCAACACCTGACCGAGCTGAACTGGGATGTGCTGGTCATCGACGAAGCCCACGAGGGCGTGGACACCTACAAGACCGACCTTGCCTTTGACCGTATTCGCCGCAAGTTCACGCTGCACCTGTCCGGCACGCCCTTCAAGGCGCTGGCGAACGATAAGTTTGCCGGGGATGCCATCTTCAACTGGACCTACGCCGACGAGCAAGCCGCCAAGCGGAACTGGCAGGGCGCACCGGGGCAGCAGAACCCCTACGCAAACCTCCCCATGCTCAACCTCTACACCTACCAGATGTCCGAGATCATCCGGGACGAAATTCAGCAGGGGGTGGAGATCGACGGCGAAACGCAGGAATTTGCCTTTGATCTGAACGAGTTCTTCAAGGTAAAGCCCAGCGGCAGCTTTGAGCACGACGCCGAGGTGGACCGCTTTCTGGATGCCATGACCACCCAGAACAAATTTCCGTTTTCCACCCCGGAACTGCGTGCCGAACTGAAGAACAACTTCTGGCTGCTGAACCGAGTGGACAGTGCCAGAGCGCTGGCGAAAAAGCTGCAGGCGCACCCGGTATTCCGGGACTACGAGGTGATCCTTGCCGCCGGTGACGGCAAGCTGGACGACACGGACGAGAACCAGAAGAGCTTTGACCGGGTAAAAGCCGCCATCGCCCACCACGAAAAGACCATCACCCTGTCGGTGGGGCAGCTGACCACCGGTGTCACCATCCCGGAGTGGTCGGCGGTGCTGATGCTCTCCAACCTGAAAAGCCCGGCGCTGTATATGCAGGCAGCGTTCCGTGCCCAGAACCCCTGCCTTTTCCACGAAAACGGCACTTTCCGCCGCAAAGAGAACGCCTATGTGTTCGATTTTGACCCTGCCCGCACACTTGCTGATCTACGAGCAGTTCGCCAACGACCTTTCACAGGACACCGCCAGCGGCAAGGGCGACGCCGAGGAGCGCAAGGCGCACATTCAGAATCTGCTCAACTTCTTCCCGGTCATCGGCGAGGACGAGGAAGGGGAGATGATCCCGCTGGATGCAGAAAAAGTCCTCAGCATCCCCCGGAAGATTAAGTCCAAGGAAGTGGTGCGGATGGGCTTCCAGAGCAACTTCCTGTTCCAGAACATTTCCAACGTGTTCAGTGCCCCGCAGGAGGTGCTGGACATTCTGCAAAACTTCCAGCCCATCAGCGAGGCAAAGGCAAAGCCCATCCAGATCACCCCGGAGACCGGCGCAGACCTCTCCCTGAACGACAAGGGCGAGGTGGATTTGGACGAGGGCTACGTCATCGGCAAGGCAGCGGATGTGTTCGGGGAGAAGATCTACGAAAGCACCCCGGCACTGGACACCGCCCTGCAAGACCTGACCGATGCCCCGGCTCCTGCCAAGAAGAGTATCTGGAACCACCGAAAAAGAGCATCACCAAGGAAACCATCACCCCTATGGTGGAACAGGCAAAGCAGGAGTATGGTCGGGACCTGAAGCTGTCCGACCAGAAGCGGTTCGAGAGCACCGCCAAAGCCAAGAGGGACGTGGCGGTGAACAAGGTGGTGGACAACTACCGCATCGACCAGAGCCAGCTGGAGACCCAGCGCACCCAGCAGCTGCAAAGCTGCGCCACCGCCCAGCAGCGCCAGCAGGTGAACCGGGAGTTTGACGCAAAGCAGCAGCAGAGCACCGCCGCCCTGATGGAAAACCTGCAATCCACCATCCAGCAGACGGCGCAGGAAATGCAGCAGACCATCGTGCGCACCGTGGAGACCAACCAGAAGGAGCAGGAGAAAAAGGGCTACGAGGACACCGTCCGTGACCATCTCCGGGGCTTTTCCCGCACCATCCCGTCCTTCCTCATGGCCTACGGCGACGAGACCGTGACACTGGCGAATTTTGACCGGATCATCCCGGACAAGGTCTTTCAGGAGGTCACCAGCATCACGCTGGAGCAGTTCCGTTTTTTGCGGGACGGCGGGCCGTACATCAACCAGACCACTGGACAGGAGGAGCATTTTGCAGGCCACCTGTTCGACCCGGTGGTGTTTGACGATTCGGTGAAGGAGTTTTTGAACCTGAAGGTCAAACTGGCGGATTACTTTGACGAGAGCCGCACCGAGGATATCTTCGATTACATCCCGCCCCAGAAAACCAACCAGATCTTTACCCCCAAGTGGGTGGTGAAAAAGATGGTGGACCTGCTGGAGCAGGAAAACCCCGGCTGCTTCGATGACCCCGGCAAGACCTTCCTGGACCCCTACATGAAGTCCGGTCTGTACATTACGGAAATCGTCAAGCGCCTTTACCGCAGCGAGAAGATGCGGCAGGCTTTCCCGGACGATAACGCCCGGCTGGAACATATCTTTGCCAAGCAGGTCTATGGGCTTGCCCCGACAGAGATCATTTACCGCATTGCCATCAGCTACATTCTGGGTTTTGCAAAGGATCACGGCATCACCGCCCACCATATCCGTCAGGCGGATACGCTGGAATTTGCCAAGGCGGGCACCATGGAAAGGGAACTGGATAAGATTTTCAGAGACTGACAAATAGAATACAGCATAAAAACAAAGGCGGCTGTCTGCATGGGTGCAGATGGCCGCCTTTTGTGCTATGCCTGTTACAAAAATGAAAGCTGTTGAACGTCCGGCAAATCGTTTTCAGGTGTGGAATGATTGGCTTTTTTCATCATGTTTCCAATGGTTTTTTTGATGGTGGACTTGGTTTCGATCCCTTGCTTGCGCATCTTTGTATCATTGGTGTTTTTTTGAACCGAGCAGATACTGGATTTCAAGATACGATTGTAGAAGTCCATTGCCATGATATTCGTCCGCTCATTTATATCAATCGTGGACTTTCCAGCATATCGCTGAGCGATATTCCGTGCGGTATAAAACATTGATGTTTCATAAATTTTAAGTTTGCTGGCGAAATCTTTTCCATTGCACCGTGAATTTAGGCTGTCTTCAAGAGGAATCAAATTCCCAATAATGCCATTTTCAGGGGAATTTGTATCATCCAAGATATGTTCGATCGTGAAGGCAGCACACTGCTTACTGGCACATTTGTATCGTTCAAGGACTTCCAAAACAACTTGCACACGTTCCTTGTTTCGGTCATCGTCGTAATACCCAGCGTGATGTGACCACCCTAAATTGGAGAATGCTTTGAGAAAGACTTCTTTGCTGGGAAGTTTATTCTTTAACTCTGAGATAAAGCATTCCAATGCGGAGTCGGAGTAGTGGTTTTCGAGAATACTGGAATTTTTGTAAATCGCATTTGTTATTTTGTTCGAATTTTCTTGTCCAATAATGGTATAGCAGATGAAAAAATCATAGAGAAACAGAAGGGTCTCCTCGTACTTCTCTTGGCTGAGGTGACCGAGTTCATATTGATGAATTAGACTTAAAAGGATAGGACGAATTTGTTCTTGCCGATGCTTTTTGAAAAAAGCATACACTTTAAATTCAACATTCGAACAGTTTGCAGATTCCTCAGATTGAGAAGGAGAAAGAAGGCGGTTGTAGTAGATGGACTTCTGATAAATATCGTCAAGAAGCGGAACAGTTGGAATGCCTTTGTTGGAATCACGAATGAGTTTATAATCGCTGATACCTTCCTGAACAGAGGTTCTATATTTGTGGGTTGCATAATGTTTTACAAAGCGTTCGATGTTGTTACCTAAAAGCGATTCGATCTCCGACCAAGTGGTTTTCGCAGTGTCGACATCTCCATCGGGTCTAATGCCTCTTAGAATAAAGTTCTTTAATAGTTCATGCCCTTCCAATGCTGAGCCGCGAGCGTTTAAAATCTCAAAAATCGTGTACGCATCTTCCTCGGAAGATGCGGTAATATCAACATATAGCAGATTGTCCGTTATGGCGGTTCGTAAATTGAGTAGGACTTGAATTGGGGAAAGAGTAGATTCTTCAATATGTTTATAGATGCTGTTTATGAAAAACACAAAGGCAGCTGCGAGATTCTTGTTGTTTTGAGAAAACTGCTTTACAAGTGCTGCGGTTTCAAAACGCTTTGCCATATTTGGAGAAATTGAAAAGAGTCCAGTAATAATTCGCTCTAGTGCAATATATTGCTCAGACTTGATGACCATGGCTTCCTGATTTAAATCGTCACGAGTGAACAAATACTGCTTTGTTCCTCGAAATTCGTCGTCAAATTCATAGCAATGAAGGCAAAAGGCTACACTTGCAAGAAAAATTGTTAGGGAAATAATTCGTTGTTGACCATCTACAATTGTAAAATATGAGATGCCGTTTTTGCGGTCGTTCTCTTTGTAAAGAACGATACTTCCGATGAAGTGGGTTGCTTCTTTTCCGGTAGCAACGAGCAAGACATCATCAAATAACTCTTGCCAGTTTCTTTTGTTCCATACATACTGTCGCTGGTTTCGGGGCGTTCCATAACAACGCTTGGTGAAAAGGTCGTAGACGTGTTTGTCATCTGCTTCAAAACTCAATGAAAGTCACCTCTTTTTCAGTGGATGGATTTGACCATTTGCTAATTAAGTTCATTTTAACCCATAAGAGCCAGAAAATCAACATTAACGCTATGATTTGGAAGTTGCGGTTTACCGATGAAAAAACGGAATGGACTGAAAAGCTAATAATATAGAAAAACCAATACTGACTTCTACATAATCGCAAGCGACAGTTATGCGACAGTATGCTAGTGCAGGCTTCATCTAACGGATGCGGTTTACGGGTTTAGGTGTTCCCAATAAACATTCCGCAAAACGAAATGCCGTTTATATGCTGACGAATTGTTGGCTTACGCTACGGAGACTCCTAGGGGGCTTTCCAAATTTCAAAGCCATTTTGTAAACCAGACCGTCAGCTTTCAACTTTGACTTGAAACTGGCGGTTATTTCATAACCTAGATGATTTTCGAGTTCACAACACCATATCAAACAGGATAGGCTACCTTGTTCTCTATCTTTTTTTTGCCAAAGTTCCCCTTACATTTTCTTGCAAGCTGCCGAAAGTATCGTATTTTCAAAACTTTTTGTTGACATGGCTCGATTTTTGTGGTAGTCTATCTCAACAATTTAATATAACATATTTACTTAGAGTTCCAGCTCGGCTCCCGAAGGAGCCGGAGCAAGTTTTTGACTTTCTTATCGCTACATAACGAACCCGAATCAAGGCCATCCCTGAAGGGATGGTCAGGTTCAGGTTGTTGTGTGGCGATTTTTTATTGCCAAATCCAGCACCGCACCTTGACAACCGCATGACCGTCTGCATGGGATACCCGGCGATGACCCCCAAGAGGGAGAGCCGGAAAACGCCGCTGGAAGGGGGCAGGAAATCCATGCAGGGAGAACGGCGCACCCAATATCAACTGGTCAAAATGGCCAGTTGATCTGGTGAATGACGCTTTGTGTCATTCACCAGAAAAACCTTATGTGTTTACGGCTTACCTCATGTGGACAAATTGTCTACATGAGGTAAATTGGCCGCAGCTTGAATCAATGTAGACAATTTGTCCACATTGACTCCGTTCGTATTACGTTTGACCTCGACTCGACATTTTGTCAAGCCACGGTGAAATCTGGTAAGTGTCGCTTTCCGGTATTTGCCAGATTACTGTAACACGATTACCCCATGGTGGGTTACGAAAACCGTAACTCACCACTTGAAGTGGTAAATGGACAAAATGTCCACTTACCACCCAGCCATAACGCACAGATTTTAGTTGGTGATCATTTTGATCACCAACCAGACAATCGTAACGCTTTATTATGTAAAAGTGATGGTTACCATTTTGGTAATCACCATATACCCGTAACATTTGGGGCAAATAATGCTTTTCATTATCCACCACACACCCGTAACAGCCAAAGGAGGATGCCTATGACAACAGAACAATGGGAACGCGAAAATCAGGACACTCTGATGGAATATTTCATTGATGGCGACCCCAGTGTGCGCAGAATCCAATGTGAATACTGCCGCAAGGTCATCTACACCCAGACGCGCAACCACAAATATTGCAGCTTCCAAACCTGCGGTCACAAGATGCTGAATCTGCGGAAAAGCCTTAAAAAGCGCGTTGAGCGAGGAAAGTATACCTGCGCTTGCTGCGGGGAGCAGTTCTTACCGATTCGGGCAGATGCCAGATATTGCAGCAATGCCTGTCGGCAGAAAGACTACCGCCAGCGCAAAGCGAATGCTGCTTCTATCCTGTAAAGTGGTGCTTCCCATTTTGGGAAGTACCACTTTACCGTAACGCCTAATCGCTCACTCCCAAATCCCCAAAGTGGGAATTGGGGCTGTCATCTGAAATCAAATTATCAAAATGGTAACTTGATTTCATCCGTGGCAGAGCCACCGGAGTTCTCATTTTGATAACTTCGGTTTTACCTGTAACACGTCACTCCCACTCGTAAAAATCAGGTGGTCAAGATGACCACCTGATTCCACCTGTAACGCTGCAAGGCCTATTGAAAATCAGGTGCCGCCACCCGGCACTTGATTCTACCCGTAACAGAATCAGTTGGTCATTTTGGCCAACTGAAAAAGCCGGACGAGCTGGGGGACAGGGATTCGCAAATCTTTGACCGCCAGCTTGCCAAAATCAACGGGCCAAAATGGCCCGTTGAAGGGAGTCAAGGGGGAACGCCTTGCCCAGTGATATGATGCTGTGCGTCATATCCTACTGGGTATTATCTGGCGCAAAATGGCGGCAGATCCAGCAGCTTCGCTGCTGCGCTTTCCCCGCCAAGCTGTTGAAACGGAGGGATGTCTATCTGAAATTAACGCGACACAACGGACGAGCCGGAGCACAAGGCACCTATAACCCAAAACACAATGACCGCAGTTTCAACCTTGCCAACAGTGAGCACATCGACCCGGAACGAGCCAAGGGCAACATCTACTGGGACTGCTTTCACGGTTTCCGTTCGGCTCTTGACCCACAAGACCCGGACGATCTGGCGGTAACCTTCTCGGATGTGGAACGGCAGTTCTACGAAACCCACTACACGGCCTTCGTTGAAAGCCAGAACGAGCGCAACGCCAAGATCCGGCACACAGAGCGCAACCGCTCCATTCCCGACCTGTTGTCCAGCCGCAAGACCTGCCCAGAAGAAACCATCTATCAGCTCGGAACGTTGGATGAACACGCTTCGGCAGAGGACTTGCTGAGCGTCGTCACAGAGTTCATCGAGGAGTTCAAGGCAAAGTTTGGCGACCACGTTCATGTGCTGGACTGGGCGCTGCATTTGGACGAAAGCACACCCCACATCCACGAGCGTCATGTGTTCGACTGTGAGAACAAATACGGTGAGGTGGCACCCCAGCAGGAAAAGACGTTGGAAGCGTTGGGCTTTGAGTTGCCCGACCCGGATAAGCCCCTCAGCCGCCGAAACAACCGCAAGATCACTTTCGATGCCGCCTGTCGAAAGATGCTATTCGAGATCGCCAAGCGGCATGGGCTGGAATTGGAGGAAGAAGCGGAGTACGGCAACCGCAAGTATTTGGAAAAGCAGGACTTCATCCTTGCAAAGCAGAAGGAGCAGCTTGCCGCCCAGCAGAACAAGCTGGACAAGCTGACCCTGAAAGTTTCGGACATGGAAACACTGATCGACGAGGTATCGGCTGCGGCTTACGACAAGGCGGTGGAGGTCGTGACGGACGTGGTGCGCACCGAGACCCGGAAAGAGGATATGCGGATGATCGAGGACACGAAGAAGTGGTTGCTGTCCCCTGAACGCAATGCTCCGCAGGCCACGAGAGAGTACGCCGCTCACCGTTTGGACACCGTGCTGGACAAGTTCCTCAAGACCATGCAGACCACTGCTACTCGCTTGCAGGAAAAGCTCCCGAGACCGGATGTCCGGCAGAAAGGCAGGGATCAGGTCAAGGAGAAAGCACGGGATTCCGTTCTGCAACTGTTGAGCCGTTTGCAGGCAGAACAGGCGCAGCGGAATCCATCTGCACCGCCTACCGCCGAGAAGTCAAAAAAGTCGTTTTCAATAATAGTACGAGGTGATGTTTATTGAGCAAAGAAGTCAACCAAGAAGAACGTGCTCCCCGAACCGTTACCGATGTGAAAGAAATGCTGACCAAGCACTCCAATGGCGAAATTCAGCGGACGATCCAAAACTGCATCACGATTCTGCAGAACGACCATGTGCTTGCCGATGCCATCCGGCTGAACCTTTTGAGCGAGCGCATCGACATTGTAAAGCCTGTGGGCTGGCCCCGCTCCGGCAAGACGCTGAACGACACTGACATGAAGTATATCCTGCGGAGAATGGAGAAGTACGGCATTTCCAGCGAAAAGAAAATCGAATCTGCTATCCGCATCGTTGCCAACGAGAACCGTTATCATCCCATCCGGGACTATCTGAACGGCCTAAGATGGGATGGAACAGAGATAGCCCACGTCCTGCACCATTTCCTCGGTGCTGCGGAGGACGAATACACTTGCGAAGCCATGAAGATTTTCTTGCTGGGAGCCATCAAACGGGTGTTCCAGCCGGGATGCAAATTTGAAACCATGCTCTGTCTGGTGGGCGGGCAAGGGTGCGGGTCGCCAGTGGCGACCTCAAAATGCTGCAGGCATTTTGAAGCACCGACCGAGCCGACAGGCGAGACCCAGGAAAGTCCACTTTCTTCCGGTTGCTGGCAGTCAAGGATGAATGGTTCTCGGATGACCTGCGGCGGCTGGACGACGACAACGTGTACCGCAAGCTGCAAGGTCACTGGATCATCGAAATGTCGGAGATGATTGCCACCGCCAATGCCAAGAGTATCGAGGAGATCAAGAGTTTTCTCAGCAAACAGAAGGAGACCTATAAAGTCCCCTACGAGACTCATCCTGCCGACCGTCTGCGCCAGTGCGTCTTTGCTGGTACGACCAATCGGCAGGATTTTTTGCCCCGTGACCGCACGGGCAACCGCCGCTTCATCCCCATCCCGGTGGATGCGGAACTGGCCGAAGTTTACATTCTGGACAATGAGGAGGAATCTCGCACCTATATCGACCAGCTCTGGGCAGAAGCCATGACGATTTACAACAGCGGTAATTACAAGCTGGCATTCAGCCCCGCTATGCAGGAAACGCTGCAAGCTCACCAACAGGACTTCATGCAGGAGGATGCGCAGGCTGGCATGATCTACGCCTTTCTGGAGGACTACACGGGTGACCGGGTGTGTTCCAAGCAGCTTTACGCGGAAGCACTGGGCAACACCAATATCCCGGCAGAGTGGGAGACCCGTGCTATCTGCGAGATCATGAACACCGGAATTTCGCGCGGCGATATTCAAGGCTGGCAGGCTCATAAAACCGCCAAGCGTTACCCGAAGTACGGCGTTCAGAAAGGCTGGGAGCGCGTAACCAGCCCCGAAACCGGGGCTGAAGATTTCTCCGAAATAACGGATGTAGAAGCTAAGCAGCTGGGCTTTCCCTTCTGATGAACAGCGGTTACACGTCTGGTTACAGATTCGGTTACACCTCAGTTACGGCGGAAAAACCGCATGACTGCTGTGTTTTTTCTCTTTCTGTAACCATGTAACCTTAAAAAAAGAGAAGAAAAAGTATAAAGCCCACCGGATGCCCTGTGTGCAGAAAAAGAGAGTTTTCCTGCACGGTTACAGGCGTTCGGTTACAAGGAAGTGGAGGTCTGCCTATGAAGGAAGTTCGCGTTTGCGAAGCAATGAAGTCCCCGGTGGAGACTTTAAGCGACGGAACGGTCTTGCATCAGCAAGATGGAGGGACCAAGTCCCGACAAGTTCCGATTTGGGAAAAGAGCAATTTAACGCTGGAGGAAGCTGCGGCTTACTCTGGCATTGGCATCAACAAACTGCGTGAAATTACGAATGAAGATAAATGCAAATTCGTCCTTTGGGTGGGAAACAAGCGTCTGATCAAACGTCGCCTGTTCGATTGCTTTGTCGAGCAAGCATATTCTATTTGAGAGGCTGCCAAAGGCTGCAAATGTGAAACCGTCCTTTTCTCATTCGCTGCGGGTGGAAATCGCATGGTTGATGTGTTATACTGACACTGACCTTATAGATGCGCTTTTCACGGAAAGGAGTTTCTGAATTGTCTGAAAAGCGCAAAGATAGCAAAGGTCGTGTTTTGAAGGACGGCGAAAGCCAAAGAGCAAACGGCACTTATGACTATCGTTATACCGATATACACAAGAAACGGCGTTGTATTTACGCCAAATCCCTGACAGAGTTGCGGAAGAAAGAGGACGAGCTGCGGCGCGACATGGCGGACGGCATCGACTACGCCGCCGGAGAGATGACGGTGGCTGATCTGGTTGACCGCTATATGAACCTGAAGCGTGGGTTGAAACCCAATTCACTTCGGTCGTACAACACAGCGGTCAAGCGGATTCATGCTGACCCTTTCGGGCAAAAAGCCATCAACGGTAAAATTGTCCGATGCGAAAGGCTGGTTCGTGTTTCTGCATGACAGCGGTTTCAAGCAAAACACCATTGGAATTCTGCAAAGTGTTATCAGACCGGCGTTTGAGATGGCGGTAGAGGATGACATTATCCGCAAAAATCCATTCAAGTTCAAGCTGTCGGATGTTGTGCCGAAGGACGCTTATGTGCGCGATGCACTGACCAGAGAACAGCAGGAGAAATATCTGCAATTCGTTCAGGACTATGGCGGCAACTACTATGATGATATCGTCATTCTTATGGGAACCGGCTTGCGTGTGAGTGAGTTGTATGGCCTGACACGAGCAGATATCGACTTTGAACGGCACTGTATCCATGTCCGGCGGCAGCTATGCCGGACGGCGGAGAAGCCCTACTTCGTCACGCCGCCGAAAACAAAAAGCGGTATCCGCAATGTTCCCATGACAGATACTGTTTGTGCAGCGTTGCGGCGTGTAGTAAAAGCCAGAGCATCCACAAAGGTAGAAGCACTGGTGGATGGCTGCAGCGGATTTCTCTTTCTGGACAAGTCCGGGATGCCGAAGGTCGCGATGCACTTGGAGAACTATATGCGTGGCGTGCAGGGAAAGTTTGAGAAGGCGTACGGCAAACCTGTTCCGCGCGTTACACCTCATGTGCTGCGCCATACCTTCTGCACCAATGTTCAGCAAGCCGGGCTTGACGTGAAAAGCCTGCAATATCTGATGGGACATTCCAACGCCAGTGTGACGCTGGATGTCTACACCCACAGCAGCTTTGATTCCGTCGAGAGAGCCTTTGAACAGATCGCCAGCAACCTGTGATTTTCGACGCATGAAGCGGAATTGCTTACGCCGAAACTTACGCCAAAACTTACGCCAATCACCCGGTAAGTGGCGTAGATTTGCGTAGAAAAGCGTGGATCGTGCAAAAACGGAGAATCTGGAAAAATCGGCTTGTGGCCTTGATAATTCTACAAAAGTCTACGTTTCTCGATATTCGTGATACGGCTCCAAAAGTGTGGTTTGGAAGGGCGGCATGTACTAAGCCGTACCAGTCTTTCTTAAAAAGAAACGCCAAAGAGGCGGAACTTTTCTTCGGAGAGGTTCCGCCTCTTTTTTATGTATACCCCGCGCCCCGGCTGCCCACCCTAACCACAGGGAAAGGGGGCGCGGGGATGTCTGGCAAACGGGTATTGGCGGTGTATGCCGCCTTGCTGCTGGGATTTGCGGTGGTGCTGTGCCGGTTGTATCTGCTGGCGCTGCACCCCGCCTATGCTGCGCGGGCTGCGGCGCAGAGCACGGTCACCCTGCAGTTGCCCGCCCGACGGGGCAACTTTTACGATGCGCAGGGGCGGCTGCTCACCGGCCTTGAGGAGCGCTGGCAGGTGGTATGCTTTCCCGGGCAGGGAAACTACGACCGCCTGTATGCCTGCACCGATGCCGCCGGGCAGGCGCTTTTGTACCGCAGCCGCAGCCGTGCTGCGCCGTTTTTACTGGAGGTAAGCTGCGACCCCGCCCGCCTTGGGCTGACCGGTTATCCTACCGCCCGGCGGTATGCGGCGGTGCCGCTGTGTCAGCATTTGCTGGGCTATCTGGATAGCACGGGTCATGGCGCTGCCGGGCTGGAAAAGGCGCTGGACGCCGTGCTTTCCGGCACAGGGGAGAACAGTAGTCTTGTCTGCGCCGTGACGGCGCAGGGTACGCTGCGCACCGGAGAAACGGCTAGGCTTTTGCAAGCCGACAGCGGGGCGCTGGGCGTGCAGCTGACCATCTCCCGCCCGGTGCAGCGGGCAGTGGAAGCAGTGGCGGCAAGTACCATGACGAGCGGCTGCATTCTGGTGCTGGATACCGCCACAGCGGCGGTGCGCGCCAGCGTCAGTGTGCCGTGCTACGACCCGGAGCACCTTGCCGACAGCCTGCAGGCAGAGAATAGTCCCTTTCTGAACCGGGCACTGCAAAGCTACGCGGTGGGCTCGGTGTTCAAGCCGGTGCTGGCGGCGACTGCACTGGAAGCGGGCTTGCAGCCGGTTTTCGAGTGCACCGGCGCGGTGGTAGTGGATGGGCAGATCTTCCGCTGCGCGGGCGGGGTGCCGCATGGACAGGTGGACCTTGCCGCCGCGCTGGAAAAAAGAAAACTGTAACGGCTATTTTATCCGTCTGGGACAGCAGCTGGGTGCGGAAAGCTTGCTGGACGCCGCTAAAGCCTTTGGCTTTGGGCAGAGCCTGCTGCTGGCAGAGGGGTTTGCCGCCGAGGCCGGGCAGCTGCCCACCCCGCAGGAGCTGGCGCAAAGCGGGCAGCTGGCTAATTTCAGCTTTGGGCAGGGCAGCCTGCTGGCGACACCCATGCAGGTGGCGGCACTGTTCAACACCCTTGCGGCGGACGGCGTATACCGCGCCCCCCCTATGTGCTGCAAGCCACGCTGGACGAGGCCACCGGCCAACCGGTGGAGACCCTCAGCCACCCCCGGGGACGGCGGGTGATCTCAGCACAGAACGCAGCGCTTTTGCGCGCTATGCTGGTACAGGTGGTGCAGCAGGGCACCGCGCAGGATGCCGCCGGGCTTTCCGGCGGGGCGGGCGGCAAGACCGGCACTGCTCAGACCGGGCAGTTCACCCCGGAGGGCACCGAGCGCTGCAACCTGTGGTTTGCGGGGTTCTGGCCGGCATAAAAGCCCCGCTACACCATTGTGGTATTGCAGGACGGTGCGGTGCACACGGCGTACTCCGGTGCAGCCATCTTTGCGCAGGTCTGCACCGCGCTGGAAGCAGCGGGTTAAATGCGCGGATTCTACTTGCAATTTTGGCTTTGTTATGCTACTATATAGTTGTATTTTTGCGTAGTTTTCCGTATTTACAAATAAAAGGAGCGTTACGATTCATGTCTGTTATCGAAATTGTTGGCGGTGTGATCCTGCTGGTGGCTTCGCTGGTCATCGTTTTCCTCACCCTCATGCAGCACACCCATGGTCAGGGCCTGTCCGGTGCCATCAACGGCAGTGTGGGCGGTGCCAACAATGCACGTCTGACCCCGGCAGATCAGATGCTGGCTAAGGTCACCCGCATTGCAGGCGTGGTGTTCTTTGTGGTTGCTATTCTGGCCTGCCTGTTTGCAGGCCGTCTGGCAGGCTGAGAAGGCGTTGCAGCCCCGTGAACGGACGGGGCTGTTTTTCTGTGCAGAAAAAGTGTGGGCAGCCGGTTCTGCGGGCTGCCGCAAAGAGGGGACAGGGGAAAGTGCCCGTCCCAAGGCAGGGCTGTGCTCCGCAGGAGATGCACGGCCACGGAAGTGAAGGAGAAAATATTTTATGGCAATGCGCGATAAAATTGAGCACGCGATCCAGAATCAGCCGTGCACCGTAAAAGATCTGAAGAATAAGTTCGGCGGGGATCGCGGCGCAGACCGCAAGGTGATGGAGGCTGTGGATCAGCTGGTGCACGAGGCGGTCATCTGCCAGCGTCAGGGCGTGTTCTTCACCGTGCGCAGCGGCCGTGCCGATAAGGCACTGCTGTAAGGTGGTAAAACTGGGCAAGAATTTTGCCTTTGTCATGCTGGAGGACGGCACCAGCGATATCTTTATCCCGGGCCGTTTTACCCGCGGTGCCATGCCCGGCGACATGGTGCTTGTGGAAAAGTTTGAGCACCCCCGGGTAGAGGGCAGCGATGAGGGCGAGATCCTTGCTGTTCTGGAAGAGAAAAATTCTCTGGTGGGCACCATGCACCGCGTGGAGGGCCGCCTGAAGTTCGTGCCGGACGACTGCCCGGCCATCTCCATGCAGTTGATGCGTGACTGCGAAGGCAGCGCCAAGGACGGCGACAAGGTGGCAGTGGAGATCCTGCTGCGCGGCAACCGTCAGGAGGATCACCGTGTAGGCGTTGCCATGCGCTTTGGCAGCTGCGGTGAGGCCAAGCGCTGCGCAAAGGCACTGCTCTACGCGCAGGATATCCGCAACCGCTTCCCGGACAAGGTGCGGGACGAGGCCAAAAAGCTGGACAACGCCGAGGTGTCTGCTGCGGACTGCGAGGGCCGCATGGATCTGCGCGCCCTGCCCATCTTTACCATCGACAGCGCCGAGACCAAGGATATCGACGATGCCATCAGCCTGACCAAGACTCCGGACGGAGGCTTTGAGCTGGGCGTGCACATTGCGGATGTTTCTAACTACGTCAAGCCCGGCTCCGAGCTGGACAACGAGGCCTTTAACCGCGCTACCAGCGTCTACTACGCCGATCAGGTGGTGCCCATGCTGCCCAAGCAGCTGTCCAACGGCATCTGCAGCCTGAACGAGGGCGTGCTGCGGCTGGCTTTCTCCTGCCTGATGCGGCTGGATAAAGACGGCAATCTGACCGACTACCGCTTTGTCAAGTCGGTCATCCGCAGCCGCGTCAAGGGTGTTTACTCCGAGATCAACGCCTTGCTGGCCGGCAGTGCTGACGACGAGCTGAAGGGCAAGTACCATGAAGTACTGGCGCAGCTGCCTGCTATGAAGGAGCTGTATGGCCACCGTGCCCGCCTGCGCAAGGAGCGCGGCTGCATGGATATCGAGAGCGGCGAGGTGAAGCTGATCCTGGACGAAGATGGCCACTGCATCGACGTGAAAAAGCGCACCTCCGGCGAGAGCGAGGCAATGATCGAGGAGTTCATGCTGCTGGCCAACCAGTGCGCCGCCCACTTTGCCCGGGTGAAGCAGATCCCCTTTGTGTACCGCGTGCACGAGGAGCCCAACGCCGAAAAGCTGGAGCGCTTGCACGGGTTGCTGCAGGCCTGCGGCGTCAACGACCACTTTGCCAAGGATGTGCCCACCCCCAAGGAGCTGAGCGCCATTCTGGAAGGTGTGCGCGGCACTGCCTACGAGCAGATCATCAATGTTGGTATGCTGCGCTGCATGTCCAAGGCTGTGTACGAGGAAAAAACCCAAAGGGACACTACGGTCTGGTGCTGCAGGACTATGCCCACTTCACCAGCCCCATCCGCCGCTACCCGGACTTGGCTATCCACCGTATCATGACTCAGCTCAAGGGCACGGACAAGGACACCATGATCCTGCGTTACAGCGAGTTTGCCGAGGACGTCAGCAAGCAGGCCAGCGAGCGCGAAGTCATCGCCATGCAGATCGAGCGCAAGGCCGAGGACTGCTACAAGGCCGAGTATGCCCGCCGCCATCTGGGCGAGTGCTATGAGGGCCGCATCTCCGGCGTGACCCAGCGCGGCCTGTTCATCGAGTTGGAAAACGGCGTGGAAGGCTTTGTACCTGCTTCCAGCCTGACCGCCACCGGCACCATGCTCACCGAGGGCGTGCGCCTTTCTGATCCCGTTTCCGGCAAGAACTGGAATCTGGGCGATACCATGATGATCACCATTGTGCGTGCGGACGTCAATCTGGGCAAGATCGACTTTGAGGTCGCCCCGGAAAGTGCAAAGCAGTAACTTTATAATTGAATAAACAACAGACTGCCCCCGAAGCAGCGCGCTAGATCGCGCCAAAATCCTGGCAAAGTAAAATGCCCGCCTGAAAATCAGACAGGCGGGTTTGCCATCATGTAGTCGAAATACAGTCCCTTGTGCAGAGCGTGGGCAAAGCGGGAATCGTTGGTCTCGCCAAGATTATGTTTACGGATACCATTCCGGCTGCTGCGTTTTGAGATATGGCATTCTGCTGTGATTCTTCTCGGGTTCTTCGTCAGAACGCAGAAAATGCGGAAACTACTTGATTTAACTCGGTTTCCGTACTAGAATGGAAACTTACGGTTTCCACAAGGAGGACGCTCATGCAGGAAAAAGCTCGGTTTCTGGCAGACCGTAGTCTGGCAGAAAGCGGGGTGCAGTATGTGGCTGTGCTGGAGGAAATGATCTCGATTTTACTGGAAGGAGTGCTGCCGCGATGAAACACAGTTTTTGTGAGGACTGGGAGTTCACACGACACTGGACAGAGGCCTTTGGCAAGGGGCTGCCGGTGCCAAAACAACAAGCCGTCCGCTTGCCCCATACCTGCCGGGAGGTGCCGCTGCACTATGCCACCCCCGCTGATTACGAGATGGTCTGCGGCTACCGGAAGCGGTTCCGAGTGCCGCCGGTGCAGGCTGCGCCCCGACTGTTTGTCCGCTTTGACGGCGCTGCCCATCAGGCGGTGGTGCGGGTCAACGGCAGGGTTGCCGGGCAGCACCGGGGTGGCTATACCGGCTTTGCGGTGGAGATCACCGACCTTGTGGACCGGGAGGGTGAAAACCTGCTGACCGTGCAGCTGGACACCCGGGAAGACCCAACGATTCCACCCTTTGGTTTTGTCATGACTACCTGACCTACGGTGGGCTGTACCGGGAGGTCTGGCTGGAAGCTACGGCAGAAAGCCGCCTGACCGATCTGTTCGTCTACACGCCCACCCTGCAGGAGGCTGTGGTGCAGTGGACGGCAGAGCTTACGCCCGCAGCCGTGGCTGTCCGCATCCGGCTGGAGACCGCTGAGGGCACTTTGCTGGCAGAGCAGACTGCACCTGCGGCAGAAACCGGGAAGATGCAGCTTTCTGTGCCGGATGCACAGCCGTGGGATACAGAGCATCCGGTTCTGCATCATGCCGTGGCAGAGCTTTTGAACGCAGCCGGACAGCCCATCGACCGCAAACAGGTGACGTTTGGCTTCCGCACCGCAGAGTTCCGGGCGGATGGTTTCTACCTCAACGGCAAAAAGACCTTTCTGCGGGGTCTGAACCGACACCAGAGCTACCCTTACATCGGTTACGCCGCACCGGAAAGCCTGCAGCGGGAGGATGCCCGCATTTTGCAGGAGGAGTGCACTGCACCGCCGTGCGCACCAGCCACTACCCCCAAAGTCCATATTTTCTGGACGAGTGCGACCGGCGGGGGCTGCTGGTGTTCACCGAGCTGCCGGTCTGGCAGCACATCGGGGACGACAACTGGAAGGACGCCGCCTGCGAGATGCTGCAGGAGATGCTCCTGCAAAACCGCAATCACCCCAGCATCATCCTGTGGGGCGTGCGCATCAACGAGAGCGTAGACGACGATGCCTTCTATACCCGCACCAACAAAATCGCCCATCAGGGCACGTCCGGGTGCAGAACGCCGCCTATGCCAGCAAGGAGAGCACGCCGGGTGCTTTGGCTGGTGTATGTTCGACTACCAGACCCACAAGGACTTTGGCTCTGGGGACCGCATCTGCTACCACGGTGTGCTGGACAGCTTCCGCAACCCCAAATTGGCGGCTGCGGTCTATGCCAGTCAGGGCGATGCCGACCCGGTGCTGGCAGTCAGCTCCTCCATGGACATCGGAGATAACCCCGCCGGGCAGCTGGGCACAGCCTATGTTTTCAGCAATGCCCAGCAAGTAAAGCTTTACAAAAACGATGTGTTCGTCACCGCCCTGCGCGTGGGCACTGCCGGAGAAGCCGCGCTGACCGTTTCTGCACCGCAGACCCAGCCCGTTGTGCTGCGGTTCACCATTGAAAAGGAGGATGCTGTATGGAACTGACCCTGAAACAGAAAACCGCGTTCGGCATTGGTGCCGTGGGCAAGGATATGGTGTATGCCTTGTCGGCTTCCTACGTCATGTATTATTATCAGGATGTGCTGGGGCTTTCGGCCAGCTTTGTGGGGCTGGTGCTCATGGCAGCCCGGTTCTTCGATGCCTTCAACGACCCCTCGGTAATGGACGAAGCAGCGCTGATGGTCTATTTCAGCGTGGTGTACATCCTGTGGGGCGTCACCTATACCATGATGGATATTCCGTACTGGTCCATGATCCCCGCCGTGACCCGCACGCCCAAAGA